>Ga0068855_100006397_pt1 | contig 14345 bp, 9 predicted proteins | sample KBSCornC52_FD_66592 | JGI IMG/M metagenome (GOLD analysis project Ga0068855, IMG submission 66592) | Corn rhizosphere microbial communities from Kellogg Biological Station, Michigan, USA - KBS Corn C5-2 | ecosystem: Host-associated > Plants > Roots > Rhizosphere > Soil ... | reverse complement strand
CGCCAGTGGATAAACCCGATTAATGTGCCGGAACAGGCTCTCAATCCTCCACGGCTCAGGCATCGGGCTCAGCTGCGGATCCGGCCCCGCGAGAACATCCACGTTTTCTGCCAGCGGCATGAAAAATTCCTGCCAGTTGGAAGAACTCAGCTTTCGCACCGAATCGAACGTGTCTCCTGCCCGGTGTTTTGGGGCCATGCGGGACACGCGGTGCACCGCGGGGGTCTGATAATCCAGATCCGCGACCAGAATCCTGCGGTCCGGAGCGGCCTTCGCGAGCGCCATTCCCAAATGGCATGCGAGCGTAGTACCGCCGCAGCCGCCTTTCGCCGAAACAATCCCGATGATGCGCCCCTGCGATGTTTCCGCCGGCTGTTTGGAAGCCAGGCGAGCCGCGATGCGATTGAGCGCCGGGAAAATCGCGGGCGCCATCGGCAAACTCAGGAATTCGGCGGCGCCGGCCCGCAACGCCCCGATCATGTGCTCAGGATCGGCGGTGGCGTGAACAGCCGCCACGATGGGAAGGCCGTCGGCGCTTTGCGTCGCCCCCATCCACTCGCGCGCCGGAATCGGCGTCGCCGCAATTTCCACAAACAGCAGATCCGGCTGGTCCCGCTCAATCCGTTCCAGAACTTCGCGCACCGGCGCCGACGCCGAAATCTGGAAGACACACGTCGCCCGCACTTCCGCTAAGGCAGCGGCGATTTCTTCCTGGAGTTTCGGATCGTCCACCACCATCCCCGCCCGCCAGGGCCACGCGGATTGCGGCGAGGTCTCGAATCGATTGGTATCGAGAGGCATGGTGCAGGTGAGTCTAGTCCAAGTAGTACCACCTGACGATGCTGTCGCGACAGACTGTCTTTAGGCTATATAACGAATCGGAACTACCCAGGGGGATATAACCCGGCGAGCTCTTTCGAATCGAGAAACGGGAGGTCGCCTTCGAGGAAATCGTACTCCCGAAGGCGGTCGGGCGCCTCCCAGATCATCGCCTCGAAGATGCGGTTTTCCACTTCGCCCTGCCACGCGTTTACCAGCAGGAAAATCAGCAGGATAGGGTTCTTCCCAGGGTACGCAAACGTATAGCGGGTGACCTCCGTTGGCGGGGCCGACTCAATCCCCAGCTCCTCCTGGAGCTCGCGCCGCAACGCGTCTTCGGGCGATTCACCCGGCTCGACCTTGCCGCCGGGAAATTCCCATTTCAGCGGATGAGCTTGATCTGCCCGCCGCCGGCAAATCAGAATCCGGCCCTCTCTTACCATAATTCCTGCTACCACAGTTGTCATAACCAGTTAGCTGTCGATCCGCAGACAGTTTACACTTGGATTTATCGTGAGTCCCCAGTTGATCGACCACTTTAGGAACCCGCGCAACGTGGGAGAGCTTGCGGCCCCGGCGGTCACGGTCGAGGTTTCGAATCCGGTGTGTGGAGATACCCTCCGCTTTTCTGTCCGGATGGAGGCTGGGCGAGTAGCCGAGGCGGCGTACAAGGTTCGCGGGTGCGCCGCGGCGATTGGAACGGGGTCGGCCCTGACGGAGCTTTGCGCAGGCCGCGATGCCGCCGGACTTGCCGCGATTTCCCGTGAAAACGTGGAGACTGCGGTGGGCGGTCTGACGAACGAATCGAAGCATGCGGCCGCGTTGTGCGTCGATGCCATACGTGCCATTCTGAAGCTGTGCGGAGAGCCCTCTCGATGAAACAGCCGCTGCTGATCTGCGCGGCGGCGCTTCTCGCCATCCTCAGTGACGCTGCAGTTCCGGACACCGCGCAACGCCTGGAGCAGGCCCGCAATCTGGGGAAAGCTTTTTATGAAAACCCCACCACCGCGGCTGAGGCTGTCGCCGAGTTCAAGAAGGCGCTGGATCTTGCGCCAAACTCGGATCGCGAAAAGTTGAACTATGCGCTCGCGCTGCTGCGGGCAGGCAAGTCCGATGTCGCGGTTCCGCTTCTCCAGGAAGTCCAGAAGCATGATCCCGCGCTTCCGTATACCTGGTTCAATCTCGGCATTTTCTATAAAAAGCAGGGCGAAGATGAGCTGGCGATTGCACAGTTCCGCCAAATGCTGAAGCTCACTCCAAATGAACCCATCGCGCATTACCAGCTCGCCAACCTCGTGAAGCCGGACCACCCGGAAGAGGCTATCGCGGAATTTGAAAAAGCACGTGCGTTGAGCCCCAATCTGGTCGCCGTTCATTACCAGCTCTCCAGCCTGTACCGACAGGCAGGCCGCACCGAAGACGCGGCGCGCGAACTCCAGACGTTTCTCGATCTGAAAAAGCAGCAGGAAGGCGCGGCGATTCCCGAAGACGTCGATTGGTGCAATTACGCGGAGATCTACGATCCGCCGCGGGCGGTCACTGCTTCCGCCGCAGCGCCCGCGCCGTCATTCACCGATACGGCCCTCGAGCCGAAAGTGGATGCCAAAACCGCGGGCATGCTGTTGATCGATTCCACCGGCAAAGGCCAGACGGATTTGCTGGTTTGGTCTGCGGAAGGCGTGAACCTCTACGCGCAGGGTTCGCGTCGCGTGGCAGATTCAGGTCTCGGCGCGGTGAAGGGAGTTTTCTACGCGGCGGCGGGCGATTTCGATAACGATGGCCTGATGGATCTCTGCCTTCTCACGGAATCCGGTCCCGCAATCTACCGCAATACGGGCGGCAAATTCGCGGATGCAAAAATCGAGCTGCCGCAGCGCCGTTTCGACCGCGCCGTCTGGATCGATTACGACCACGATTACGACGCCGACCTCATCCTGCTCGGCGATCAGCCTGCGCTCATGCGCAATCAGGGCGCCGCCGGTTTCGCCGATCGCACCGCCGATTTCCCGTTTGCCGCCGGCCACCCGGTGGATGCGTGGACGCTGCGCGCTGTTCCCGACACAAAATCCTTCGATCTCGGCGTAATCTATTCGAATCACGCGCCGGTCCTTTATCGTGACGAACTGAGCGGCCACTACCGCGCCGATGCCTTCAACGGCGCGGCGCGCGACCTCACCACCATCGACGCGGATTTCGATGCCGACGGCCGGATCGACCGCGCGCGCATCAGACAGGACGGGACGGTCCACTTCGGCCATAACCGCACCGTCTCCGAGCGCCATTGGATTCGCGTTCAACTGACCGGCGTCAAGAGCCCGAAGCTCGCGCAGGATGCCGAAGTCGAAATCAAAGCCGGCGTTCTCTATCGCAAGCAGCTTTATCAGGGCGTGCCTGTCACATTTGATATCGGCGACTATCCAACCGCCGATACGGTTCGAATTACCTGGCCGAACGGTCTCATCCAGAACGAGATAAAGCAAGTCGCAAACAAAGCCTATAAATACGAAGAAGCGCAGCGGCTCTCGGGCTCCTGTCCCATGGTCTGGACCTGGAACGGCTCCAGCTTCGAATTCATCACCGATGTTCTCGGCGTCGCGCCCCTCGGCGCTTCTGATGGCGATGGCTCGTACTTCCCCGTCGATCACGACGAATTCGTCTCCATTCCCGGCCGAGCGTTGAAACCGCACGACGGTTACTACGACGTCCGCATCACGGAAGAACTGAGCGAGGTTTCCTATCTCGACCAGATCAGACTCTTTGCGGTCGATCATCCCGCCGGAACCGAAATCTATACGAATGAAAAGTTCAAAGGCCCACCCTACCCGGAAGACCGCCTCTTCGGCGTGACCCACCGTATTTATCCAACTGCCGCGCGCGCCTTTGCTGGAAACAAAGCAGCCGGAAACGAATCCGCCAACGTTCTTCCGCTGCTCACGAAGCGCGACCGGCGTTATCCGGAAGGCTTCGCGCGCAACAGCTCCGGCGTCGCGGAAATGCATACCCTCGAACTGGACTTCACCGGCGCCGCGCCAACCGGACGCGCCGTTCTCCTCCTCAACGGCTGGGTGGACTGGCCGGACGGCAGCACCTTCCGCGCCCGCTCCCAGGAGAGCCGCGCCGGATTCACCATGCCCCTGCTCCAGATGCAGGACGCGTCCGGCAAATGGCAGACGGTCAATTCGGATATGGGAATGCCCGCCGGCAAACCGAAAACCATCGCGGTCGATCTGAAATTCATCTCTCCCAGCCGCAAAATCCGGATCGTCACCAATCTTTGCGTGTACTGGGATGAAGCATTCCTCAGCGAGAACACGGCGTCGCCAGCCGCCACGCAGCGCGAAGCGTCCCTCGTTTCAGCCGATCTCGGCTTCCGCGGATTCTCTGGCGCCCATATCGATCCCGATCGCCGCCAGCCGGATACTTACACGTACTCCGAAGTCTCGCCCACCTCATTCTGGAATCCGACGCCCGGTCTCTACACGCGTTACGGAGCCGTAAAGGAGCTGGCCGCCGGAATCGACGACCGGCTCATCATCATGGGCTCGGGAGACGAACTCAAGCTGCAGTTTCGCGCGGATGCCTTCCCGCCGCTGCCCTCCGGCTGGACCCGCGACTATCTTCTGAAAGTGGACGGCTGGGCGAAAGACCGCGATCCGAACACCGCGTTCTCGTCCACGGTGGAACCCCTGCCCTTCCACGGCATGAGCGTCTATCCCTATCCGGACACGGAACACTTCCCGACAGACCCAGCGCACGAACAATACCGGCGTAAATACAACACCCGGCCTGCGCTCAAATTAATTCGGTCGCTTGGACTCTGAAGTTCCCCTATAATCAATCTGATATCGGAGAGGGAACCTACCTATGGAACAGCAAAGCTACGCGAAGCACGCTCAATTCGTCCCACCTTTTCATTTCGTTCTGGCGCCGATGGCGATCCTTGCGGTCCTCGGCGCGATCGCGAGCCTCGTGCGCGCGCTCGGCCACGGCAATGGCCGTCTGAACGCCGCTGTACTTGTGCTGCTTTCATTCGTCGCTTTCGGCGCGCTGCTTTTCGGCCGGCTGTTCGCGCTTAAGGTTCAGGACCGCCTGATCCGCTCTGAAGAAAACATGCGCCACTACCTGCTGACCGGCAAGCCGCTCGATCCGCGCCTCACCATAGACCAGCTAATCGGACTTCGCTTCGCCTCGGATGCTGAATTCGCTGCCCTTGCGCAGCGCGCCGCTGCCGAACAGCTCACCCGTGACGCCATCAAGCGCTCTGTGCAGTCCTGGAGGCCCGATCACGCTCGCCTCTGAGCGTGTTCCTGCTGGTCTCAGAACACCGTTTCGCTATACTCCGAAAGTATGACTGGCCGGCCTGATCCCCGGAGGCGGGTTGTCTTGTCTCTCAGGGTATTTTTGCCCTTATTTTGCGCATTTTCCTGCGTGGCCCAACCGGCCGATGCCGACCTCCAGAACAGCCTTCGGGGTCTGAGCCTGGAACAACTCGGCAACATCGAGGTCACCTCCGTTTCCAAATCCCCGGTAACGGTGACCAGGACCCCGGCCGCGGTCTATGTCATCACCCAGCAGGATATCCGCCGCGCCGGTGTTACCAATCTTCCCGAAGCGCTTCGTCTCGCCCCCGGCGTGGAGGTTTCTCAGATCGATGGCGTCAAATGGGCGGTCGGCATCCGCGGGTTTCAGAGCCGCCTCTCCCGCGCGGTTCTCGTTCTGATCGATGGGCGGAGCGTCTATAGTCCGCAGTTTCACGGCGTGTACTGGGAAGTGCAGGATACGCTGCTCGAAGATATCGACCGCATCGAAGTGATCCGTGGTCCCGGCGGCACCATCTGGGGACCTGATGCGGTCAATGGCGTCATCAACATCATCACCAAAAATGCCCGTGAGACTCGCGGCGTCCTGATTTCGGGCGGCAGCGGCGCCGTCGAGCAGGGCTTTTTCAATATGCGATACGGCGCCGGGAACGATCGCAACTTCAATTACCGCATTTATTCCAAAGCTTCCACGATCGGGCCGGAATACCACTACAACGGTTCGCTTTTCGACGATCAGCGCCGCATCCAGACCGGATTCCGCGCCGATTGGGACGTGACCGGCCATGACGCCGTCACCATTCAGGGCGATATTTACGATGGCGCCGCGGGCGAGAACAGCCGCCTCACCTCATTTACGCCGCCCTTTTCCACCATCCTGAACCAGAATGCCGATCTCTCCGGCGGCAATATTCTGGCGCACTGGAAACACACCCTCAGCGGCGGTTCCGACCTTCAGGTGCAGATGTACTACGACCGCGTCAATCGCGTTCAGTCGACGCAGGGCGAGCACCGCGATACGTATGACCTGGATCTGGTCCACCATATTTCCTTCGGCAGCCGGAACGACGTCATCTGGGGCCTGGGCGCGCGCGTCAGCCCGGCTTACCTGCCGCAGATCGTGCCCACTTATTTCTTCGATCCGAACCGTCGCACGGACCAGCTCTACAGCGCGTTCGCGCAGGATGAATTCGCCCTTGTTCCCAATCGCCTCTCATTCACGATCGGCGCCAAGTTTTTCCACAGCTCGTTTTCGGGCTTTAACACAGAGCCCAGCATTCGCCTGCTGTGGACGCCAACCGCACACCAGTCCTACTGGGCCGCCGCTACGCACTCGGTTCGCACGCCATCCGACAACGAAGACACGCTGCAATCCACTACTGTCCGTTCCATGACGCCGCTTGTGTTCAACGTTGTGCAGGGCGACGGGGTGTTCACTTCGGAAGAAGAGATGAGTTACGAGACCGGTTATCGCCACCTATTTATTCCGGGCTTTTCGGTCGATCTGGCGACGTTCTACAACGTCTACAACAACCTGCAGAGTCTGGAGCCGGGCGTCTCTTACACAGCTTCCACGGATGGAATCGCGTACACCGTACAACCCTTCCTCAATCGCAACGGCCTGAAGGGAACGTCAAAGGGTTTCGAAATTGCTCCGAGTTGGAAACCCGCCCAGTGGTGGCGGCTACAAGGTTCGTATTCATTCCTCGATATGGACGTGAGAAACAGCGCCGCCAGCACAGACCCCTCCACCGCCGCTTCCGTCAATGGCTCCAGCCCGCGCCATCAGTTCGGCGGACAATCGTTTCTGGATCTGCCCGGCCATCTGGAATTCAGTCAGATATTTCGTTATGTAAGTCTGCTGGGCGCTCAGCGCGTTCAGAACTACGAAACCGCTGACGTTCGGCTTTCCTGGCATGGCATTCCGCATCTGGAGTTTGCGGTCGCCGGGAAGAATTTGCTGCAGCCGCACCATATCGAATTCGCCGGCGATCCCAGCGGTCAGGTCGGCATCAAACGCAGTATCTTCGCGACGATTACCTGGAGAAAATGACAGCGCCGTTCCGCTCCCGGCGCCGCTCCGCCGCGCGCCGAATCCTGCTCGCCGTTCTGCTGGCAATCTGCCTGCACACGGTTCCGTGCGCGTCCGCGCAGGATCGTCCCCATCCCACCGAATATCAGATCAAGGCGCAATACCTCACCGATTTCGGCCGTTTCGTCAAGAAATGGGGCAACCGGCCGGCGCCGGGGCCCGACGAGTCTTTCGCCATCTGTGTGCTTGGCCAGGATCCGTATGGCCAATCGCTCGATACCGCGGTTCATGGTGAGAATATCGGGGGCTCCCCCCTCGTGGTTCGCCGTATCGCCCAACCCATCGATGCCACAGGCTGCCGCATTCTTTTCATTAGCTCCTCGGAATCCGGCCAGTTGCAGGACATCTTCGGCGTCATCGGTACAGCGCCGGTTCTCACCGTTTCCGATATCCCCGACTTTGTCAGACGGGGCGGCATCATTGAATTCGTTCCCGATGGCAATCGGGTCAAGTTCGAAATCAATCTCGCCCTCGCGCAGCGCGTGGGTCTCAGCCTGAGTTCCGACCTGCTGAAGGTCGCGCGCGTAGTCAGGAGGACACCGTGAAATTTAACCTCGGCCGTTACTCCATTCGCAAGAAGCTGACGTGGATGAACCTCCTCGTCAGCGGCGCCACTCTGCTGCTGGCTTCCTCCGCGTATGTGGCCTATGAGCTCGCTACCCTGCGGCTTTCGATGGTGCAGAATCTCTCGATCGAAGCCCAGATCGTCAGCGCAAACTGCGCTTCCGCCGTGGTTTTCGGCGACCCCGATTCCGCGCGAAATACTCTCTCTGCGCTGAGCGCTGCGCCGCACATCGTGTCCGTCAGCATCTACGACGCGCAGGGAGCGCCCTTCGCCACTTATTCGCGCGACCCCGGCGAAATCCGCGAAACGCCGCTCACGCTGCCGGAGGGCAGGCCTGAAGTTCACAAATTCGCGAATAATTCGCTCGAACTGGTGAGGGCGATTGTTTTTCAGGGAAAGCTGATCGGCTCCGTTCACATGCGTTCCGATCTGACGGAGATTTCAGACCGCCTTCTGCGCTATGGCGGCATTGCCGTCGTCATTCTGCTGATTTGCCTGCCGGCGGCGCTCCTTTTTTCGGCAATCTTCCAGCGGGAAACCGCGCGTCCCCTCATTCAGCTCGCGGATGTCGCCCGCGTGGTGTCCCGCGATAAGGAATATTCCGTCCGCATCCCGGCGAGCGGCAGCAGGGACGAAATCGCGCTTCTCATTGACGCCTTCAATGAGATGCTGGGGCAGATCCAGATCCGCGACGCCGCGCTTTTGCAGGCGCATGAACGGCTCAATCTCGCGTTGAAATCCTCGGGCGTCGGGACGTGGCGATGGGAAATCGCCGATGGCGCGATCGTGGGTGATGATTTCATGTACCCACTGTTCGGCCTCGATCCCGGCGCTGATCTGAACGGCTATGAGAAGTTCTTCCGGATGGTCCATCCGCGCGACCGCGAACGCGTCCGCCGAACCGCCACCGAATCCCTCAGGATTGACGCGCCCTTCGAAATCGAATTCCGCGTGATCTGGCCGAATGGAAGCGTGCATACGCTGACCGCCCGCGGCAATATGTTCCGCGATGAAAATAACCAGCCCGTTCGCCTCACGGGCGTGTGCTGGGATGTGAGCGCCCGCCGCCTCGCCGAGGAGGAGCGCCAGAAGTTTGTCTCTCTGGTGGAACAGACTGACGATTTCGTCGGCATGATGGCGCTCGACGGAACGATCATTTACATCAATCATGCGGGTTGCCGCCTCGTCGGCCTCGAAGCGCGGCGCGCCATCGGAACGTCATTCGCCGATCTCCATCCCGAAGACGCATGGTCGAATCTGAGCGGCGAAATCCTGCCCTCCGTCCTGCGCGGCGATGGCAACTGGGTGGGTGAAGCGCGGCTGCGCCACCTCGCGACTCAGCAGCCCATCAACGTGCTGATGAACATCTTCCCGGTAAACGATCCCGAGACCGGGCAACTGCTCTGCTTCGCAGCCATCATGCGCGACGTTACGGAGCGCAAGCAGCTCGAACAGCAGCTCCTGCAGTCGCAGAAGCTCGACAGTATCGGCCAGCTCGCCGGCGGCGTGGCGCACGACTTCAACAATCTGCTCACCATCATTTCCGGTTATTCCGAGCTGATCCTCGGCCGGTGTGACCCGAACGATCCGGTTGTGGAGCCCGTCGAACAGATCTCTCGCGCGGCGGCAAGAGCCGCGGCTCTCACCCGGCAGTTACTTTCGTTCGCCAGCCGCCAGGCGAGCGAGCAGAAGGACGTTCATCTCAACGACGTCGTCGCTAACATCGAAAAGATGCTGCGCCGTCTGATCGGCGAAGACGTACAGCTCTCGCTTTCGCTCCAGCCGGATATCGGCATTTTCCGCGCCGACCCCAACCAGGTGGAGCAAATCATCGTCAACCTGGCGATCAACGCGCGCGACGCCATGCCGGGCGGCGGCAAGCTCCTGATCGAAACCGCCAATATCTATATCGATGAGGAATCGGCGCAGGGACGCCTCGCGCTCGAACCGGGTCATTACATCATGCTCGCCGTAAGCGACACCGGCGTCGGCATGTCACCGGAAGTCAAGTCGCGGATCTTCGAACCGTTCTTCACTACCAAGGAGCGAGGGAAGGGCACAGGCCTCGGCCTTTCGACGGTTTACGGCATCGTGCAGCAGAGCAAGGCTTCCATCACCGTGCTCAGCGAACCCGGTCAGGGCGCCACATTCCGCGTGCTGTTCCCCGCGGCGCCGGCCGGCAAGACCGGCGCATCCGAGCCGATCGCGCCTCCGCCATCCGCCGGTACGGAGACCATCCTGTTGGCTGAAGACGAAGCCGGCGTACGTGGCTACGTGCGCCATGTTCTCGAGCGCAATGGCTACCGAGTCGCCGAAGCCTCGAACGGACTCGAGGCAATGGACGTCATCCACAGCTTCCCTGTTCCTATCGACCTTCTGCTGACCGACGTCGTAATGCCCGAATGCGGCGGCGTCGAACTCGCCGAGCACTTCTCGGGGGTCTATCCCGGCGTCCCGGTTCTCTTCATGTCCGGCTACAACGATCGACTCTGGATGGAAGGCGATCAGGCCGTCAATTTCATCCAGAAGCCGTTCTCCTCGCCCGCGCTGTTGGCGCGGATACGCGAACTTCTCGACGCCCGCCTGGAAGCTGGCCAGAAGACCGCCGATACGCCGCCACAGACTTCCTGAGCGGCTGCCCGTGCGCCAGTTCCGCGCGGCTGAAGGAAATCTCAGCCTTCAGGCAGGCGATACGCCACAAGCGACTTCGTAAACAGCAGGAATCGCTCCCGCAGGATCACGGCGTCTGGGAAGAGCCGCCGCATGTCCGCCGCTGAAAGCAGCCGGATATCCGAAATGAAGTGCTCGACGTAAAACCGCTTGCGCTCCGGGCTCGGACGATGAATCCACTGCCAGACGGTGAACCGCCGCACGATGAATGCCCGCCAGCTTCGCGGCAGCAGATGGACGAACGGCGTCAGCAGATGCATCTCGATGGGGAAATAGCGATTCGGCGTCTGCACCCAGTAACCACGGCCGGTCCGCCGGATCTCATTCGCGAACCGCTGCTGCGCCTCGCTGTCGCCCACATGCTCAATCACCGAATTGCTGAAAACGATGTCGAACGCTCCGTCCGCAAACGGAAGCTGGCATCCATCGCCGTAAATCACTTCCGCCCTGGTGATCTCCTTGTCCTCGGCCGCCCTTGGCATGTTGAGGAGAAAGACGCGCCCCGCCGCGCCGGGCGTCAGTTTCCAGATTTCCGCGGTGCCGCCGACATCGAGGACCCGAGACTTTCCGGCCTCGGGGAACGCACGCAGAAACCGGCGCATCCGCTTCGCGCGAAACGACTGCTGAAGGCGCGCCAGACCACCCGTGAATCCCCCGATGCGTCCATATGATGCGTCCATTAAAAAATTGTTCCCGGCAGAAACAATCATAAATAGACGCTACGCAGGGAAGCGCCTATCCCAGGAATCCGATATTCGATGTCGGGAAGTTCCCCACGTACGGGAAGATCGATCCGATGTCCGTCGGACTGACTCCGAACCACTGCGCCATAGTCGCGGCGTACTGATCCACCGACGTAGTCGGCACCAGCGTTCCGCGCGAGTTCGCGTCGTCCGCGCCGCCCAGTGCGAGCGATGGGAACTGCCCCCAAATACGTCCGCCCTGCAGGGAGCCGCCGTTGACCGCGCCAGTGCCGATGACAAAGTGGTGGCTGCCCCACGCATGATCGGTGCCGGCATTCCCGTTCGGCTGCAGCGTGCGCCCGAATTCCGAAGCCGTGAACGTCACGGTATTGGTATCCGTCCCCACCTCCTGCGTCGCCGTATAGAACGCGCCCACCGCCTGGCTCAGTTGCTGAAGCAGCGAATCCTGCGCGCCCGCCTGCGCGCTGTGCGTATCGAAGCCGCCCAGTTGGCAGAAGAAAACCTGCCGCCCGATTCCCAGCACTGACCGAATACTCATGATCTGCGCCACCGTATGGAGTTGCTGCCCGATCAGTGTGGAAGGAAACGGCGTATTGACCACCGCCGATTTGAGCGCATTGCTGAGCGCCGTCGAAAAACCGACGCCGCGCTGGAACGTCGCATTCGCCGCCGTGACAAGCTTCAGGCCATTGTCAAACTGCATCAACTGCTGCACGGCATTTAACCGCGATGAGTTCGTCGCGCCCTGCAACAGAGAGGCGCCGCCCACCGGCACCGTCGCGGCGAACGTCTGCGCGCCGCTGCAGAACAATCCGCAGCCGCTCGTCGCCGTCATGGGAGTGAAATTGGCGCCGGCGTTATACGTGGGGAGCAGATTGTCTTCCACGCGTCCGCCCCAGCCCGTCGTCGCGTTTCCGTTCGGAATCGCCGCCTGCCATTGATTGGTCTGATCGGAGTGGGAGAACAACTGCGCCGGAAGCTTCGCCAGGTTCTGACTCTGGAAAATCTGCCGCGTCGTCGGCTGCACCAGCATTCCCACATTCGCGATGACCGCGGCATTGCCGGCCTTATAGAGATTCGCGATCTCCGGCATCAGCGGGTGCAATCCGTAGGTATCGCCGCCGTCCGGAATGATCTGAAGATTCCCCGAGGGTATCGCCAGCGTAGGGCGCGCCTGCTGATAGACGCTGTAGTCCTGCTTCACAGTTTTCGAGGTGGCGACGGGGATCACCATGTTGTGGCTGTCATTCCCGCCCGCCAGAAAAATACAGACCAGCGCCTGATATGGCGCATTGTTCGACGCGAGCGCGTTCATCTCCCCGAACTTGCCGAGCGCGCCCAAAGCGCCAACCGACGTCACCGCCGCGCGAATAAAACTTCGTCTGGATTGGATCAACATTTTTATTTCTCCCGTCTGCCTAGTGCCAGACGTTGTAATAATTCGAGGTCAGAATCAGATAGCACGCAGTTTGTACCTTATGCAGAGCGCCGCCGTTATCCTGCGTGACAGCGTTCACGACAATCTGCTTCATCGCAGCCGGCATCGTGCCGTGGGTAAACGTCAGATCGAGCGCGCTCACCAGCGTCGCCGGGTTTGCCGCCAAAGCCAGGAACGGTGTCAGGTCCGCGGACGTGCCCGGCCCATTGCTCGCCACCGGGTTCGAATATTGCGAAAAGAATTGCGCCACCACGTTCTCGCGCAGGATCGAGGCGTTCGGATTGTAGATCTGGAACTCCGGCCCCTTCAGACCTCCCGTCCCCCCTACCGTATATCCGGGTGAATAGTAATTGAAGACGCTGGCGGGATTGAAAATATCCTGCCCCAGAGCCGCGAGCACGTAGTGGTAATAATTCGCCGGCGTCATCTGCCCGCTCAGGGCCCGGACGAAGCCCGGAATCAGCAGCGCCGGTTCCTGCATGTGTCCGTCAGCGGAAAGATCGTTGCCGCCTTCGTCATTGGCCCGCGCTTCCTGGTCGAGCAGAATGGCCTTAATGATCGATGGCATATCGCCATTCGTCTGAGTGAATACCTGCGCCACGCGCTGCACGTAAGCGGGCGTGGGATTGCTCTTCACCAGGTGTTGAATCAATTGCTTCGAGATGAAAGGCGCCACATTCGGATGGCTCGCGATGTTATTGAGCGCGCCGTCCAGATCCTGCTGCATGGTGAGATTCGCCTGCGCCACATAGCCGCTCAAAAGCGTCTTCGATCCGAAATCATGCATTGTCGGATACTGCCCCATCGGCTTGCTCGAATTGATATAGCCGCCCCACGCTACCGTTCCGTTCGGCTGCGTGTAAGTCCAGCCCGTCAACACGCGCGCCAGTTCTGCGATGTTCGGCTGCAGGTAAGCCGGTATAGGTGCGTTCGTCGCATCCAGCTGGACGGTACCGTCCTGGTTCAGCATCACATCCCCCATGCTGAAAAGCTGCATGACTTCCCGCGCATAATTTTCGTTTGGCGCTGTGCCTTTCACCGAATTCGCTTTCGCGTTATTCGCCATATCGAGATAGTTGGCCATCGCGGGACTCAGGGTCACATCGCCCAGAATCTTCCGGTAGTTGGTGAACGCGTCGTCCAGAAGCATCTGCTCGTAGGGCGCGACATCCTGGTTCCAGATCAGCTTGGTAATTGAGACAACAAAGATCTGGCTCAGAGCGAATCCCACGCGCTGGCGAAGCTGATCGGGGTTGGTGACCGCGTTTGCAAGGAAGGCATTCGGCAGGCCGCCCTGGCTGCCGCTGACTCCCATGTAGCTGGAAATCGCCGGCATCGCGAGCTGCTCATCGAGCCAGGCGTTGAAACCGATCGTCTGTACATGCGCGGCTTCCGCCGGAGTGGGACCGAACGCCGCCTGTTCCAGAAAGCGCCGCGCAGCCGAAGGCGAAACTATGGGATTCTGCACACCTACCGGCACCGCGAGCGGCGCCGACACCAGCGGACCGTTCGCCACCGTCAGATTCTCCGGCGTGGCGGGACCCGCGAAACCGGTGATGCTGAGCGTCGTCGGATTCACGAATGTCGTGGTCAGATTCAGACCGTTGAGTTGCGCAACGGATTTTGCGGTGAACCCGGTTCCCGTCACGGTCGTCGAAAACACACCGAGCGGCAGGGGCAAGGCGCCGGCGTCCGTTACCGTCGGCGGGATGTTGGTCAGCAGCGAAATCGTCGCAGC
>Ga0068855_100006396_pt1 | contig 14347 bp, 15 predicted proteins | sample KBSCornC52_FD_66592 | JGI IMG/M metagenome (GOLD analysis project Ga0068855, IMG submission 66592) | Corn rhizosphere microbial communities from Kellogg Biological Station, Michigan, USA - KBS Corn C5-2 | ecosystem: Host-associated > Plants > Roots > Rhizosphere > Soil ... | reverse complement strand
GATTCTTTCCTCGCTGACAATCTGAACTGGATTCTGGAGCCGCCACCCGAGGGCAGTGTCGCTCCGGAATTGCTCGATGGCGGGCGGTTGCGCGTTCTTCCGCATCGCACCGGCACCGACGGGGCGTTTGCCGCGCGCCTGCGCAGGGTCAGCTAAATGAGCTGGCGCCAGCTTCCTCGGCGCGCGTTCCCATATCTGATCGCTGCGGCCGGCGGATTCCTGATTGCCTATACCGCGGTGTTCCTGTTCGCCTTCCCGGCGGAGGTGCTGCCGGACGACGGGATTCTCCCGAACGTGGTCGGGAAAACGTTCGAGAATGCCACTGTCGCGCTCAAGAAGGCGGGATTCCTGGCGCAGCAGGGTGAGACGCGATTCAGCAGGACGGTTGCCGCCAATATAGTGCTGCAGGAAGATCCGCCGGCGGGCAGCAGGCAGAAGCGGGGCACCAATGTCGTCCTCGCGCTGAGTGGCGGTCAGAAAACCGCTGAAGTTCCCGTGACGACCAACATGTCGCAGCAACAGGCGCGCATCGCGATCGAAAATACGGGGCTGGTTATGGGCAACGTCAGCGAGCAGCTCTCGGACGCGCCTCGCGGGTTGGTGATCGCCACCTCGCCGGCGGCGGGGACGCAAGTCGAGCTGCCGGGCACGGTAGACATCGTGCTCAGCAAAGGACCGGCGACGGTGAACATGCCCGATCTGTACGGGCGGAGCGTCGGCGAAGCGAGATCGATGGTCGAGCAGATCGGGCTCCGCATCGCTGGAGTATCGCGCGACACAAGCTCACTCCAGCCGGAGAACACTGTCATCAGGCAGTTGCCTACTGCGGGTTCGACGATCTCCGCCGGCGGTGCGGTGAGTCTCACCGTCTCTCATTTCCCACCGCCGCCGTCCATCAGGATCGACACGGGCGTCACTGCGCCGCCTCCTCTGCCGCTCCAAGTTCCAGAATGAGCGTACGGATCGCACCATCGATTCTCAGTGCAGATCTGTCGAAGCTCGCCGACGAGATCGCGATGCTCGAGGAAGGGGGCGCCGACTGGATTCACGTCGATGTCATGGACGGCCGCTTCGTTCCCAATCTCACGTTCGGCGCGAAGGTGATCGAATCGGTGCGCAAGCTCACCAAGCTTCCGATCGATGTCCATCTGATGGTCGTCGAGCCCGAGAACTATTTCGAGAGTTTCGCCGAGGCGGGCGCGAACGGCATGTCGATCCACACGGAAGTGTCGCCGCACCTCCAGCGCCAGCTCAATCGCATTCGTGAGCTCGGATGCCGGGCCGGCGCGGTCGTCAATCCTTCGACGCCGCTCACTGCTGTCAGCGAAGTGATTCCTGATCTCGATCTGCTTCTTGTCATGACCGTAAATCCCGGCTTCGGGGGGCAAAGCTTCATCAAGGGATCGGTGGACAAGGTTCGTCGCGCGCGGGAGATGCTGGCTGAAAACGGGAGCAAAGCGTTTCTGGAAGTGGATGGCGGCATCGATCGCAAAACGATCAAGTCGGTGTGGGAGGCGGGCGCGAATACTTTCGTGGCGGGCAACGCCATCTTCGGCGCAAAGAATCCCAGGGCGGAGATCGGAGAGCTTCGCGCCCGCTGCACCGTACAGGCATGACCGGACGGAAGCAGCTCGCGGTTGCCGCCGTTGTCGTCGCGATTGTGTGCGCTGTCGCCTATGGCGCGACGCGTTATCTCCGGCATGAGCTGTTTCCCGTCGAGCTCGGCACCAAGGCTCCCGATTTCACGGCGTTCACCCTCGATTCCGTCCCGAAGGAGAAGCGGCTCGCCGACTATCGTGGCCAGGTTCTGATGATCAACGTCTGGGCGACCTGGTGCCTGCCGTGCAGAGTGGAAATGCCGAGTATCGAAGCGCTGCACAAGGCGTACGGGCCGAAAGGATTGAAGATCGTGGCCGTGAGCATTGATGACCCCGGCACCGACGCGGGAATCCGCGCGTTCGCAAAACAGTACGGGCTGACGTTCGAGATTCTTCACGATCCGAAGGGCGCGATCACTGATCTGTACGACATCACCGGCTATCCGGAGACGTTCATCATCGGTCGGGACGGCGTGATCAGAAAGAAGCTGATGTCCGCAACCGATTGGAATTCGCCCGATGCTCGGGCCCTCGTGGACAGACTTCTCGTCGAGCCCACGGAATGATTCGGCGCATATCCGCGTCCCGCACTGCGGGGTTCCAAACCTCGGCGCAACAGACATCTCAGCGATGACGCGGATCCTGGGGATCGAGACCTCCTGCGACGAGACTTCGGCGGCCGTTCTCGAGGGCCGTGGTGACGAAGTCGTACAGAAATCCCTTGTAATTCTGTCGCAGGACATCCATCGCGTATTTGGTGGTGTCGTCCCCGAGATCGCATCGCGCGCGCATCTCACCAGCATAGTGCCCGTGGTCGAGCGCGCGCTGGAAGAAGCGGGCATCACGCTCGATGACCTCGATGCAGTTGCCGTCACTAACACGCCGGGGCTGGTCGGCGCGCTCCTCGTTGGAATGAGCTACGGAAAAGCGCTCGCCTTCTCGCGCGGAATCCCTCTCCTCGGAATCCATCATATGGAAGGGCACCTCTTCGCGGCGGCACTCGAGCATCGCGATGCGGTCCCGCCGTTCACGGCGCTGCTCGTCTCGGGCGGCCACACTCTGCTTCTCGACGTCGAGGCTTGGGGGAAATACCGGCTCCTCGGCGCGACCCGCGACGACGCGGCCGGCGAGGCCTTCGACAAGGTCGCCAAACTCCTCGGGCTCCCCTACCCTGGCGGGCGGTACGTCGAGCAGCTCGCCGTCGAGGGAAATCCAAAGCACTTTCGTTTTACTCGCGCGATGGTGCGGAAGAACGCGCTTCCGACGGACGACGACTACTACGCGTTCTCCTTCAGCGGCGTCAAGACCGCCGTGCTCAACGCGGTTCGCGCATCGAAAGACATTCAGGCCGACAAGGCCGACGTGGCGCGCGCGTTTCAGGACTCGATGATCGACACCCTGGTCGAGAAAACCTGGCGAGCCGCCAACGCGTATTCGCGCCAGCGCGTCGTACTTGGTGGAGGCGTCGCTTGCAATCGTACACTCGTGGCGGCCATGCGAGCGAGGCTCGGCCCGGATGGTGTCACTGTTTTCGCGCCAACTCCGCGACTCGCGACGGACAACGCAGCGATGATCGCGCGCGCCGCGTTTTTCAGATTCGAGCGAGGCGAGCGGGCCGGCCTCGACCTCAACGCCTACGCCAGCAGCCCTATCCCGGGCCTGATCGCAGCCTAAATTCAAACAATGCCAAAGATTTTCGCCTCGATAGTGCATCAGCCCACTTCATGGGATGTCGGCCCACTTCAGCTCACCGGGTTCGGACTGGCGGTTCTGCTCGCATTCGTCATTGCGCAGATCATCGCGCAGCGTGAGCTCGCGCGGCGCGGACACGACCCTGAGCCGATCGGCGACATTGTCTTCGCCGCAGTCATCGGTGGACTCCTCGGCGGCAAGCTTTACTACGCGATCCTGATGCACGACGTGACTGCGGTGTTCAGTCGCGCGGGGTTCGTGTTCTGGGGTGGGCTGCTGGGCGGAATTGGCGCAACCTATCTCGTCATCAGGCGCAAGCACCTGAGCTTTCCTCGCATCAGCGACGTCGCCGCGCCTGCGCTCGCCGCCGGATATGCGATCGGACGCACGGGATGTTGGGCAGTCGGCGACGACTACGGACGCCCGTGGAACGGGCCGTTTGCCGTGAGCTTTCCGAATGGGGCGCCACCGTCGACGGTCGCCAACATGACGCAGCTCTTTCACATTGCGCCACCGCTCGGCTCTACGCCCAACCAGGTGCTCTCCGTCTACCCGACTCAGCTCTACGAAGTCGTGCTTGGGTTCGTGATGTTCCTCGTTCTCTGGCGCTTACGGGATCACAAGCACGCCGAAGGCTGGCTGTTTGGAGTGTACTGCGTGCTTGCTGGTATCGAGCGGTTCCTCATCGAGTTTTTGCGCGCAAAGGACGACCGCTTTTTTGGGCCGTTCACGACGGCGCAGGTAATCGCGGTTCTCTTCGCGATTGGTGGCGCTGTCTGGATGTACGTCCGCCGAAATCCTGACGCGGATGCACCTGGAATTTATGGCGCGGCTCAAGCGGCGTGAGCCGCGCGTGCTTCGTGCGGATATCCATGCTTTCATTCGGGACGGCGGAGTGATTTCGACTCGCATGTTGATTTCGGTCTGCGCGTTCGCCACGGCCCTGGGATGCGCGACGATGGAACCAACGATTCCGGCCGAACCCGGAGTCGCGTTCGACCTGCCGGTCGGCAAGACCGCCGCCCTCAACGGAAATGGGACCCGGATCACTTTCAAGCAGGTGAAGGAGGATTCACGCTGCCCTGCTGACGTGACTTGCGTCTGGGCGGGAGACGCCAGCATCGAGCTCACGATTTCACGAAACGGGTCGAGCGACGACACGAAGATTCTCAGCCTCAGCCCGGCAAACAGCGAAGCGCGCTCAGGCGATCTGCAAATCCGATTCGTGGGCCTGACGCCCGTTCGTCGACAAGCGGACGGAAACACTCCTCGCGCCTACGTAGCGCAGCTGGTCATCAACCGGACCTGATGCTAGTGTAGAGGCATGAATCGCTTCAGCGTGAATGCAGCCGCGCTCCTCGAGTCCGCCCGGGTTGGGGCGGACTCTTTGCGTACCAATCCCATGCGTACCACGCTGTCCACGACAGGAGTGATCATCGGCGTCGCCGCGCTCGTCGCGGCGTTTTCGATCACTGACGGAGTCGATCTGTGGGCGCGCGCGCTGATCGCGAGGGAGACCAGCGTCCAGGATGTCGCGATCACGCCGCGTACGAGCACGGTGGTCGCTGGCCGGACTGTGCCTCTTACCGGCTTTCCGATTCTCACAACCGAAGATGCCGAGCGGGCGAAGAACGAAGTTCCGGGGGTGGCGCAATACGCCCTCACGCTTACCGGCAGCGCACCGGTCGAATATCTCGATCACCGTGCGACGGCCCTTCTGACGCTGACCACAGCGAGTCTCGCCGATTTTACCTCGATCGACGTCCTCGCCGGACGGTTCTTTACCCCGACCGAAGTGATGCATTCCGCACCGGTGATCGTCCTCGGCCATCGCCTGGCGCAGGAGCTCGCGGGAGGTCGCGACGCGCTTTGGCTCATCGGTCGGGCGATCAAAGTGAGCGGAACCAAGCGCGAAGTCGTGGGCGTGCTCGCGCCGCCGACAGTCGGGCCGGAACCAGATCTCGCTGCGTTCGCTCCGATTCGTGGCGGGCTGTCTCTACTCGAGCCTTCGCGCGAGCCTCGATTGCCGACGCTGAGGCTCAAGGCGTACAGCATCGAGGCGGTGGAGGCGCTGCGATCTCAAGCCGTCAACTGGCTGGCCGAGCGATACGGTACGCGAGTCGAAAAACTGAATGTCGAAGTCGGGACGCAGCGCCTGGAGAACACGCGGCAGGGGATGCTGCTAACGAAGCTGCTACTCGGATTGCTGGCGGGACTGATTCTCGCCGTCGGCGGGATAGGAATCATGAACGTTCTCCTCGCCGCGGTGGTGGAGCGAACGAGAGAGATCGGGATCCGCAAAGCGGTCGGCGCACGGGCGGCAGACATTCAGACGCAGTTCCTCGTAGAATCAGTGACGGTGACCGGAGCCGGTAGCGCGATCGGATTCGTCGTCGGGATAATCATCGCGCAGGCCGGCACCGCGGGATTCCGTCTGTGGGCGCACGCCCCGATTTATCCGGTGATGCACTGGAGCACCGGGCTGATCGCCGCTGGCTCGGCGATCGCGGTCGGACTGATTTTCGGAACATATCCCGCGCGCAGAGCGGCCGAGCTCGCGCCTATAGAGGCCATAGCGCGGGAATAAGCCTCACGACGAGTGGTCGTGCACCATCCGCCAACCTGCCGGTGTGCGTACCCATATCGTCGTGAACCAACCAGTTCGATTGGGCAGCCCCGCACCGGTGAGAATGTACTGCCCGGTCACGATCGCCTGATTCGGTCCGATGGGTCGGATCTCCAGATGGTCGTAGGTTAGCGTCTGTGCGGGCCGGCCGGTTTTCCAGAAGCCAGCGCGCATCTGGCCTTCGATTCCCTTCACGCCTCGCACGAGTCCGGTCGAGCCCATCGCCGTCGCCGAATCCACGTAAGCCGAGAGGTATACGGGCAATTCGGCGCGGTTCCATCCTGCGGCGGACGTGTCCAGCATGGCTTTGATCGCGGCGGCGTCGGACGAGCGCTGAAAGCCAGTTACACCGGACCGCATCTGACTCGAGCACCCCGACACAACGGCGGCGAGCAACAGGACAGACGCGAGTCGCATCATCTCTCGGGAACGAGTCTGAGACTCGTGCCCCACGGATCGGTGAGAATCCATTCGCCATTCTCCTCTCTCACGGGATAGCCGGCGGACTTCACATGACGCGCTGCTTCCTCAGCATTTTTTTTCGTCGGGACGACGATCTCCCATTCCAGTAGACGCGCATCGGCATCGCTAGCGGGCGGCGCTCCGCTCGCCCAGGTGTTGGTGCCGAGGTGATGATGATATCCCCCTGCTGACATGAACAGCGCGCCCGGATAACTCCACACCACCTTGTCGAAACCCAACGCCTCGTGATAGAACGCCTCGGCCATCGCGATATCGTCGACATAGAGATGCACGTGCCCGAGCACGGTGCCGGCCGGCATTCCCGTCCATGGCTGACCGCTGGCGGCCTTTACGAGATCTTCGACATCGAGCGGGTTCGTCGTCATGTACAGCTGTCGTTCGTCGTAGCGCCACGCGTCGCGCGGCCGATCCGCGTAGACCTCGATCCCGAGACCGTCAGGATCGCTGAGATAGATCGCCTCGCTCACGAAATGATCCGACATTCCGAAGTGAACCTCGAGCTCCGTGAGGTGCGCGACGAACCTGCCGAGCGATGAGCGATCGGGCAACAGGATCGCAAAATGATACAGGCCGAGCAATCCGCGCCTCGGCACCCGTCGCGCGCCCTGCAGCTGGCGCAGATGAACTATCTCACGATCGTCGTCATGAGCGCCAAGACTCACCGAGTCTGAATCCCGGCGGATCACTCTCATCCCCAGAACCTTCTCGTAGAAAGCGAGTGAGCGGTCGAGATTCGCGACCTGCAACCGCACTCTGCCGAGGTGCGTTGTCTCTGGAAGACGGTATTCGCTGGGGCGTATTCCCCGCTGCCCTTCCGCATTTGCCGGAACCTGAGTCGTCGTCATGTCGCCCTTCCATTGAGCCATCGCGCCCGACCGTCGTGTTCACGAACAGTCGCGGAGCGCGGGAATGCGTTTACGAGCGGCAATTGCTACGCCTGCGGCTCGCCGGCTTCGGGTTTACGACCCGGTCCGAATGTCCTCACCGTCGCAAAGAGAAGGAGGATGATGAGGATCCCCTGGGCCGTAAGAGTTTCGACACTAGGAAAGATGCCCATCGCGTCAACGTGTGGCCCACCCGGGATCACCGTAATGCCCATGATGTTCCCTTCCTGCAGCTCGCGGATTCCCTTCCCCATGAATACGAACGCCATGTAGTAGAGCAGGATGCTCGTCACCGTGAAGAACGGCCGCATCGGGATTCTCACCCCATAGCGATAGAAGAGCGTGAAGATCACCGCCAGCGCGGCGAAGCCAACGACGATTCCGAGCGCGAGCGGCAATCCGACATTCGGGCCCTCGTTGAACAGCGCCTGATAGAACAGCGCCGTCTCGGCGCCTTCGCGATAGACGGCGAGAAATGCGACCAGCGCGAGCGCCTTGCCGCCGCCGTGCTCGAGCGCGGAATTCACTTTCTCACGAATGAATTTCTGCCATTTGGCGGCTTCGACTTTCGAGATGAGCCAGTAGCTCACCGAGAAGAGCACCACGACGGCGATCAGCATCGTCGTCGCCTCGACGATCTCTCTGCTGGCCGGCATCGCCGCGAGAAGCGTCTTCATGACGACGGCGGTCGCGAGACTCGCCACCAGTCCGAGCGCGATTCCGAGCCAGATCGAGCGCAGCCGCTCGCGGTGTCCAGTCTTGATCAGCAGAGCGACCACCGCACCGATGACGAGAATCGCCTCGAAACCCTCGCGCAGAATTATGAGGAACGACTGAAAAAACGCTTCCCAGCTTCCGGAAGGCGTCTGTTGGGTCAGATCGATGACCGAGGGCAGCCCGTCAGCGATCGCATCGCGAGAGCTCTGCGCGCTCTTGATGTCGTTTCGCCTTACTGCCCCCTTGAAGTCCGCGAAATAGCGTTCCATAGTGGAAACGAGACCGGGCTTCTTCGCTCGCGCTGAAGTCTCGAGCGGCTCGAAGGCGATGTACGCGTCGAAGGCGCGGTCCCCGGCCTCAGCCATTTTGCCGCTACGCGCGAAGTCGAGCGCGCTGTCGAGCAGTGCCAGAATGACGGGTGATGCGGTGTCTCCAGGAATCGCGGTCGCGTCCGCCCGTGCTGTCGGTATTCTCAGCGGCTCGCCACGCAGCGTGTAGATGTAGTTGATGACGTTCCATCGCTGCTGCGGTGTCAAAATTGTGGCGAACCCGGGCATCGCGGTCGCGCGCACTCCCACGGAGATGACGTTGTAAGCCAGCGTCGGCGTCAGCTCGGGCGTACGCGCTTCGTTGCCGATCGCGGGGGGAGGCGTGCTCAGCGTGCGGGCGGCTGGACCGTCGCCCGCGCCGGTCATCCCGTGGCATGATGTGCAGTTCGTCCCGAACAGCGTACGCCCTTCGATCGAATCGAGCGGACCCTTGGGAAGATCCATCGCTCCGGCCGATCCGAGCGACGTCGAAAAATGTCGATACAGCTCCCGAACCACGGCCGGCGGTCTCTTCTGGGCGACAGCCACGATTATGGTATCGAGGATCGCCCTCGTCGCGACTGCATCGTAGCTATTGAGCCGGGTCGCGATCTGTTTTGCGTCGCCGAGGAATCCGCGGGTCTCGTCGAACTCGTCTTTCGAGATGAGCTGGCCTTTGTCGTCAACGGCCTTCGCGTACTCCTCAGCGGCCACGCCGACGATGCTTGCAAGCCGTTTTGCCGAGTTTTCCTGGGCGGGCAGCACGGTAGCCGCCATGAGCGAAAGGACCGGAAGACCGATCCATCGCATAAGTCGATAGTTCATTGCCGAGTGAATCTATCCGGATTACATGTGGAAGCAATCGGGGAGATCAGGAATCTCGAAAGGAATAATCGTCTTTTAGTTCTCGATCGCTGATTGCCGCTCGGACACCGGTTCGATGCTCGAATTTGCTGACGAAGTCCCGCAATCGCTCGTTGGTGAATGTGCCGCGCTGAAGTCCGAGCGCCTCTATCGCGACCTCGATTGCTTTCGGCTCGCCCTCGATTTCGACGAGGACGTCCATGCGGGGATAGGTCTCGAAGCGAACCGTTGCGCCTCCGAACTGGTATTGGGCAATTTCGCGATCGATCTCCGAAGTCAGCGCCAGTCCGAGCTTCTCGAAGATTTTCTCGAGCGAATCCAGATCCTCAACGGGCGCGGTTATCTCTTCGCGGATCTTGTAACCGCCCTGCATCTCGGTCGGACCCTTCCAGTCCATATACGTTCTGGTCGACGAGCGGCTTTGGTACGTCCGCGTTCTCAACACCTCGTCACGCCCGGACAGCTCACCCGAGGTGAAGTCGTAGCGGCGGTCTGAGATCTTACCCTCGAACGAGAGCGTTCCACCTGCCGCTTCGATTTTCTTCCGCCTGACGGCGAGATCATCGACGATCGCTTTGAGCTCGACCTCACGCATTGACGATCGTCTCGACCAGCTGCTTCGTGTTGGCAAGCGACGGAAACACGGCGTACGGATCGTGCTCCTTGAGCTGCTCGACGGTGTAGTGGCCACTGGCGACGCCGATCGCCTTGGCGCCAAGTGAGCGTCCGCACGCTATGTCGGCGGGAGTGTCGCCGATGACGATCATGCGTCCGCGCTCGATGTCCAATCCGAGTTTTTCGCTTGCTCTCCTTTGTGCGATTGCCGGAAGCTCGGGCCGGTGCTCGTTGTCCGAGCCGAAAGCATTGATGCGAAAACGATCGGGGTCTATTCCGGCCGCTGTCAGTTTTGTGCGAGCGCCCGGCTCGACATTTCCCGTAAGGAGCCCGAGTACGACGTCCTTACGCGGCTCGAGCGCGTCGAGCAGCTCGGCCACCCCCTCGAGAGGTCGGACGTTGAAGTTTCCGCTCTTCGCGTTCTCGCGAAGGCCGTCGAGGTAAGTCTCGATCAGCTTCTCCATCTGCGAATCGATGTATTCGTCGGAGTGTCCCTCCAGGCGCATGACGTCACGCACGATCTGCCTGTCGGTTTTTCCATCGTACCGGTACGCCGGATTTCCGGGCGATCCGAATATGGATCCCAGCGCGCGCCGCATCGCTGTGCGTCCGATCCCCTCGGAACTGAGCAGCGTGCCGTCGATGTCGAAAAGAACAAGCCTCATGATCTGGTGAGAAATACGCCGGCGATGATCGTCACCGCACCGACCCCTTGAAATATCGTCGGGATCTCGCCGAGGAAGGCCCACGCGGCAAGGAGGGCGACGATCGGTTGAAGATTCGAGTATACGGCGGTGCGCGTGGGTCCGAGCACCCGGAGCCCCCGATACCAAAAAAAGTACGCGACGCCCATCGAGAGCACACTCGAGTAGAGAAGCGCGAGCCATCCGCCCGGGCCTACCATTGACCAGTTCGTGGCGACCAGCGAGGGCATCGACGCGGCGACCAACGGCACCGCACCTCCAACCAGTGTAACGGCCGAGAGCTGGATGACGTCGATCCTTTTGGTGAAGGGCTGAAGCAGGATCGTATAAGCCGTCCAGCACAGAACGCCGAGGAAGACGAGCACTGATCCGAGAAGGGTCGTCGGATTGCCGCTGGAAGACGACGCGCTTCCAACGATCACGAGGGCGACGCCGATCACGGAGAGCGCGATGCCGACGAGGGTCATCCGCTTCACGCGCTCCATCCCGCGCGCTCTTGCAACGAGCGCGATGAACGCCGGGGCGGCGCCGACAATCAGCGACGCGTTGCCCGCGCGCGTGCGCGCGACGCCGTGGACGAAGAAGAGCTGGTACAAGCCGTTGCCCAGCACACCGAGGAACAGGAGTCGAAGCACGTCATGCCGCGACAGCGCGAAGCCGCCGCGCGCGTACGCGAAGGCCACGAGAAATGCTGCCGCGGTTCCGACACGAAGTCCGGTGAAGGCAACGGGATTGAATATGTGCGTCGCGTATTTGACGACGACGAAATTGACTCCCCAGATCACGGCCATCGTGAGCAGGAGAAGATCCGTCAACCCGAACGATTGGTGAGCGGTCGAATCGCCGACGGTCGCTCGAGGGGCAACTGATTCTGTCATCGCCGAAAGCTAGCCGGGCAAGGCGTGGCGCGGCTACTTTGGTTTCATGCACATCTCATTCGCCGTATTCGCCGACGCCGCCAACCTGTCGCAGGAAGGAAAGTTGAATGTGCTGGGCGTGTTCGACGCAGTGCAGGTTGCCGGGCTTCCCACGATCCATCCGCGCACGCACTTCGTCGTCCGGCTCAAGGCTACTGCTGACGATGTCGGCCAACACTCGCTTGCGTTCCGTTGGCTGAGTCCGCGCGACGAGGAGCTCTGGTCATCGACGGGGGAGATGAGCGTCGCGCAGCCGCCGAACCCAATGTTCGAGGTCGATCTGCCGATCATCGCAGTCGTGGACCTGCCCCTCAACATGGTCGGCCAATACACGATGCAGGTCGCGCTCGACGGATCGCCCAGCGCCGCGGCGCGGCTGTTCGTCAACGCGCCGGTTCAGTCGCCTATGGTTGGCGGCGCACCGAACGGAATGGTCAGCTGAAGACAGCCATGGACTGTGGACTAACGGCTGAGGGGATCGAACCAACCGCTATTGCGGATCGCAGTCCTCAGTCTCCGGGAAGGACTCTCCGCGCGAACCGGTACCGCTTGACCAGAAGATCGGTGTATTCATCCCCGCTCTCGAGATCATCGACGGCGTAGCCCCCTCGCCCCAGCGCGAGATGCACGACTCTGAGTCCGCCCAGCGAAATCGCGACGTGAGTGATCTTTCCCTCGGGGTCGTCCGAAAAGAAAAGTAGATCGGCGGGCCGGAGGTCATCCATCGACTCCACTGGCGTACCCGTCCGCGCCTGCATCCACGCATCACGCGGGATTTCCACGCCATGCAGATGAAACGAGCTGGATACCAATCCGGAGCAGTCGCACCCCCACGGCGTCAGCCCGCCCCACTCGTACGACGTGCCCTCGAAAAAAGTCATCGCCGAAGCCGTTATCGAATCGGGCGCGGGCGGGAAGGCGTTCCGCCGCTCTGCGAGAGTCATGGCCAATCCGCCGAATCGCTCCTGACCTTCAGTAACGAGAGCACCCAACGGCAACTTTCGCGTGGCGCCATGCTCGTCGCGAACCGTGCAGTTGAGGGAAAGCGGCCGCGGATCGTTCCATCCGGACTCGGAGAGTGGCGGAACGGGCTCGGGCATGGTGACGACGTAGCCCTGATGAATCCACCCGGTGTACTCGTCCGCGCCTTTCACGTGAAGCCAGAGTCCCTGTCGCTCGACCACCTGGGCGATGTGTCCGTGAAGCAGCTGCGAAACCTGGGTCGTTCTTACATCGGGCTCGCACAACATCGGTGCGATCGCCGCGATGGCTGTGACGCTTTCGGTCAATGCTCCGGCCAATCTATCTTCGTCGAAGAGTTAGGTATCAGCGGCGGCTCGGGACGCTTCGCTCGGCACGTCTTGCACAGCGTGACCCCGCGAAAATTGCAAATGATGCAGACGAAAGTTCCGCAATCGGCGCACGGATATCCTTCGGACGCGCGCTCCTCGTTTCCGCAGGAGCGGCACATCATCACATCTTTTTCGCGGAGATTCTTCGCCATTGGGGGACAGTGCCTGAACTAAATGTAGCTAACGTTAATCCGTTAACTGACGACTCAGTAAAGGTTTAGAAACGCCAGTTCCGAAAGAGGTCGAAGCCCAGCTGCGGCGGAGTCTGGGTCAGCTGGATTGTGGCGCTGGTCGTTCCGCAGCTTTTCGTGTTGTTGGTCCCTGGCTCGATTGCCGCCTGCGCGCTGTACACCGAGCTGATTCTGTACTCCAGCTGGAGGCCCAGATTCTGGGTGAAAGCGCTCGGGCAGAGCCCCGTGCTCAACCCCAGAAACCACCTGCTGCCAAGCTGCTTGCCGAGCACCGCCCGGGTGTTGAGCAGACTGGTGTAGTACGAGGTGTTCGCCGCGGTGAGCGTCGGATCGGTGGCGACCGTCGCCGTCTGCAGCTCCATAATGTCGAGCAGGTTTTTCGGAAGCGCGTTCTGGAAGATGTTTGCGATCGTGCGAACGCCGAGGCTCGCGACCTGGTTACTCGTGTTGTCGAGTCCGACGGCGGGCTCGCCCGTCACCAGGTAGCTGAGAAGATCGCTCTCGGAAAGCGGCAGGTTGTCGGGATTCCTGAGCGAGAGCAGCGGTTGCGCGAGAGTTCCCGTGATATCCACTTCCACTCTCACGTCGCGTCCGTTCACGCTCTTCTGCGGCTGCCGAACGGTGTGAATGGCGGTGATGTCGAGAGAAGGATTCAGATCCGGAGTCCCATAAAAACGAAGCGTTCCGCTCTGTACATCGAACGTTGGCTGTATGAATGGATCGACGAGGTTCAGTCGATACGTTCCCTTGTCGGCGCTCAGATTTCCTTCGAGCGCCAGCCGCGGCGGCTCGTTCGGAGTCGGCGGAGCCAACGTCACATTGAGTGATCCACCGAGCTTGATGTTCGCTTCGGACGACCGCAGCCAGACGTCGGGCCCGATGTCCACCGCGACGTTCTCGAGTCTCAGGTTGCGCGCCACCGCTTTCGGCGCCCGGGGCATGACCTCACGATTCGTCGCCAGCAGCGTGTCCACCATGCTCTGGAACTCCGGGTCGTTGAGATCGATGATCTTCTTCTTGACGACGTCGGGAATGTAAATCGATCCGCGCTCGACTCGGACGGTGCCGCGCATTACTGCATCCTGCGTGGATCCAGTCAGCGTCACCGGCGGCCCGGTCGAGATGTCGAGCGCGGCCAGCCCGGGTTTATCAATGGCGTGAAAGTTCGACGCGTTCGCGATGAGCGAGAACGACGGGTTGTCGTAATGCTCGAAGCTGACGGTGCCCTGCACGTTAACCGTCCCGCGCCGGTCCTTCACCGTCTCCGCGGAAAGCTGCTTGATGTGGACGGTGTCGCCCGACAGCGCGATGTCCGCCTTGATGTGAATGAAGCGCGTGCCAAGGCTGGAGAAACCCGTCGTTCCATCGCTGAGAGAGATCTGACCGAACAGCCTCG
>Ga0068855_100006395_pt1 | contig 14351 bp, 18 predicted proteins | sample KBSCornC52_FD_66592 | JGI IMG/M metagenome (GOLD analysis project Ga0068855, IMG submission 66592) | Corn rhizosphere microbial communities from Kellogg Biological Station, Michigan, USA - KBS Corn C5-2 | ecosystem: Host-associated > Plants > Roots > Rhizosphere > Soil ... | reverse complement strand
CGGGTGCTCTCGCTGCCCTTCCTCGCCGCTCCAAGTGACGACGATGTGGCCAGACAGAACGCCGCTACCGCGGTATCCGGAGAACCCGTCGCCAATGACGTAGATCATCTCGAAGTTCGGCTTCCATGGGATCGAGAGATCGCCCATCCCGGATGCCATGCCCTTGTCCCACACCAGCGCCGCGCGCGCAGACGGTGGGTGCGGCACCTTCCATGACCCGAACACGAACGCCGGCCCCGTCCACTGGCCGAGCATCGCGTCGCGCACCTCAGTCGACGTGTCGCCCGCGATCATCTTGCCCTTGAAGCGCCCCTCCTGGCCGCTGGCATACGCGACTCCATACGGGGGATCGGTCAACATGAGCGACGGCGCGGATTCGGTCGCGATGGCCCACACCTCCGCGTTCAAGGCTTCTCCACAGACGATGACGTGATCGGCCGCACGCCACACCTGTCCATCCTCGACGTCCCACTTCGCTCGCAACTCGTCCACGCGGTTCAGGTCACCTCGCGGAACCGCGCCGTAAGGGTGGCCGAGGTCGGCGAGGAGCGCGTCGAGGTCATCCCCGTCATACCCCGTACCGACAAGCCCCGCGCTCGTCGCGGCGAGCCCTTTCAGGATCTCGGCGAGCTGCGACTCGTCGTACGAGCCGAGGTCGCTTGTCCTGTTGTCCGCGACGAGGATCCTGCGCGCTGTCTCGTCGTCGACGTCGATGTAGGTGACGGGGATCTCTGAGAGGCCGGCGTGCTTCGCCGCCATCCAGCGGTGGTTCCCCGCGACGATCCTGCCCGTCGACTTCTGGACGATGACCTGGCCGTAGAAGCCGTGCGCCTCGACGCTCGCGATGATCGCCCCAAGGTCTCCTTCGCGAGGATTGTCGGGGTGTGGCGCGAGCGAGTCGATCGGCACCTTTCGCGATCCGGCGTTGATGATCTCCGTCACTGCGGGTCACCTACCAGCACGCCGCCCGAACACGCGACCATGATGCGGCCCACCGAATCGACGAGGACATCCTTCGGATTCACCAGGGCGCTGCGCGCGAAGTCATCCGCCACGTCTACGCCGTCGACGAGCACCTGCACGCCCTGCACCGTCACGGTGTGGCCGTCCGCGGTTTGCCTCGTCGTCGCCGGCTGCTGGAAGGTGGGCGGAGAGTCATCCTGGTCAGCCGACATCCACCCATCCACCGTATGCGACGACTTGTAGTCGGTGTCTGACGCCCACACGTCTGTGCCGTTCGTGGCGAAGCTGTTGCTCTCCGACCCGTCCTGCCCGTTGCAACACGGAGCCCACGAAGCGCCGCCGTCGTGCGTCACCCAGATCCCGGCCCTGCCGGCGGAGTAGACGGTCTGCGGGTCGGCCGGGTCGACGACGAGCTGCGAGACGCTGTACCCCGATCCTTTCGCGAGAGTCGACCACTCCTCCGCGAGCCACCACGTCCTGTCGGTTCCAGCGATCACGCTCGAACACGCGCTCGCTGGAGTGACCCACTGCCACGACACGCCGTCCGTGCTCTTGGCGATGCAGCGATGGTCAGAAGCGCCTATCCCGTTACCCACCCACAACGTCCCATCGCCGCCCTGCGTGATCGACGAGAGGTGGAGCGTCGAGTCGGCCGGCAGTATCGTCTGGCCGCCATACTGGCGGATCCCGTACGGGCCGCAGGCGAGGAGGTTCACGATCCGACCCGCGATCACCGTCGACGAGATGTCCTCGACGACTGGTGGGAGGCCGCGGATGCCGGTCACCTCGACGATCGTCGGCGTCGACCGTGGAGATGACACCTTCCACAACCGCGACCCGCCAGTGTCTGACGTGCGGAACGAGGAGACGAGGAGCTGCCCGCTCGGGAGGAGGCAGATCGCCGACCACGCGAACAAGGGGGCGGGAGCGGGGAGGCCGAGCGGCGTCATCGTCGCGCCGCCGTCCACGCTCCGCATCAACCCCTGCCGCGTCAACAGGTAGAGGTACTCGACGCCCGCCACAGAGTCGTAGTCGACGGCGATCAACCTGCCCACCGGCCGCGGGAGATCCCCCGCCCCGCCATCAGGGAGGTACGACGCGAACGAGACGTTCGTGTTCACGCGTGTGAGGGCGTATGGCGTGTCGCTCGCCGGGGAGATCATCCCGAGATACCCACCACCCTGACCGTTCTGGTAGCGGAGCGTCCCCACGCCGACGTAGCACCGGCCGGGATACTTCTCGCTGAACGCGGCGCACCTGCCATACGGGCGGCCGGGTGTCTGTCCGAGGTTCGTCGGATACCACTCGTCGCCGCTATTGACCGTCGCGGCGAAGCCCCACACGTCTCCGCACGCCACAGCGCCCCCAGCCCCAGCAGCGAGGGCGTTGCAGTAGCCGCCGCCGCTCTGACCGCCCTTCCTCCACATGTACTCCATCAGCAGGACGCCGCGAGTTCAGGGCTGAAACCGGAGAAGAGCGTCGCGCCGGTCGCGTGGTTCGTGATGGTGACCTTCGCCCGCCAGTCGAACGAGCAGTACGGCGTCTGGTCGAGGCCCATGAACGTCCACGAGATCGTCGACAGCAGGTTCGCCTGGTTGTCCGCGTCGGTATGGCTGGGCTGTGTCGCGCCGTTGTTCTTCGTGGCGCGGAACCATCCGAGGTTCGGCGGGACGAGGTACTGCGGGATCGTCTCGACGTCGTAGGCGACGGTGCAACTCGCCTGCCACTTCATCGTGACGCCGCCGCCGAGCGTCGGCGGGAACAGGTTCACCGTCGAGCATGACCCGGACGCGCTCGCTGTCGCGGGGGCCGCGACGAACACGGCCGCCGCCACGGCGAGCGTGACGGGGATGAGGGAGAATCTACGCATGGACTCCTGCCTTTCGTAGGGTGGACGGGTGCCACCAACGCGGCGCACCCAACATGTCTCGCGCGATGAGCGCCGCCCTGAGCTCGACGTGCTGCTCCACATCTCCCACCACGCGCTCGCGGGTGCGGAGGATCCCTGTCTGGGTGAGGCGGTTACCGTCGCGCCAATCCGTCTGCGACATACCGACTTTGGCGTGTTCGAGGCCGAGCATCGCGCCGAGCGCCTCCTGGCTCTTAGCCAAGTCGGAGAAGCGGACGAGGTCGAGCTTCGTATCCGACGTCAACTTGCTCCCGAGCTGCGGCAAGCCGTGCTCGAGGAGCGCGCCGTTCACGATCGGCAGGTCATGCCGGCGGATGAAATGGCCGGTCACCATGTCCGCCTCGTCGTACGCCGCGCGGAACGCGAGGAGCATCTCCTCCGCCGAGTGCGACCCGAGGAGGTAGCACCGCGTCGCCTCGTTCTCGACGCCGACCCACCGCCACGCGATAGCGGTCACCTCGGCGGTACACCTGCCGTCATACCAGTAGGAGAGCGGCCGGTTCTCGATGTCGAAATCCAAGATCCGCGCTGGCCCGCGAGCGGGGATCACGCCGAGCGGGTCGATGCCGCTAGACGCGACCTGGCCCTTCGGCAGGACACGGACGCGGTCAAGCGGTCGGAGCATCCCCAGCCTCAAGCTCCGCCGCGACGTACATCGACCGTGCATGACGAATCCCAGACTCGGCGGCGACGAGGTAGTCGAACGGCTCGCCCGTCACCGCCGCCTGCTGGTAGAGCTCGTCGACCCTCGCTTCGGCCGCCGCTTTGAGGCGACGTGCGTAGCGGCCCATTTCGAGGTTCACCATCGCGCGGACGTGCGCGTAGGCGTCTGCCCGGTCATGGTCTTGTCTCCTGGTGCCCGTGCTCACGCTGCCCTCCTGAGTCGGTTGGTCGTCTCCTGGTCGCGCCGCTCCGCAGCCGCACGTTTCCAGTTGCGGTTCTTGGAGAGCATCCGCGCGTACTGCGCTTCGGACGTCCTGCCGTATGCGGCGCGCTTCTGCGCGGCGCGGCGCTCGAGCACCTCGGGTCGCTTCTGGTAGGCGCGCTGCCCTTCACACGTCGCGCAGGCACACCCCTTCATGCGGTGTCGTCTCACGCTGAGTGCCGCTTGTACCAGCGGACGTATCGCCACCACGACCGAGGCACCCTCCTCGGCACATGCGGACGTAGCCCGCGCCGCTCGGCGTGGCCCTTGTACGGGCCGATGCCGAGCACCCACTGCGCCCAACGCCACCGCGCCGCCACCGCGCGGTGGACGTGCCGGGTCGGGTAGGGGACGAGGAACGCGTTCGGGCCGAGGAGGACGGACAGGTCACGCGGCCCTACGAGGCCGGGGACAGAGCCCGTCGACGTCCACTGGTGCGCCTTCGCGCCCATCGCGCCGCCGATCAACACGTCTGGGTGCCCGTTGTACTCGGCGCGCCACCACGGACACGCACGAACGACTGCCGACCGTTGGCGGCGGGGAGCGCCCGTAGACGTGTTCGCGTAATACGCGGGGTAGTAGCCGAGGACGCTATGGCAGTGGCGGATGAACGCTTCGACCCACGCATCCGAAGCGCCTGCTTCGTCGTCGATGCATGGTCGGAGCTGGCCCGGCTTGGGCCGTGTGCCCGGCAGGCTGAGGAAGAACGTGGCTTCGGCTATGGGGTCGCCGCGTCCGCCGTAGTGGTATGGCCCGACCTGCGCGCCCTCGTCATGGAGCGCCAACTGGCGTTCGGGGAACGTCTCGTCTATGAACGTCGTTCCCTGGCTGCGCTTCAGGTAGGCTCGGACGACTTGGCTGTAATCGCCGCCCGCCGCGTTCGTGTTGGATTCGTCTATGAAGTAGCCCATCTGGTGTCTCCCCTCGCTGACCTGTGGAAAACTGTACCTGTACCGACGGATATACACGCCTCCCCTACGGGCAGCGGAGCGGAGTTAGAGCGGCGACGACGAGGCGCTCCTTCGCGAGGCCGACCCGGATCTCCGCGTCGGGCACGTCGCCGATCGACCCGTACTTCACCTTCCGCTCCGCCGGCGTCAACTTGAGGAACGCTTCGCTCCGCGCGACCTGCCCCTCGTAGTAGCCGCGCAGCGAACACACCGCCGCCGTCGTATGCAACGCCACCCGAGCATCGTTGCGGCTCTGCACCGCGACGAGAGCGACCGACGCGATCGACAAGACGACCGCGACGACACACGCCGCGGTGTACAAGAACTTTTCGACGTCGGCGTTCACCCGTTCACCGCCTGGATCACGTTCAAGATCGCCCACACAGACGCTGGCAGGCCGAAGAGGAGCATCCCGATCGACACGGCCATCCCTACCGACTGGACGCGCCCCGTCGACGCCGCCGCTTTCTGCTCGTCCGCTCCCTCATGCCTGGCCTGTACCGTCTCGACTAGGCGGAGGCGGGCGTCTACGCCGTCGACTTTCCCTTCGATCCGGTCGAGGCGCGTCGTGATCGCGTCCTCTAGCCGTTCGAGGCTGGCGCGTTCCGTCTGCGTCATCAGACTCGGACGAGAGTCGCCGTCGCGCCCGTCACGTTCAAGCTCGCGCCCGTCCGCTGGAGGACGGTGATCGTGATGACGTCGCCGACGGAGCAGTACAGCTTGCATGAGTGCTGCTGCTGCGTGGCGTGCGTGCCGTCGCTCTGGATCCCCGTCGACGCGACGACCTGCGCGGTGCCGTTCTGGACGAACCTGACCTCGAACGGGCCGCCGCCGCCGCTCGTCGCGGCCCACGTCACCTGCACACCAACGTCATACCAACCACCCACCGGAGCGACGAGCTGGGTCGGCGACGCGAGTGCCCACATCCCGTACACGTCCTGGACGTCCGTGTCGAACGAGAGGGTGACTGTGCTCGCCGTCGCGACGGCCTGGTTCGTGGTGCGTTTCACCATCACGCCGACCTGTTCCACGATGCCCTGGTTGATGTTGTCTTCCAGGCTCGTCCACATCGCGGCCGTGAAGACGTCGCCGGCTACATGGTCGGCAACGGTCGCGATCTGGACGGGAACACTCACCCAGTCAGCGTGCCAGCCGCGCGGAGTGTGGGGGCACAGATTCTCCGGGTGCTAGTGTGGCGTGGGGTTGTGCTCAGGGTTCCAATCTTGAGACGGCCACAACCCCGTAGGGGCCGGGGACGCCTACGGGTGTAACCCTGGCCCCGCCTATACGCCGAGCGAGTCGAGCGACCCGACCAGGCTCGCGCCGATCACGAAGTCTCCGCTAGGCCGTTCGAGGAGCGCCCACGTCGTGACATGGTTCAACGCCGCCGTGTCGACCTGGTGCTGGATGCCCTCGATGGTGTAATCCCCACCACCCCCAGTCGCAGGGTCGTCGATCGCGACGCGGTCACCCAGATCCCTCGACAACATCTGGAGGTATGTGGTGGGGTCGTCGGGCCTCATGTTGAGTTGGAGCGTCCAGATCGGCGAGCGGGGATCCTTCCACAGCGCGACCATCCGCGTAGCGAGGGACAGCGCCTGATCATCCGTCGACACGTAGGGCGTGGAGAGCGGATCGTTGCCGGGGACGCGGACGTTGTAGTCGCTGACGGCGTCGTCGTCCTGATAGGTTTGGGGAGCGCCGAGCGCGTTACCGGACTGGTCGGTTCTGGTCACCGTCGCCTGCGTGACGACGGTTTCGAGGCTGACGCCGGGCGCGAGGAGGTTCGTGCTCGTGATCGTCCCCGCCCTGGTCTGTCTTCCCGAATGGTCGATGTAGGTGGCGGTGCCGTCGGCGGCGATGAAGAACTCTCCCAGCTCGGCGGCGAGGAGACTCCCGATCAGGGTGAGGGCGTCCGTCGACCCGTCTGCGGAGAAGTCGGGGACGGAGTCTCCCGTCGCGACGCTGCGTAGGGTGGATGGGTAGCCGACGGCTGAGAGGATCGCCGTGATAGCGCCACCAGTCGTCGTCGCGCCCGTGCTCGCTATGACCGGCTTGAGCGTCGACAACTCTTCGAGGACGTCGATAAACGTGATCGTCGAATACGGCGACTGGCGACTCTGTGGCCCTTGGATCTCGCGGATATACCCGCGGTAGAGGTAGATCGAGAAGAACCCCCCCAGCCCGTCGGGCCAGCCGTAGGAGAGTCGTCCGAAGCGGCGCGGCTTCAACCTGCCGAAGAGGGGGCTGGAACTGTTCTTCGGGTTATAAGTCCCGTTGGTGTCGACGAGGGTGACGTTGAGCTCGCCGGCCTGGACGTCCGCGACGGCGTCTTGTCGGCCGCGTTGGATCTGTACCTGTTGGACTTCGTCGACGACGCTCCACGTCGGGTCGCTGTAGGGGCCGCCGAGCGCGTCGCCGCTACTCGGGCTAGCGGCGGGCTGGAGCGTGAGCAGGACTGTGGCGGCGGCCTCGCCGGGCGGCGTCGCCCCGCTCGCGAGCGTTCCCGACACGGCTACGGCGGACGAAGAAGATGTGGCATGGTCGTACCACGCGAGGTTCTGCAAGCCTGCGCCGAACGCCTCCGACTGGGAAGCGCGCGACGTCCACCCGCTCGTCACGCCCGTTAGCGAGTCGCCAGAACCACCGTCGTAGAACGAGACGGCGAAGATGGCGACCTCGATGGACTGGTTCAGCTTCCCCGTCCGCGCCGTAACCGTGGTACCGCCGGTTTCTTGGGTTGCCGCGATTGCGTCTACCGGGAGGGCGATCATGCCGGCCCCGTAACTCGCGACAGAGTAGGATCGGCCGCTCGACGCCGAGGTGTAGGTGAGGGTGATCGTGTCGCTCGTCGTGAGGGCGGTTGTGAGCACGGAGACGCACACCGTGACTTCTGCGCCGTTGATGTTGGTGCTGTCGTATACCTGCCACGTGTTCCCCTTCGTGTCCGCGCACGTCGGGCTGAGAGCGCCATGCGAGGAGAAGATCGCGACGACGCACGAACCCACACCCGCCCCAACCGAGATGTGCGCGACCGTTTTCGTGCTCGACCCGCTCACGCCCGCCCCGCCGAGGATCGTCGGCGACGGCACCGTCGGAGAAGTCCCCAGCTTGCTCGACCCGATCACGAATAGCCCCGTCCCGCGATCCCACCCAACCTCGAGCTTCCACCCCGGCAAGACGGGATTCCCGACCACGGCGCGGCCGGCGAACGCGGTAGCCCCCGTCGCTGTCATAGGGATCGTCAACGACGCCACAGCCGATCCTCGGAACGCGGTGAGGGCGTCCGTCGCGGTCAGGAACGTGCCGCTCGTCATCACCGCCGACCCGCCGAAATGGGTGAGCGCGTCTGTGGCTGTCGCGTTGACCGAGACGCTCGCCGTGGCATTCCCCCGGAACGCCGTGAGGGCGTCGGTCGCCGTCGCGGCGATGGTGACGGTCATCGTTGCCGAACCGCCGAAACTGGTGTTCGTGTCCGTCGCCGTCATGTTGACCGCCGAAGACGCGACCTTGAACGTCGCGATCACGCCAGCCAAACCCGCACACGTCTCGTTCATCGTCGGAGACGCCGTCTGCACCCCCGTCGACGACGTCTCTAACCACTCGACGCCACACCCGATCTGGTTCGTGCCACCCCCACCCGCAAGCTCCTGGTCGAGCAGCGTGTACCCCGCGTCCGCCGACATGCTGCTGCTCGTCGTGCTCGCAGTCTCATCCCACCCATACGCGGCGAGGACAAGCTCGTCGGCCTGCGCCGTCGCCGTCCCCGTGCTAAGGCTCAGACTCGTCGCCGAAGCCGCGTTCGCGGTGCCGCTCACGTCGAGCGGAGTAGCCGTCAACCCGGAGCACTTCAAGACGATCCATGAACGACGCGCGACCGACCCCGTCCACGTCGTCGTGATCGTGTCCGAAGTCGTCAGCGCCGCCGTCAGGACGCTGTACCACATGTTGCACGACGCGGCGGTGCCGCTCTGCGGCTGCGCGACGAGGTTCCACGTATTCCCCTTCGTGTCCGTCGGCGTGGTGCCCTGCTTCGCCGTGCCGAGACCGGCGATGAACACGACGACATCGCCCACACTAGCGCCCACGGTGAGCGCGGCGACGATGCTCGTCTGCGCGCTCGTCGTCGAACCGGCACCGCCGATCTTGACGGGCGTTACGGCCATCTCAAACCCCTATGCGAGCCGTGGCCGCCCACGGCGGCCCCTACGCCGCGCCGCTGCCGGTCATCGTCAGCGAACCACTCGCGATATTCACCGTCGCGCCGCTCACGATCGACCCGCCGCTAACCGTCCCCGACCCCAGGAACGTCCCACCACTCGCAAGCGTCCACAACGAGAAGTCGGTAATCGTCTCCGTCGCCGCCGCCGTCCACGACAACGCGCTGTTCGTCGCCTTCGACCCCGAAGCCGCACTCGCGAACGTACACGACTGTCTGGTGCTCGTCGTCGCGATGCTCGTCGTACCCGCCGCACCAGGATCGCCGGTGTGGAGCTGTACCCAGACGGTGCCGGTGTACTCGGTGTCGAGAGCGTTGTTGATCTTCGCCTGCGCCATCCCGGTAGCCATACGAAGAGTGTCCCCTCCGCTAGGCTGTGGCGGGCACGTTCGTTAGCCGCGGCTGGAGAGGATGACCTGGCGCGCGAGGTGTGGCTGGAGTTGCCTGGCGAGGTGGTTGAGGCCGTTCCTGTCGGCGGTGCCGTACACGTTCGGCAGGATCACATTCGTCTGGTGGTAGTGGACGTTCGGCGCGGCGCTGTGTGACCCCAGGCCGCGACCGCTCCCAGCCCCCGGATTCCCGGAAAGGTTCGTGTTGCCGCCGTGGAACGGGTTGATGCCGTCGAGCGCCTTCGCGAGTTTCTCCGCGTCCCCGATTGCCGACGCGATCCCGCCGACAATGGCCGCGACGACTCCCGCGACCGCTTGAACCGCGCTCAGCAGGATCCCGTTGAAGTGGTTAGCGAGGCGCGTAGCGGCCCTGACGGCCGTTCCGATCGCGGTCACGATCGGCGCGAGGACAGTCGACACAACGTAGATCGCGGCCTTCACCAACGCGAGCGCCGCTTTCCACAACCCAGTCTTAATGACGATGGTGTCGAACACCTGCCAGATCGTCTTCCCGACCGCGAAGGCCGCTTTGAACGCTGCGACGGCGACGGTCTTGACGGTTAGCCATACCTGCTTCGCGATCGTGCCGAGGTTATGCCACGTCGTCGGGCCGAGGAAATGCTCAAGCGCAGTCGTGATCTCATGGAACACGCTTATCGCCTTCGCCTTCACCGACTCGAACGCCTGGATCCCCCCAGCGCGGAGCCGCGGCCAGTAATGGTTGAGGACGATGCCGGCCGCGCTCCCGATCGCGAGTCCCAGCGCCGCGCCGATCGGGCCGCCCAACGCCGCGCCGATACCAGCCCCAACCGCCGCGCCTCCCAGGATCATCTTCCCGCCCCTCGAACTCAACAGGTGTTGCAGCGCCAACCCGAACGCCGTCATCACCGCGCTCGCCAACTCTGTCCCCCACCGCATCCCGACGGCGGTGAAGTCCTGCCTGCCGAACCAGTTCCCGATCGTCGCCATGATGCTCGGCTTCCCACCAGCCGGCGCGGACAGGAAATGCTTCACCTGGTCGAACAGGCTCTCGAGCGCGCTGTTCGCGTTCGCGCCGCCCGTGCCGAACGCGAAGTCGACAGCGAGCCGGATCGGCTTCGCCACCGCGTGCCCGACCTGCTCCAAGAAGCTGGTGAACATCTTGACGCCGGTCGTTGAGAGGCTCTTGAACGCTTGTGCGAGCGGCATGTGCGCGAGCCGGTCGAAGTAGCTGAGCGCCGTCTCCGCGGCGCTGCCAAGGCGCAGGAAGATGGGCATGAAGTCGTGGGCGAGGATGTCCGTCGTGTGCTTGAACATCGAGCCGAGCGTCGCCGCCATCTGCGCGACCTTGCTCAACGATCCTCCCCCCTCGATCGCGCGTTTACCGGCGAAGAAGAACGCGGCTCCTAGGCCGCCGAGCAGGACGCCGAGCATCGATAGCGGCCCGACGAGCGCGACGAGGATCGCGGCGAGCGACATGACGGGCGCGAGGAACGCTCCGAGCGCGACCGTCACGACGGGCAGCACAGCGCCGAGCGCGCCGATGTTCCCCGTCATCTCCAACGCGGCCACGGCCCCGGCGGCGACTATCGGGATGCCGACCTTCAACGCGCCGGCCCAAGAGACCCATGACCCGTTCGCCTTGTCGATGCTGTCGCTCGACCCTCTGACCGACTCGTCGAACGCCTCGATCTCCGCGCGGCCCTCCGCCAACCCGCGCTCCAAAGCGTCGACGTCGGCGCGGATCCTGATTACGAGCTCGCCGACCGTCACCTGAGCGCCTCGACCAGATCCTTGTAGTACCGCGGCTTCACGGCTTCCCACGCCGGCCGCATATACGGGTGTTCCTTGGTGCCGTACTTCTTGATGTGCATCGCGAGCGCCCACGCACTCCCGCCATGCCGAGCCGCCCAGTCTTCGAGCGCAGCGACGGGCGGCATGTGGGGGCGCGTGCCATACTCGACATACGCGGCGTACGACACGTCGGTGTAGACGTCGGCGGCGTACCCGTCATCCGAGAAGCGGTAGGTGATCGACGAGCGGAGCCGCCCAAAATCGACAGGCGTCCGCATCTTCGCCTCCCGCTCACAATCCACCGCCGCGCGGAGCGTCGCCAGCTTCACCGCCTCGTCGTGTTCGACGAGCCAAGCGCGCATCGCGTCGCTGACTTCTGCGCCGCCGTTCACGCTCATCGAGATCCCAGGCATACCCCGTATCGTCGCCCAAGCGGTGCCCGCTAGAGCACTTCCCTTGACACGGGACGCCGACGAACATACACTGAGCCGGTATGTGGACTCCGCCTCTCAACCGGCTCGGCTGGCACGTCAGCGGCACGCAATGGCTCATCATGATCGTGTTCCCGCTCGCCTGGCCCATCCTCGCCGTCCTACTCGTCGCCTACCTCGCGTATGGCGCGGTGTGGACGACGCTGTTCCTGGCGGGGAACACGATTCTGCTGGTGGTCATGCTGGTGGGAGTCCTTGTGCGAGCCTCGCGGCGTCCAGGACACCCGCGACATCTTCCGCGCCGCCCAGCCTAACCTCGCCCGCAGGCGCAGACTCTTGGCGGCGCTGCTCCTCGTAGCGCAGCTCGTGGAACGCGACCCACTCCGTCAACTCCGCCGAATCGACCCGCTCTAGCAACTCGCGGACGGTGCAACCCATCTGCTCGGCCAGGACGAAGTAGAACTGGCGCTCCCCCTGGGCTAGACGCCTTTTCCCGCCTCCACCGAATCCTCTGCGAGGCCGCTGATCCGCATCGCCGCCTTCGCGATCCGCTCGGTCGCGGCGGCGCTCTTCTCGTTCAACGCATCCCTGTCAGCGTCCTCGAAGACGCGGTCTCCAGACTCGGGGTCGAACGTCGTCTGGATGATGAGCGTCGGATACGTCCGCTTGAAGTCCGGCTTCCCGTCAGCGCCTACCGAAGCGGCGAGGAACGCGGCGCGTTGCGTGCCGGTCATGCTCCTGACCTCGACGGTGACGCCCCACTCGGGGACGTCTACGAGTTCTTTCGTGCCGTCGTCGGCGTTGAGGATCGCGTCTCTGAGAGTGCTCATGGGGTGGATACCGCCCTTCCGTTCGCGTCGGCCGCGCCCTCGAACGCGACCGCCTCATCGATCAACGAAGACGGCGACGCCTTCACCTCGCTCTTCGAGAAGAGGCACCAGATCCGCGCGCCCGCGTTCGCCGAGGATTCGCGCAGCTCGAGCATCGCGACTCCCGACAGGCCGTTGATGGCGGCCATGAAGAGTTCGTCGGCCTGCCAGAATCTGTCGAGCGTCCCCTGCACATCCCCCAGGACGGGGACGCGCTCAGTCCACCCAGCCGAGTCGAACGTGGTCGCGTCGGCGTTCGTGCTCGTGATCGAGTAGTCGAAGTCGTGGCAGGCGGCGACTGCCGCCATCGGCAGGTACGTCCCGTCGATCGTCACCGTGTCCGACCCGAGCAGCGCCGAGAGGAACGTGACACGCCCGAAGAGCCTGTCGAGGGTGTAGAGCGAGGCTGACTGCACCGCCCCGTTCTTCTTGACCGTCACCACGGCCTGCGGGTCGAGCACCTGATGCGCCGCGTTCGTGATCTGGTACGTCGTGTGCAGGCCACCCACGTCGGTCGTCGCCTCGCCCGTCGTCGCGACTCCCGCGCCGGATAGCTTGACCTGCGCGCTCCTGCCAGGGAGAGCAGCCATCTAGACGATCGTGACTGCGGCCGTGCCGTCGAGAGTAATCGACACCGCGACCGTGTCAGCGACGCCGGCCTTCACCTCGAACTTACTCGGCTTGACCTGCTGGAGGATGCTGTGCGTCCCGTCCCACACGATCTTCACGTAGAGCGCCGTATCGTTCACGAGGGCAGAGCGGATCGCGACCTGGCCCGTCGTGTTCGACGGGTCGAAGAATCCATCCAGCGTCCACGAACAATCCCTAATGCCCTGGATCTTCTCGACGAACGCGTCGCCGAACTGCGTCACGTCGAGCGTGTTCCCCGCCAGGCTCATGTCGCACGAGTTGAGTTCGGTGACGGCGTTGTAGACGGTGCCGTCGGTCGACACCGACACGGTGACGCCGCGGCCAGCAAGAGCGCTCATCTGGGTTCCTCCTCGGCGTCAGCGCCGTCGTAGTCGAAGCCGCAGACTTGGCAGTGCCAGCGTTCCGCGCTTCCCATCACGGATAAGTCTCGCCGGGCTTGGGGTGGGTGCGGGCACTCTTTCGGCTCGTCGTGCGCTGGTTCGAGTTGCATGAGGAGCGCGTCGATCTGCGCGCGGATCGCGAAAAGCTGCGCGGCGACGGCGTCCCGGTTCACACCTAGAGCGTACCCACAGCGACGGATGCCGTCTCCTCACCTTGACGATGGCACGGCGCGGCGTTACTGTGTGGACTACACCACTCGACGCCCTAGGAGCACAAGATGACCGCGCACCACCACCCCATCGCCATCGTCCGCCACTACCGCATAGACGAGCACGGCGTCCGCATAGTGAAGTGGTATCCGGGCCGGTACGCCCACGCCGTCGTCACCTACGGCCAGCCCCGGTCAGTCCCGACGTGGGCGCGCGGGTCGTTCGCGGCGATCAACGGCGGCACCTTCTCGTTCCGCACGCATCTGCCGGTTGGGATGCTGCGCCACGGCGGCGTGTGGGCGAACCGCGCAGGGTTGAACCATCCGACGGTGGGGTTTCTCCGTAACGGCAACATCGTCTTCGGCGCTGCGGCTGCGGAGAAGGCGGGGGCTGGGAATATCGTGGCGGGCGAGGCGTACCTCATCCGAGGCGGCGTCCGCCAGACGCGGTTCCCGTGGGCGAGCACGGCCCAAGTCTCGTGTGGGCCGCGAGGGTCGGACGGGCCGAACGGGTGCTTCCGCTCCTGCGTCGTCCGCTTCCGCGGTGGACGGGTGGGGATAGCCGAGGTCGGCTTCGCGTCGATGCCACAAGCCGCGCGAGTCTTGCACCGCCTCGGCGTCGTCGACGCGATCACCTTCGACTCAGGCGGGTCGGCTACTTCGTGGGTGCGAGGCCGCAGCTC
>Ga0068855_100006393_pt1 | contig 14351 bp, 10 predicted proteins | sample KBSCornC52_FD_66592 | JGI IMG/M metagenome (GOLD analysis project Ga0068855, IMG submission 66592) | Corn rhizosphere microbial communities from Kellogg Biological Station, Michigan, USA - KBS Corn C5-2 | ecosystem: Host-associated > Plants > Roots > Rhizosphere > Soil ... | reverse complement strand
CCCTCGCCCCAGGTGGATTTCGGCTACGACGTCTCCAACTACGACGCGGTCGACCCGCAGTACGGCACCATGGCCGACATGGATCGCCTGCTCGCCTCCGCGCGCCAGCACCACATTCGCGTCCTGCTCGATTTCGTCCTCAACCACACGTCGGACAAGCACGCGTGGTTCCGAGAGTCCGCCAGTTCCCGCACCAATCCCAAAGCCGACTGGTACATCTGGAACTCCGGGAAGCCCGATCCCACCGGAGGCAAGGCTCCCAACTCGCACCACGGACCGGACGGGTGGGTCGCACCGCCCAACAACTGGTCCTCGCTCTTTCAGGGCTCCGCATGGGAGTGGGTGCCCGCGCGCGGCCAGTTCTACTACCACTACTTCTATAAACAGCAGCCTGATCTAAACTGGCGCAACCCCGCCGTCGAGAAAGCCATGTTCGATGCCATGCGCTTCTGGCTCGACCGCGGCGTCGCCGGCTTCCGTCTCGACGCCATCGCCACCCTCTTCGAAGACCCAAGCCTCAAGGACGACACCCTCACCGGCAGTCTCGATGCCAGCGGCTTTCCTGAGACCAGTCATATTCTCACCAGCGGCCTGCCTCAGGTCCACGACGTCATGCGCCGCATGCGCAGGATGGTGGACAGCTACTCGGCCGCGACCTATCCAAACCAGCGCGTACTCGTCGGCGAGATCTATGTGCCCTCCACCTTGCAACTCGCCACCTGGTACGGAACCCCAGCCGCGCCGGAGCTTCAGCTCCCCATGGACACCTTCGTCGGCTTGCACGCTGAGGGCGGCGGCGAGGTTGCCGGCCAGAATGTCGGCCTCGACCTACCGCACTTCCGGAAATCCATCACCGATATGGAGACCGGCTTCGGCGACCACCAGCCGCTGATCGTCTTCGACAACCACGACAACCCGCGCTCCATGGATCGTTTCGCCGATCAAGCCGACCGCCGTTACGACCAGCAGATCGCCCGCATCATCTCCACGATTCTCTACACCACCCGCTCCGCCGCTCTCACCTACTACGGTGCCGAGATCGGCATGACCACCCACACGCCCACACGCCGCGAAGATGTCCGCGATCCCATTGGCATCACCGGCTGGCCGCAAGTCAAAGGCCGCGACGGCGAACGCACCCCGATGCAGTGGACGCCCAACCCGCCCGCAGCCGGCTTCAGCACCAACCCGCACACCTGGCTGCCCATCGGCTCCGACTACCGTACCGTCAATGTGCAGACTGAGACCGCCGACCCCAACTCGCTGCTCAACTGGGACCGCACCCTCATCGCGATCCGTCGTGACAACCCCACCATGCACTCCGGGGGCATGGTGATGCTCGATCCCACGAATCCCGCAGTCCTCAGTTACGTCCGCACCACGCCGCCGATGTCCATGAGCCACTCCATTGTGGTCTCCCTCAACTTCACCGACAAACCCCAGACCGTGCACCTCAGCCTGGAGCCCGCAGCCATCCCTTCGAACCGCATCAAAACCCTGCTCGGCGATGACGCCAGCCTCCAGAACCTCACCACCCTCTCCACCTTCATTCTCCCTCCCTACGCCACCCTCATCGCGGAGGTGCAATGATCAAATTGACCTCGAACCGACAACTGACAACAAGAATTCACAACTCCACCCGCTAGCAGCTAGAAGCTAGCAGCTAAGAGCTAAAAACTATGCTCCACACCTTCGTAGCCCTTGTACAAGACAAGCCCGGCGTCCTCACCCGCGTCGCCTCGCTCTTCCGCCGCCTCAACATCAACATCGTCTCGCTCACCGTCGGCGAGTCCGAGCGCGCCGACACCTCGCGCATGACCATCGTCTGCGAGGCGCCGGAGCACGCCGCCCATCGCATTCGAGCCTCGCTCTACAAGCTCGAGATCACCGTCGATGTCGACGAGGTCGGCCGCTCCGAGGGCGTCATCCGCGAGTTGTGCCTCATCAAAATCGCCGCCGGCCCGAACGAGCCCAATGGCCTTCACTCCCGCTCGCAGATCTTCGAGCTGGCCAACGTCTTCCGCGCCCGCGTCGTGGATCTCGCGCCCGAGTCCGTTATGCTCGAGATGACCGGCAGCTCCTCCAAGATCGAAGGCCTCATGCAGGTGCTTCGCGAATCCAACTACACCATTCTCGAGGTCTCCCGAACCGGCCGGATGGCCATGCGCCGAGGGAAACACACCAGCCGCGTCCTCAAAGCCCTCGGAACCCCGAACGGCAGCGTCGACACCGCACCGGTACCAGACCTCTCCGCCGACGAGACCCTGCCTAATCAGTTCTCCGATGTTCACGAGGAAGAACAGTAACTATCGCCAAAGAGAATTTCTCGAAAACACTCAGCAATTCGGCTTGTCAAGCCCCGCAGCCTGCTTACAAACAGATAAGCCTCACCATCTCAAGAACATCCAAGTTTCATTTCCACGTGACACCAGGTACTCGCAAAAGCGTAGAATTAAAAGTAGGGGAAGAAAATCGCGCCTGCTGCGAGCCCCACGACCTCAAGCATGAACAGAATCTTATATTTACCCGCAAGAGTCCTGAAATCTAATTTTTACCTCTAAGTAGCTGAAATCTCTGTTCTTAGCAATAGGGGGTACCCACCCCAACTCCGCGGCAACGCGATCCAAGGAAACCAAGAGCGAAATGGCAAAGACTTACCACGACTCCGACGCAGACCTCACCCTTATCCAGGCGAAGAAGGTCGCCATCATCGGCTACGGCTCGCAGGGCCACGCACATGCCCTCAACCTCAAGGACTCCGGCGTTGAGGTCCGCGTAGGACTCCGCACCGACTCGCCGAACGCCGAGCGCGCCCGCAAGTCGGGCTTGGTCGTCGGCACCGTTGCCGAAGTTTCCAAGTGGGCCGACGTCATCATGAACCTTACGCCGGACCAGACCGCCGCCAAGGTCCATAAGGCCGAGATCGAGCCGAACCTCACCCCGGGCAACACCCTGATGTTCGCCCATGGCTTCAATATCCGGTTCGGCACCATCAGCCCGCCCGCAGGCGTCGACGTCTCCCTCGTTGCGCCCAAGGCGCCGGGCCACCGCGTCCGCGAAGTCTTCACGGAGGGCGGCGGCGTCCCCGGCCTGGTCGCAGTGGAGCAGAACGCCTCCGGCAAGGCGCTGGAGCTCGCGCTCAGCTACGCCAAAGGCATCGGCTGCACCCGCGCCGGCGTGCTGGAAACCACCTTCACCGAGGAGACCGAGACCGACCTCTTTGGCGAGCAGGCCGTGCTCTGCGGCGGAACCGCCGCGCTGGTCAAAGCCGGCTTTGAAACCCTCACTGAGGCCGGATATCAGCCCGAGCTCGCGTATTTCGAGGTACTCCATGAGCTCAAGCTCATCGTCGACCTGATGTACCGCGGCGGCCTCGCCTATATGCGGCACTCCATCTCCGATACCGCAGAGTGGGGTGACTACGTCGCCGGTCCGCGCATCGTCACCGGCGAGACCAAGAAAGCCATGAAGCAGCTGCTCAAGGAGATCCAGGACGGCTCCTTCGCCAAACGCTTCATCGAGGAGAACGAAAACGGGCGCCGCGAGTTCACCCGCATCCGCCAACAGGAAGCCCAGCACCCGATTGAGCAAGTGGGCGCCGGCCTTCGGTCAGCCATGCCCTTCCTCGACCCAGTGAAGGTGGTGGACGGGGCTGTGCAAAAGGCCTGAACCGATTTCACGTCCCTGCCAGAACCGAGTACCCCACCTTCGCGTATAGCTCCAGGTGGGGTTCTCCTTTTCGCGGCATTCCATCGACGTACCGCCTGGGAGGCCATACACTAATCAAATTCAGTTCACCCGTACTCCAAAGAGCGGCCCTTATGCAGACTTCCCCTGAGCTGGAACAGCAAATTGAGTTGTCATCGCAGAGCGCCCGAACACCTGTCAATGAGATCGTCGCCGCCTTGCGCCACATCGGTGCGCTCGATGGCCTGACTGACTCCGAGTACGAGTGGCTTGCCGGCAACGGGACCGAGCGGAAGGTTCCCGCCGGCACCATGCTCTTCCGCGAGGGCGATCCGCCCATCGGCATGAACATCATGCTACGAGGAGAGGTCCACATCCGACGCGCCCAGACCGGCAGCATGTCCTTCTTCATCGCCCGAATGGGCCAGATGTCCGGAGTGCTGCCCTTCTCCCGCATGAAGGGTTACGGCGGCAGCGGATACGCGGTGGGCGATGTATGGACCCTCGATATTCCAAAAGAGAAGTTCCCGGACATGCTGGCCGCCATCCCATCGATGGCACAGCGTTGCGTCAGCGTTCTGCTGAACCGCGTGCGCGAGGTAACCCGGATCGAAATGCAGGCGGAGAAGCTGACCGCCCTGGGTAAGCTGGCGGCGAATCTCGCTCACGAACTCAACAATCCCGCTTCGGCGGCCCAGCGCTCCGCCGCGAGCTTGTTTGGCGAGCTGCGCGACTTCGGCGACAAGAAACAAAAGCTCGGCGCTGTCCTGGCCGAAGCGGGCCAGCTCGAAGCCTATCAGGGTTGGGCGAATCGCACCCGGGAACGGATGTCAAACTACAACAGCCGGGCCATCCTGCCCGACAATCCGCTAGACCTGAGCGACCGCGAAGACATGTTCCGCAACTGGCTGGAGGCGCACGGAGTCGCCGACGCGTGGAGGATCGCGGCGGTTGCGGCCGAGTCTCCCCTGACGGTTGCTCACCTGGAGGAACTGGCGACAGTGATTTCATCCAAGGCGCTGGCAGTCTCCGCCGGTGCGTTCGCCGCCTCACTCAACGTGGAGCGCATGGCAGAGGTCGTGTTGAACTCGACCGTGCGCATCTTCGACCTGATCTCGGCGATCAAGGACTATTCGTACATGGACCAGGCGCCGATCCAGGAGATCGACGTACATCAGTCGCTGGACAACACGCTGACCATGTTCAACTCGCTGCTGGAGGGCGTCCACGTGGAGCGGGAGTACGATCCCGGGCTGCCGCACATCAGCGCCTACGGCAGCGAGCTGAACCAAGTATGGACGGAGTTGATCAACAACGCGTTGGAAGCCATGGCGGCGGCTAGCCCGGATGGGAAACCGCACGGCACGCTACGCCTGAAAACCAGCCATTCCAGCGAGACTGTCAACGTGGAGTTCTGGAACTCAGGGCCCGGGATCCCACCGGAAATCATCTCCCGGATATTCGAGCCGTTCTTTACCACCAAGCCGCCGGGCAAAGGCCTCGGGCTGGGACTGGACGCAGTGAACCGCATCGTCACGCGCCACTCCGGCAACATTAGCGTAGAGACGAAGCCCAGAAGCACCTGCTTCCAGATCCGGCTTCCTATCGAGCGCGCTCAGGCGTACTGAGAAGACCCTGGACGATCGTTTGGAGCTAGGTGGTGATGACCTCAACTCCGCGCCAAAACGCGACATGGTGCTTGACACTGCGTGCGGCGGGCTTAGGATCGGGGTAGTACCAGGCAGCGTCCGGGTTCTCCTGGCCGTCGACTACTACGGTGTAGTAGCGGGCCTGGCCCTTCCAGGTGCAGCTAGAGGTAGTGGAACTGGCGCGGAAGAACTCCCGCTTGACTGACTCGTCAGGAAAATAAACGTTCCCCTCGACGGTGACTGTTTTGTCGCTTTCGGCCAGAACCTGGCCATTCCAAACTGCCTTTGCCATGGCGAAGATCGCTTCTTTCAAAGACTTACCCGCTCCCTGGGAGCTGCACACAGAGCGCAGGCAGCCCCTTGGGGCTGCTTTGGTCCACTCTTATTTGTAACAGAAACGAGGCAAGAAGAAAAGTGCGCAGGGGAGCCTGGCTGATTAACTCCTGCGAACGCAGTTCCTTACACCCGGCTCTCGACAACGGGCCGGGTCTTGGCAGGATCCGGAATTCGCAACTTCGGCTCCGAACTCACGGAGGGCCCTGCCAGTTCCTTGATATACGAGCACTCAGGCGCAGAGGAGACGGGGGCCTCTTCTGCTGCTCCCTTCTTTCGACGTTTGGGGAGCGCTTCGCGGTTATTGGGGCAGACCAGGAAGGTTCCCTTGGAGTTCGTGAGCTCCAGTAGATAGGCGCTCTCGCACTTCGGGCAGGTCTGGTTGATTAGCTTCTGGTTGGAGGAGAAGTCGCATTTCGGGTAGTTAGTGCAGCCATAGAACACATCACCCCGGCGCGTCTTTCGGACGGCGATGTCGCCCCCGCACTTGGGGCAGGGCACGTCGAGCAGCTCCTGCTTCACGTACTTGCACTTTGGATAGCCGCTGCACGCGATGAACTCGCCATATTGGCCGTCACGCTGCAACAGAGGCTTGCCGCACTTCGGGCAGGGCTCGTCCAACTGCACCGGCGGCTTCTGCTGCACCTTCTGCGTTAGCTTGCGAATGGTCCGGCACGGTGGATCGGCGGAGTAGTCCGGGCAGCTCATAAAAGGACCGAACGGCCCATTCTTGAGCACCATCTCCTTGCCGCAGTTATCGCAGAATTCCTTCTCGGGAACGTCATCGGCACCAGGCGCGCTGAGGTCGGGCTTGGCGGCGAAGTTTTCCTTGGTGAAATCGCAGCTCACCTGCTCGACGATGACTTTTTTTGCCGCGCGCTGAGCCTTTTCAATGGCTGCGGGAAGCTCCTTGGTACCGGCGACATCTTCGGAAAACTCGGTAACGTCATCCACCATCCCCTTCACCGTCATGGGAAAGTGCAGTGCTTTGGTGATTTTCTTGACAACGGCCTTCTGATCCTTCTTCCAAGGGCCGGCAGCCACGGTGACTGGCTTGGACCGCGTGAAGTTTGTGCAGGAGTAGAAGCTGCCGAACTTGCCCCACTTGAGCAGAAGCGGGCTGCCACACTTGTCGCAGATTTCGGTAGTCGCATGCTCCATGCGCTTGATGTCTTCCATGTTCCTGCCGGCGACCTGCAGCTCCTGCTCGAAGTGGTCGTAGAAGCTGTTGAGCAGATCGGTCCAGCGCTCCTGACCGTCCTCGACGGCGTCAAGCTCGCTCTCAAGCCGGGCGGTGTACTGAGTGTCGAAGATGTAGGGGAAGTTTTTGACCAGCAGCTTGGTGACCACGGTGCCAATCTCAGTAGGCACAAACCGTCCCTGGATCTTTTTGACGTAATCGCGATCCTGGATGGTGTTGATGATGGAAGCGTAGGTGGACGGACGACCAATGCCGCGTTCCTCAAGCACGCGCACCAAGCTGGCCTCGTTGTAGCGCGGAGGAGGTTGCGTGAACTTCTGCTGGGGGTCAAGCCGGTTGAGCGTGAGCGGCTGGCCATCGCGGAGTGCAGGCAGACGCCGCTCCGCGTCGTCTTCGCCGTCAGTATTTCCGTCCGTGTTGGCGAGCGCTGCTGCGGCGGCCGCGGCCTGCTCGGCGGCTTTAGCCTGAGCTCGGGCCTGCTTCTCTTCCTCTTCGAACTTGAGGTGACCGTCGAACTTGAGGACGCTGCCGGAGGCACGGAAGTCGTATGCCTGCCTTCCCTGCCCGAGGATATCGACCGTGGTCTGGTCGAAGACGGCGGGCGTCATCTGGCTGGACACGAAGCGCTGCCAGATGAGCTTGTACAGGCGGTACTGCTCGTCTGAGAGGTGGCGGCGGATGGAGTCAGGGGTAAACTCCACGTTAGTGGGCCGGATGGCCTCGTGCGCGTCCTGGGCGTCGGCCTGCTTCTTGCCTGCGTACTCGTTGGGAGTAGGCGGCAGGTACTTCGGTCCGAGCTTAGATATATAGCTGCGCACTTCCGTGATGGCGTCAGCGCTGACGCGGGTGGAGTCAGTACGCATGTAGGTGATGAGGCCGACTGTGCCCTCGCTGCCGAGTTCGATTCCCTCATAGAGACGCTGGGCCACGCCCATTGTCCGGCGCACGTTGAAACCGAGCCGCGCGGAGGCATCCTGTTGCAGTTTGCTCGTAGTGTAGGGGCCTCGCGGGTTACTGCGGCGTTCCTTCTTCTCGACCGATCGCACACTCCACTTTGCGGCTTTTAGATCGCCCAGAATGTCGTCGACGGACTTCTGGTCCGGCAGCGCGTTGGCGAGGAACTGCGGCTTGCCCTCAGCATCCGTCCCGTTGGGTACCCGCGCCGGTGTGCCGTTGATTCCGACAAACCGGGCAATGAAGTTTTGCTTTGCACCTGGGTCAAGGTCAGCATCGATGTTCCAGTACTCGACCGGCTTGAACGCATTGATCTCCTGCTCGCGTTCGACGATGAGGCGGAGTGCGACCGTCTGCACCCGGCCGGCGCTGAGGCCACGGCGAACCTTATCCCAGAGCAGTGGAGAAATTTGATAGCCAACAAGGCGATCGAGGACACGGCGAGTTGTCTGGGCGTCGACCAGGTTCTCATCGACGTCGCGCGGATGCAGGAATGCGGCCTTCACCGCCTTCTGAGTGATCTCATTGAAGGTGACACGCCGCAGCTTTGAGGGATCCTTAACGACGGGCTGCAGCTGCAGTGCGAGATGGGCGGCAATGGCTTCGCCCTCGCGATCCGGATCGGGCGCCAGGTAGACGTAGTCCGCCTTGGCCGCTAGCTTCTTCAGCTTGTCGACAACCTTCTCTTTGCCAGGAGAGACGATCAGCGTTGGCTCGAACGTTCTGCGCTCAAGCTCAACCCCAATATCGTTTTTGGGCAGGTCCATTATGTGGCCGATGGAGGCCTCCACCTGGTATTCCGTGCCGAGATATTTATTGATCGTCTTCGCCTTCGCGGGCGATTCCACGATCACCAGTGACTTTGCCATTCTTTCCCTTCGATCCACCGCTGCTGCATGCCGACGAAAAGCCTCGCCGGCGGGTTCATCCAATGCGAACCTAACACGGAACCGCCAAACTTGCGACCCCACCCCGCGCCGGGACGCAAGTCGAAGCCAGTCGAGAATCTACACCCATAGACTGCGTTGGTTCAATTTGGTCTTGCTTCAGAGAACACACAAACGCATAAAACTTGTGCATGGAAGCGCAGGGAAGACCTTCTATCCTCTCGCGCTCGGGGTCTGATCTGCAGCGTGTGTCGGAAGTAAATTAAAAGCAGCGAATGTAATTCTTTCCTGGCATCTGGCGTATTCTGCCGCGGAGCTCCAACTCAAACAAGGCAGTGAAGATCTCGGCTGAGCCAACGTTGCCTTCCAGCGCTTCGATGAGATCGTCGAGCTGCGTCGCCTCATCCTGCTTGAGACGGCTTAGGACGGCACGCTCGTGGTCTGGAACGGGCGGTTCATCAAATAGAGATGCGATACCTCCCGGTTTCGATTCAGGGTTACCGGAACGACGCTCGAGCTCTAGCTTGACGTCCGAGGAGAGTTCCTCCCAGACATCCTCCCAGGTTGCTGTGAGTTTTGCACCCTGTTTGATGAGGGTGTTGGGCCCCCAGGCATTCTTATTGGTTACATTGCCAGGCACGGCGAACACATCGCGGTTCTGCTCCATGGCGCAGCGGGCGGTGATGCGGGTACCCGAGTACTCGCCCGCCTCAATAACCAGAACCCCGATACTGATGCCGCTGAGGATGCGATTCCGTATCGGGAAGTTCTGCGGCGCGGGGAAGGTGCCGATTGGGAATTCGCTGAGGATCGTCCCCCCGGATGCGACGATCCGCTCTGCGAGCTTTCGGTTCTCTTTGGGATAGACAACATCGATGCCCGTTCCCCAGACAGCCATCGTGGTTCCCTGTGCGTCGAGCGCACCTTTGTGCGCGGCGGTATCCACCCCACGCGCCATGCCGCTGAGAATCACAAGACCACGAGCGGCGAGATCGCGTGCGAGCATCTCGGCCATACCGGTTCCGTAGGGTGAGGGATGACGCGTACCAACTACTGCGATCCCTGGGCGCCCAAGCGTGCTCGCATCTCCGCGCACCCACAGCACCGCCGGCGGATCGTAGATTTCCAGCAGCTGCCTCGGATACTCTTCATCCTCGGGCGTAATGAAGGAGCCGCCCCACTCTGTGATTCGGTTGGATTCCTGCTCAGCTTCGTCCAGGCCGCGGCCTTCAAAAATAAACTGTGCCGCCTGTGCGGGAAGCCCGGCTGCTTCGAGCTCTGTGAGCGATGCCTCGAAGACACGTTCTGCAGCGCCGAGCTGTTGGATCGCGCGAAAGACGCGCACTGGGCCCATCAACGGGGCGAGCTTGAGAGCCATCCAGCCCAGCCTACCGCGACGCTTTGTGCTCAGCCTGTACTGCTCTGCTTCACTGGCTTGATACATTCTTTCCCCGGAAACGAGTGAATTAGATAGGTTTCAGACCTGCGGTCGCGAGCATGCGCAGAAACTGCTGGCGGGTACGCATGTCTGTGGCTTGAGAGGCAAGTCTCCCCTCGCGATCGAAGACAAAGGTGCGAGGAATGCCGGAAACATGAAACTGCGTGGCGACTCTGCCGCCCTCGTCGAGGAGTACCGGTGGAGCATATCCGATGCTGCGGATGTAGCTCTTCACCGTAGAGCTGCTTTCGCTGGATATTGAAAGGATGACCAGCCCCTGCTTCTGGTATTGCCTGTAGATCTGGTCCAGGTCCGCCATCTCTTTACGGCAAGGGGGACACCATGTCGCCCAGAAGCTGACGAGGACAACTTTGCCATGTAATTCAGAAAGGCTGATCTTCTTGCCCTTGAGATCCTTCAGCGTAAAGCGGGCGCTGGCCGCGTCTGCGTCATTCGCGGCGTAGGTCGCGAGAGCCTTCTGCAGCAATGGATCCTGGAGGTCAGTGGAAATGCCCTCGTAGCGTACCAGGCGCGCGAGATCCATATATGGGATAGGCGGCAAGCCATTGCTGGAGGGGACCGGCGTCTCCCGCAGTGCCTGCGCAAGGGTGTCACCCACGGACTGGAGTGTGTGCTGCCCAGGATCGCCTTCCGTGACGAGGTGCGAGAGAGCGTCTGCGAGCTGGAGCTTCGGAAGGCCGGCCGGAAGACTGCGGATATCTTCGGAGATCTGAGCGGTAACTGCGGACCGGCGATCATCGGGGACCGACCGCAGGTCTTTGATCTGCGAACCGATGGAGGACGCGGTAAGCTGCGCTTGTGCAGCCGGAATACTAACCGCGTAAAGAAGAAAAACGAGAGCTCTGAGGATTCGCAACGCCGCACCTGGACAAAACTATTGTAGTGGCCAGCGGTTGGGCAGCAAACCAGAATCACCAGCGAGGATTGCGTACCCCTCTATCTACATCCAATAGACTGACATTGAGGCCCAAATTGAAGAACCGGCTGCGCGTAGCAGCGATCCAATTTCTGAACCCCGCCCCGCTGATGTGGGACTTCGAACATCCACCACGCAATGCGGAGTTGGCGGAGCGGTATGACGTGCACCTTACTCAGCCGGCACTTTGCGCGGATGAGTTGCTGAATGGGCAGGCGGATCTAGGCCTGATTCCTGTGGCGTCCCTGACCGAATCCCTGGCGGTTGTGCCGGGCTGCGCGATTGCATCTCTCGGTCAGGTTCGATCCATCCAGCTGATCGTGAAGCGGCGGAGCGATTCGAGTAGTGAGCCTGACGACCTTCTGAAGAAAGTGCGCTGCATAGCGGTCGATACTGCTTCGCGTAGCTCAGTAGCATATGCCGAGGTGCTGTTCGGGAGATTTCTTAGGGCTCAGCCGGAGTTTGTGCCGTTCCGCGCAGATGCGGAGGCCATGCTGGAGCAAGCGGATGCAGCCCTGCTGATCGGTGACCCAGCGCTGCTTGCCCTCGAGCGGCGAGGTGAGATCGAGCAGGCGGTTGGTCCGTGCCTATGGCTGGACCTGGCGGAACAGTGGATTGGCCGGACGGGATTGCCCTGGGTAGCTGCGGTATGGGCAGTGCGGCCGGAGTCGCTGGGCGATGCGTCAGTGACGGCTTCGGTGCTGGTGAAGGAGTTACAACAATCTAGAGACCGTGGGCTGGCCAATGTGGAGCAACTCGTGTCCGAATGGGCCGGCAAGATTGCCTTGCCCGCCGAGACGATCCGCACTTATTTAACCCGGAATATCCACTACGCGCTCACCGAGGAGTGCATTGAGAGCCTGCGTTGTTTCCGGGCGTACGCCGCGGAACTCGGAGTGCTTCCGGCGTCCGAACTAAGATTCCTGTGAGGGGCACCCAGATGGAGCACGGCGACTTCTATGCCACAGCGAGCGTCCTATCACGCATGACGCCCCTGGCACTTCGATCGGGGTGGGTGCATTCGATGCCGGCTGCACTCGCCGCCGCCACCTCACACAATTCCTCCGGGCTGTTGATGCACTTCCTGTTTTCTTTTGGGATGGTTGGGCTTTTTCTGGTGGCCATTGTGGACTCGTCATTCGTGCCGCTGCCCATCCCCGGTGTCACGGACATCATGCTGCTGGTGCTCGCGGCTAAGCACTCGAACCTGTTTATGCTGCTCGCAATTACAACGGTGGGGTCCGCCTTGGGAGGACTCTTCAGCCACAAGGTGGGCCAGGCGGGTGGCATGGCATTTTTGGAGAAGCATATCTCCCCACGCATTTTTCACCGTACCTGCGCGTGGATGGAGCGACACGCGATTCTTTCTGTAGCACTACCGGCGATTTTGCCTCCCCCAATGCCCCTGTCGCCGTTCGTGCTTGCCGCGGGAGCCCTGCAGATGCCGCGCCGAACATTCATGATCAGCTTTACAGTGAGCCGATTCCTTCGCCATTGTGCAGCGGCTGCGCTGGGAATCTACTACGGTCCGCATGTTTTGCACCTGTGGAACATGTTCAGCCGAAAGTGGGCAGTTCCGATTCTTGCAGGGATATGGATTGTCATTCTGGTCTTCGTTGGCATCGCGCTGTGGCGGCTGTACAGAACTTCGCGCGAGATGGGCGGCCGAAATGGAGCAGCCAGATCTCCGAAGACGGCCTCGGCTGGCCCTGGCTGAAGCGGGAGCTACATCTCCCAGCGGAGAAGCGTGGTTCCGACCGTAAATCCAGCGCCAACACTGGCCAGCAATACAAGTTCACCCTTCTTTAGCGTTCCCTCTTCCATTGCCGTTTTCATTGCGAGCGGAATGGTTGCGGCGGTGGTGTTGCCGAAGCGATCAATGTTGATGACCACCCGGTCGAGAGGCAGGCCCAATCGATCTGCCGTGGACAGGATAATGCGCTTGTTCGCCTGATGAGGGATGAAACAATCCAGATCCGCGCCGGTGATGCCATTGCGCGCGAGAACGGTTTCCGCTGCCTCAGCCATCTTGCGGACGGCAAACTTGTAAACCGCTTGGCCGTCCTGGTGGACTACATGCATGTTCTTCAAGACGGTTTCTGAGGTTGGCGGATTAAGGCTGCCGCCGCCGGGCATGTTGAGGGCCGGGGCGCCGGCTCCATCGATCTCATGGTAGTAGTCGATCAGTCCAATCTCGCCTTCCAGGCAGGGCTCGAGCAGCACAGCGCCCGCTCCATCTCCGAAGATGACGCAGGTGGCGCGGTCCTTGTAGTCAATGATCGAACTCATTACGTCAGCTCCGATCACCAGTACCGCCTTATGCGCGCCGCTCTCCACAAGCTTCGCGCCCACTTGCAGCGCATAAGGAAATCCCGAACAAGCCGCAGAGAGATCGAATCCCCACGCGTGTTTGGCGCCGATTTTGTTCTGCACCAAACAGGCGGTGGCTGGAAACATCATGTCTGGCGTGACGGTGGCAACAATAATTGCCTCCACGTCATCAGCGGATATACCGCGGATTGCGAGACAGCGGCGCGCCGCTTCGGCAGCAAGATCGCTCGTGGCGACACCCTTGTCTACCAGGTGGCGCTGGCGAATCCCGGTACGCTCAGTAATCCACTGATCCGTCGTTTCGACCATTTTTTCCAGGTCGGCGTTGGTAAGTAAGCGGGGAGGCACATAGCATCCGAGAGAACTGATCTTTGCCCGGGCAGATTGCCGTGGCCTCAATTTAAGACTCAACCTGGTCACCTCACTCGTGCTGCGCAGACCTAGTGCTTTGCAGGCCCTCTGTGCCGCCGGATCGAAAAACGCAGACGACCCCGTCGTTCATTCTCGCTGAGGATGACACTTAGAACAAGAGCCACGGATGGAGTTGCTGCAGTAGGCTCCGATGGGAGCATGCTCTGTCGTGCAGAAGCGGCGAAATTCTGGTCTCGATGCGGGACCAAAGCGCCTGAGGGCAGGAGATTCATAGTACCGGGTGACCTACTGCGCCCGTATGAGCCCGTTACCGTTGCTTCCTTCCGGACCTGGCGGGGTTGGCGGGATTACGTCGCGTAGGACCCGGCACAACTCCAAGTCTATCACTAGCCGCTCTGCAGAATCTGCGGCGAGTAACGCCTCGGTTGCTCCCAGTACGTGAGGCCGTACTCTAGCGCTGACATGCGCACTATCATTCTGGTGTTCGGGTTGCCCATGTTGAGTGCAGCGTATGGCGCACTTGCGGAGGTGCCCCGACTGGGTTGGAAAATCTGGGCAATAT
>Ga0068855_100006390_pt1 | contig 14354 bp, 16 predicted proteins | sample KBSCornC52_FD_66592 | JGI IMG/M metagenome (GOLD analysis project Ga0068855, IMG submission 66592) | Corn rhizosphere microbial communities from Kellogg Biological Station, Michigan, USA - KBS Corn C5-2 | ecosystem: Host-associated > Plants > Roots > Rhizosphere > Soil ... | reverse complement strand
AGCACGCGCACCAGAAGGGCATCATCCACCGCGACCTCAAGCCCGCCAACGTGCTCGTGCGCCGCGTCGACGGCACGCCGATGCCGAAGATCATCGACTTCGGCATCGCCATCGGTGGCAGCGCCGCGGGCGACGGCGTCGCCGCGTCGACCGCGACGTCGGATCGCGCCGGCACCACGCTCTACATGAGTCCCGAGCAGGCACTGCAGCCGATGCGCGGCATCGACACGCGCAGCGACGTCTATTCGCTCGGCGTCATGCTCTACGAAGTGCTCAGCGGCGCCGACGCAGCCGCGCTCAGCTCGCTCGCGCACCACTCGACGCGCGCGCCGCAGCAGACCCTTCTCGCGGCGATCGACAGCGGCGCCGATGCCGACGCCTCGCCCGATTCGGCCGCGCTGCTCGCCGCCGCGCGCCGCCTGCCGCCGGAGTTGCGCGCGATTCTGCGCAAGGCGCTCGCGAGCGACCGCACGCACCGCTACGACTCCGCCGCCGCGCTCGCCGACGACCTAGAGCGCTATCGCGAGCGGCGCCCGGTCAAGGCGATGCCGGCCTCGCGCTGGTACCTCGCGCGCAAGTTCATCGCGCGCCACCGCCTCGGCCTCGGCGCGGCGGCGCTCGTCGCGCTCGCGCTCGTCGCCGGCACGCTGCTCGCGCTGCGCGGCCTCGCGGTCGCACGCCACGAAGCGGCCAAGGCCGAGCGCGTGTCCGGTTTCGTGCGCAGCATGCTCGCCGGCATCGACCCGGACCGCGCGCGCGGCATGGACAACCGGCTGCTGCGTTCGATCCTCGACGCAGCCGCCGATCGCGCGAGCCGTGAACTGGCCGCGCAGCCGGACGTGCGCGCGGAGATCGAGCGCACGATCGCGAGCAGCTATTCGTCGCTCGGCGAGTTCGCGCTCGCCGGCAGCCATTTCGACGCCGCCGTCGCCGCGGCGCGCGAGGCCGGCCTCGCGCCGGGCAAGAGCGCCGACATCGCGAGCCAGCGCGCGCTCGGGCTCAACGCGGCCGGCCATCCGCAGGACGCGCTCGCCGCGGCCGAGGCCGCATTCGCACTCGTCGCGGGCCTGCCCGACGACGATCGCGACCGCCTGCTCGTCGAGAGCCGGCTCGCCTCGATCGAGCGCGACGCCGGCAAGCTCGACGCCGCGCGCGCGCGTTACGCGCGCGTGATCGAGCGGCAAAAGCAGCTCTTCGGCGACGACGACGAGGCGACGCTCGAGAGCGAACAGGGCCTCGCGATCGCCGACTTCGTCGCCGGTCGCTTCGGCGACGCGCGGCCGTTGCTGCAGCGCCTGATCGCCACGTACCGCGCGCAACGCGGCGCCGAGGACATCAAGACCGTCGGTGCGCAAGTCAGCCTCGCGGTGCTCGAGAACGAGGACGAGCATCCGGCCGAAGCGGTGCGCCTGCTGGCGCCGCTGCTGCCCGTCGTCGAGAAGGTGTACGGCCCCGACCATCCGCGCACGCTCGTCGTGGTCATGAATCTCGGTAGCGCGCTGCGCTACGACAAGCATTACGACGAGGCACGCCCGTACTACCTGCGCGCACTCGAACTCGCACGCAAGCTGTACGGCGACACCGCGCCGCGCACGCTGATGGCCGAGGGCAACCTGTCGATGATGCTGCGCGACGCCGGCGATCTCGCCGAAGCCGAACGCCACGCGCGCTTCGTCGCCGACAACGCGGAGAAGGCGTTCGGCGACAACCCGTACCGCGCGGCGATGTACCGCGGCTACGCGACCGTGCTCACCGCGATGGGCCGCTATGCCGAGGCCGAACGCGAGCTCGACCGCGCCTGGGCCGTGTTCAGCGGCGCCGCCGGTTACGGACCCGACCATCCGCGCAGCCAGGAGGTCGTCGGCAGCTACATCGACCTCTACGACGCCTGGAAGAAGCCGGACAAGAAGGCGGAGTGGGCCGCGCGCAAGCACGCGCCGGCGAAAGCGGGCTGAGGCGCGCGATCACCGCATCGCGCGCGGCGATGCGGTGATCGGACGCATGCGTCAGCGTCGGCCGTCGCCGAACAGCGCGCGATAGGCGAAGCCGCCGAGCGCGCCGCCGACGAGCGGCGCGAGCCAGAACAGCCACAGTTGCGACGTCGCCGCGGTGCTCGCGAAGAACGCCACGCCGGTCGAGCGCGCCGGATTCACCGACGTGTTCGTCACCGGGATGCTGACGAGGTGGATCAGCGTCAACGCGAAGCCGATCGCGATCGGCGCGAATCCGGTCGGCGCCGCGCCGTGCGTCGAGCCCATGATCACGAACACGAAGAAGAACGTCATGACGATCTCGCAGGCGAGCGCCGCCTGCATCGAGTAGCGCCCCGGCGAGAGGTCGCCGTAGCCGTTCGTCGCGAAGCCGCCGGCCTCGAAGCCCGGCTTGCCGCTCGCGATGAAGTACAACACCGCGGCCGCGGCGACGGCGCCGAGCACCTGCGCGATCACGTAGGGCACGACGTCGCCGACCGGGAAGCGTCCGCCCGCGGCGAGGCCGACCGACACCGCTGGATTGAAGTGGCCGCCGGAGACATGGCCGACCGCGTACGCCATCGTGAGCACGGTCAGGCCGAACGCGAGTGCGACGCCGGCGAAACCGATGCCGAGCGCCGGGAACGCCGCGGCGAGTACCGCGCTGCCGCAACCACCGAACACGAGCCAGAACGTGCCGAAGAACTCGGCTGCCACGCGCTTGCCTATCGACATGACCTTCCTCCCTTGGTGAGTCGTGCGAACGATCGCCGGACGCCAAGGCACGGTGCGAGGTCGGTGCCTGCTCCGACGACGCATCGTAGCGGCACTGCGTAGGCGCGGCACGGACGTCGACATTCTTTACAGCGCGCCGCGGACCGCGCACGCTTGCCGATTCCACACGAACCCCGACGCCGGATGCGCACTTCGGTCTTCGCTCCCCTGCAACTCGCCGTCCACCTCTGGTGGCGGCACTGGCCGACGCTGTTCGTGCTCGTGCTGGCCGGTTTCATCGCCGATCACTGGCTGCTCGACCTCGCCGCCGAAATCGGCGTGCGCAACCACGTGCTCGGGCTGTGCGCGCTGAGCACGGTCGTGCTCGTGCAACTCGTCGTCGTGATCGCGATGTTCCACAGCCTGCGCCCGTCGCTGCGCGTGCTCGGTGCCGTCGCGGCCACGGCGCCGCCCGAACCGCGGCGGCGCGGCGCGATCGACGGCCTCTCGCTCGTGCTCGCGCCGTTCTTCGCCTACTACGCGGCGTGGGGCCTGCTCGGCGACAGCGTGCGGCAGTACTCGCTGCGCGGCCTCGAGATCGATCCGTTCGGCGAGCACGGCATGCTGCTCGACGCCCTGCACGCGCGAGGGATCGCGCTCGTGATCGCCGCGACCTGGTTGCTGCGCTGGTACGCCAAGCGACGCGCGCGCGACGGCGGCGCGTGGTGGCAACTGCCGGTCACGTTGTGCGAGGCGAGCTGGCTGTTCATCGGCCTGTTCGCGCTCGACAAGCTCAAGGACCGCGTGCTCGACTGGTGGCACGCGCGCGTGTTCGCGCACGCGCTCGACGACCTGCTGCAGCAGGCCGCGGCGATGCTGCCGACGCACGGCCTGCTCGCGCCGGTGCTGTCCACGCTGCGCGACGTCGGCCTGTACGCCCTGCTGCCGCTGGTCTGGCTCGCGCTCGCGGCGATGATCTTCGGCCGCGCGATCGGCGACGCCGACGCGGTCGCGGCCACCCACGCGCGCCTCGCCCGGCTGACCGCGCGCTATCGCAACCTCCCCGCGCTGCCCAAGCGCATCGGCGAGCATTTCGTCGAAGGCTATCGCAAGCGCCTGCTGCCGGTCGCCGATTGCGTGCGTCTGACCCTGCGCGCGGGCGTGCCGCTGCTCGTGCTGCTCTGCGTCGGCTACCGCGCGCTCGACTGGCTCGCGCTGTGGGGCTGGATCGGTGCGACGCGACTGATCGGTGCGCACCCGCTGCCGGAGTGGCAGGTCATCGGCAATGCGCTCGGCCTCGTGCTCGTCGATCCGCTGCGCCTGAGCCCGAGCCTGCTGGTCGAACCGCTGCGCATCTGCCTGCTCGCCGCGGTGCTCGAGACCACGCTCGCCGCCGCGCACGCACCCGCGATCGGCGTGCCTGCGCCTTCAGTCCCGGCGCAGGCGTAGCTGCGCTGGCGGACGGCCATCGAGCACGACACGCGGTTCGACCTCGGCCGCCGCATCGCGCGGCACGAGGAACCATTGCTCGAACACGAGCGGCGCGCCGACTTCCGGGCGGTGGTCGTAGCTGCCGTTGCACTGCGCGGGCAGGCGCACCTCGCGCGGACGCGAGCCGGCCGGCGACCAGCGTCGCCCATGCGCGTCGACGAGCGCGAGCGTGCAGCGGTCGAGCCGCTTGATCGCCGCTTCGTCGCCGGGCGTGAGCGCGACGCGCACGCGCACGCGCGCGACGCCAGCAGCGACCGGTTGCAACGGATCGTCGGCCACCGCGTCGAGCTGCTGCAGCTGCCAGCGGCTGCCGCCGAACGCGGTGGCGATCGTGGCCGGCGCATCGGTGACGTCTTCGCGCTGCGAAGCGCGCCAGGCGCTCCAGCTGTCGCCGACCGCGACCCACAGGGCGAGCGCGAACAGCGGCGGCAGCGCGAACAGGCTGCGCCGCCGCACGCGCCATGCGGGCGCCGCCACGCCGTGCGCGCTCACGGCCGCTCCAGGTCGTAGACGTCGCGCGCGGCGGAAAGCGCCGCGGCGAGCGTCGCGGCATCGAGGCCGAGCGCGATGTCGAGGCGCGAATCGAGCGGCGCGAGATCGAGCGGATGCGCCGACGCGACGAGATGCGCGTCGGCGAGCACGGCCTGCGGCAGCTCGAACACGAGGTCGCCGCGCGCGGGGACACCGGCCTGCAGCTCCTGCGCGGCGAGCAACGCACGGGCGAAGCCGGCGCGATCGCTGTGCGCGTAGCGCCGGCCATCCGCGCCGACGATCGCCGCACCGGCGACGCGCTCCGGGCGCTCGACCGCCTGCGCGGTCGCGTGCACGACCAGCCAGATGCCGCCGCTGTCGAGTTCGCGCACGCCGCCGGGCGCGGGCACGCGCAGGCGACGCGCGACCTCGACGCCGTCGACGCGCAGCGCGAGGCTGCGGCCACGCACGAGTTCGCCGCGCACGCCGTGCGTGTCGATCGGCGCGATCAGGCGCGTGTAGTTCGGCGTGCTCGCGCGCATCACCGCGAGTGCGCCGAATGCGGCCGCGAGCAGCAGCGCGTCGCTGAACCGTCGACGCGCGCTCATCGCGACGTCTCGCGTACGGCGTCGGGATCGGGCGCACCGAACGGCAGGCGCACCTCGGCGACGTCGTGCGGATCGAACCAGCCCGCACCGCCTTGCAGGTTGTCGCGCTCCTTGTAGCGCGTCGCACGGATCGTCAGCACGACGGAATCCGTCGTCGCCGCGGCGGCCGACCAGCACAGCACGACCCGCTCGGGCATGCCCGGATGCAGCGTGCCGAGCACGGCCCGGTCGCGCACGAGTTCGAGCGAGGGCAGCGTCGCGTCCGGCACCGGCTGCCGCAGCACGAACGCGGCCGCGGCCGTCGACGACGAGCGGTCGGTGAGGTTCACGAGTTCGACTTCGACGCTGACGCGATGGCCGGCCTGCGTGTACGGCCCGTCGAGCAGGCAGCGCTCGCCCTGCCATGCGCGCAGCGGGCGCACGCGCCATGGACCCGCGTCGAGCGTCGCGCCGGCGGCGAGCACCGGCAACGCATCGTCGGGCGCCCGCGCGAGGCCGCCACCGACACCGACACCGACCAGCACGAACGCGAGCGCGGCGACGACGACCGCGACGAGCGTCGATGCGCCGAAACGGCGCCGCAGGCGATCCCACATCCGTGTCGACTCCGCGGACTCAGAAGCTGCGCACGCGCCGCGGCTTGATCAGCAACGACATGCCGATGCCGGCGAGCAGCCATCCGCCGAACTGGTCGGCGAGGTCGCCGAGCAGGAACGACGTGGAAAAGCCGTACCAGGTCCATTGCGACACCGAGATCGACAGCCATGCGGCAACGCCGATCGCGGCCATCGACAGCACGCGGCGACCGACGCCGCCACCGAGCTGCACGAGCAGCAGCGCGCCGAACAGCGCCGCGAACACGTTCGAGACGAACTCGGTGACGAGCTGGCGCGGCGACATCGCCTCGCCGCCGTTCGGCCGGTAGATCATGAGCCCGGACGGCCCGCCGGCGAGGCGCTGCTTCCACGCGTCCTGCTGCTCCGGCGTCGCGTTGGCGAAGTCGAGCCAGGGGAAGTAGTACATGCCGGGCCGGTCGACGTTGCTGCCGAGGCTCGCGACGACGGCAGCCTCGTTCGGCAGCGGCTTGAGCGCGTCGCGTTCGAACGGCAGCACCATGTGCGACACCGCGCCCCAGACGAACATGAGGAAGCCGCCGACGATCGCGGCCAGCACGACACGGACCATGGTTCACTCCCGCTTGTCGACGCAATTCCCTCGATCATACGCGTGCGGGGCGCGCGATGGTGCAGTTGCGTCATCATCGGCGACGAGCACGGCGTACCGACGCGAGCCGACTCGTCGGAACAACGACGGGCCGCGACCTGCGGCCCGTCGTGTGCGGCGATGCGCAGCGAGGCGCTACTTGCGGATCTTGCCGGTCTGCTCGATCGTGAAGCCGCCGACGCTCACGCCGAGTTCGACGCCCTCGCCCGAGCCGGCGAGCGCGAGCGAGACGGTGCCCTTGGTCAGCAGCTGGGCGGTGCCCGACTTCACCGCGCCGGCACTCGCATCACCTTGCGCGTACGTGCCGAGCACGTCGTTGATGTTGTGCACGTCGGTGAAGCGGCCGGTGCCGTTGTCGATGTGCGACTTGCCGACGGTGAGGCCGCCGCCCTTGGCCGAGATCTTCACGTTCATCGATTCGCCGTTCTCGCAGCTCACCGTGCCGTGGCCTTCGGCGTGCTTGTAGATGAGCGACCAACCGGTCAGCGAGAACTTCAGCTTGCAATCCAGGTTCGCCGATTCCGCATGCGCCTGGACCGAACCGAACAGCGCCAGCGCGAGGCCGGCGGCGAGTACGGACAGCGTACGGTGCTTCATGGGACAACCTCCTGTGTTGGGCCGGGCGCAGTCTCGCGCCGCCAAGCTGAACGGCGCGGGACCGTGGTCAACGCGCCGCGTCGCGCGACCATGCGAGCAGCTCGCGCCAACGCGCGAGCTTGTCCGCGCGCGTGATCGACGCGTTCGCGGGACTCGTCGAGGGCAGCGCGAGCACCGCGAGGCGCGCGCGGCGCGCGGCGTCGATCGCCGGCTCGATGCGGCGCCGGTACACCTGCAGCGCCTTGGCGCCGTTGAGCGCGATCGCCGCGATCGCCGGTTCGCGCGCGAGCAGGCCCGGGATGTCGTTGGCGACCTCGCTCGCGACGACGATGTCGCTGTCGAGGCTGCCGCGGCGCTCGCAGCGCTCGAGCACGTCCCAGATGCCGACGCCGCGCGCGTGCAGACGCGCGATGCGCTCGGCGTAAGGAAGCCCGGGGCCGGCGTCGTACAGCTCGCCCATGAACGGCCAGAACAGGTTCTGCGCATGCGCGTAGGACTGGCGCAGCGCGAGCGAGGCGAGGCTCGGCACGGTGCCGAGCACGAGCACGCGGCAGCCGGCAGCGACCTGCGGCGGAAAACTCTCGACGCGGGGCGCCGCGCTCGCGGCAGCGCCCCCGCCGGTCGGATCAGCCGGCCTTCTTCTTGAGTTCGGCAAGGTCGGCGAGCACCTGCTTGGAGTTTTCCTTCGGATCGACGTCCTTGTAGCGCTTGGCGACCTTGCCCGCGGGATCGATGAGGAAGGTCTCGCGGCGCGCGTAGCTCATGCCGAGCTTGGAGGTGAGCACGCCGTACGCCTTCGCGGTCGACTGGTCGGCGTCGGACAGCAAGCGGAACGGTACGTGGTATTTCTCGGCGAACTCGGCATGCGACTTCACGTCGTCGAGGCTGACACCGTAGACGTCGGCGCCAGCCTTGCGCAACGCGACGATGTCGTCGCGGAACGTGCAGACCTCGGTCGTGCAGCCGGGCGTGAAGTCCTTCGGATAGAAGTACAGCACGGTCCACTTGCCGTGCTCCTGCGCGAGCGTGTGCCAGTCGCCCTTCTGGTCCTGCAGGCGGTAGTCGGGCGCGGCGTCACCGACCGCGGGACCCGTGGCGGCCGGTTCGTCGGCGAACGACGGCGCGGCGACCAGCGCGAGGGCGAAACCGAGCAGGCAGGCGAAACGTTTCATGGGGAGAACTCCGGCGAAAGGGGCGATGGCGGGCGGCCAGTCTACGCCGCCGCGCACGGAGGACCGGCGTTCGCTGCAATTTCATTCAGAATGGATACGGTATTCGGAAAGCCGGCGGGCGCGGGAAGCGACGGCATGGCGGGCATGGTCCTCAAGCACCTCTACCACGCGCGCGGCAGCGACGGGAACGACTACGAGATCCACGTCTACGTCGAGCCCGCGAGCCACGAGAACGCGCACATCGAGCGCCTCGCCAAGGTCTGCCTCGCCGACGGCGGCGAGCTCAAGGTGCTGTCGAAGCGACACTACGAAGTCGCCGCGACCGGGGTCACGCTCGAGGCGCACGATCCGGAAGCGATCTGAGGCGCGAGCAGGCTTGAGCCATGGTCGTCCGGCCTACGACGCGGGTACGATCGCGTCGCCGAGGCGACGGCGATCCGCACTGCCTATTTCTTCTTCGCGAGCGGCGGGAACTTCGCCGCGTCGTAACCACCGACCTCGAACACGAGCGTGCGCGACGGCTTGCCCTTCTCGGTGACGTCGATGCTGAGCTTCTGCGTGCCGGCGAGCTTGGCCAGGAAACCCTTGTCGTCCTTGATGAACAACGCCGGCTCGCCCGTGTCCGGCAGGTACGCGGCGATCTTCTGTGGCTTGTCGTCGAAGCGCGCGGCGAGGCTGCAGGTACCCTTGCACTCGAAGCCCTTGCCGCCACCGAACAGGTAGACGCTCTGCCCCCAGGCCGAATGGCGGCGCAGGATCAGCCGCACGCGCTTGTCCGCGGCGAGGTCGCTGCTGTAGATCGATGCGGTGACCTGGTCGCCGCCCGATTCCTTGCCCGCCTGGTAACTCCACATCGCGACGAGCCGCCGGCGCGCGGCGATCTCGGTCGCCTTCGCGGTTGCGTCGGCGAGCGTCTCCTGCACTTCCTTCGCCGCGCCGCTGCCCGGCCACTTGTCGACGACCTCCTTGCCGATCGGCGCGGCGAGCTCCCACTGCTGCTCCTTGCGCAAGGTGCGGTAGAGCTCGAGCGACTTGGTCTGTTGTGCATCGGCCGCGGGCGCCGTGGCCGGCGCGGCGGGCGCAGCGCCCGGCGCCGCAGTCGACGGCGGCTGCGACGGCGAACAGGCGGCGACGAGCATGGCGGCGACCACGAGGGCAGAAGTCTGGCGACGCATCGGCGATGCTCCATGGCGGATGTAACCGCCATCCTACCTGCATGTGCGCCGCGCGGCTGAGTCGGCACGTTCGCGTCAATAGGCGCGACAGGGATCGCGGCCCGCGTTGCGTTCGTACGTCGACACGACCTCGTCGTGCTCGCGGCCGCTGCGCCCGCGCTCGCGCGCGAGCCGTCGACACGCTTCCGCGCGCGGCAGCGGCGTCGCCGACACGCTGACCGCCGGCGCACCCTTGCCTCGCCGTCCACCGCCTGCGGCGGCCTGCGACGGCGCGATCGACTTCGGGCACGCACCGTGGCGGTAGAACACCGCGCCATCGGCCGCACGGCATTGCCACGACATGTCGGCGCGCCCTGCCCTGTCGCCGCGCGTGCGCCGACCCTTGCGCGGCGCGGCCGGCGCGTGCTCGCGCACGGCCTGCACGCGTTCGTGCGTCGCCGCGGATGTCGGTGGCGGCGGATCGAGCGCGACGTCCGACTGCTGCTCGCCCGCGCCGCAGGCGCGGTCCTGGTAGGCGATCTCGCCTCGCGCGTTGCGGCAGCGGTAGACGGAGTCGGCGTGCGCCACCGTGGCGGCGCACAGCCACAGCAGCAGGGTGCAGGCATGGGCGCGGCAGCGCGTGCGTCGATCGTGCATGTTCGGTCCTCCCGGTGACGGCGGACATGCTGCGACGCACGGGCGATCGCGGCGATCGCCTCGCCGCGCGACGCGACGTGCGAAGGCCGCGCGCGACGATGCGCGATGGCTCCGCCCGCACCCGTGCGATCGGCCCGCGCGCACCACGGCACACGGGAGTAGCATCGCGCGCTTCGACGCAGCAGTGCGACGCGGTGCGCAAGTTCATCCATATCGACATGGACGCGTTCTACGCGTCGGTCGAACAGCGCGACGACCCGTCGCTGCGCGGGCGGCCGGTGGTGGTCGCCTGGCGTGGCGCGCGCTCGGTCGTCTGCGCGGCGAGCTACGAGGCCCGCACCTACGGCGTGCGTTCGGCAATGCCGGCCGTGCGCGCGGAGCGGCTCTGCCCCGACGCGGTGTTCGTGCCACCCGACTTCACGCGTTACAAGGCCGTCTCGCAGCAGGTGCGCGCGATCCTGCTGCGCCACACCGACCTGGTCGAGCCGCTGTCGCTGGACGAGGCCTACCTCGACGTGACCGAACCGAAATCGGCGTTGCCGAGCGCGACCGCGATCGCGCGCTCGATCCGCGAGCAGATCCGCGAGGAAACCGCGCTGACCGCATCGGCCGGCGTCGCGCCGGCGAAGTTCCTCGCGAAGATCGCCTCCGACTGGCGCAAGCCCGACGGCCTGTTCGTGATCCGCCCGCACGAGGTGCGGGACTTCCTCGAGCCACTGCCGGTCGCGCGTATCCACGGCGTCGGCAAGGTCATGGACGGCAAGCTCGCCGCGCTCGGCATCCGCACCGTCGGCGAGTTGCGCGCGTTCGACGCGCATGCGCTCGAGGCGCGTTTCGGGCGTTACGGCCGCCGCCTGTCCGAACTCGCGCACGGCGTCGACCACGGCGAGGTGCGGCCGGACCGGCCGACGCAGTCGATCTCGTCCGAGGACACGTTCGCCGAGGACGTGCCGCTCGCCGCGACCGAACCGGTGATCCGCGACCTCGCCGCGCGCACCTGGGCGGCGACGCGGCGCACCGAACGCATCGGCCGCACCGTCGTGCTCAAGCTCAAGACGCGCGAGTTCCGCATCCTCACCCGCAGCCGCACGCCGGAGGCGCCGCCGCACTCGGTCGATGAACTCACCGGCATCGCGCTCGCGTTGCGCGAGCAGGTCGCGCTGCCGGCGTCGACGCTATATCGCCTCGTCGGCGTCGGTCTCGCCAACTTCTGCGACCCCGACGATACGCCGGCGCAGTCGACGCTGTTCGCGTGAGAGGCCTAGGGTGCCGTGCGGCGGCGGACGCCTGGGACACGGAGCACACGCAGACGGTCCGTGTGCCCGTGCTTCGATCCCTCATCGCAGTTGGATCGCCGGACCATGCGGCGCGATCGCGCAGGTGAGGTCGGGCGACACCGGGCGTGGTGCCGGCAGCGCCTTCGGCGTCGGCGCGGCCTTCGGCGCCCCGCGCACGGTCAGCAGCACGCCGACGAGGGTGAGCGCGCCACCCGCGATCGCGAGCACGCCCATCACCTGGCCGAGCCAGAGCCATGCCAGCACGCCGGCGATGAGCGGCTGCGCGTAGAGGAAACTCGACACGACCGACACCGGCGCGCGCGACAGCGCGAAGCTCCACGCGATGTAGCCGAGCACGGTCGGGCCGACGCCGAGCCAGACCGCGCTCGCGACCTGCGCACCGGAAGCGAGCGCGAGCTTCTCCGGCAGGTGCAGGCCGAACGGCAACAGGCCGAGCGTGCCGACGAAGATGCTCGCCGCGGTGAAACCGATCGGCGACGCGCGCTGCAGCAGCGGCTTCTGGAACACGAAGTAGATGCTCGTCGCGAAAACCGCCACGAGCACGAGCAGCGCCATCGGCTCGAAGCGGATCGCTCGGCCCGAGCCGAACGTGACGAACAGCGCGCCGACGAACGCGATCGCGAGGCCGACGAGCACGCGCGCACCGAGCGCCTCGCCGAGGCGCAACGCGGCGAGCGCGGCGACCACGCCCGGCGCGATCGAGACGATCACCGCGGCCGAACCGGCCGGCACGCGCGTCATCGCGTAGCCGAGCGAAAGCTGGTAGACGGTCATGCCGAGCAGCGCGAGCACCACGACCGCAGGCCAGTCGCGCCGCGGCGGCAGCGTGATCCAGCCGAACGCGACCGGCAGCGCGAAGATCGCCGACGCGACGAGGAAGCGCAGCAGCGCAAGCTCGGCCGGCGCGAACGCCTGCAGGCCGTAGGAGATCGCCGGGAATGCCGACGACCAGATGAAGATCGTCACGCCGGCGGCGAGCAGCGGCAGCGCGGCGAGAACGGGACGGCTACGGGTGTCCATGGTGGACCTCAGCAGTGCAGAGCGGGACGGCCGTGCGAGCGGTCGTCGTCCGCGGGCGCGCGGTGTTCCGGCGCGCGGTTGGATGGGCGGGGCTCGGCGCCGGCTTCGCGGCGCGACCCCTCGTTGGACCACAGCGGCTTCGTGGGGTAACCCTCGAGACCCAGGAGACCGCCGGCGATGGCATTCAATTCCTTCAACATGGCACTGACTCCGACGACTTGCGGGATTGGCCCGGTGAGCGAGACGATAGGCGGGTTCCGCCGGTCGCGGTAGCGACATGTTTGATAGTCAGACTTGAGGATTATTCAAGATGGATCGGGCCCCGTTGAACGCGCTGCAGGTGTTCGTCACGGCCGCGCGCGCGCAGAACATGACGCGCGCGGCCGAGCGCCTGCACCTGACCGTGAGCGCGCTCAGCCACCAGGTGCGCCTGCTCGAACAGCGCCTCGGCGTTACCCTGTTCGTGCGCGGTCCGCGCGGGCTCAAGCCGACCGCCGAAGGCGCGATGCTGCTGCAGCGCGTCGGCGCCCACCTCGACGCGATCGACGAGGCGCTGCAGCCGCTGCGCGCGCGTCGCGACTGCGTGCTCAGCATCAGCGCGCTGCCCTCGCTCGCGTCGAGCTGGCTGATGCCGCGCCTGCCGCGCTTCGTCGCGCAGCATCCGGATTTCGAGTTCAACCTCGATTCGTCGATCGAGCGCGTCGACTTCGCCGACGGCCGCTTCGATGGCGCGCTGCGCTACGGACCCGGCAACTGGGACGGCGTCACCGCGGAACTGCTGTTCGAGGAATGGCTGACGCCGGTCGCGAGCCCGGCGCTGCTCGCCGGACGCGCACGACCGCGCCTCGACGAACTCGGCGAGTGGCCGCTGCTGAGCCCGGACGATCCATGGCCGCGCTGGTTCGAGCAATTCGGCGGCAAGGAACCGAAGCGCTACGTCGCGACGTTCAGCGACTCGGACACGTTGCAGCGCGCGACCGTCGAAGGCATGGGCGTTTCGCTCGGCCGCGCGACGCTGATGCGACCGCTGGTCGAGAGTGGTCGCCTCGTCGTGCTGTTTCCCGAACGCATGAAGGCGCGCTACGCGCACTACCTGGTCTATCCCGAGCGCTCGATCCGGCACAAGGGCTTCCAGGCGTTTCGCGAATGGCTGCATGCGGAAGCCGCCGCGTTCCGCGACAGCGGCGCCGCCGATGCGATGCCGCTCGCCGCCGCGGCGACGCGCCCGAAGCGGGCAAAACGCGGCGCCTAGGCCGCACGACCGTAAGCCGGCCGGCGTCGATACCGCGCAAGCCGGCCGCGCGAGCGCGCGGACGGCCTACGGGCGAACCGTCATCCGCCGCAAAGATCGCGCGTCTTCTTCGCGTCGCCGCGCAGGCTGTTGTCGACGTAGTAGTCGAGCAGGCCGCGAGCGAGCTTCTCGTCGGAGGCGGGAACCAGCGATTGCGCGTCGCGCATCCAGCCGTCTATGCACGCATCCTTCGCCGCCTTGCTCGCGCCGCACGCGAGCAGGTGGTCGAACGCGGTGCGCCAGGTCGCGAACTGCGCGCGCGTGAGCGGCGCACCGTGGCCGGGCACGAGGCGCTCGAAGTCGACCTTGGCGAGGCGGCCGAGCGCGGCCTGCCAGCGCACCGGGCACGCCGTGTCGAACAGCGGCGCCGGCAAGGTCACGAGGTCGCCCGCGGCGAGCGTGCGCGTGGCCGGGTCGAACAGCCAGACGTCGCCCGCGGTGACTGCGCGCGTCTCGAGGCCGACCTGCACGCGGCGTCCCGCAATCGTCGACACGCCGGCCCGCTCGATGCGTTCGTCCGGATACAGCGCAGGTCCCGCGTCGATCAAGGCGAGTTCGTCGCGCAGCGCGGCCTTCTGCACCGGATCGGCGTCCGGCCTGGCGAGGATCTGCTCGATCTGCGCGCGGTACTTCGCGAGGAAACCGTGCATCGCCTGCTCGATCGCGCCGCTCGCATGGACGCGCGCG
>Ga0068855_100006389_pt1 | contig 14354 bp, 16 predicted proteins | sample KBSCornC52_FD_66592 | JGI IMG/M metagenome (GOLD analysis project Ga0068855, IMG submission 66592) | Corn rhizosphere microbial communities from Kellogg Biological Station, Michigan, USA - KBS Corn C5-2 | ecosystem: Host-associated > Plants > Roots > Rhizosphere > Soil ... | reverse complement strand
CGGTAGCCGCGGTCGCGCGTGGTGCGGAAGGAGAAGAGGCTGTCCGTCCAGGGGCGGACGTGCGTGATGGTCTCGGTGGTGTACTTGTCGGAGGTGCTCATTTCGGGATGTGCGTTCAGGCGGAACGGAGGGAAGCGGAATCGGGGCGGCCGGCCGCGCTCGCTCGCTCGCGGAGCACCTCGCCCACCAGCATGACGACGGGACCGGAGGCGGGCGGAAGCTCGACCACGCGGAGCGCCGCGAGCGTCGTGAACGTGCGGACCTCGCCCGCGAGCGTCGCGTCCTCGACCAGGGCCACGGGCGTATCGGCCGGCTTCCCGGCGTCGATCAGCGCGGCGGCGATGGAGGCCGCGGCGCCGGCGGCCATGTAGAGTGCCACGGAGTCCGCGGCCATGGCGGCGGGGAGCCATTCGGAGGCGGTCTCGCCGCGGCCCACGCGCGGCGTGAGGAAGGCCACGGTGCGGGCGATGCCGCGGCGCGTGAGCGAGGTCCCCAGCGTCGCGGCGGCGGCGAGGGCGGCGGTCACGCCGGGCACGACCTCGGCCTCGATCCCCTCCGCGGCCAGGGCGTCCAGCTCTTCCTGGGCGCGGCCGAAGAGCATCGGGTCGCCGCCCTTCAGCCGGACGACGACCGCGTGCTTGCGTGCGGAATCGATGAGCGCGCGGTGGATGAAGCGCTGCTCCGTGGAGACCTTGCCGTAGCGCTTGCCCACGTTCACGAGGCGCGCCCGCTTCGCGAGCGCGAGCGTCTCCGGGTGCACGAGCGCATCGTGGAGCACCACGTCCGCGGATTCGAGGAGGCGCGCGGCGCGAAGCGTGAGGAGGTCCGGCGCTCCGGGGCCCGCGCCCACCAGGTACACCTTACCCACGGCGGGCCTCCCGGGGCGGGTCGCCGCGCTTGCGGAAGAGCGGCACGGGATCGTCGACGCTGCCCTGGTAGCGCAGCGAGAAATCGTCGAAGGCCCCCAGGGCCGAGCGCGGATCGCGATGGTCGGCCAGGCGGAAGGAGTCGAAGCCCACGCGCGCGAGGTAGAAGAGCTGGTCGCGTCCCACGTCCCCGAACGCGCGGAGCTCCCCGCGCCATCCCAGCCGCCGGCGAAGCGCGGTCGCGGTGGAGTAGCCGCGGCCGTCCGTGAACTTCGGGAAATGCACCGCGACGAGGGCGAGACCCTCGAGGTGGCCCGCGAGGCGCGCGGGCTCGTCGTCGGGCTTGAGCCACACGCCCACGGGCGTGCCCCGCCGCGTGAGCTCCGGGCCGTGCTCGAGCCAATAGGCGAGCGGAACCGCGACCGGGCCCTCGGGGAGCGCCTGGGCGAGCTCGTCGGCCGAAGCCACGCCCACGTACCGCCACGGGTCGGCCGCCACCGCGCGATCGCGGATCACGAGGTCAGGCGGCACGGGCGAGCTCCCGGGCTTCTCCGTACACGCGCGCCTTGAAGGGGGCGAGGCCCACGCGGTCCACGGTGTCGACGAAGCGCTCGTCGGCGTGGCGGAGCGCGAGATACGTGTCGATCAGCTTCTCGACCACGTCCGGCATCTCGGCCGCGGCGAACGACGGCCCGATCACCTGGCCCAGCGCCGCGGCCTTGCCCTGCCGGCCGCCGATCGAGACCTGGTACCACTCGCTTCCGTTCTTGTCGACGCCCAGGATCCCGATGTGGCCCACGTGGTGGTGGCCGCAGGAGTTCATGCAGCCGGAGATGTTCAAGTCGAGCTCGCCGATGTCGTGCAGGTAATCGAGGTCGTCGAAGCGCTCCTGGATCGCAAGCGCGATCGGGATCGACTTCGCGTTGGCGAGCGAGCAGAAGTCTCCGCCCGGGCACGAGATGATGTTGGTGAGGAGGCCCACCGTCGGCGTGGCGAGGCCCGCGGCCTTCGCCGCCTCCCACACCGCGAAGAGGTCGCGCTTCCTCACGTCCGCGAGCACCAGGTTCTGCTCGTGCGAGACGCGCAGCTCCCCGAAGCTGTACCGGTCCGCGAGGTCCGCCACGACGTCCATCTGGTCGCCGGTGATGTCGCCGGGCGGCACGCCCGGCTGCTTGAGCGAGAGCGTGACCGCGGCGTAGCCCGGCACGCGATGGGCGTGGACGTTGCGCTCCGCCCAGCGCGCGAACGCGCGGTTCGTCTCGATGTGGCGCGCGTGCGACGGGTCGGACGCGGGGAGCTCCTCGTAGGCGGGCGGCGCGAAGTGCCGCGCCACGCGCGCGAGCTCCGCGTCGGTGATCACGTCCGGCGAATCCTGGAGATCCGCCCATTCGTCCTCCACCCGGCGCGCGAACTCCTCCACGCCCAGCGACTTCACGAGGATCTTGATCCGCGCCTTCCAGATGTTGTCGCGGCGCCCGTAGCGGTTGTAGACGCGCAGGATCGCGGTGCAATAGGTGAGCATGTGCCGCCACGGCACGAACTCGCGGATCACGGGTGCCAGGACCGGCGTGCGTCCCATGCCGCCGCCCGCGTAGAAGCGCAGGCCCAGCTCGCCCTCCGCGCTCTTCACGAGCTCGATCCCGATGTCGTGGATGCGCAGCACCGTGCGATCCTCCGCCGCGGCGTTCAGCGCGATCTTGAACTTGCGCGGCAGGTACGCGAACTCCGGATGGAACGTGGACCACTGGCGCAGGATCTCGGCGTAGGGCCGCGGATCCACGAGCTCGTCCGGGGCCACGCCCGCGAAATGGTCCGTGGTGATGTTGCGGATGTCGTTCCCGCTCGTCTGGATCGAGTGCATCTCGACCGAGGCCAGCTCCGCGTAGATCTCGGGGACGTCTTCCAGCTTCGGCCAGTTGAGCTGCAGGTTGGTGCGCGTGCTGAAGTGGCCGTAGCCGCGGTCGTACTTGCGCACGATCTCCGCGAGCTTCCGGAGCTGCCGCGACGCGAGGAGGCCGTAGGGCACGGCGATCCGGTACATCGGCGCGTGGCGCTGGATGTAGAGCCCGTTCTGCAGGCGCAACGGCCGGAACTCGTCCTCGGAGAGCTCGCCCGCGAGGAAACGCCGGGTCTGGTCGCGGAATTGCGCGACCCGTTGGGCGACGATGGCGCGGTCGTGGTCGTCGTAGCGATACATGTGCGAGCTCGGTTGTGGGTCGGTTTTGGAAAGGCTCCCTACCATGGTAGGACTCGCTCACATTCCTGAAAAATACTTGTTTGTGATATCGTTATAACGATCGGGTATATGCGATAGGCCCATGAATCTCCAGCAATTACGCTACGTGAGCGAGGTCGCCCGGCGGAACCTGAACGTCTCCGAGGCGGCCCAGGCGCTCCACACCTCGCAGCCGGGGGTCTCCAAGCAGATCCGCGCGCTCGAGGAGGAGCTGGGGACGCCCATCTTCGTGCGGCAGGGGCGGCGCTTCACCGCGCTCACCGACGCTGGCCGGGAGCTCGTCGCCTCGGTCGACCGGATCCTCGCCGAGATGGCGAACCTCAAGGCCGTGGCCGAGGAGTTCGCGCACCACGCCAAGGGGAGCCTCGCCGTGGCCGTGACCCACACCCAGGCGCGCTATGCCCTCCCCGAGGTCGTGGGCGCGTTCAAGAAGGCGTTCCCCGACGTGAAGCTGAAGCTCCTGCAGGGCAACCCCCGCCAGCTCGCGCGCATGGTGATCGCGGGCGAGGCCGACCTCGCCATCGCGACCGAGGCGCTGGACGAATATCCGGAGCTCGTGACGGTGCCCTGCTACCGGTGGCACCACTGCGTGGTGGTGCGCGAGGGGCACCCGCTCGAGCGGTCGAAGCCGCTCACGCTGGAGGCGATCGCGGCGCATCCCCTCGTCACCTACGATCCCACGTTCGCGGGCCGCACCGCGCTGGACAAGGCGTTCGCCGCCCGGGGGCTGCATCCGGAGATCGCGCTCACGGCGCTCGACTCGGACGTGATCAAGTCCTATGTCGCGTTGGGACTGGGCGTGGGGATCATCTCGTCGCGCGCGTTCCGGAAGGGGAAGGAGGACGGCCTCGTGGCGCTCGACTGCGAGCACCTCTTCCCGGCGCAGACGACGCGGCTCGCGATCCGCCGCGGGGCGTACCTGCGGGGCTACACCGTGGAGTTCATCCGGCTCCTCGCACCCCATGTGCGCCGCGAGGACCTGGAGCGGCTGGCGACCGGCGCGCCGGAGACTTTTTCAATCTGACGGCCGGTGCGACCGAACGGGGCGCTCAGCAGCGCGCCCACTGGATGCTGTAATGCTCGAGCGGCCGCACCACCGCGGTGCCCTCGACGCCGGCGCGGGCGCGATCGCCCATCTCGAGCTGGAGCCGGAACGCGTACTTCCGGAAGAACTCGTCGAATTTCTCGCCGCCGAAGGTCCCCACCGCGAAGAGCTCGTCCGCCTTCGGATCGTGCTCGAGGAGGATCGTCGCGAGCGGCTGCGGCGCGGGACCCGACACCACGCGGGCACCGGCCGCCGGATCGTAGACGCTGCGGTCCGAGCAGCAGGTGATGACCTTTCCGGGCCCGGCGACGGGGCTCGGCCCGTCGCGGTAGCCGATGAAGCTCACCTGCTTCGTGGGGTACGCCATCTTGTGCGCGCAGATCGCGGAATAGGCGACGACCGACTTGCCCGCGCCCACGCCGCCCGCCCAGCGATAGGGCGCGCCCGCCTCGGTGCGCAGCTCCACGCCCCCCGGGACGGGACGGTCCAGCCGCAGCAGGAAGCAGGGAGTCGCGGCGTACGGATAGTCGAAGACGTAGTTGGCGCCGGGCGTGAGCGCCGCGATCCGCACCGGCGTCCCGCGCTCGTCCACGAGCTTCGCGCGGGCGTAGCCGCGCGCCGTGAGCGGGGCGGCGCCCGCGGCGCCCGGGAGCGCGACGCCCGCGGCACCCGCGGCCGAGGCGGCGCAGATCCGGACGAAATCGCGGCGCTTCATCGGACGGAAGGACGCCCGGCGGCGCGCGGAGTTCCGCCGCGCGGGAGGATGAGGCACGTGCCGGTGCCGTGCGCGAGGAGCTTTCCCGCGGGATCCGCGAGGCGCGCCTCGCAGAGCGCCACGCGCCGCCCGGCGTGGAGCACGCGTCCGTCCGCGCGGACCTCCGTCCCGGGCACGATCGGGCGCAGGTAGTTCACCTTGATGTCGACCGTGGTGAAGTCGTGCGCGGCGTCGAGCGTCGCCAGGGTCGCGAGAGCCATGGCGGTGTCGAGGATGGAAGCCGCCCATCCGCCGTGCACCGTCCCGATGAGGTTGTACGAACGCGCGTCCGGCGTGCCCGCGAGCGCGACGCGCCCGGGCTCCGCCTCGACCAGCCGGAAGCCCAGCGTCTCGCCGATCGGCACGCCGCCGATCTCGCCCGCGACGATGGCCCGCAGGTAGTCCAGGCCGGCCACGTCGCGCTCGAGCGCGGAGGTGCTCACACGACGCCTTCCAGCAGCTGCACCTCCACCGTCGTCCCCGCCTCGACGTTGCCCACGTCGTCGCCCAGGATGATGAAGCAGTTCGCGTCGCTCATCGACTTGAGGATGCCCGAGCCCTGCTCGCCGGTGGGGCGGACGACGAGCGCGCCGTCCGCCTCGCGCTGGAGGACGCCGCGCTGGAACTCCGTGCGTCCGGGCGCCTTCTTCAGGCGCGTCGCGCACTTCGCGGTGAAGGTCGGCACCGGCATCACGGGATCCGCGCCCATGAGCGCGAGGAGCGCCTCGCGCACGAACTGGTAGAACGTGACCATCACGGACACGGGGTTTCCCGGAAGGCCGAAGAAATGCGCGCGGCCGATCTTCCCGTAGGCGAGCGGCCGGCCGGGCTTCATCGCGATCTTCCAGAAGACGACCTCGCCCAGCTTGCCGAGGAGGTCCTTCACGAAGTCCGCCTCGCCCACCGACACGCCGCCGCTCGTGATCACCACGTCCGCCGCGGCCGCGGCCTCGCGGAAGGCGCGTTCGAGGAGCTTCGGGTCGTCGCGCACCACGCCCATGTCGAGCACCTCGCACCCCAGGCGCGTGAGCATGCCGTGGATCGTGTAGCGGTTGGAGTCGTAGATCTCGCCTTCGCCCAGCGCCGTGCCGACGGACTTGAGCTCGTCGCCGGTGGAGAAGAAGGCGACCCGGAGCGCCCGGTACACGGCGACCTCGCCCACGCCCAGCGAGGCGATGAGGCCCAGCTCGGCCGGGCGCACGAGGCGGCCGCGGGCGAGCGCGACCGACCCCGCGCGGAGATCCTCGCCCGCCTCGCGCACGTTCTGTCCCGTCTTCTGGCCCGGCGCGAACGCGATGGACTTCCCCTGCGCCTTCGCGCGCTCCTGCATGACGACGGTGTCCGCGCCCTGCGGCACGACCCCGCCCGTCATGATGCGCACGCACTGGCCGGGACCCACGGTCCCCGCGAACGGCCGCCCGGCGAAGGAGGCGCCGATCTCCTCGAGCGGAGTCTCCCGGTCCGCCGCGAGGTCGGCTCCCCGCATCGCCCAGCCGTCCATGGCGGAGTTGCGGTGGGCGGGCACGTCCACGGGCGAGAGCACGTCCTCGGCGAGCACGCGACCGAGGGCCGAGCGCACGGGCACGCGCAGCACGGCCGTCACGGGATCCAGGAACTGGTGGATGAACGCGCGCGCCTTGGCGACCGGCATCGAGTTCGGATCGTAGTCGTCGGCGCAGGAGGCCTGGGCGATGGTGAGGGTGGACATGGTCAGGCGGTGTGCAGGGCGATGTCGCTCAAGCGATCGATTCTACCGTCGGGGGCGACCGCGAGGAGCGACACCTCGCGGACGACGTCCGCCGCCTCGTGCCGGAACGCCTCGCGCGCCTCGGCGAGCGCCGCCTCCAGGCGCGCGAGGCTCGCGTCGCGCGCGATCGTGACGTGGGGCTCGTAGGGCAGGTCGCGCCGCAGGGACGGGAGGAAGGAGCGCGTGTAGAGGCGATCGTGCAGGCCCGCGATCGACTCGGCGCCCCGGTCCGCCATGAGGAAGACGAACTCGTTCGCATGCAGGCGCACGCCCCGGAAGGTGACCGGGATCGGCGGCCAGCGCGCCGCCACGCGCTTCACGTGCGTCTCCACCTGCAGGCGCGTCGACGCCGTCGGGAACGGGAAGACGAGGGTCAGGTGGGCGGGGACGAGCGACGCCATCGGATCGTGGCGGCGCCGGAACGCTTCCACGGCCTCCAGGCCCTGGAAGCGCGGGAACCACGCGACGGCGAAGCGGGGCAGCGCCGGGCGCGAGCGCCGCAGCGACGCGGGCATCTCAGCGCCGCGGCTCGAGGTGGGCGAGCTCCTCGCGCGTGTTGATGTTGAGGAAGGCGTCCGCCTCGTCGTCGAACGCCACCTCGACCACGGCGAGCGATGCGTACCAGCGGTCGATCTTGCGCTGGCCGCTTCCCAGGAAGGCTTCGAGGGACGGGTGCACCGCGCGGCGCATGAGGCAGAAGACCGGGTGCGCCTGCGCGCCCGTCCTGGCGACCGCGAGGTCGGCGCCGTTCGCCTCGAGCGCGGCCTTCAGGCGCGCCACGAGGTCGGCGGGCAGGAAAGGGGAATCGCACGGCACCGTCGCCACGAGCGCGCCCGCCGCGTGCGCAAGGCCGCGCTCGAAGCCCGCGAGCGGCCCGGCGAAGCCGGCAATCTCGTCGGCGATCACGCGATGGCCGAAGCGCTCATAGTCGGCGGGATTCCGGTTCGCGTTCACGAGGAGCTCGTCCACCTGCGGCGCCAGCCGCTCGATCGCGTGCGCGACCATGGGCTTCCCGCGGAAGGGCTGCAACCCCTTGTCCACGCCGCCCATGCGGCTTCCCTGGCCGCCGGCGAGCACGATGCCCGTGACGGCGACGGCGGGCTCAGGCATGGGAGGGCGCCTTCTTCACCAGGCGCTCCACGCCCGTGAAGAGGAGGTAGCGCCGGTTCACCGCGCGCCCGATCATCGTGATGCCGACCTTCCGCGCGACCTCGTGCCCCATCTTCGTGAGGCCGGAGCGGGAGACCAGCACCGGCACCTGCATCTGCGCGGCCTTGATCACCATCTCCGAGGTGAGGCGGCCGGTCGTGTAGAAGATCTTGTCCCGCCCGTCGATGCCCTCCAGCCACATCCAGCCCGCGATCGCATCCACGGCGTTGTGCCGCCCGACGTCCTCCACGAAGGTGAGGATCTGCGAGCCCTTCGCGAGCGCGCAGCCGTGCACGGCGCCCGCCTGCTTGTAGATCGACTCGTGCACGCGCACCGCGTCCAGCAGTCCGAAGAGCGTCTCCTCGTCGAGGCGCATGCGGTCGTCCAGGCGGATCGCGTCGATGTCCTCCATCAGGTCGCCGAAGACGGTGCCTTGTCCGCAGCCGGTGGTGGCCGTGCGCTTCTCCATGCGCGCATCCAGGTCCGCGAGGCCGGAGCGCGTGGTGACCGCGACCGCATCGACCTCCCAGTCGACCTGCACCGAGACGATCTCCTCCAGCGAGGAGACGAGCCTCTGGTTGCGCAGGAACCCGATCGCGAGCGCCTCCGGTGCCGCGCCCAGCGTCATGAGCGTCACGATCTCCTTCTTGTCCACGTAGAGGGTGAGGGGATGCTCGCCCGCGATGGGCGTGGGGACGTGCGCGCCCTTCTCGTCCACCGCATCGACCGTGTAGGTCGCGGGGCGCGCGTTGCGCGTGAGGGTGGGGCGATACGCCATGCCGCTTTCAGCCCCCGATGTACGACATCTCGACCTTGGGCGACCTCGCCGTCCCGGCCGTGCGGATCTCCGAATAGCGGTCGGCGCGTCCTTCCCAGATGCCGGCGATGGCCGCGGCGAGCGCCTCGTCGTCCGCGCCGCCGCGGACCATCCGCTTGAGGTCGTAGCCCTGCTGCGCGAAGAGGCAGGTATAGAGATGGCCGTCCGTGGAGAGGCGCGCGCGCGTGCAGGTGGCGCAGAAGGCCTGCGTCACCGACGAGATCACGCCGATCTCGCCCGCGCCGTCCGCGTAGCGCCAGCGCTGCGCGACTTCGCCGGTGTATTGCGGGTCCGCCGGGACGAGCGGGAAGTGCTCGCCCACCCGCCGCACGACCTCGGCGGACGGGATCACGTCGTCCATCCGCCAGCCGTTGGTCGAGCCCACGTCCATGAACTCGATGAAGCGCACGATCTTCCCCGTGCCGCGGAAGTGCCGCGCCATGTCGACCACCTGGCGGTCGTTCACGCCGCGCTTCACGACCATGTTCACCTTCACGGGGGCGAGGCCCGCCGCGTCCGCCGCTTCCAGGCCCTCCAGCACCCGGGCCACGGGGAAGTCCACGTCGTTCATCGCCCGGAACGTGGCGTCGTCCAGGGAATCGAGGCTCACCGTGATCCGGTCGAGGCCCGCATCCTTGAGCGGCCGGGCGAGCGCCTTCAGCGCCGAGCCGTTGGTCGTGAGCGTGAGGTCCACGCCGGGGAGCGCCGCGCGGAGCATCGCCACGAGGCGCTCGATGCCGCGACGCAGGAGCGGCTCGCCTCCCGTGAGCCGGATCTTCCCGGTGCCCAGCGCGCGGAAGACACGCGCCACGCGCACGATCTCCTCGAACGAGAGGATCTCCGCATGCGGAAGGAACGGGTGGTCGGCGCCGAACACCTCCTTCGGCATGCAGTACGTGCACCGGAAATTGCACCGGTCCGTCACCGAGATCCGCAGGTCGCGAAGGGCGCGGCCGCGCGCATCCACGGGCGGGGCGAGGGCCCCGGTGGAGGACGCGGGGCGTGCCGCGGGCATCTGCAGCCCGGTGCGCGCGTCCCGCAGCGCGATGGTGACCTTGCGCATGGAAATTCGCGAAAAGCAGGGGGAAAATCAGGATAGCACGCGTCGAGCGCGGGAAAATTCACCTATAGTGGGCCCATGTCCGATCGTCCTTCGCGAAAGCTCTCGATCATCCTCGAGCGCCACGCCGTGGAAAGCCGGTGGGAGAGCCATCGGTGGGTCCTTGCGGGCGTGGCCCCCGACGAAGGCGGGCCCGCGCGCACGGTGGCGGAAGACGCGCGGCTCCTGCGCCGGCTGCATCCCGGCATCGAGGTGACGCTTTTCCCGGACGAGGCGGAGGGTTATTTCCTCAACGCGACGAGCCCGGAGCCCAGCGTCTTCGTGGCGCTGCGCGAGGACGCGGCGACCGGCGAGCCGTTTCCGTACCAGGCCACGCTCTCCTACAACGAGGCGGCGCGCTGGATGGACGGGAGCGAGAAGGTGGAGCGCGCGCCCGCCTGGCCGGAGCTCGCGGCCTGGATGCGGGCGTGGGTCGACGCGAACTACCGGCCGCCGGAGAAGCAGCGGCGCAAGCCCCGGTCGTTCCAGGGGAAGGAAGGGCAGCTGCGCGAGAAGGACGCCGGATGAGCGGCGAGGGATTCATCGGCCGCTGGTCGCGGAAGAAGCGCGAGGCCGCTTCGCCCATGCGCGACCGGCCCGCGGCGCCGGAGGTGGCGCCGCCGCCCGTCGCCAATGCCGCGCCGGCGCAGGGGATCGAGCCGCCGCCGCCCGGTGGTGCGGGTCCCCAGGCCCTTCCGCCGCTCGAATCGCTCACGCCGCACTCGGATTTCTCCGCGTTCCTGCGGCCGGGCGTGGAGCCCGGGACGCGGGCGCAGGCGCTGAAGACGCTCTTCGGCGATCCGGCGCTCTATCCGATGGACGGCCTCGACGTGTACATCGACGACTACTCGAAGCCGGATCCGCTTCCCGAGGGGTGGCTCGAGAAGCTGAACCAGTTCGCCGCGCTGGACAGCGTCCCGGCGGCCGAGGAGGCGGCGCGAAAGGCGGAAGCGCGGGCCCTGGCCGACGCCGCGCCGGCCGACGGACCCGCCGCGCCGCCCGCTCCCGGAACACCGGCCGAGCCGCCCGTCCCGCTCCCGGAGGCGGCGCCGGGAACAGCCGAGCCCGCGCAAGCATCCGATTCTCTTGCGCCCGGCGAGCCGTCCCCCCAACCGATGCATCGGGACCCGATATAGGCAGATCGCTGCATATTTCTGGTGTAGACTTTTCGGACAAGACGAAGGTCGGGTCCGGGAGGATTCACGGGGCCCATTCGATTACAACAGAGGAGCGTTTCCGGACCCTGGCCGGAAGCGGCAACGTCACCGAATGACGCTCGGCATCGAGGCATCCGCGCACGGCGCGGGAATCGAATCGGGAAGGGCGACCCGCGACGCGGCCGCCGTGCTCGAGCGCCGGGGCTGGTCGCCGGAATCGATCGCCTGCGCGCCGAAGATGGCCGCGCTCGAGGCGCTCTCCACGCTTCCGCCGCCGGACGCCGTCCCCGGCGTCACCTACGAATCGCGCGGTAACGTCCTCGTGATCGCCGGCTCCGCGCCCGAGCGCGCGCGGCGGTGCGCGGAGCGCCTCGCGCGGGCGCTCGCGGTGACGCTCCTCGAGGACGCGCCGGCCGGGCGGCCGGGAGCCTACTCGGCCTGGTCGGGCCGCATCGCGAGCCTCGCGGGCCACCTGGGCCGATTCGACGTGACGATCGAGGGGCTCGCGCGGCCGGGAAGCGTGCCCGCCGCCGGTCCGGCCCCCGCCCGTTTCGACCTCATCCTCGATTTTTCGGAGCCGGCGCTCTTCGCGATGCGCCAGCCCCCGCAGGGCTATTTCCGTGCGCCGCCGGACGGCGCCGCGCTCGAAGCCACGCTCGCGGAGCTGGGCGAGGCCGTGGGCGAGTTCGAGAAGCCGCGCTATTTCGCGTTCCGGGAGAGCCTCTGCGCGCACAGCCGCTCGGAAGTGACCGGGTGCACCGCGTGCATCGATATCTGCTCGACGCGCGCCATCGCGCCGGACGGCAACCACGTGAAGGTCGACCCGCACCTGTGCATGGGGTGCGGCGCGTGCGCCACCGTCTGCCCGTCGGGTGCGATGTCCTACCAGTATCCCCGGGTGCCGGACCGCGGCGCGCAGATGAAGCAGCTCCTCGCGGCCTATCGGGACGCGGGCGGCACGGACGCGTGCATCGTCTTCCACAACGGCCACGACGGGCGCGAGGTCCTCGCCCGGGCGGCGGCCACGGGCCGCGGGCTTCCCGCGCGGGCGTTACCGCTGGAGGCCTGGCACGTCGCCTCGATCGGGCTGGACGTGCTGCTCCCCGCGATCGCCTACGGGGCGAGCCAGGTCGCGATCCTCTCGGCGGGCTCGGAGGACGCGGAATACCTTGCCGCGCTTCGCGAGCAGCTCGCGATCGGCGAGGCGATCCTCGCGGGCCTGGGCCGCCCGGGCCGGCATTTCGCGCTGGTGGAGGCGCACGATGCGCAGGCGCTCGGTCAGGCTTTCGACGCGCTCGCCCCGGCCCCGCCGGCACCCGCGCCCGCCACGTTCCTCCTCTCCGGCGACAAGCGGACCTCGATCGAATTCGCGGTCGAGCATCTCGCGGCGCTCGCCCCCGCGCCCGTCGCCGAGATCGCGCTCCCGCCGGGAGCTCCCTACGGCGAGGTGCGGGTCGACCGCGCCAAGTGCACGCTGTGCATGTCGTGCGTCGGGGCCTGCCCGGAATCCGCCCTGATGGACGGCGTCGACCAGCCGCTGCTCAAGTTCGTCGAGCGCAATTGCGTCCAGTGCGGCCTCTGCGAGGCCACCTGCCCGGAAGACGCCATCGCGCTGGCACCCCGGCTCCTCCTGGGCGCCCCCGCCCGCGAGTCGCGCAAGCTGAACGAGGCGGAGCCCTTCCGCTGCGTGCGCTGCGACAAGCCCTTCGGCACGAAGCAAATGATCGAGGCCATGGTGGGAAGGCTCGGGAGCCATTCGATGTTCACACGTCCGGAGGCCCTCGTGCGGCTCCGGATGTGTGCCGATTGCCGGGTGATCGACATGATGTCTTCGAAGGACGAAGCCTCGGTGCTCGGGCTGGGGGCCGGATCGTGACCGCCCAGGCCGCGGCCGCGCCGGTGGCCCTGCACCGCGTCCTTCCCCCGGAGGAGGCCGCGCGCGCCAATTTCTACGCGCTCCTCGCCCGGCTCGTGAACGCGCCGCCGGACGGCGCGCTCCTGCATCGCATCTCCGGTGCCGGGCCCCTGGAGGCCGCAGGCGAGCCGGACCTCGCCCGCGCCTGGCGCGAGCTCGTCGCCGCCTCCTCCGTCATGGACGCGGATGCCGCGGCGCAGGAGCACGAGGCGCTCTTCGCCACGATGGGCAAGCAGGTGGTCGCGATCTACGCCGGCGCCTACACGGGCGCTCCGGCGGTCGAGCATCCGCGCGTGCGCATCCGCGCGGACCTGGTCGCCCTGGGGCTCGCCCCGCGGCCGGGCGCCACCGAGCCGGAGGACCACCTGGGCGGCCTCCTCGAGGTCATGCGCGTGCTGGTGGGCGGGGGTGCCGGGCGCGATGCCGCCACGCTCGCGGAGCAGCGCCGCTTCTTCCAGGCGCACGTGGGCCCCGCGGCCGGCCGCTTCTTCGCGGCGCTCGCCCGCGCCGAGCCCGCCAATTACTATCGCAAGGTCGCCGCGCTGGGCGCGGCGTTCGTGGCGCTCGAAGCCGAATCCTTTTCGCTGGATTGAAGTTCCGAACCGTTCGAGGCTGGAAAAACCAAGGAGGCGTGAGATGAAGACGACCCGAACCCCCCGCCGCAACTTCCTGCTCGCCGCGGGACTGGGCGGCGCCGGAGCGATCGCCGCGGTGGCGACCGCCCGCAAGCCCGTGCCCGGCGCGAAGACCCAGGCGGCCGCGGCCGAGCCCCAGGGCTATCGCGCCTCGGAACACATCCTGAAGTACTACAAGACCACCGAAGTCTGAGGAGGCCACCATGCTGCTCACGCGCAAGACCACGGGCCAGGCGCAGGCGGTGAATCCGCTCGCGCGCGTCGCATCCACCCTCGCCGCGAAGACGGTCGACCGCCGCACGTTCCTCAAGGGCACCGGGCTCACCGCCGGCGCCGCCGCGTTCGCGAGCCAGCTCCCGCTCGACATGATCGGGAAGGCCTCCGCGGCGGACGCGGAGAAGACCGGCAAGACGGTCGTTCGGCGCACCGTGTGCACGCACTGCTCCGTGGGCTGCGCGATCGACGCGATCGTGACGGACGGCGTGTGGGTGCGCCAGGAGCCGGTGTTCGACTCGCCGATCAACATGGGGGCGCACTGCGCCAAGGGTGCGAGCATCCGCGAGCACGGGATGACGGAGAACTCGCACCGCCTCAAGTACCCGATGAAGCTCGTGGACGGCAAGTACCGGCGCATCAGCTGGGAGCAGGCGATCAACGAGATCGGCGACAAGCTCCTCCAGATCCGCAAGGAAAGCGGCCCGGACGCGGTCTTCTGGGTGGGATCGTCCAAGCACAACAACGAGCAGGCCCAGATGATGCGCAAGTTCGTGTCCATGTTCGGCACGAACAACATGGACCACCAGGCCCGCATCTGCCACTCCACCACCGTGTCCGGCGTCGCGAACACGTGGGGCTACGGGGCGATGACCAACTCGTACAACGACCTGCAGAACACGAAGTGCATGATGTTCATCGGGTCGAACGCGGCCGAGGC
>Ga0068855_100006387_pt1 | contig 14362 bp, 12 predicted proteins | sample KBSCornC52_FD_66592 | JGI IMG/M metagenome (GOLD analysis project Ga0068855, IMG submission 66592) | Corn rhizosphere microbial communities from Kellogg Biological Station, Michigan, USA - KBS Corn C5-2 | ecosystem: Host-associated > Plants > Roots > Rhizosphere > Soil ... | reverse complement strand
TCGCCAAGTCCGATTTGGGAGGTCTGTGAACATGAAACTGACCGATGTGATTTCCGCCATGCACTGCTCGATCTACGCAACGGTGCCGCTCTTGATATTTCTGGGCATCTTTGCTGGCGTCATCATTCACGTGCTGGCCGAGCAGAAGAGCCAATTCGAGGCCATGAGCCGCTTGCCGCTCGATTCCGAACGGGAGAACGGCCGATGACGACGAGCTCTCCTCCGATCTCGAGCGCCGCACACGTCGCGCCGAGCCCCGCCGTCGCCTCGCCGCAAGTACCCGAGGCCGACCTGCTCGATCACGAGTACGACGGCATCCGTGAGTACGACAATCCGCTGCCGAGGTGGTGGGTTTGGATGTTCACCGGCAGCTTCGTGTTCGCGGTGGGCTACATTTTTCACTATCACGTGTCGCACAACGGGGCGTCGGTCGCCGAGAGCTACGAGGCCGAGATGCGCGAGGCGCGTGAGCTCGACGCCAAGCGCTCGCTCGCCGAGCCGATCACCGAGGAGTCGCTCGGCAAGTTGATGCTCGATTCCGCCTTGATGGCCGACGCGCACGCGCTGTTCATGACCCGCTGCTCGCCTTGCCACGGCGAAAACGCGCAAGGCGTGATCGGCCCGAACCTCACCGACAATTCTTGGATTCACGGTCGCGGCACGCTCACCGACATTTACGGTGTGGTCGACGGCGGCGTGGCGGCCAAGGGGATGCCGGCCTGGGGGCGCCAGTTGACGCCCGTCGAGCTACGCAAGGTCGTGGCCTTCATCGGCACGCAACGTGGCAAGAACGTGCCCGGCAAGCCCCCAGAAGGCACGCCCGTCCCCTGAGCGCGCCGCTCCACTCTCGAAGTCACGAAAGCCCCAAGTCACTGCGATGAACGCCCCAATATCTCCCGAACGAGTCCTGCCGACGCTGAACGCCGACGGCACGCGAAACCGCATCCGCCCGCGGCTCTACCCGGGGCGGCTTCACAGCCGCCGCCGGGTACTGGGCTGGAGCCTCATCACTCTGTTCGTCGGTTTGCCATTTTTACGCATTGGCGGCGAGCCGGCCATGTTGCTCGATGTGATCGAGCGCAAATTCCACCTCTTCGGGCGCACGTTCCTGGCGACCGACGGCGTGCTCTTGATGCTGCTCATGCTGAGCATCTTCGGCACGGTGATTTGGACCACCGCGCTCGTCGGTCGCGCTTGGTGCGGGTGGGGCTGTCCGCAGACCGTGTACATGGAGTTCTTGTTTCGCCCGATCGAGCGCTTGTTCGAGGGCAAGCGCGAGGATCAGCTGCGCATCGACAAGAACGGCATCACCTGGCGCCGCGTCGGCAAAAACGCCGTATTTTTGCTGCTCTCGGCCGTGCTCGGCAACGTGTTCTTGTCATATTTCGTGGGCGTACGCGTGCTCGGCCATTGGATGACCGCGGCGCCCGCCGAGCACCCGGGCGGCTTTTTGGTCATGGCCGTGACCGCCGGGCTCGTGTTTTTCGACTTTGCCTACTTTCGCGAGCAGATGTGCACCATCATCTGCCCGTACGCGCGCCTGCAATCGGTGCTGCTCGATCAGCGTTCGCTGATCATCGGCTATGATGAGAAGCGCGGCGAGCCGCGCAGCAAGGGCAAACCGCGGCCGGGTAACGGCGATTGTATCGATTGCAGCGCGTGCGTCGTCTCGTGCCCGACCGGGATCGACATTCGCAATGGTCTACAGCTCGATTGCATTGCTTGCGGCCAGTGCATCGATGCCTGCGACACGATCATGGGCAAGATCGCCAAACCTAGTGGCTTGATCCGCTACGCTTCGCAAGAATCCTTGCGCACGGGCAAGCCCAACAAGTTCTTCCGACCGCGTGTTGCCATCTATTCCGCGCTGCTTCTGGCCTTGTTTACTGCTCTCGCGCTCGTCGGGCGGAAGCCCCAGGCCGACGTGACGCTGCTCCGCGGCATTGGTGCGCCGTTCACGGAGACCGGCGGCAGGGCCGTGAACCAGATTCGAGTCAAGGTTCAAAACCGCTCGGACGCGGCGCAAAGCTACCGCATCGAGCTCGTGCAACCCAGCGAAGCACAGCTGATCGCGCCCGAGAACCCGCTCGTCGTCGCGGCGGGTGAGCAGCGCGCTACCAGCGTGTTCGTCTCGCTCTCGGTGCAGTCCTTCGTGGGCGGCGAGCGCCACGCGCTGTTCCGCATCTCCGACGGACACGGCTTCAGCAGTGACGTGCGTTACGAGCTTTTGGGACCGGAAGGAAAGAAACCATGACCGTCGCGCCCGTTACTAGTACCGGAAACTCTCGTTGGGCGCTGATGCCGGTCGCGCTCTTGCTCGCTTCCACACTCGGCGTGGGCTCGCTCGCCCTGATCGCCATGCACGACCCGAACTTTGCGCTCGAGCCCGACTACTACAAAAAAGCCCTACATTGGGATCAGACCCAAGCGCAGGCCGGCGAAAATAGGCGGCTCGGCTACCACGTGGCAGCCGAGCCTCGCGTCGTGCTCGATGCCGCGAATCAGGCGGCGCTGTTCTTCACGTTGACTGACGCAAACGGCAATCCGGTGTCCGGCGCGACCGTGCACGCGGACGCTTTCGCCAACGCCTTTTCGGGCGAGATCAATGCGCTCACGCTCGAAGAACGCGCGCCCGGTGTATATGCCGTGACGCTCACGGCACGGCACGTCGGCTTGTGGGAATTCCGTTTGGTCGTGCAGAGCGGCAGCGAGCGCTTCACCACGACTGTGCGGCGCGATCTCGTGCGAGGCGCTGCGTGAGACCCGAGCTGCTCCTGCCAATCGTCGGTGCTAGCGTTTTGGGCAGCGTGCACTGCGCGGCGATGTGCGGCCCGTTTGCCGCGATCGCGAGCAATCCGAATGCCGCGCCCGGCCGACGCTTCCTGCTGCAGCTCGGCTATCAAGGCGGTCGCCTGCTTTCGTACCTGACGCTCGGAGCGCTGGCTGGGCTCGCCGGTCGCGCGCTGGATTTGGCCGGCGCAGCGGCAGGCATCGGGCGAGCCGCTGCCGGGATAGCCGGCTTTTTATTGCTGGTTTGGGGCCTCGGCGCGCTGCTCGAGACCCAGGGCATTCGCTGGCTGCGGCTGCGCGCGGTGCTGCCGCCCGCCGTCACTCGCTTCCTTGCTTCACTGCGTCAAGCGCCTTCCCTCTGGCGCTCGACCGCGCTCGGATTGGCCACGGCATTGCTGCCCTGCGGCTGGCTCTATGCGTTCGTGCTCACGGCCGCAGGCACCGCGCGCCCGCTCGACGGCGCGCTCATCCTGCTCGCGTTATGGGTAGGCAATGTGCCGATGTTGCTCGGCGTCGGTTTCTTCTTCGGTAGCGCGCTCGCTCGCGTGCGCCGACACGTTCCGGTGCTGAGCGCCACGCTAATTTTTTGCATCGGTCTCGGCACGATCGTGACGCGCACGCGGCTCGCGGCGTTTGCCGGGGTGTTCCCGGAGTCGGCCCGGGCGAGTTCGGGGCCGGTGCCGACGCCAGCGGACTGCCCATGCCATCGAAAGCGGCATTGAGCATGGCCCGCGCCTCTCTCCGCGCCGTCGCTCCGGAACGAGCGGAGGTCGACTGCTCCCACTGCGGCCTGCCCGTGCCTGCGGCACGCTGGGATGCGGACGCCAAAGCCCAATTCTGCTGCGACGGTTGCGCCTCCGTGTATGCGATCTTGAACGCTTCGGGCCTCCAAGGCTACTACCAGAAAGAGCGACCGGAAGCGGAGCGGCGGCGCGCGCCGAACCCCAGTCAGCGCCGCTTCGAAGAGCTCGACGATGCGAAATTCCTGGCCGATCACTGCCGCTTGCTCGCTTCCGGGCTGTCGACGGTGGAGCTGGTGCTGGAGGGAATTCACTGCTCGGCTTGTGTCTGGTTGGTTGAACGCTTGTCGCGCGTTCTGCCTGCGGTAGCCGAAGCGCGCTTCGATTTGAGCCGTTCGGTGCTGCGCGTCACTTGGGATCGGAACGCGGCCTCGCTCAGCGACGTGGCGCGTGCGCTCGATTCGCTCGGCTATCGACCTCACGCCACGGGCTCGCCGCGCCTCGTCGAAGAACAACGGCGCGCAGACCGGGCCTTGCTCTTGCGCGTGGGGCTCGCGGGCGCCGCTGCCGGCAATGTGATGCTGATGGCGCTCGCGCTGTACAGCGGTGCCTTCGGCGGGATGACCCCGGAGTACGTGTCCTTGTTTCGCTGGGGCAGCCTGCTGATCACGACGCCCACCGTGTTCGGCGCCGGCTCGGTGTTCTTTCGCGGTGGCCTCGCGGCCCTGCGCACGCGCTCGCCACACATGGATCTGCCGGTCAGTATCGGCATTCTGGCGGGCTATTTCGGGAGCGTACTGAACACGGTGCGCATGACCGGCGACGTCTATTTCGACTCGCTGTGCACGCTGATTTTCTTGCTGCTCATCGGTCGCTACTTGCAACGCACGCACCACCGGAGATCGGCGCGCGCGAGCGAGCTGTTGAGCGCGCTCGCGCCGGCGACCGCCCGTCTCGTCGTCGACCAGGGTACGCGCGAGGTGCTCGCAGCAAACGCGCCCCTCGGCTCGGTCGTCGAAATTCGGGCGGGCGAGCGCATTCCGGTCGACGGCCGGGTGATCGCCGGTAGTTCGGCGATCGACACTTCTTTGCTCACGGGTGAATCTCGCCCCGAAGAAGTCACGATCGGCGACCGAGTGCACACCGGTACCGTCAATGCGACGGCCGTCTTGCGGGTGCGTGTCGAGAGCGCGGGCGCGGATACTCGGCTCGGACGCTTGATGCACGCGGTCGAAACGACGCAGCGCGAACGCGCGCCGGTCGTCCGTCTCGCCGACCGCGTTGCCGGGTACTTCGTCTTGGCCATCCTGGGCGTGGCTGCGCTCACCTTTCTGCTCTGGCTGCGGATCGATCCGAGCCATGCGCTCGACCACACGGTTGCGTTGCTCGTCGTGACCTGTCCTTGTGCCCTCGGCATGGCGACGCCGCTGGCCGTCAGCGCCGCGCTGCGCCAAGCCGCGCAGGCGGGGATCCTGTTCAAGGGCGGCGAATTCATCGAGGAGCTGGCGCGGCCCGGCCGCTTCATCTTCGACAAGACCGGAACCTTGACCGAAGGCCGACTCGAGCTCGTGGCTTGGCAAGGCGACCGGTCGGTTCAGGCTGTGCTGCGCAGCGCCGAGGAGCATTCGAATCACCCGATCGGTCGAGCAGTCCAGCGCGCATTTCCAGCCAACGAGCTGCCCTGTAGCCGGATCCGCGAGCTCACGGGCGGCTTGTCTGCAGACGTCGCTGGTCAAGAGGTCCTGGTCGGTTCGGCAGCCGCGGTGGCAGGCCTCAACGTCCCTGTGCCGGATTGGGCGCAGACACTGGTCGACGCGCACGCCTCGCGCGCTCAAACGCCGATCCTCGTCGCGGTCGATCGGCAGGTACGCGCGGTGGCCGCGTTCGCCGATACGGTGCGCGCGGACGCCCGGCAAAGTCTCGCCAAGCTGCAGGCCTTCGGTTTCACGCTCGAGGTTCTGTCCGGCGATCATCCAAACGTGGTGCAGGGCATTGCCGAACAGCTCGCGTTGCCGTTCGTGCGCGCGGTGGGCGGCGTGAGCCCCGAGGACAAGCTCGCCCGGGTCCAAGAGCTGCGCCGCGCAGGTGAGCGCGTGTTCATGGTCGGCGACGGGGTCAACGATGCCGCCGCGATGTCCGCGGCCAACGTGGGCATTGCGGTGCACGGCGGTGCCGAAGTCTGCTTGGCGGCCGCAGACGTATTTACCACCCGCCCCGGACTCGGCGCGGTGGCGCGCGCCGCCGAGGGCGCACGCCGGGCCGTGCGCGCGATTCGACTCGGTATCGCGCTGTCGCTGGTTTACAATCTGGTCGGCATAGGGCTCGCAATCAGCGGCAGACTGAGCCCGCTCGTGGCTGCAGTGTTGATGCCGCTCAGCTCGATCACCGTGGTCACGCTCGCGCTGCGCGCGAAGACCTTTCGAGGCCAGGAATAAAGACGATGAGCATCCTTTTTTTGATTCTGCCCATTACCTTGGTGTTGTCCGCCGGGGCTGCTCTGACGTTCGCGTGGGCGACGCGCTCGGGCCAATTCGACGACCTGGAAACTCCGGCTCTGCGTATGCTCGATGACGAAACGACACCCGGCGCGGTCGCGCTACCCGAGATCCCGCCGGGCATCGGCGCGCGCCCGCAGGGCTGAGCTTGACGGATTCGTCTCAGGCTTCGAGCGCTGCGCACGCTGGTCTCAGCTCGGCCGAGGCCGAGCGGCTGTTGCTCGAAGCGGGGCCGAACGAGCCACTCGCGATCGCGCAGCGCAGCCCAGTGCGTGATCTGCTGCGTCGCTTCGCCAATCCGCTGGTGCTGACCTTGCTCTTGGCCAGCATCGTCTCGGCGTTCGTGCGTGATTTCGTCAATGCCGCAATCGTGCTCGCGATCGTCATTTTGAGCGCCTGCGTCGAGTTCGTGCAAACGCGACGCTCCGAGCAAGCAGCCGACGCACTGAAGGCTCGCGTCGCTCAACTGGCAACCGTGCGGCGCGACGGAAAATTCGTGGAAGTGCCGCGGCGCGCGGTCGTGCCGGGCGACGTGGTCCGCCTCGCTGCGGGCGACATGGTTCCGGCCGATTGCCAGATCCTCGCCGGTCGAGACCTGCATTTTAGCGAAGCGGCGCTGACCGGCGAATCGCTACCAGCAGAAAAGCAGGCGAACGACCCAATTTTCATGGGCACCTCGGTGGTGAGCGGCTCGGGCGAGGCGCTCGTACAGAAGACCGGCACGAACACCGCCTTCAGCAAGATCGCGCGCGGCCTCGCAGAGCACGCGCCTCCGTCGGAGTTCGAGCGCGGGCTCGGCCGATTCGGCGCGTTCATCCTGAAGACGGTGCTGTTCTTGGTGCTGTTCGTGCTGCTCGTGAGCGCGGCGCTGCGGCGCGATCCGCTCGAGTCCCTGCTCTTTGCGGTCGCGCTCGCGGTTGGGCTCACGCCCGAATTCTTACCCATGATCACCACGGTGACGCTGACACGCGGCGCGGTGCACATGGCCAAGGCCAAGGTGATCGTCAAAAACCTGGCTGCGATTCAGAACTTCGGCAGCATCGACATCCTGTGTTGCGACAAGACGGGGACGCTCACGACCGGCGAAATGACGCTCGAGGATTGGCTCGATCCGCATGGCGAGCGCGCCATCCGGCCGCTCTTGCTCAGCTACGTGAACAGCTACTTCGAGAGCGGCGTCGACAACGCGGTCGACGAAGCCTTGCTCAAGAAGGCCAAGCTCAACGCGCTCGATTCGGCGGTCTTGAAGCACGAGCACCCCGATATCTCGGGCTTTTCGAAGCTCGATGAAATTCCGTTCGATTTCGAACGGCGCCGCGTCAGCGTGGTGGCCGAGCGCGGCGCGGAAGCGCTCTTGATCAGCAAAGGCGCTCCCGAGCACGTGCTCGCGGTCTGCACGAGCTACGAGCTAGCAGGCAACGTGCGCGAGCTGGACGGCGCCGCGCGCAGCGCTGCGGTATCCGTGTTCGAGCGGCTCAGCGAGCGCGGTCGGCGGGTGCTCGCCGTGGCCTACCGCGCCGTGGAGCCGGGCGGACGCTTCTCGAAGGCCGATGAGCACGATCTCGTGCTCGCGGGTTTTCTGTCATTCGCCGATCCGCCGCGGCCGGATGCCGAAGAGGCGCTGAAGGAGCTCGCGCAGGCCGGCATTCAGTTGAAAGTGCTGACCGGAGACAATGAGCTCGTCACCATCCAGATCTGCGAGCGCGTCGGGATTGACGCGTCCGACCTCTTGCTCGGCAGCGAGATCGACACGATGAGCGACGGCGCGCTCTTTCACGAAGCGGAGCGGGTGTGCGTTTTTGCGCGCGTGTCACCCGCGCAAAAGAACCGCATTTTGCGGGTGTTGAAGCTTCGCGGCCACGTGGTGGGCTTCATGGGCGACGGCATCAACGACGCACCGTCTTTGCACGCGGCGGACGTGGGGATCTCGGTCTCGGGCGCGGTCGACGTCGCTCGCGATGCCGCCGATATCATCCTGCTCGAGCCGGGGTTGAAGGTGCTGCTCACCGGCGTGATCGAAGGCCGGAAAGCGTTCGGCAACGTGATGAAGTACCTGCTCATGGGCACGAGCTCGAACTTCGGCAATATGGTCAGCATGGCGGGCGCCGCTTTGTTTCTGCCGTTTTTGCCCATGCTGCCCACGCAAATCTTGCTCAATAACTTCATGTATGATTTGGCGCAAATCGGCATTCCGTCCGACGCGGTGGATCCCGAGTTCGTGCGCAAACCGCGGCGCTGGGACATCGATCTGATTCGCCGGTTCATGTTTTGGGTCGGCCCAGTGAGCTCGCTCTACGATTTTCTAACCTTTTTCGTGCTGTTGCGAGTCTTCCACGCTTCGGAGCGGCTGTTTCATACCGGCTGGTTCGTCGAGTCGCTGCTCACGCAAACGCTCGTTATCTTCGTGATTCGAACCGGCAAAAACCCGCTGCGCAGCAAGCCCAGCGTGGCGCTGATTTGGACGGCCGTCGGCATCGTGGTGCTGGCCTTGCTCATTCCGATTAGCCCGTTTGCGAGCCGGCTCGGCTTCGTGCCGCTGCCCGGCGTCTACTTCCTGTTTCTCGGTGCAGCCACGGTCACGTATCTCGGCCTGGTCGAGCTCGTGAAGCGCGTGGCGCTCGCTCGTGCGCTGAGCTGAGCCGCGTCAGCCGCGGCGCCAGCTGAAGTCGCGGATCTCGGGCATGTCCTGGAAATTTTCGCGCACGTAGGCGGCATGCTTGCGCAGGATCTCGTGACACTCATCGCTCAGCAGGTTGGCCTCGGCGGGCGGGTGCGCGACGCGGCGCAAGGCCTCGATCACCAGATGAAAGCGGCTGGTTTGGTTCAACACGACCATGTCGAACGGGGTGGTGGTCGTGCCCTCTTCCTGGTAGCCGCGGACATGAAAGCGTTGCGGGTTGGGCCGCCCGTGGAGCAATTGATGCACGGTGCCGGGGTAGCCGTGGAAAGCGAAGATGACCGGCGTATCCAGGCCGAAGAGCGCACTGAATCGATCCTCCGGCATGCCGTGCGGATGCGCCGTGGGCGTGAACAGCGTCATCAGGTCGACCACGTTCACTACCCGCACCCGGAGCGTCGGTGCTTTTTCGCGGAGCCAGGCGGCGGCCGCCAGTGTCTCCAGGGTTGCCGTGTCGCCGGCAGCGGCCAATATCACGTCGGGCGCGCGCCCTCCGTCCACGCTGGCCCACTCCCAGATCGACGCGCCGCGCGCACAGTGTTGCTTGGCGCTTTCGAGATCGAGCCACTGCAGCTGCGGCTGTTTGTCGATGATGACGAGGTTCAGGTAATTTTTGCTGCGCAGGCAGTGATCGGCGACGGAGAGTAAGCAGTTGGCGTCGGGCGGTAGATAGATCCGCGCCACGGTGCCGCGCTTGGATAGCACCGTGTCCATGAAGCCTGGCCCCTGATGGCTGAAGCCGTTGTGATCGTTGCGCCAGCAAGTGGACGTGAGGAGATAGTTGAGGGACGGGACGGGGCTGCGCCAGGGGAGCTCGGTGCAAGCTTCCAGCCATTTGGCGTGCTGCGTGGCCATCGACGCCACGATCAACGCAAATGCCTCGTAAGTCGCGAACAGGCCGTGTCTGCCGGTGAGCGCATAGCCCTCTAGCCAGCCCTGGCAGTTGTGCTCGCTCAGCACCTCCATCACGCGGCCGTCCGGCGACACGTGGTCGTCGTCGGGTACTGGCGCGGCGACCAGGCAGCGTTGCTCGGCTTCGAACACCGCGCCGAGCCGATTCGAGTTCGTCTCATCCGGGCAGAACAGGCGGAAATTGTCCGGATTGTCGCGGTAAATATCGCGCAGCATTTGCCCGAGTTGGCGGGTCGATTCATGGAGCTCTTGGCCGGGGCTCGGCACCGCGAGGGCGTACTCGGTGATCGGCCTGAGCTTCAGCGGTACGCTGAGTTGTCCGCCGTTGGCGTGCGGGTTCGCGCCCATGCGCCGCTTGCCGCTCGGCGCGAGCGCGGCCAACTCGGGGCGCAGCTTGCCTTGCTCGTCGAACAACTCTGCCGGCCGATAGCTCTGCAGCCAACGTTCCAGAATCGCCAAATGTTCGGGGTTCGTCCGCACTTCGGAGACTGGAACTTGGTGCGAGCGGAACGTCCCTGCCACGGCCAGCCCGTCCACCTCGGCGGGGCCCGTCCAGCCCTTCGGAGTGCGGAGCACGATGACCGGCCAAGGCGGCCGCGCGTTCACCGAACCTCGGGCGCGCGCGCTGGTCTGAATGGCGCGGATCTCGAGCAAGGCCTCGTCGAGCGCGACCGCGAACTTCGCGTGCACTTTTAGCGGCTCATCGCCGCTGACGAAGCGTGGCTCGTAACCGTGCCCACGCAGCAATTGGGCGACGGCTTCGTCGCTGGAGCGCCCGAGCACCGTCGGGCCGGAGATTTTATAGCCGTTGAGGTGCAAGATCGGTAACACCGCACCATCGCGGCAGGGGTTCAAGAAGCTAATCCCTTTCCAAGATCCCTCGAGCGGGCCGGTCTCCGCTTCGCCGTCGCCCACCACGGCGGCCACGATCAGATCCGGATTGTCGAAGACCGCGCCAAACGCGTGCGTCAGCACGTAGCCGAGCTCGCCGCCTTCGTGAATCGAGCCGGGTGTGGGCGGGCTCACGTGGCTCGGAATGCCTCCTGGCGTCGAGAACTGCCGAAACAGACGGCGCATGCCGGCAAGATCCTGCGATAAGTTCGGATAGGTCTCGGAATACGTGCCTTCCAGATAAGTGTTGGCGACCACGGCCGGGCCGCCGTGACCAGGCCCAGCCATGAACAGCACGTTCAGATCATCGCGCCGGATCACGCGGTTCAGGTGCGCATAGATCAGGTTGAGCCCGGGTGAAGTTCCCCAGTGCCCGAGCAGGCGCGGCTTGATGTGCTCCGCGCGGAGCGGTTCACGCAAGAGCGGGTTATCGAGCAAGTAGATTTGCCCGATAGTCAGATAATTGGCAGCTCTGAAGTAGGCATCGAGGCTGGCGAATGACTCGGGGTCGGATAGCGTCATGGGGGGCTCGACTAGGAAAGGGGCGGTTCGCGCTGCGAGGTGGATCGCTCGCCAGCGTCCCCGGCTAGCAACAGGTGTGCCTACAGTGCCTGAAGCCGTGCACCGTCGCTATGGACTTCAGCGCGCGGTATGCGCCGGCAGAGCGACAGCGCAGAAGTTGCACGAGCCCAAACCTCCTCGCCCGATCTTGCGCGAAAAAGCTGCGTATTGTACCCGCCCCGAGCTGCGCTACCGGACGGCACGTCTCGTGCTTAGCTTTGGTTCATGCAGACGCAGAAGAAATTGGTCGGGCAGGTGATGACGCGCGACGTGGCGACCTTGGGGCGCAACGAAAAGCTGGTCGTGGCAGACGATCTGATGAAACTCGGGCGGGTCCGTCACTTGCCGATCGTCGATGACGACGGAACGCTCGCGGGAATCGTGACCCAGCGCGACCTCTTTCACAGCGGGCTGTTGCGGGCCCTAGGCTACGGCACGCACGCACGCCACGAAGTGCTCGATAGCACCCTGGTGAAAGAGGCGATGAGGACCGAGGTGAGTACCACCACGCCGGACACGCCGCTCGCGGTCGCCGCCAAGATCATGCTGGAGCGCAAAATCGGCTGCTTGGTCGTGCTGTCCGAGGGCAAGATCGCGGGCATTCTGACCGAGAGCGATTTCGTCAAGCTCGCTCTCGAAGACTGATGGGCGCTTTCGACGTCGCGTGGGCGGCTCGCTACCCGGAAAAAATTCTATCGCCCGCCGAAGCGATGCGCCAAATTCGGCCGGGGCGGCGCATTTTGGTCGGCTCCGGCGCCGCCGAGCCGGTCACGCTCGTGGCCGCGCTCGAACAGCATGGCGAGCACCTAGCGGACAACGAGGTCGTGCATTTGTTGACGCTCGGTCCGGCGCCGTACGTGCGACCCGAGCTCTCGGCTCGTTTTCGGCATGTGGCGTTCTTCATCGGCCCGAACGTGCGGGAGGCCGTGCAGAGCGGCAGAGCCGATTTCATGCCCGTATTCGTGTCGGAGATCCCGCGTCTGATCCGCGGCCGGCGCATCCCAATCGACGTGGCGCTGCTGCAGGTTTCGCCGCCGGACGCGCGCGGCTACGTGAGCCTCGGCGTTTCGGTGGACGTGATCCGCGCGGCGGTCGACTCGGCGGCGCTGGTGATCGCGGAGGTCAATCCGCTCATGCCGCGCACGCACGGCGACTCGTTCATCCACGTGCGCGACATTCACTGGCTCGTGCCGGTAAATACGCCGATCCTCGAGCTGCCGAGCGAAGAGCCCGATGCCGTTTCCAAGGCCATCGCCGAGCACGTGGCGAGCCTGGTTCCCGACGGCGCGACCATCCAAACCGGCATCGGAAAGATCCCACGCGCGGTGCTACATGCTTTGTCGGGCCGGGTCGACTTGGGCATCCACACCGAGATGCTCTCGGACGCAGTGATCGACTTGGTCGAAGCAGGCGTGATCACCGGTAAGCGAAAGACGCTGTTGCCGGGCAAGATCGTGACCTCGTTCGTCATGGGCACGCGCCGGTTGTACGATTGGGTCGACGAAAACCCAGCACTCGAACTGCGCCCCAGCGAGTTCACGAACGACCCGCTGATCATTGCCCGCAACGAGCGCATGATCTCGATCAACTCCGCACTGGCCGTAGACTTGACCGGTCAGATTGCGGCCGACAGCGTGGGCGGTCAGTTCTTCTCGGGAATCGGCGGGCAGGTCGACTTCATCCGCGGCGCGGCGCGCAGCCCTGGCGGCAAGCCGATCATCGCGCTCCCGGCCACGGCCGATGGCGGCTCGATCAGCCGCATCCAGGCCGTGCTCGAAGCGGGCGCCGGCGTGGTGACCAGCCGCGGTGACGTGCACTATGTCGTGACGGAGTACGGCGTGGCCGATCTCTGGGGCAAGAACGTGCGCCAGCGCGCGCTGGCGCTGATCGACGTGGCACACCCCGATCACCGCAGCGAGCTGATCGCGCAGGCAAAAGCGCGCCACTACGTCTTTCTCGACCAGCGTGTGCCGGAGTTGCACGCGTTCGTGGCGCCTGAAACCGTTGCTTTGCCGTCGGCCTCGATCGTGATCCGCCCGCTGCGGATCAGCGACGAAAAACCACTGCAAGATCTGCTCTACGGCCTATCGGACGACAGCACTTATCAGCGTTTTTTGTGCCATCGCCGGCAGCACGGGCGACAAGACATCGCCGAGCTCACGCACTATCGCGAAGACGCGGGCCTGGCGCTGGTGGCCGCAGAGTCCAAGGCCGACGGCGAAATCATCGCCATGGCTCGCTATGACCTCGAGCCCGACACCGGTTATGCCGAGGTCGCGCTGGTCGTGCGCGACGAATGGCAGGGGCGAGGGGTCGGCACGGCACTCTTTCGGCGCTTGGCGCAAGTTGCAAGCTCGCGCGGCGTGCTCGGCTTTACGGCAGAGGTACTGGTCTCGAACGGGCGCATGCTCTCGCTGTTCAACAAGAGCGGCTATTGGGTGGAGAGCAAGTTCGAGGCGGGCGTCCACCAGCTCGACATTCATTTTCACAAACGAAAGCCGGACCGCGTGCAGGCCTGACCGGAGGCGCGCGGCTCATCCCGGTCAGAGCTGCACGGGCGGGCAAGCCGCTCAGATGAGCGGGAAATTGGTCTCCGCGCTCGCTCGATCTCCTTGATGGTACGTATGCCGCTGACCGTGACGTTCACGGTGTTGCTCGCACCAAAGCTCGGCGCCTTGAGTTGCGAAACGGACGTCCACACAGCGCGGGCAGGGCGGCTCGATGGCGGGCATGGCCGCGGGGATCGCTTTGGGCCGCACGATGAGCACTGGGCAAGGCGACAAGCGGGTGACCGCTTCTGCAACGGATCCGAGCAGCAGACGCGGCACGCCGCTGCGATCGTGAGTTCCGACCACGACCAGGTCGGCCTCCACGTCGGCGGCAAGCTGGGCGATCTGGTGGCCGGGCTCGTCGCTGCGCAAATGATCGAACAAGCGCTCGAACGGCACCTTGCCGCTCCGCGCCTGGAATGCGCTCACCCGTTGCGCGACGTAGGCCTGCAAATCGCGGGCAGCGTCCTGATTGGAGGTGGCACTCTCCACGGAGCGAGCGCGCGCGCTGACTCTGGCTTTGACGTACACCACGTGGAGCTCGGCGTGGGGCTGGCCCGAGGCGATCGCCAGGGCCTGCTCGAACGCCAAATCCGAGGCTCCAGAATAGTCGACCCCAACCACGATCACGTATTTCGTCTGGCTCATGACTCACCCTTTCGCGAACGCGAAACTCTTGCCCACGAAGCTGCACGGTGCGTGCCAAGCGCAGCGCGCGGGCTACAAGAATGCGCGCACGACACGCAG
>Ga0068855_100006386_pt1 | contig 14366 bp, 9 predicted proteins | sample KBSCornC52_FD_66592 | JGI IMG/M metagenome (GOLD analysis project Ga0068855, IMG submission 66592) | Corn rhizosphere microbial communities from Kellogg Biological Station, Michigan, USA - KBS Corn C5-2 | ecosystem: Host-associated > Plants > Roots > Rhizosphere > Soil ... | reverse complement strand
CGTTCACCGCCCAGAAATCGGCATTCTGCGATTCGAGTTGCCGGGCGAGTGCCTCGAGCGCCCGCATGGGATCATCGGCGGTGCCGGTGCCGGTTGGCGGCCAGACCAGCGGTGGGTGCTGCCAAGAGGTGTGCGGGAGTTGTTGGGTTTTCAGCGAACGCTGGAGGAGATCGGCGGCGATCTTCGCGGCGGCGCGTCCGTCGATGTGCGGATTCTCGCGATATGCGACCAGGCAGTTCGAGAGATCGGCCATGCGCTGGGTGAAATTCGCGTGCAGGTCGAATACTCCGAAGATCGGCACATTGCCGACGCGTTGCCGCAACCGGGCGAGGATCTCGCCTTCCACGTCGGGAAATGACTGCGATACCATGGCGCCATGCAGGACGAGATACACCGCATCGATCTGAGGAGGGATGCGGGCGGCAAGTTCGCGCCAGAAATCCTCGATGACGGCATCCTCGACGATCGCGCTCGGCGATGCCCGGAAATCGACGGCGGGCACGACTTCCCAACCAAAGGCTTTGGCGGATTCGAGAGCGCCGCCGAGCGGCGAGCTGTCGCCGCTACAGCGCAGCAGATCGGCCCCGCGGAAGACTTGGAAATCGTGCAGCGCCGTGGTGCCTTCGAGGAAGGTGTGCGTCTCGTGAAAGAGCCCGGCGAAGAGGACGCGCGGGCGGCTCATGCTTTCCATTCCGCCGCGTGCTGCGCGAAAGCTGCGGTGGCGCGAGTGAGCGTGGTCTCGATGTCGGCTTCCGTGAGGGTGAGATTCATGAACCACAAGCCGCGCTCGATGGCGCGCACGCCGTGTTCGAGCAGGCAGCGACGGAGATGCGCCCAGCGCGGGGCATCGTGGCGCTGCACGCAGTCGCGATAATCGCGGATGGGGCCGGGTGCGGCGCCGGGCTTGAGCATGGCGGTATGAAAGACGAGGCCCGGACCTTGCGGATGCAGCGGTATGGCATATTCGTGGGCCAGCTTTTCCAGGCCCTCCATGAGCTTGTTGCCCAGGCACTGCAGGCCGGTGGGATGTTCTTTGCCCAGGGCCAGGATCTCGTCGAGGCACCACCGGCTGGCAGTCAGGCAGAGTGGATTGGCATTGAGCGTGCCGGCGTGGACGACTTCGCCGCGGATGATGGGCTCGAAAATTCTCGCGCGGCCACCGAGGGCGGCAAAGGGCACGCCGCCACCAATGGCCTTGCCGAAAATGGTGAGATCGGGCGAAAATCCGTAGTAGCCTTGCGCGCAAGAAGGGCCGAAGCGGAAGCCGGTGATCGTCTCATCGGCGATCATGAGTGCACCCTCGCGATGGCACAGTTCGCGAATGGTGCTGAGCAGGCCAGGTGCCGGCTCGATGCAACTCGTGTTGCAGAGCGCCGGTTCGAAAATGATTGCCGCGATCCGGTCGCGATATTGATCCACGCGGCGGCGCAGATGTTCCGGGTCGTTCCAGCGGGCGACGACGAATTGGTCGAGCACCTCGGGGATGACGCCTTTGCTCGGGTGGAGGTGCGTCGGCTCTTCCTCGCTACCCCATTTGTCCGGCGGCGGCGCGAAACCAACGAGGCCTTCATCGGACCAGCCGTGATAGTGACCTTCGAACTTCAGCACGAGCGGTTTGCCGGTAAGTCCGCGCGCCAGGCGCAGCGCGCTCAGGACGACCTCGGTGGCGGAGTTGTTGAAGCGCACGCGCTCCACGCTGGGAATCATCGACTGGAGCCGCTCGGCGACGTCGATCTCGAGTTCCGACTGCGCGGCCCAGTGTGTGCCGAGCCGGACCTGCGCGGAGATGGCTTCAGCCATGCCTTCCGGTGCGTGGCCGAAAAGGAGCGCCCCCTGGCCGGTCTGGAAGTCGATGCATTCATTACCATCGACATCCCACAGGCGGGAGCCAGATCCGCGGGCGAAATAGAGCGGCACGGGCTGTTCCATCTTGCGGATGCCACTGTTGATGCCACCGGCGATGCTGTTTTGAGCGCGTTCGAAGAGGGCGCGGGATTTGGCGAAACGGTCGGTCATAGGGGAAGGGGGGGAAGGGGAAAAGTAGGAAGTGCTTAGCGCTTGGTGCTTAGTTGAAGAAACGCGGCAGGCATTGCTATTGAGAACTCTATTACTAAGAACCAATTACTCATTTCTGCTGCCACCGTTGCCACTCCAGGCCGGGGCGATCCACGCGGACCTGGACGAGGCGTTGGTGTTCCACTTCGGTGATGTAAAGGGTGCGTCCGTCGGGGCCACCGAAGCAGACATTGCTGGGCTTCGCGCCGAGGGCGCTGAATTCCTTTAGTATTTCACCGGTGGGGGAAAGCTTCACGATGGTGCCCTTGAGCTGGCGCGTGACGTAGAGATTGCCGTCCACGTCGCAGCGCATGCCGTCGAGGCTGAAGTCATCGAATTTCTTGAGCAACCGTTTGTCGGTGAGCGAACCGTCGGGCGCAATGGTGAAGGCCCACACGCAGAGCTGGACGCTTTCATTGACGTAGAGCGTGTGTCCATCGGGGCTGACCTCGATGCCATTGGTCGTGCCGACCTTTTCCGCGAGCTGCCGCACGTGACCCTGACGATCGATGCTCCAGAGCTGGCCATCGCCGTTGTCCCAATTGGGATCGCTGGCGTAGAGCGTGCCGTCGGGGGCGATGGCGATGTCGTTCGGCTGATTCATCCGCTCCTCATGCGCGAAGAGTTTCACCGCCCGCGTCCGCAGGTCGACCGTCAGAATATTGTGCTCGGTGTAATCGGCGACATACATCGTGCCGTCACGGCCGAAGCGGATGCCATTGCCGATGCTCTTGCCGGGCAGGGTGACGAAGACTTCGTTTCCGCCCTGCGGAGTGACCTTTTGGATGGTCTGCTCCCACGGACCATTGACGAGGTAGATATTTCCCGCGGCGTCGCAAGCCGGTCCCTCGATGCCATGGGTGAACGCGCCGGGATTGGTGAGCGGCGTGGCGATGAAGAGGGGTTGATCCTCCGCGCGACTGCAAAGGCAGAGGACTGGGGTGAGCAGCGTGAGAGTGAAGGGGCGCCAATTCATTTGGAGGACGTTGCGCTGGCCGGATCCGGTTTCGGCGCGTCGGGTTTGGCCGCGGCGGCCGTTACGGTGAGCCAGAGTTGATCCGTCGAATTGATGACGAGTTCGGTATAGCCCTGCGGGACGCCATTGTTCTCGGTCGTCGTGATCATCGAATAGCTCACCGGGTGTTCCGCGCCGGAATCATGTTCGCGCAGGACGAGTTGGATGGGCTGACTGGCGGCAGCCGCGTCAGCGTCGGCGTTGAGTTTCAGAGTCACGTCGCCGCCTTTCTCCGGGACATCGACCTCGGGCGCGGTAACACCGACGGGAAGATTCTTCGCGACGAGATGAAGCTTCGCCTTGAAACCATTGGCGGGCTTGATCGTTGCCTTGATCTCGCCCGTCTTCCCAGAAGCGAGAACGCACTCATGACTGGCAACCGTCCCAGCGACGGTGGGTACGGCTTCGCCAATATGGAGTTGATAGAGGAAGCGCGGGCCGCCGTGATGCGTGACATCGCCGATCGCCGCGTAAAAGGTGCCGCTGCTCGGGGTGGTCCAGGTGAGATGCGGATCGCGTCCGCCGACGGTGTCATCCGTGCGAGTCAGTTGCTTGCCATCTTTGTTTTCGATCTTGAGCCATGCATCGAGCGGCGAACCGGCACGCCCGCCGATGACCTCGACGCTGTAGATCTTGCCCTTCTCCACGGTAAAGGCGAAGCGGTCCTCATCGCCTGGCTTGTCGATGCAGCCGGAGATCGAGCAGGGCAGCGTGACAGCCTGCGCTTTGTCGATGGTGTCATTCGGTTCCTGTTCGGCCACTTCCGCGCCCTCATCAGCGCGATGCGGAGGAAAGCTGATTAGCGGTTGCGGCGCGGTGGTGAGATGGAGCCGGTAGATGCAGCCTTCGCCACCGGTGAGCTGCACACTTGCATTCGCCGGATAGGCGAAGCCCATGAGTTGCACGACAAAGGTGCCATCGCGCGGCGCCTTCCAGGTGAGATAAGGATCGAGCGTGCGGCCATCGTGATCGAAGGTCAGTTCGTCGCCGTTTTCGTCGACGACGCGAAGCATGCCGTCGAAGGTGGAGGCGAGCACGTAAGCCTCGACCCAGGCGGTCAGCGTCTCGCCCTTTTTCAGCGTTACGCCGAAGGAATCGACATCGCCGGATTTGTCGAGCCGCCCGCTGATTGTCGCGGGGAGCGCGTCGATCTTCTGCGGCGCTTTGAATTCGTCGTTGGGTTCCTTTTCCACGAACTCCGGCTCTGTGGAGACGATGAAGAAACACGGCTGCGACGCGCCACTCTCATTGTAAAAGCGCACGAGATGCGGGCCGGGCGCGGCATCCCTGGCGATCTCGACTTCGAATTTCCCTTTCGTTTTCGAGGGCGTGAAGGTGATGCCTGGCGCATCCACCCAGACCTGCGGCGGCCAGGGCTGGGCTTTGCCAACCGGGGTGACGGTGACCGTCGTGCCCTGCTGTCCCGCGGCGGGATACAGGTGCGTGAGCGTCGGTTCAGCGGCGGAGGCCGCGCCGAGGACCGCGAGGAAAATGCCGGCTGCTCGCCACACGCGATTCGCTTAGACGAAGAGTTCCTTGATCAAATGGCCTTCGTTCACCAATTGCACCGGCCGTCCGCTGCCCGACTGGAGCGTCATGTTCGGATCGATGCCCATCTTGGTGTAGAGCGAGGCGGCAAAATCCTCCGGGCGATACACATTCTCCGAGGCGTGATAACCCTTCGCGTCCGTCGCGCCGACGATCTGTCCACCGGGAATCCCCGCGCCGGCCATGAGCACCGACATCGCAAAAGGCCAGTGGTCGCGGCCCGCGTCCTTGTTGACCTTGGGAGTGCGGCCAAATTCGCCGAGGGCAATGACCATGGTGTTTTCCATGAGGCCACGTTCGCTCAGATCGTTGAGCAGCGCCGAAAGCCCCTGATCGAAGGTTTTCAGGCGGTTGCCTTTGTAGGTCTCGAAGAGTTTCTTGTGATCGTCCCAGCCGCCGTAATTCACCGTGACCCACGAGACACCGACCTCCACGAGCCGGCGGGCGAGGAGCATGCGCTGGCCGACATCGTTGCGGCCGTAGCGATCGCGTACCTTGTCATCTTCGCGGCTGATGTCGAATGCCGCCTGCGCCTTCGACGACGAGACGAGGTCGAAACCCTGCTGATAGAATTTGTCGAAGACCACCGCGGGATCGTCCACGAGCTGGTCGTTGAAGCGCTGCATGCGGTCGAGCGCGGTCCGCAGATCACGGCGCGTGTGTGCGTGGCCCTCGGTGATTTCCGCCGGCACTACCACGTCGCGCACCTGGAAGCCCTTGGCATTCGGATCGCCGCCGATGACGAAAGGTGCATGCTGGCCGCCGAGAAAATTTGGGCCGCCGGAGCGGGTATTGCTCGGCATGGCCATGTAGGCGGGCAGACCGCTGCGCACCCCGCGGTCATAGGAGACCATCGAGCCAAAGGACGGATGAAAGGTCACGAAAGCGCCGCAGCCCACCGGCACCGGGGTAGGTGCGCCGGTCATCATGTAATGATTCCCGCCGCCGTGGTTCGGGTCCTTGTGGCAGATCGAGCGGATGGCGGTGAATTTATCGAAAGACTTGGCGAGGTTTGGAATGGTCTCGCAGAAATGAACCCCGGGCACGCACGTCGGCACGGTGCCGAAAGTGCCGCGGATTTCCGCCGGCGCATCCGGCTTCGGGTCGAACGTCTCGAAATGCGACGGCCCGCCATCCATCCAGATCATGATGCAATTGACGTTCTTCGCTGCCGGAGCGGCCGGCGCCGCCGCCGCGCGAGCGCGCAAGAGGTCGCATAGACCGAGGCCCAAAGTGCCGCCGAGGCCGATCTGTAGGAAATCGCGGCGGGAGACTCCAGCGCAGTTGTGGCGAATGGGGGACATGTTGACGTTTCTGAGTAAACCGGGTTTCCGGGGATTTGCTAGAGAGGAATTTTCACTGAATTTGAAGGGGCTGCCGCAGCGTTCGGCGCTTGCGCCCGCCCGGGGCGCCCACCTAGCTTCCGCGCCATGGCAAATTCCCCCGCATCTCAGAAGAAAGGCATGGGCCCACTGGGTTGGCTCGCGACGGGGTGCATGGCTTTGATCGTCATCGTCATCGCGATCGGGGTGGGGGGCACGATTCTCTTGGGACCGACGGTCGAGAAATACGTACCCGAGATTAAAAAATACATCGCGGAAGTCCGCCCGAAGATCGAGAAGTTGGCCGAACAGTCCAAGACCAACCCGACCCGCGCCATGGCCGAGGGAATGGTGCAATTGGGTGGGGACCGGTATGAGATGATTGCGGTGGACGATGCGCACAAGCGCTATACCGTCCGGGAGAAAAAGAGCGGCCAGCTGATCACGTTCTACTGGGATGCCAGGGAGAATGCGCCGAAGGCGGTGCAGGGGGATTTTTCGGCGATTCCGGCGGACGCGAAGGCGCCGGGCCGGTAGAGCGGTTTGAAATGCTTCTGCGGATGCGGCGCGGGAAAATCCGTTGCTGTCTTCTTCGGTGCCGCCGTAGTGTTGGCGAATGTCCCTTCGCCTTCGCTTCGTTCCGCTGCTGCTTTGCCTCGTTTCGCTGGTTACCGTTACGCATGCGCAAAAAAGCGATTATCCGCTCGCTCCCGCGGAGGAGGTGCATGCGCGGGGGGGGCTGCCGAATTTCCTGAAAAAGGCGCAGACGCCCGGGGCGGAGATCAAGATCGCTTACTTTGGCGGCAGCATCACCGCGCAGGCCGGCTGGCGGCCGAAGACGCTGGCCTATTTCCAAAAGACGTATCCGAACGCGAAGTTCAGCGAGATCAATGCGGCGATCGGCGGCACGGGATCGGACCTCGGTGTGTTCCGGCTGCAGCAGGACGTGTTGGAGAAGAAGCCGGACCTGATGTTCGTCGAGTTCGCGACGAATGATGGCGGCGCTTCGCCGGAACAGATCACGCGCTGCATGGAGGGAATCGTGCGGCAGACGTGGAAGGCGGCGCCGGATTGCGACATCTGCTTTGTCTATACGCTCACCGAGGCGGCCGTCGCTCCGATGCTGGAGGGCAAGTATCAGCGTTCGGCCAGCGTGATGGAGAAAGTCGCCGAGCATTACAATATTCCCTCGATCCACATGGGCATGGAAGTCGCGAAGCTCGCGAAAGAAGGCAAGCTGGTGTGGAAAGCGCCCCTGCCGAAGACCGATGCGGAGAAGGCGGCGCTCGGCGACAAATTCGTCTTTTCGGCCGATAGTGTGCATCCGTATCCGGAGACGGGCCACGAGCTTTATCTCCAGGCGATTGTGCGTTCGCTGGGACCGATCGATGCGGCGTCGACCAGGTCGGGGCCGCACGAGTTGGGCGCGCCGCTGGCGGCGGACAATTACGAGAACGCGAAGCTGATTCCGATTAGCGAGGCGACGCTTTCGGCGGGCTTCACCAAGCTCGACCCGGCGAAGGATGCGATGGCGAAGAGTTTTACCCGCCTGCGCGATCTGCACCGCGCGAGCAAACCAGGGGAGACGATCGCGTTCAAATTCAAGGGCACGCGCGCGGCGATCTACGATCTCTTGGGGCCGGATTGCGGGCAGGTGATCGTCACGCTGGATGACAAGCCGGCGAAGATCGTGCCGCGTTTCGATTCCTATTGCACGTATCCGCGTCTCGCGACCCTGGTCATCGGCTCCGATTTGCCCGACACCGTGCACACGGTGAAGATCGAGATTCATCCCGACCAGCCGGACAAAGCGAAGATCCTCGCCGAGCGGAATAACAAGATCGACAAACCGGAACGCTATGACGGCACGGCGATCTATCCCGGGGCGATTCTGCTGGTGGGGGATTTGGTGAAGTAGATCGCGGCTACTTCTTGGCTTGCTTAGCCGCCGCCTTCGGCGGGGCTTCCTGGCCATTGGCGGCTTCGCCGTCAGTGAGGGAATCCGGCGGGTCGAGGACCACGGCGTCTTCGGCCTTGATGCCGGAAAGGACTTCGAGTGTGTTGCCGAAATCGTGACCGATTTCGATGGGAACGAGCGCCACGTGTCCGTCGCGGACCACTCCCACGCGCAGGCCCTCCGAGCGGAAGAGCAGCGTATTGGCCGGAATCGTGACTGCACCCGGCGTGCCCGGGATCTTCAGGTGCACGGTGGCATAGCCGCCCGGGAAGAGCCGGCCGGAGGGATTCTCCACGTCCGCTTCCACATTGAGCGTGTGGGAAAGCGGATCGAGCGAAGCGGAATCGCGGATCAATTTGCCGGTGAATTTCTCTCCCGGAAACGCATCGAACGCGATGGTGACTTCTTCGTTGTGCTTCACGCTCGAGGCGTAGATCTCCGGCACGGAGAAGTAAACCCGCAGGATGTGATTGTCGGAGAGATGGAAGAGTTCCTTTCCTCCGCCGCTGGTGTTTGCCTGGATGAGCGCGCCGACATCGGTACTGCGCCCGGTGATCACACCGTCAAATGGAGCGACCACTTTTTCAAACGCCCTGAGTTGCTCCAGCCGCCGGACATTTGCCTCGCCGGAATCGACGAGCGCACGCTTGGCGGCGAGATCGGTGGTGGCCTGGTCGCGCTCCTGCGGAGAGATGGTCTTCTTCTTGAAAAGATCCTCGGCACGGACCGCGTTGAGCTGGGCCAGGTTGAGATTCGCCTGGGCGTTCTTGAGATCGGCGCGGGCCTGCTCGAGTTGCTGGTCGACTTCGGGAGTCTCGATTTCGGCGAGCAGATCGCCCTGCTTCACGTGCGCGCCGATGTCCACCTTGAAACTCTTGAGATAGCCATTGGTCCGCGCATAGATGGACGTGTCCATGTAAGCCTGCGCGCTGCCGGGCAGCGTGATCTCGCCCGAAGAAACGACCGGGGAAGGATGCACGATATTGAAGGTGGGCGTGGCCTCCGCGAGCGTGGTCTTTTTCAGTGACGCTTCCGACTTCAGGCGCGAAAGCACCGAGTAGCCGATGGCGACAGCCAGGATGATGGCGACGATCAATACGCCCAGGACGAGCGAAGACTTGCCGCCTTCCGGAGGAAGCGGCGGGGGCTGTGAGGGTGACGGCGAGTGGGGGTTCTCACGTGGAGGCATCGGAGTGACGTCAGCAAGTTGAGACATAAAGGATTATCGGGCAGGCGCCGGGTTACGGCGATAAAGAAGACTAAAAACTGCAGGGACGAAAATGAGGGTGGCGACCGTCGCGCAGAGCAGGCCGCCGATGACGGCGCGCCCGAGCGGGGCATTTTGTTCGCCGCCTTCGCCGAGGCCGAGGGCCATCGGCACCATGCCGATCATCATGGCGAGCGCGGTCATGATCACCGGCCGGAAGCGGGTGGCGCCGGCTTCGAGCGCCGCGGCCACGGCATCGCCCGTCTCGGTGAAGCGCTCCTTGGCAAAGGAGATGACGAGAATGCTATTCGCGGTGGCCACGCCCATGCACATGATCGCCCCCATGAGCGCGGGCACGCTGATGGTCGTGTGGGTGAAGAGCAGGGCGAGAATAATGCCGGCCAGCGCCGCGGGCAGTGCGGTGATGATGATCAGCGGATCGAGCCAGGATTGGAAATTGATGACGATGAGCATGTAGAGCAGCAGGATGGCGAAGCCCAGGCCGGCGAGTAGTCCCACATAGGAATCGTGCATCGTTTGCACCTGGCCGCGCAGGGTGATGAACGTGCCGCGCGGCAGTTCCTGGCGGGTCCGGTCCACAATCTTCTGCACCTCGCGACTGACCGCGCCGAGGTCGCGATCCTGCACGGAACCGTAGACATCGATGACAGGACGGATGTTGTATTGCGAGACGATTTCCATTTCATCCGCGCGATGGATCGTCGCCAGGTCGCCGAGGATTTCCGGGCCGTGGTTGGAAAGGATCGGCATGTTTTCCAAATCGCCGAGGGATTGCATGCGATACTGCGGCACCTGGGCGACAAGGTTGTAGTTCACGCCATTTTCCTTGTTGAGAAAGAACATGGGCGTGACCTGCATGCTGCCGCTCAAGGTGTTGAGCACGACGCTGGCGATGTTCTGCTGGGTGAAACCGCTCTGCAGGGCCTTGGCGCGATTGACCGCGATATCGAGCGTGGGGAAATCCATGGGCTGCTGCACCCGCAAATCGACGAGCCCGGGAATCTTGCGCAGATCGGCCAGCATTTTGGTGGCGATGGCATGCGTTTCCGGGATGTGGCCATCGGAACATTCGAGCTGGATGTCCATCGGTGCCGGAATGCCGAAGTTCAAAATCTGGGTCACGATATCCGCGGGTAGGGCGTAGAAGGTCGTGCCCGGATAATCCTGGTTGAGCCGCTTGCGCAGAACGCGCAGGTAGTCGGCCGTGGGATGGTGATCGTGCTGCAGCGAGATGAGAATGTCTGCGTCGCTGGGCCCGATTGCGCCAGAGGTCATGTGCATCGTATTCATCGGGCTGTAGGGCATGCCGATGTTATCGAGGATGCTGGCCAGTTCCTCCTTGGGGATGACCTTGCGGATCGTTCCCTCCACGAGATCGCACAGCCGCGCGGTTTCCTCGATGCGCAGGCCGGTGCTGCCGCGCATGTGGAGGAGGATTTCGCCGCTATCGGCGCTGGGGAAGAAATCCTGCCCGAGCCACGGAATGAGCAGGCCGAAGGTGACGCAAGCGGCGAGAAAGATCGGCACGAAGACGTGGCGAATACCGACGAGGTAGCCGAGGATGGAGCAGTAGAAGCGGCGCACGTGCTCGAAGCCATGTTCGAAAAGCAGCTGCATACGGCCCAGAAAGCCCCTTCCGGGTTCATCGTGTTCATGTGCCTTGAGCAGATACATCGCCAGCGTGGGCACGAGCGTACGGGAGAGGATGTAAGAGGCGAGCATCGCAAAGATCACCGCCTCGGCCAGCGGCACGAAGAGATAGCGCGCCACGCCGCCAAGCATGAACATGGGCAGGAAGACGATGCAGATGCAAAGCGTGGCGACAAAGGCCGGCACGGCGATCTGTTGCGCACCATCCAAAATGGCCTGGGTCAGCGGCTTGCCCATGGCGAGGTTGCGATGGATGTTCTCCACCTCCACGGTGGCGTCATCGACGAGAATACCGACCGCAAGGGCGAGGCCGCCGAGGGTCATGATATTGATCGTCTCGTGCAGCAAGCTGAGGACGATGACGGAAGTGAGAATGGAAAGGGGGATGGACGTGGCGATGATGACCGTGCTCCGCCAGCTGCCGAGGAAGAGCAGGATCATGAGCCCGGTGAGCGCCGCGGCAATGACCGCCTCGCGGATCACCGAGCCGATGGCTCCGCGCACGAAGACCGATTGGTCGGAGAGCAGGGTCATCTTCAGTTCCGGCGGCACGATGGCGGAGATGCGTGGGAGCATGTCTTTCACCCCCTTGACCACATCGAGGGTCGAGGCCCGCCCGTTCTTCACCACCGCCACGAGCACGCTGCGATGCCCATCCTGCCGCACGATATTGGTCTGCACGGCAAAGCCGTCGCTGACCACCGCGACGTCGCGGACGAAGATCGTCGTATTGCCGACCTGCTTGATGGGAATGTCGCTGATCTCCTGGAGACTGCGCACGGCCGCGTTGGGGCGAACATCGTATTCGCGTGTGCCGATCTTCACCGTGCCGGAGGGCACGACGACGTTTTGCGCATTCACCGCGTTGAGCACATCGGTGGCCGAGACGCCCTTCTCCTGCATGAGCTTCTGGTCCATGTTGACCATGATCTGACGCTGCTTGCCACCGTAAGGATTCGGGACCACGGCACCGGGAACGGTAATGAGCTGCGGGCGCACATCGCGCTGCGAAGCGTCGTTCAACTGCTGCTCGGAAAGGCCCGCGCCGGAGAGACCGATCTGCAAGACGGGCACGCTGGAGGCGCTGAAGTTGTTGATTTCCGGGGGTAGTGTCCCTGGCGGAAGAGAGCGGAGCATGAACTCCGAGGCCGCGCCGACCTGGGCATTCGCTGTGTCGAGGCTGGCGGTCGGCTGGAGGAAGATCTTCACGACGACCGTGCCGCTGTAGGTCGTCGATTCGATGTGCTGGATGTTATCGACCAGCGCGGTCAGCGCCTTTTCGTAGGCGGTGGTGAGGCGGCCCTCCAGTTCTTCGGAGTTGAGACCGGCATACTGCCACGCGACCGAGATCACCGGGATATTGATGCTCGGGAAAATGTCCGTTGGCGTCCGGCTGATCATCACCGGGCTGATGATGAAAATCAGCAGTGCGAGGACGATGAAGGTATAGGGCCGGTTAAGGGCGAGTCTGACGATCCACATTTAGGACAGAAGGGTGATGAGCGGCGGAAAAGAGGAAGAACGTCCGAAACGGGTGGAAGGGCGAGGTGGATGGAGAAAATACGGACACGTATTATTCCTGCCAGCGGTTTTTCGTGACAAACGGAGGGGAGAAGCGGCCAGGCTCGCAGTGGGACGCCTCATAATTTTAGTTCCCACACTTCGGCCTGCAATTTTTTCCCGAAGCCCTCGTGCGCTTCTTCGCCGACCATTTGGAAACCAGCGGACTGATAAAGTTTACGGGCAGCTTTGAGCCCGGTCTGCGTCCAGAGGCGAAGGCGCTGATATCCGGCGACGCGGGCGAAACGGATCGCTTCGTCGACCAGGCGGCGACCGAGTCCCATGCCGCGCGCCTTGGGTTCCACGAGCAGGAAGCGGAGTTGCGCCACCGTCTTGCTCTGCGCGATGAGAAAGACGGAGCCGACAATGTCGCCGTCGCGCTCCGCAACCCAGCAACGTTCGCGTTCGAATTGCTGATGGCGGACGAAATCGGAGACCATGCTGGCGACCTGTCCTTCAAAACAGGCGCCGTAGCCGAATTCCTCGGCATAAAGCACGCCGTGGCGATGAACGATCCAGCCGAGGTCACCGGGACGCGGTGGCCGGATGAGATACAGGCCTTGCTGTTTCGCAGCGAGGCTGGGATCGCCAAGCAGCACCCGCAGGGCGTGCATGGATTCGGCGACGCGGTTTTGATCCTCGGTGGAGAGGGGTTCGAGGATGTCGACGATTGCGCCGCGGGCCTTCTTTTCCAGTGGGGCGAACGCTTTGCGTCCGGCTGGAGTCAGCATCAGGAGGCGGCAACGGCGATCCGCGCCGGGGATGGTGGTGAGGAAGCCGCGCTTCTCGAACTTACGGAGGGTACGACTCACGTAAGCGGGATCGAGACCAAGGGCTTCACCGATCTTGCTGGCGGTGGGGCGATCGCGATAGGCGAGTTCGTAAAGGAGGCGCACCTCGCTGGCGGAATACCCGGTGTCGAGAAAGACATCCCCGAGCACACCGATGCGGCTCATGTAGAAGCGATTGAATTCACGGACGGAATCCGCGCGCTGTTCGATGGAACGCATGGTTGCTACAATCAAATGAATAGTTGATTTAGTCAACGATTCTTCGCGTCATGTTCGCGCTTGTGAGGCTCCGTGCGCTGCGGTGAGATGCCGCAGTGCGTTCGCCGCACGACATTCCCCCAAGCAACCATGAATATTTCCCGTCGTCGTTTTCTCGAAGTCACCAGTCTGGCGCTGGCCGGCCATGCCTCCCAAGCGCGTGCGGCCGAGGACTCACTGATCGAATCGATTGAAAAGGTCGTTTTACCCGCGCCGGAAGTGAAGGGCGGTGCGTGGTTTCACCCACGCGCCTGTATGGCCGGCAAGAAGGCGTTCATGACGCTGCAGGCGATCACCGGCTCCGATTACTTCGGGCCGCTGCACTGGACGACTTCCGAAGATCTGGGCAAAACGTGGAGTGAATTTCGGCCGGCGCCCCCGCTTGGTTGGGAGCCGGAGGGCGAGGGGAGCGAAGCGGTCTGTGACGTGACGCCGTCGTATCATCCGCAGACGGGCAGCGTGCTCGCCCTCGGCCAGAATGTTTTCTACAATAACAAAAAGCCGGGCTTCAAAGGCGACCAGCCGCCGCGCTGGCCGATCTATGCCGTGTGGAAGGATGGCACTTGGGGTCCACGGCAGAAGCTGGAGTGGGACGATCCGCGCGGCAGCCAGATGTATTCGAATAATTGCGGGCAGCGCGTGATGATGCCGAATGGGGGGGTCATGATGAGCTTCACCTTCGGTGTGAAGAATCAGCCGCGGGCGGTGTGCGGGGTGCGCTGCTCGTTCGATGGCCGGCAACTGCTCGTAAAGGAGATCGGACCCGAACTGACGAACTCCGTAGGTCGTGGCTTGCTGGAACCTTCAGTGACGCATTTTCAGAAGCGCTTTTATCTGACGATCCGCGCCGAGGATAACCACGGCTATGTCGCCGTGAGTGATGACGGACTCCACTACGAACCCCAGCAGGCCTGGGCCTGGGACGATGGCACACCGCTTGTCATGTCCACCACGCAGCAGCACTGGCTCACGCATTCCGACG
>Ga0068855_100006385_pt1 | contig 14368 bp, 15 predicted proteins | sample KBSCornC52_FD_66592 | JGI IMG/M metagenome (GOLD analysis project Ga0068855, IMG submission 66592) | Corn rhizosphere microbial communities from Kellogg Biological Station, Michigan, USA - KBS Corn C5-2 | ecosystem: Host-associated > Plants > Roots > Rhizosphere > Soil ... | reverse complement strand
CCAAAAGCGGTGCGGCGTGCCCCTGGTAAACGTCACGCTCTCACCTTCATGCGCCAATTGTTCCGGGCCTCCCGATAGCTGGTAACTAATCTGCCCTTTTTTTACGGTAAAACCCTCGTCCTGCTTAAAATGGACATGCATCGGCGGACCGCTTTTTGGGTGCACCCAGCCATGAAGGATCAGCTTATCGCCATCCGCCTCCCGTACTAATTCTTTGAAAACTATTTTTTCACCAAGACCGTTTTCTATTGTTTTAGGAAATTGATTCATTGATTTAAATTTAGATTTTTTGAATTTAAATTTGATTATACAATAAAGATATGCTAAATTAGGACATTGTCCTAATTTATTTTGAAATTTATGTCAACCAAAGAAAAGCTTGTCTCCAGGGCATTAGATTTGTTTAATGAAAACGGGATAGAATACGTGGGAATGCGCGAGCTGGCTGCGGATTTAAATATGCGCGTTGGGAATGTCACCTACTATTTTCCAACCAAAGATGACCTGGTGATGGAATTGATAAATCGCCTCGCTGATCTGAACAGTAAAACAATCGGGCCCGCTTCCAGCAGCATCTTCGATTTTTTATCGATGTACGATCGGGTATTCAATAACCAATATCAATACAGATGTTTGTTGTTAAGTTTTGTACACCTGGCTTCGAGACATCCTGTATTTGCGGGCAATTACGCCGCGACCGAGGCAAGGAGAAGGGACGCGTTGCGGAGTCATATAACAACGATGATGCAAAATAACAGCTTGTCAAGCTCCCTTACCGCTGAGCACGTCGGGTTGATCGTTTCGCATATCACACTTATTTCACGGTTTTGGTTATCCGAAGCGCGCCTCAGCTACGTGAATTGGACGCTTGAGCAAACCAAAGCCCATTACCTTAATTTATTAGGCGAGCTGCTGCTTCCCTATGCCACAGATAAGGGAAGGAAACAGGTTGATGCGTTCAGAAGAGCACAGCAATAAAAAGAGTGAACGCTATTTCAAACTTTGAAAAGCGACCGTTGGCGCATCTAAGGCATCTTATTTCTGCGGCGGCTCATAATCCACCGGCAGCAGTTCAGCAACCCGGGATCTTCCCCACGCGCCTTCATAAATGATGGCCGAAGGATCGCTGAAAATACCGTTGTTATCAAAAAAGGCGTAAGGTTTATCAAATATAATAGTAGTGGGAGAGCCGGAAGCATTTAAAATATCGGCGGAGTTGACAATGACCTTGCCGGAATGTTTGATATAAAGACAATTGTCAAAAGCGAGGGCATAAAGACCTTTGGTATCCGTCAGCCGTAAAAAATCAAGGATGGTCAATGGCGGCGTGGATACCAGTTTTTCAAAATATTGCTTATTTACTTTGTTTTTGGAAGCCGAGTCGGTTTCACGTATCAGGCGCAGCACCCCAAAGCCTTCCTGGGATACACGGTTGGCGATGACCGATCGCAGAAAATGCATGCTCGACCCCGTATAAACCTTCAAACGGTTTTTTTCCCAGGTTTTTTTCTCCGACTCCTTGCCGGGCAGTTGCTCAAAAAAGACCGTCCCTGCAAAATAAAGGACCCCGCTGTCATAGCCTTTGCTGAAATCCTGCAGCATGTATTTTATTTTATAGCCCAGCGCCTTGTTTTCAACTACAATGTAGTCGGATGAACTGGCGGTCAGCGTACGCGTACTCTTATCAAAGTGGAAATTGATCAGGTCCGGGTTCAGTATTTTGCATTTACGGGCATAGGGGGACGTGCCTAAGAATTCCTCCCGGAATGTCTCATAGTGCGCCGCCCAATCCGGGTCGGGCCTGATCTTTACTTCGGCGAGAGCAATGTTTTTTGATGAAATAAAAATATCCGGTACGGTGATGTTATCATTAACAAGGATGGTTTTGCGGTAAGTTGCATACCCGATCATGGAAACCACCATTTCATACTGTCCGCCGCGCACATTGCTGAGGGTAAAGGTGCCGTCAACAGTCGTCGCCGTGCCCACCGAGGCGTTGCTCAAAAAAACCGTCGCGCCGGGTATGGGTTTTTTGTCGGCCGAATCGATGATCTTACCGGTTACCTTAAACTGGGCGCCGGCAATGAGCGGTATAGACAAGGTTATAAAAATAAACAGCTTTCGCATAATCAAATATAACGAATCGATTAGTCTTAAAAAGTAACAATCCTGACGAATAAGTTAGTACCTTTAAACTTTTATACTAATATGGCACGCGTTGCCGTTACAGCTATAAACTGATCTCTAAATAATTTATTCACCGGGTGTTAAACCTTTTTAAGTTTTTTTGTTCTTATAAGTAAATAACGACAACTATGAAAAAAATATTGACTATCCTAAGCTGTGTAATGGTGCTATTCACGATTTCTTCGTGCACTAAAAAGTATATTACGCCAAATCCAAATGTTTCAGAAATTTTTACCGTAGCACCCACAGACTGGACGCTATACTCAGATGGGAAATCATATCAAGCTCCCATTTCTGTATCTGATATCAGCACTGATTTTGCTAATTTCGGAGGTGTAATCGTCGCAATTTCTTATAGTGATGGTGTTTATGAGCAAATACCGGAAGTTTATAATGGAACAGCGTTTAGTTATACCTACAATAACGGCAATGTGACGATATATGCGCAATCATCTGATGGTAACACGCCGGTGCAGCCTACACAGCCAATTAACGTGAAGGTTACGCTGATAGTGACGAACTAAATGAATTGCTTTTAAGCAAAAAGGCGCTCCGGATACCGGGCGCCTTTTTTTATTAATATCGAACGCTGAATATCGAATAATGAATGATGAAGTGAACTTCGATATTCGGCGTTCAGTGTTCGTTATTCGATATTTCCTACTTCTCCATCTGCTCGATCACTGCCTGGGTTACCCCGGTAAACGAGAAACCGCCGTCATGGAACAGGTTCTGCATGGTCACCATTTTGGTAAGATCTGAGAACAGCGTCACGCAATAATCGGCGCACTGGTCGGCGTTCGCGTTACCCAGCGGACTCATTTTTTCAGCGTATTGGATAAAGCCTTCGAAGCCTTTTACACCCGAACCGGCTGTAGTACGCGTCGGCGATTGCGATACGGTATTGATACGTACCTTCTTTTTGATGCCATAGTAATAACCAAAGTTGCGAGCGATGCTTTCCAGTACGGCCTTATTATCGGCCATATCATTATAGTCGGGGAAGCAGCGCTGTGCGGCGATGTAGGTCAGCGCAAGTACCGAACCCCACTCGTTAATAGCGTCGTGTTTCATAGCCATCTGCAGTACGCGGTGCAGGCTTAAAGCGGATATATCGAAACCTTTGTGGGTGAACTCGTAATTGTTTTCGTAGTAGGGTATGCCTTTACGGACGTTAATGCTCATGCCAATGGAATGTAATATGAAATCGACTCCGCCGCCAAAATGTTCTTTGGTTTTGGCGAACAGGTTTTCCAGGTCCTCGTTGCTGGTCACGTCGGCGCCGATAACCGGGGCATTGCATTCGGCAGCCAGGTTATTCAGTTCGCCCATGCGCAGCGCCAGCGGCGAGTTCGACAATACGATCTCCGCGCCTTCGGCATGCGCCCTTTGCGCTACTTTCCATGCGATGGATTGCTCGTTCAGCGCACCGAAAATGATACCCTTTTTGCCTTTTAATAAGTTATAAGCCATTTGTTGATTTTTTATTGGTGGACAAAGTTATAAAATTAGTTTGCAGTTTACAGTGCGCGGTTTGCATGGAGCTGTCTACGGTAAACTCAACAACTCCCTCGCATTCTGCAAAGCGCTGTCGCCGGGTTTATCGCCGCTCAGCATTTTGGCTATTTCCACGATGCGCTCCTGTTCGCTCAGCGGCTTGACACGGGTATAAGTGGTAGCCGAAGTGTCGTCCTTGTAAACAAAATAATGGCTGCGGCCCTTGCTGGCAATTTGCGGTAAATGGGTAATGGTGATCACCTGCAAGTTTTCGGCCAAGTGCTCCATGATAACGCCAACTTTATTAGCTACTTCGCCTGACACCCCCGCGTCTATTTCGTCAAAAATAATGGTCGGCAAAGCGGTGTGACTCGCTATGAGGGATTTGATGGCCAACATCAGCCGTGAAAGCTCACCGCCCGAAGCTACTTTGCTCATTTCCGCCAGGGCGTGACCTTTGTTCGCCGAGAACAGGAAACGAACCTGGTCCGTTCCGTCGGAGCCAAGTGGGGTAGGGGCTAATTCTATTTTTAGGGTCGAATTGCTCATGCCCATTTCTGCCAGAGACTGGACGACCTGCTGTTCAATATTGGGGATAGTTTTGCTTCGATTGGCGGACAGTTGCCCCGCCAGTTGCTCCAATTCGATCTTTTCTGTGGCGATCTGTTTTTGCAGTTTTTCAATCGCTTCATCGCCATGCACCGCCTGTTGCATTTTATCTGACAATTCATCCTGCAGTTGCAGTAATTCGGCGTTGGTACTTACGCGATGTTTCTTTTGCAGGGTATAGATCACGCTCAGGCGTTCGTTGATCTCAGCGGTTTTTGCCTCATCGGTATGCGTGCGTTGTTCGATGTTTTCAATTTCCGAGGCGATATCTTTCAGTTCGATCACCACGCTTTTCAGTCGCTCGTGCAGTTCAGCGATTTCGGGGTTAAATTTTTCGAGTGAAGACAAGTGGTGCAGGGCCTCGCGCAGTTGCAGCAAGGCCGATGTTTCACCTTCCTGTACCAGGTGGCAGGCAGCAATCAGGCTGCGCTTGATCTCTTCAGCATTACTGAGGGTGTACAGATCCGCCTCCAGTTTTTCCTGCTCGTTCGCGTCAAGTTTAGCCTTTTCCAACTCGTCAAATTGAAACTGGTAATAATCCAGGTCGGCTTTGGCTTTATCGCTGTCGGCAATCAATTGCTGTAGCTTGGCGGTGTTCTTTTTAAAGGCTTTGAATTTGGTGCGATAATCATTCAGCAATTCACCATGCCCCGCAACGGAATCTACCACCAATAACTGGAACTCCGGGTCGTTGATCTCCAGCGTCGCGTGCTGCGAGTGGATGTCGATCAGCTTTTCGCCCAATTGTTTAAGGATGGTGAGGTTTACCGGGGTATCGTTCACAAAGGCGCGTGATTTGCCATCGGCGGTGATTTCACGCCGCAGTATCGTTTCAGCTTCATGGTCCAGGTCGTTCTCTTCAAAAAAACTTTTCAGGTGAAAGCCATCGATCAGGAAAGTGCCCTCGATCACGCATTTCTTTTGCTGGTTGAAAAAGTAACGGCTTTCGGCACGCTGCCCCAGTATTAAAGATAGCGCCCCCAATATGATAGATTTACCCGCGCCGGTCTCGCCCGTAAGGATATTCAGCCCCTTGCTAAAGCTGATCTCCAAATCGTCGATCAACGCGTAATTACTGATAACAAGCTTTTGCAGCATAAAAAATGTCCTCTCAATGGAGGACACTAAAGTACGTTTTTAGTTGATTAAGTTGGATTAAGTTGATTGAGTTTAGCGGGGTAATAACTTAATCAACCGCTTAACTCAATCAACCATTCAACTACTGGTTATTTCCCGTCGTATCCGGTTTTTCCGGTTTCTCAGGCGCCTCGGGTTTTTCCGGTTTCTCAGGCTTTTCCGGTTTATCATTGTCGTCGTTGAAATTGTAGTTAAAGTTGTAGTTCATGTTTCTCAGGCTCTCCATATTCTTTTTAAATTCCGGAGTATTCATGTATTCGCGCATTTTTTTGCTTGTTAAACGCATTTGTTCCTGTATTCTTTTCAACTCCGGATTATTTTGGTACTCCCGCATTTTTCTGCCGGCATTACGCATGTCCTCCTGTAATTTTTTCATTTCCGGGTTGTTCCGATAGTCACGCATTTGGGCGTTCATGTTCCTCATTTGCTCCTGCATCTCGCGGATAGCGCCATTTTGCGACATTTGCCTGATGCTGTCGCCCATCATCCTCATTTCTTCCTGTTGTTTGCGCATTTCAGGCGAATCCCAATGGTTGCGCATCTTCAGGCCGAGAGTTTTGATTTCATCGGTTGCCTGCTTTACGTCAGCTGGGGTATGCTGGTTAAGTTCATCTTCGTATTTGCGGTAATTTTCATCTTTCCGGTCCTCGTCATTAAAATTGTGGCGACGATTGTGCGGGATACCATATTTGGTCTCCAGGTCATAGTTCAGTTTTTTAAACTCAGGACTACTGTAATATTTCTCGATCTTGTGACCAAGGTCGCCCATTTTCGAACCCCATTCCTTCGTTTCAGCGGTTTCGCCCCAATTTTTACTGAAATCCTGGGATAGCTTTTCCTGCTTCTCGGTCAGCTCCTTCCACTGCGGGCTGTTATAGTATTCCTCTATCTTCTTACTTTGCTCTTCAATTTGCGCCTCGTATTTTTTCCACTGTGGGCTGTTATAGTAATCCTCTATTTTCTTACCCTCCTGCTCCATTTGTTCCTGGTACTTTTTCCATTCGGCGCTGTTGTAGTATTTCTCCATTTCCTGCCCGTACCTGGTCATTTCTTCCGAGTACTTTTGCAGCTTGGGGTCCTCACCATAGAGTTCTTCGTCGCGATGCCTGGTAGTTACCTTTGTGCCCTTTTTGGCAGTATACGGCTTATGCGTGGTTTTCGTAACCGCTTTCTTGTGGGTTGTGTCCGAGAATAATTCGGCGATAACACCGGGTTTTATCTTGTTAAAAGATAGTTTGCCATGGGCGATGGTCGGGTTCAGCCATGCCAGGCCGGTAATGCTCGCGGTGAGCACTACGATTGCAAGTAATATATGGCGTGCATTGCCAATTGGTTTTTTCGTTTTCATGATTCTTTCGATCCTGTTTAATAAATGATACTTCTGCTTTCCCGTGGCGGCAAGGGCTATTTGCCCTAACTGTGTGCGGGATTGCTCTAATTTCAACAGTGCATGCGCATACACTATCGGTTTTTGGGTCGACGCTATTACAATATCGTCGCAGGCATTTTCGCGTTCGCGGTTAATGATGCGGCCGATCAATTGTGCAAAGGGATTAAAGAACAACAATACCTGCATCGCCTGCTGGATGAGGTTCATCAGGTAATCGTTGCGTTTGATGTGCGCCAGCTCGTGCAATAAAATAGCCTCCAACTCTTCGGTCGACAGGCTGGTGGCGATAGAAGCCGGCAGCAATATAAAAGGTTTAACATAACCGAATACGCAGGGCACATCAACCAGCGTACTCAGACCAAAACTTACTCTTCTTTCAATATCAAGCATCTCCACAAATTCGGCCAGCTTACGCAGCATGGCGATATCGATACTGACGGTTTGCTTGATCTCGTGCAGCTTTTTGCGGGTCAAAACCAGTTTCGAGGTATTGAATAGCAATCCGGCTATATATATTAAGGTAACATAAGGTAAAAAGCTTTCTATAGTATAATAGTACCTGCTGCTGAAACTGGTAGCATGCGGCAGGTGTAATGGCATGGTTAAAATGGCCGGGATAAAGCCTGTGGCATTGCTTGTTCTAAGTTCAACCCATTGGTAAACGCGTATTTCCCCTACCAGCGTGTAAATAAACCAGGTGGTGACACCCAGCATCGCCAGCATGCCGATAGTGTGCTTCGACCTCGCCGACAGGGCCGAGAACGAAAGGAGCACAAGCCGCAGGAACAGGTAGATAAAAAGGCCCTGCCACATCGAGTGGATGATCGCGACGCCTATTACCTGGCTGATGTTATAGAGTATGGTTTCCATATTGGTTAAAATTCTAAACTCTAAATTCTAAACTCTAAATCCTAATTGTTAACTCTAAATCCTAAACACTAAATTCTAATTACCGCAAAATCTGTCTTTCGGACTTCTGCGGACTTTCCGACTTCCGGACTTTACTTCCCGAACTGATCCAAATACTTCTTGATCGCCTCGATCTCATCCCTCGATGCCTTATGATGGCCCAGGGCCTGTATCACCAGGTCGGATGTCGAGCCTTCAAACACGGTCGACAGTATCCTGTCTAGCGCACTGCTTTGCGCCCGCTCCTGTGTATATTTTGCTTTATAAATATGCGTCTTAGCGGTAGTGTCGCGTTCTACCAAACCCTTCTCATCCATTATCTGCATCAGTTTCAGGGTAGTGGTATAGCCGGCGCCTTTGGTTTTGGCTAATTCTTCATGCACATCACGTACTGTCGCTTCGCCCATCTTCCAGAGTATTTGCAATATCTCTAATTCGCTTTCTGTCGGTTTATTTTCCATGTTCATCTTTATATTACGAATAACTTCGTACAAATATCTACGATACATTTCGTATTTGCAAATATTTTTTAAAATACTTACGATTTGTTTCGTAGATAAAAGACGCAGGGAAAATAAAAGTGTTACAGAAAATTATTTTTATTCGTCAATTTTTTTGAGCAATAAATCGGAAGTGGTCTTTATAAGACCTTCTCGGTCAGTGTTGAGATAGCGAATAAACTCCTGGTCAGCAGCGCTAAGGGGGTCGTATTTTGCACTCCAGCCGATCATGTCGGCTAAAACGGGCACCAGGTCGATGCCCTTTTTTGTGAGCTTATAAATAAATTTTGAACCGTGCTGCGGATCATTTTTCTTAACCACCAGGCCTGATTCTTCCAGCGTAAGCAGCCGCTGCGCAAGGATATTAGTGGCAATACCTTCTTCTGATTTCAGGAACTCGCTGTAATAATGCTTTCCCTTAAACATCATATCGCGCACGACAAGCAGCGTCCACCGGTCGCCAAATATCTCGAGCGCAAAATTTATCGGGCAGTCCGATCTCCTTTTTTCTTTTGCCATGAACAAAATTAAAAAAAAAGTTTAAATCACTTGTGATTTGCAAGTTGTTTATTATATTTGACTTGCAAATTGCAAGTTGATTAAAAACAATCAAACATATGGCTGAGTTATACAATTCGATCGTTATCAACGCCCCGCTGGAAAAAATATGGGAGGCTCTTACCCAAGTTGAGGAGCTGGAAAAATATGACCCTACAGTAAAGGCGTCAAAAGCAACGTCGATGTCGAAAAGCGGTCCGGGCGCTCAGAGAAAAGTGGAAATGAAAGATGGGAAAAACTGGTTTGAAGAAAAAGTTAACGCGTGGAAACCTTATGAGGAACTTTCGTACGAGCTGACGGCATGCTCGTTCCCTGTGCAAAGCCTTGAACACTCTTACCGGTTTGAAAAGTCGGGAAGCGGGATAAAAGTATCGCAGGTAATGATGTATAAGGTAAAGTACGGCCTACTTGGGCAAATATTGGACAGGTTGGTGATTCGCAAACAATCAGACAAGGGAATCAAAATGTTTTTTGCTGGGCTGAAATCTTATAGCGAGAATAAATAAATTTGAGTATGGCATACGATGAAAGACTTGCGCAACGGATAAGGGAACGGTTTGCCGACCTGCCAAATGTTGAGGAAAAAGAAATGATGGGCGGGCTGACTTTTATGTACAACAACAAAATGTGTGTCGGTATTATAAAAGACGAAATGATGTGCCGCATCGACCCCGCTTTACACGATATTTCTATTGAAAAGCCAGGTTGCCGGACGATGGACTTTACCAATAGGCCCATGAAGGGCTATATCATGGTTGACCATATCGGCATGAAAACCAATGCCGACTTTGATTATTGGGTTGACATGGCCATAGATTTTAATGCGAAAGCTAAATCATCCAAGAAGAAAAAAGAGATTCGCTGAATAATCTAACTCAATCAACCGGGCAACTAATTTTTCCCGATAACAAGGTACTTGCTTCCATTTGATGGGTCGGCCTGGCTGAGGATATTCACCGCCTGGGCTTTCTCGCGCGGATCGGCTTTGCTGTAGATGGATACCAGTTCGTCGCTTTTCGCGGTAAAAAATATCAGCGGCAGCATGGCGCCCACCCGTGTACGATCGACTTTGGAAAGATCGGGCAAGGCGTCATCGATAGCTTTTCGCCCTTTCGCGGCGTTGTCAGCCATTTGATCGAGCCCCATGCGGTGATAGGTATAGATAAAGTTTCGCAGGTTATTATAAGCTTTGCTGTTCAGGTTTTCCGACAGCCAGTAACGGTTGATGTTGCTGTCGAAGGCCTTCCAGCCTTTGTACGCACCGTTGCCTTGCGCGTTGAGCACAACCGCCTGCGCCGCCTGGAAATAAGGTGTGCCGCCCATCGGCGAAAAGCTATCATAGTCCATACCTATAATAACATAGGCGTAAAAGGCCATAACCGAAGCCAGGTTGCTTGTGAAGGCCTGGTCGGAAAAATCCAAAGTTTGCCCCTCGTTATAGGTAAAGTCAAAATCTTTATCGTTCACATTCAGCAGGGGGGTGGTATAAGCCGAATTATATACCGGCCGTGAGGACTGTACCTGCAGGCTTCCGCTGAAACTGCTGTTGCCGTCCCAGTTGGTCAGCGTCAGCACAAAGTTGCATTCAAACCTTTCAGCCGGCAATACCTGGTCGGCACACCATTTTCGGCCATTCAGGAAATCCTTCATACCCGTTTCAAGCGACTGGAAGATATGGCGGTTGCTGGTTTGTATCTTGGCCGAGATCACTTTCACCTGCGCGTTCAAATCCTGCGCCGACGCAGAATGGCCCAGGCAGCAAAGTAATAATAATATATAAACGCTAAACTTTTTCATCGGTATAATTTGTTTTTTAAAGGCGATGAAGCTTCCACGGGCATATTTATTATTTATTTTAATGGTTGCCCGTGGAGGTTTCATGGATCAATAGAACAACCTTTTGACAAATATCCGCGGCAACAGCATTTTTATCTTTCAGTTTAAACGTGGTTTTTTGCAGGTTGCGGTCGATGATGGTGATCTTATTGGTGCTGGTTTTAAAACCCGCACCCTTATCGTTCAGCGAATTTAACACAATAAAGTCGAGGTTTTTCTTTTGAAGTTTTTCTATCGCGTTCTTTTCCTCGTCGTTGGTCTCCAGCGCAAATCCTACCAGTATTTGTCCCTCAAGCTTTTGCTGACCGAGGGTCTTCAATATATCGGTGGTTTTCTTCAACTCGATGTTGAGGCCTTTTTCCTGTTTTTTGATCTTTTGCGCCGATACGTTCACCGGGGTGTAGTCAGCGACAGCCGCGCACATGATACAGGCTATTGAATCATGATAATACCGCAGGCAGGCGTCCAGCATTTCGGCAGCCGAGGTTACGTCCACCCGTTTGATGCTTTGATACTTGCTCATTTGCGCCGTCGGGCCGGCTACCAGGATCACATCCGCACCCAACGCTGCCAACTGATCGGCAATGGCAAAGCCCATCTTACCCGATGAATGGTTGCCGATAAAGCGCACCGGGTCAATTGCTTCGTAAGTGGGCCCGGCGGTAACCAATATCTTTTGATTGACCAGCGGCAGTTTCCTTTTGATATCAGCCACCAGGAAACTTACGATCTCTTCCGGCTCGGCCATGCGGCCCTCGCCGAACAATCCGCTGGCCAATTCGCCCGAACCCGGCGGTATCAGCGTGTTGCCGAAAGATTGCAGCTTTTGGATATTTTCCTGCGTTGATTCGTGCTTCCACATATCCAGGTCCATGGCGGGAGCAAAATAAACCGGACATTTGGCAGAAAGGTAAACCCCGGTGAGCAAATTATCGCTCAACCCGTTCGCCATTTTAGCCATGGTATTGGCACTTGCCGGGGCAATAATAAACAGGTCGCCCCAAAGTCCCAGCTCCACGTGGTTGTTCCATTCGCCGGTTTCGGGCACAGAATATTCCACCAGCACCGGGTTTTTAGAAAGCGTGGAAAGCGTGAGGGGTGTAATGAAATTGGTCGAATCGGGCGTCATCACTACCTGCACTTCGGCACCGGCTTTCACCAGCAATCGAATAAGCGACGCGGATTTGTATGCAGCTATACTGCCGCAAATTCCCAGGATGATTTTTTTGCCCTCAAGCATATGCCCCCTAACCTCCGCTAGCTAGCGGAGGAATAAAATATATTATCAAAAGTAAAATTAACAAAAAAACCCTCCCAATCGGGAGAGTTCATTATTTTAAAATCTTAATACTCCCCCTTCAGGGGGGCGGGGGCTTATTCTTTGTTCGGATTGCGATAATAGATCTTATCTTCCAAAAACTCCTGCACTGCTATCAGCGATGGCTTAGGCAGTCGTTCGTAATATTTGGAAATTTCTATTTGCTCGCGGTTTTCAAATACTTCTTCCAGGTTATCGTTTGACGATGCAAATTCCGAAAGCTTCTGGTGCAGTTCTTCCTTTACATTGTTCGAGATCTGGTTGGCTCTTTTTGCCATAATTACGATCGACTCGTAAATATTGTCTGTTTTGATGTCCAGGTCACGTAAGTCTCTGGTCACGGTGCTGCTTGCCACAGCGGGTTTATTTACAGTATTGGTCATATCAATTTTTATTGAACTGGAATTTTCTGATTGGTATTTATTTTCTCTGATGGCGACTGACCCACAGTATCTTTTTTCTCGAACCGGCGCATATATTTTATGTCACTGGCATATTCGGCCAACGTACGTTTTGCGCGCGTTATGCCAATTTGGCTATCTTTCTCAAATGCAACCGCATCGGCCATGTATTTGCTGGTCGGATATTTATCAGCAAACTGTTTTTTAAAATTTATAACCGTGGCAAACCGATCCTCTTGTTTGGATACATCACTGTGCTGCGCATACTCATATTGCGCCTTAATGGTCAAAAATTCCATTTCTTCGGCATATTTAGTATCGGGGTAATCGCGCAGTACGTTACCAAAGTCTATTACAGCTGCCTGGAAGTCGCCGATGGTCAAATACAGTTTGGCGTTTTCGTAAGCTTTACGTTCCAGTTTATCGCGTAGGTTTTGTATCAGTTTTGATGCCTCGGCAACACGCTCGCTTTTCGGATACAGGTTGATGAACAGCTGTAATTTATCAATAGCCTTGGTTGTGTTTTCCTGGTCCAGTGAATAAACCGGCGAATCCAGGTAATAACAGTAGGCGCTCATGAAATTACATTCTTCGGCGCGTGGGCTGGAAGGGTAAGTATCCGAAAACTGTTTAAAGTGATAGCTGGCAGAGGTATAATCTTTCAGCCTGTAGTTAGTATATGCGTAGTAATAATAAAGGTCTTCGGCCTGGGCCTGCCCGCGATAACGCTGCACCAATGTTTCAAATAATTCAAGCGCTTTGTTATAATCCTTTTTATTATATAGGGCAATAGCCGCCTGGTATTTTTTGGCGTTGTCATTGCTGGATTTTAGTTTCTCAAACTTGCTTTTACAACCAGCAACAGCTATCAGCAACACAATTAAAAGCCCGGATAATAGATGACGTTGTTTTTGAAACATTTTGCAAAGATACGGTAATATTATAAATCAGTCAATTATTTATTTATCAGGAAGCTAATATAAAGGCCTTACAATGGCCTGTGAAGTATTTAACATCTTTTAACGCATTTTAGTATGATATTTAATTCGTTGTAACAAATTCTCCAACCTGATACCTATTAGGCGATGATTAACTATGTAAATTTTTAGGAGTGGATGCTAAGCAAACACAATTTCTCGGGCTGATTGAAGAGAATAAAGGTATCCTGTTTAAGATATGCAAAATATACCAGGATGATGCCGATGACCGTAACGATCTGTTGCAGGAAATGACCCTGCAGTTGTGGCTGGCTTTTGACTCGTTCAGGGGCGAAAGCAAATTTAGTTCGTGGATGTACCGGGTGGCGCTCAATACAGCCATCGCGTTTTTCAAAAAGCAAAAAAGGCGGCCGGATGATCAGCCATTACACCACGACTTTGACCGGGCCGATGAATTATCCCATGCTGGTGAAAAAGAAGAAAAGCTGGCGGTATTTTATAGGGCCGTTCAGCAACTAGGGAAAGTGGAAAAAGCGTTGATATACCTATATATGGAAGATCAGCCTTATGCTGATATCGCATCGCACCTCGGCATAACGGAATTGAATGTGAGGGTGAGGTTGAATAGGGTTAAGAATAAATTAAAGGAGATTATTAAAACGATGAATTATGAATATTGATGAATTAAAAGATGCCTGGGGCCAGGATGAGCCAAAAGGCATGAGTTTACCGGTGAGTACCGAAGCTTTGGGTAAAACAACTTCTGTGGTTGGCAGCATACGGAAAAAGATGAAAGCCGAATTTATAGCTCTGCTTATAGTTTATGCCATATTAATCGGGTTTTTGTTTAGTGGGTATCAATCGTCAATCTTTACTGATATGATCAAAATATTGCTTTTCGCGATATTGCTATTGAACGGCTTTTACTATTCCAAATTCTATGTTTTTTATAAAGCCATCGGCCGCTACGATCTTAATATAAAAAGCAGCCTCGGTAAAATAGTCTATGAGTTGGAACTGAACGCCGAGATATATAAAACCTATAGTTTTTCGGCGATGCCGCTATCGGTACTTACTGCAGGTGCATT
>Ga0068855_100006384_pt1 | contig 14369 bp, 13 predicted proteins | sample KBSCornC52_FD_66592 | JGI IMG/M metagenome (GOLD analysis project Ga0068855, IMG submission 66592) | Corn rhizosphere microbial communities from Kellogg Biological Station, Michigan, USA - KBS Corn C5-2 | ecosystem: Host-associated > Plants > Roots > Rhizosphere > Soil ... | reverse complement strand
TTTTATTTTTCCATGGACGTTTTTTTTGTGCTGAGCGGTTTTTTAATTTGTTATAATTTCGGAAAAGACGCTGGTCTGAATAAACCTTTTTTGAAGCGGTTTTATATAAACCGGATAGGTCGTATAATACCGCTTTATTATATCCTGGTTACATTTACATTCCTGATGTTACATTTCCGCCATGAAGGAGGGAACCATTTATTCGGTATCTATTTGTTGAATATTTCATTCATCAAAGGCCTTTCAGAATCCTATATTTTTACCGGAATATTTCCTTCCTGGAGTTTAACGCCCGAGATGACCTTTTACTTTTTATTCCCTTTCATTCATGTTCTGATTACCCGGTTTAATTTTTCGTGGTGGAAACAGATAATCGTAATTTGGGTAATCGGGTTATTGGTCTATCTTTTTTTTCAGCGTTATCCCTTCAAGGGTTTTTTTGCAGATTTTGATTTTATGCTGTTCGTTACTTTTTTTGGCCGTTGCTTTGATCTGTTATTAGGTGTTCAACTTGCTTTTATACTCATTAACTGGCAGGCAAAAAATGACGCTAAAAATACCGCAGGCAACTCAAGATCAACTTTGCCCGTGTACACGCTCGTCGGCGGTATATTAACTATAATTGTATTAGTGACACTCGCGCATTTTAGTCCCGACAAACCCAGTACAAATACCTGGTTCGGTCGTATATGCCTTGTGCCGGTTTTTCCTCTGCTTGTTGCAGCGCTGTTTTTTGGACTTGCTACAGAAGTTACCTGGTTGAGCAGGTTGCTCTCTACGTCATTATTCCAGGTTCTGGGAAAATGCACATACGCTTTTTACCTTATACATACAGGTTTTATTGCAGATTGGATTGCGCTTTTGTGCAAGGATAATGTCATGCTTATATACGTTTCTATAATAATTGTTTCTGTTGTTCTTTTTTATCTGGTAGAGCAGCCGTTACATAGATTGATAAAAGTTCGTACAACCAATAAATAGCTGCTAAGGGCTCAATTTGTTGTATTAAATTGCAATAGATGACAATACTAGGGATTTCGGCATTTTACCACGATTCAGCAGCAGCCATCCTGCAGGATGGTGAAATACTTGCCGCAGCCCAGGAAGAGCGGTTCACCCGTATAAAACACGACGCTTCTTTTCCCTCCAATGCCATAAAGTTCTGCCTTCAGTACGCTGGCCGTTCACTGAACGACCTCGACGCAGTGGTTTTTTACGAAAAACCTTTTTTGAAATTTGAACGATTGCTTGAAACGTATTATGCATATGCTCCAAAAGGGCTCACATCCTTTCTTTCATCAATGCCGGTATGGATTAAAGAAAAGCTGTTTCTTAAAAAAATAATAAGGGAAGCTTTGGATGAAATTGAGAAAACAGATAAAAAGAAATTAAAGCTGTTATTCCCTGAACACCATCTTTCTCATGCTGCAAGCGCCTTTTATGTTTCACCTTATGAAAGAGCAGCTATTTTAACTATCGATGGAGTAGGAGAGTGGTCTACCGCCTCTATTTGTTTAGGCGAAGGCAATAAAATAACTGTATTAAAAGAACTGGATTTTCCCCATTCTCTTGGGCTATTATATTCTGCTTTTACCTATTACTGTGGGTTTAAAGTAAACTCAGGTGAGTATAAACTGATGGGCCTTGCTCCCTATGGTAATCATGGTTCAGAACAGGTGAAAAAGTTTGTTGAAATAATAAAAACAAAGTTGATTGAGTTGAAGGCCGACGGGTCCGTTTTCCTCGACCAGCAATATTTTAATTATGCCACGGGCTTAACCATGGCAAATGATAAAAAGTGGGAACAATTATTTGGTATGCCAAAACGGAAGCCCGAGTCATTGCCTGAACAGCCATACTGCGATCTGGCATTGGCGATACAACAAGTTACCGAAGAGGCTGTTTTAAACATGGCCAGGGAAGCCAAACAACTTACTTCGGCCGATTACCTGTGCATGGCCGGAGGGGTGGCCCTAAATTGTGTTGCCAACGGAAAATTAGATGAAGCCGGAATATTTAAACAAATATTCATTCAGCCCGCTGCAGGTGATGCAGGAGCAGCTTTGGGCGCAGCCTGCGCAGCCTGGCACATTTACTTTAATAAGAGCCGGAAAATCGATCCAACCCAAATGGACGGTTTGAATGGCTCTTATCTTGGAACAGCATATTCTGATATTGATGTGCTGATGATGAGCCGGAAATATAATGCCGTATATACCAGGGTTGATAATGATGACGCTTTACTGGAAGGGGTGGCCCGGTTAATTGCAGATGGAGCCGTGATCGGCTGGCACCAGGGTCGAATGGAATTCGGTCCCAGGGCTTTAGGCGCAAGAAGTATTCTGGCAGATGCCCGCAACCCGCTGATGCAAAAGAAAGTAAATGAAAAAGTGAAATTCCGCGAAAGTTTTCGTCCCTTTGCCCCCATAATACCGGCTGAGGATGTGTCAGACTATTTTGAACATAGCGGCATATCGCCTTATATGTTACAGGTAAAAGCGGTTAAAAAAAGTCGGCAGATACCTTACCCTGACGACTTCCAGGGCAAAAGTTTGCTCGATAAATTGTATTATCGCCGTAGCGATATACCGGCAGTTACCCATATTGATTATACAGCCCGTATTCAAACAGTGCACAAGGAAACCAACGAGCGGTTATGGACATTGCTGCATATATATAAGCGATATACCGGTTGCCCGGTTATGATCAATACAAGTTTCAATGTTCGGGGTGAACCGATTGTAAATAGTCCGGAAGACGCCTGGCGATGTTTTATGCGAACAGATCTTGATTACCTGGTAATTGGTAATTTCATCTTCGATAAAAAAAAGCAATCGCCCTGGCAGGAAAATGGAAACTGGGAAAAAGAATTTGTATTAGACTGAAAAAGAAAGAAACGATTTGTATGTATTGTTATAAGCAAAAATAACATTAATGGATTTTTTGAAAGATTTATGGGGCTTTTTAAAGGCCAGAAAGAAATGGTGGCTGCTGCCACTTATAATTATTTTATTGCTTATCGGTATTTTGATTTTACTGGGTAGTACCTCTCTTGCACCCTTTATTTATACCTTATTTTAATATGCGGGTAAAAGCATTGGAAACTATATTGGTATTGGTGTTGGCACTGCTGATATTGTATTATCTGCAACACAGATCCTGGCTGTTCTTTGCCGCTGTTGCTGTAGGGCTGGTTGGATTATTTGTTCCGGCACTGGCTGAAAAAATTCATTGGGTATGGATGAAACTGGCAGAAGGGCTGGGCTTTGTAACCAGTAAAATATTAATGACCATTATATTTTTTGTTGCGTTGGTTCCCCTGTCGTGGCTATCTAAACTCTTCAGAAAACCTGCTATTAAATTAAAAAGCGATGCCAACAGTTTTTTCAAAATCAGAAATTTTACCTATACTCCGAAGAGTATGGAAGATGTTTGGTAAGCAGGTGATTGCCTCACGATTAACCTTTTTATTACTTTTCTAATAAATGTTTAATGCAGAAGGTCCTCCGTAACTTCCTCAACCTGGTTATCATTTTACTGGTTATAGAAGTTATCAAACGTATCATTGAAAAAACGGGTTTTCCCTCGGGTTTTTTTATATCCGTTGTGCTGATTTCTGTACAAATCACTATAATATTAGCATTCATATTTATTCCTTTGCTCTTTAAGGGTTGTAAAAAAGTTGTAGATCAACCTAAAAAAGCATGGGGCGGCGCAGTGTTATTATTCATAATAGGTTTTGGTTGTATAGAAGCGTTGTTTACCTTCTGGTTTCACCATCCTGAACATGTGCCTGCTTTTATGAAAAATGCCTATCGTCAGTACTATGAATTATACGGGCGTAATATTATTCAGTTCGATAGTAAATGCGGCGCTTACAACCCGCAATTATTTTATACTTTAAAACCTAATTCCCATTTTCGCTTTAGTAACGTCGAATTTAGTACTCTATATAACACCAACAGTATGGGAACAAGAGACGATGAAAGTTCCCTTAACAAACCCGACGTTATTTGCCTGGGTGACTCTTTTACTATGGGAGAGGGCGTTGAACAGGATAGTACATTCAGCCAGCGGCTGGAAAAACAATCAGGCGAAAAGGTATTGAATACAGGTATATCTTCTTACGGCACTGTCAGGGAAATAATGAATCTGAGCCGGTTCGATACTTCGGCTCTTAAATATCTTATAGTGCAGTATTGCGATAACGATTACGAGGAGAATCAACTATATTTAGAAAATCATTTTGTTTTGCAGATCTCATCCCGGCAGAAATACGATAGTATAGTAAGAACAACAGAAATATCCTCTACATATTACCCGGGGAAACATTTTTTAAATGTTCTTCAGCTGTTCGTAAAGCTTTATATCAATAAAGTGGTGCATATTTTTCCCCTGCCGAACGAAATTAATATCGATGAGGAAGCAGTCAGGGTACAGGCTAAAGCTTTTCTTGACGTGTTGAGCAGGGCCGGCATTGAATTTTCGAAACGTAAAATAATTGTTTTATATCCAACCCCAATCTTCTCTCAAAACCGTGACTTTGAAAAAATAACCGATTCATTGATTCATGAATCGCCATATAAGGAAAGGTTTGGCAATAGTGTAAGTGTCCTCAAATTGTCAGAGTTGCTGCAGCCCGATGATTATTATATACTGGATATGCACCTCAATAATCAGGGACACCGGAAGGTTGCCGGGTTTATATGGAAAACGATGCAATCTTTTTGATTATTGAATATTTCGCTTATGCACCTCCAAAAATTTAAAAGCTTTCCATATCATATAATTGGTGTTATTTTATTTTTTCTATCGCATGGGTATAGTGAATATATTGGCCTTATTCCTTTTAAAGATCTGTTCATTCTCTTTTTGTGGTTATTACTCGCAGGCGGCCTGATCTTTTTACTCTTAAAGTGGTTATTAAGATCAGTTACAAAATCGGGTATCCTTACTACGCTCATGCTCGGTTTTTATCTTTTTTATGGTGCTATCTCGGATTCTTTTAAAGCGGTTGCTTTTTTGTCGTTTTTATCACACTACAGATCTCTGTTAAGTGGTTTTATACTCATTACAATTTCCCTGTATTTTTACTTCAGGCAATCTGCAGCGAAATTTCAAAAAGTAACACTCTATCTGAATACTGTCTTTGCCGTTCTCATTGTATACGATCTTTTTTTTATTGTATTGCATACAGGCAGCAACGATAAAAAAGCATATCGCACAGAAAATGCTTTTATAAATAACTATACAGGTCATTTCGAAAAGAGGCCCGATATCTATTTTATAATCATGGACGAATACAGCGGTTCACGATCGCTGGCCAATTACTGGAAATACGACAATAGCAGATTTGAGAATTTTTTAAAAGACCAGGGTTTTTTTGTGGCAGCATGTCCTTCCAGCGATTATCCGCAAACCATATATTCACTGGCTTCTATACTATCCATGGATTATTTGAAATGGCTTCAGCAGAAGGAGACAGCATTGGATTTTGCTAAGGCTAACAAGATTATTTCAGATAATATTGTAATGGGTTTTTTAAAATCGAAAGGATATAAACTATATAATTATTCATTTTTTGATATTGGTGACCGGGCTTCACGATATAATACCGGCCTGTTTTCATTTAAATTAAAATTGATAACATCCAAAACGCTGTTTAGCCGCATGCAACAAGACCTGTTGTGGACGCTTAATGTTCGCGACGGTGGTAAAGCAAACCGGGTAACTCAAAAGATCCTGAATAACTTTAAAACGGGTAACGAAGATCTAATCGCCCTCACAAAGGCTGCAGCAGATAACAGATCGCCTGATCCTAAATTTGTTTATACGCATCTCGCATTACCGCATGTTCCCTATTTATACGATAGTACCGGAAAAGAGATGTTTATTAACACACTCAACCCAAACATTTCGCCCGATACGCTTAAAGAGGCATATCTGCAATACCTTGTTTATACCAATAAAGTAATAGCCCGTTTAGCCAGTTATATTTTAGAAAAAACAAACAGGCAGGCGGTAATAATACTAATGAGCGATCATGGATACCGGGGAGTAGTTGTAAATGGCAAACCGGTTTATGCAAACAATAATTTTAATTCGATATACATTCCAGGTAAGAATTACAAGTATATGTATGATACTATAAGCAATGTAAATGAGTTCAGGATGGTTTTTAATACCTTGTTCGAAATGAAATTGCCATTATTGCCTGATAGCAGTTCATGTAAATAGTTTATTTTGATTATATTTAAAAGATCGCTCAACTTGCTTTTAAGCTGGCCCTTGTATGAATAAGAATCCCAACTTTAAAAAAAAGCTTCGGAAAAATATACTCTACTTTAGTTATCTCTTTATAGTCATAATAGTGGCTCTGGAGATAATTCTCCGAATTTATAACCCCTTTCATTTCCGGGTTAAGGGCGATCATATTGTACTGGATGTAAATAAAAAGTTCGTTATTGAAAATAACAGCATTCCTGCACTCGATAAAAGAATTGTTTGGAGCAAAAATTCTTTGGGATTCCGGGGGCCTGAAAAACCGGCTGATACAATTAAGCGATTAAACGTTTTTACTGTAGGCGGAAGTACTACTGAATGCCCTTATTTATCAGACGGAACAACCTGGAGTGATAAGCTCTACGGCCAGTTAAACAATGATTTTAAGATCTGGTTGAATAACGCCGGAATGGCCGGGCATTCTACTTTTGGTCATTTGGCATTGCTGAATGATTACCTCGTTAAGCTTAAGCCCGACGTAATCATTTTTTTAATTGGTTGTAATGATATTGAACGCGATGACCTTACAGAATCAGATGAATCGAACATGGTAAATAAATACAAAAATGTTTTTACATTCATCAGTAAGAAAAGCGAACTGTGTAATCTGATAATTAATATATTCCGTTCCCGGAACGCCCACGTAAAACACCTTGCTGATACATATATTGATTTTAATAAAAGAAAGAACGATACGATTGTTATATCCGGGGAAGAACAGGTTAACCGGTTAAAATCGCAGACTAGCTATCTTGCTGCTTACAAAAACAGGGTAAATAAGTTGATAACAATATGCAGACAAAATAACATAGCCCCTGTTTTGGTTACCCAGCCATCTGTTTTTTATGCAGGGATTGATAGCCTTACCGGAGCAAATCTTGGATTGTTTAAAATTGATGATAAAACAAACGGACAACTTTGGTGGCAAATACTTGAATTGTATAACAACGTAGTAAGGCAAATAGCAGGCGAGCAGCATGTATTTATGATTGACCTTGCACGTGAAATGCCTAAAAGCAGTTTATATAGTTATGATCTTGTTCATTTTACCAATGCAGGAACCAGTAAAGTAAGTGAAATACTGTACGATCATCTGGATCAATGGATGCGTGAAAAGTTTCCGGACTATTTGAAAAAATGAAATGATTGCTGGTCAATTAGGTACAATCGAAGTATTTTATAATATTTTTTCCTGATTTTAAAAATTAACCGGTGCCGGAAAGATTACCTGCCTTTTTTAACAAACTTCCCTGGTGGGGACAATGGTTAGTGATAAGCGTTTTAGCGCTGATCATATATGCGCCCATTGTCAATAATTCTTTCTTAAATGATGACTTTAGCATTATTAAAGGAGTTTGTGTGGATGAAAATTTAAACACAAACGGTTTCTTTCGGCCTTTGTCTGACATTTCTATCTTTTTGGATTATCAGCTTTTTCACATGAACCCGGCAGGGTATTACCTTACCGGAATTTTCTTACATGCCTTAAGTACCTTATTGCTTTTCCATTTTTGTCTTCGCTGGCGTTGTTTTTCGAACGATACATTACAAGGCTCTTTTGCACTTATAGCGGCATTATTATTTCTTACTTATCCTTTTCATAATGAATCTGTGGCCTGGATCCTGGGCCGTGGCGCCCTCATGGCAAATCTGGTGGGAATGGCCGCTTTGTTAATTCTGGTAAGCGATGCCAAAGAAGTATACAAAATGTGCGGAGTATGCCTTTGTTATTTTGTAGGGCTTGCTATTTATGAATCGGTTATCGTACTGCCGGCCCTGATCATCCTGTATATACTGGTAGTTAAACGAAGTGCTCGTATGGCTGGTTGGTGGACTTTATTCCTGGGTATTACATTTATAACACATTTTATACTTCGGTATTGGGTTTCGGGAACAATAACCGGTGAATATGGTGCAGGTTTCTTTTCGAATGGTGTTTCAGGTATTGTGGTCAACGCCTTCAAAGTGTGTGGACGGATGATCTTGCCTCCCATGTATAATGCAAAAATTTTCACGCTTACATTTTCTATAATCCTGGTACTGCTTGTTTTAATAGTTGTTTATTTGTGGCGACAAATTAAAAATAACAAGCAGGCCGGTACCTTTTTTCTGTTGCAGTGCTCTTTTTTACTGATAGCGCTTGCTCTGCCTTTTATAACCAGCGTAAGCACGCATACTTCAGAGAGTGATCGTTTTCTGCATTTCCCCTCTTACTTTTTCTGTATACTGACCGCTTTTTCTTTGGTTGTTCTTTTTAAAGATTATAAGTGGCTGCTGGTAGTGCTCGCTCTTATATTGAGTTACCAGGTGTATTTTCTTGAAAAAAATAATTGGAACTGGCGAAAAGCATCTTATGCTGTTCGTACAGTTCTTGAAATCATTCGGGAGCATCCACCAGGGCAAAAAGTTTATGTTGTAAACCTACCCGATGAAATAGACGGAGCTTTTGTATTTCGTAACGGATTCAAAGAGGCGCTGGAATTAAATAACATGGATACTTCTTCGGTCGTGGTAGTGTCGCAACTTAAAAGAGATGAGGAAATTAAAATACCGGGAAATATTCAGCCTCAAATTCTACCACATCAAACATTTATACCTCCCTTTTTAATGATTGAAAACCCTGGGAATAACAGGTACAGTAATGACAACAAAATACATATCGTTATTGCCAAAAACGAAATGATTATTTACTGGAATAAAGAAAGATGGGTAAAGCTATAACGCGCAATGCGGCGTGCATAAATAAAGACTGTTATTAGGCAGTATATAACTGCTCAAAATGCGATAAGCTTATTTCAAGAACCTTTTCATTCCGGCTTTCAAAAGAATTCTTTTAGCTGTATTTTTTGCAAATTCTTTCAGAGGGGTTACTACTTTCTTTATGGTAGATTCTTTGGGCCGTGTTTTAAAGATGGTATCGTGATATTTAATATCCGGTGCCACAGGAATGAAATAATATTGATAGTAAGATTTTCTTGTTATTTGTTCAGGTACCATAATCCTGCTATACCCATGGTATGAAATATCTGAACACTCGAAAATTACGCACCGGTTAAACAAAGGGGCTATACTTTGAATACAATTTTTCACCTCACTATCCCACAATTCCAGATGACCACCCCAATTAGCTTCCCAAACGGGATTAAAGAAAAGGATCAGATTCAGTTTGCGATAGAGATTTTTAATCGGGTGAATGTTATAATCGATATGTATGTCGAGAAAACTGTTATTTCCTCCCTGATGCAGACCATAACCAAGCCGGTCATTAATAAATGTGCAATCCCTGATACCCGTACACTCGGTAATCCAGTTTAAAAATAACTCTGAAGAAAGTGCATTATGTAATACAGTAAAGCAATTGTTGAGGTGAGCAAAATTTGAATCTTCAGATTTGTTTTCATTCAACCCTTTATAATGGGTTTTCATGGCCGAAAGGGATGGGAAATGTTTGTATATGTCCTGCGCAATCTGATCTTCAAGAAAGTTGTCAATTACAATATGCCTCACAGGCGTATTGCTGTTAAATAGCCTGCCAAGAGTTATGGTAGTTTCTTTATTGAAGATCTGATTGTTGAATATTTCGTTTACCGCCATAAGCAGTGAATATAGTAAATAGTTTGTTTATCGTTGGCAGGCTTAGAAAGATTAACCATGACGAAATACTAAGGAACCAGCGGTTATGCCAGTCGTCGCAGGTGAGCATTGTAGTGCCCAGGGTAAAAAGAATAAGACTTAAAAGATATAAAAACGGGTATAAATTATTTTTTAACCACCATCTTATGCTTAAAAGAGTAAATACATAGAACGGATAGAAAAATGAAGCAAGAAAAATGTTATGCCCTATACCGAAATAGGTTCTCAGTAAACCAAAAAATGCCTGGCTTCGAAGAAGGGCAAGCCTTATAAATTGTTGAAAATTATGTGTAATATAGTATAATAAACCATAGACGGAATTACCATTAGAGGCAGTTTTAATATTCACATTATGATCAAGCGTGGGAACGCCGCATATAATACGTTCATCGAGAAAAGGCAACATAAAATCAAGGCCGCCTCCACTTCCAAGTGCCGCATTGAGTACAAATAAGAAGACGACGCTAATGGCGACCACGGCCACGAGTTTTAATGGCGTACTGATCGTTTTTAAAAATCCAAAAAACAGGTACAGGAAAGTGGCCGGTATAAAAAGTAAACCCGTAGGGCGGGTAACGCAAATGAGCGCCAGTGAAAAAAGGATGATGAAAAAATGTAAAAGCGTAAGTCTTGAAAGTTGTAACAGGTAAGCCGTATAAATGATGCTAAAACTAAAAAAAAGCGACTCGGTTTGTAAGTAAAAATTTAACTCCTGGAGCGGGTAGTTAATCAAAAATAAAACGATACAGGCGATGGCTACTTTCGTTGAAAAAAAATGGGTGGCCAATTTGTAAAATGCAAAGGTTGCTATAAGATTAAAAAGAAGCTGCACAGCTGCTACAAACCAATATCCTATTCCCGATTTTAAAGCGAAAGTGAGTAGTGAGATCTGTGTTAAATAAAGGAAATAACTAGCTGAGCTTAAAGATCTGCCTGCCAGCAGGTGTTTTGCTTCGAAAATATATGTTTCTGCTTCTCCAACCGTACTTACTCCATTTTTATAGAACAACACAGCCTGTACGATCAGCCATAAAATGAAAACTGTGAATGAAATTGATTTTGGCTTTACTGTCATCAGGGAATTACTTTTTTGCATGCGCAATCCGTCCACCACAGAAAGGTCATTCATATTCGAAGTTGAAGGGCTGGTTGGTTCTGTCATAGTATTGGAGTAATTATACTGCCTTATTATCAATGTGGAATAGCGGCCAGTCTTGCAACATACTTTCCGATCATGTCAAATTCAAGGTTTACCACCGAGCCGGCATCGATATTTTTGATGTTGGTATGTTCAAAAGTATAGGGAATAATAGCTATCGAAAACTCGTTCAGGGTAACATTAAAAATGGTAAGACTAATACCGTTAAGGCTGATAGACCCTTTTTCAATAACCAGGGCAGCGAAAGCTGAAGGAAAAGTGAAGCGAAATTCCCAGCTTCCGTCCAGTGCCGTACGGCTGATACAGGTAGCAGTTGTATCTACATGGCCCTGTACAATATGGCCATCGAGCCGGGCATTCATAAGCATACAGCGTTCAATATTAACGAGGTCGCCGGTTTGCCAGGTGTCCAGGTTGCTTTTTTGAAGGGTTTCGGCAATAGCCGTTACCCGATGGCGGTTGCCCTGTATTTCTTCAACCGTAAGGCAAACGCCGTTATGACTCACACTTTGATCTACTTTAAATTCCTGGGAAAGGGAAGATGTTACCCAGAATGTTTTATTGGTTCCGCTAACAATTATTTCCTCTACCTTACCAATAGTTTCAATTATTCCTGTAAACATGGGTGCAAAAATCGGTTTTTTAGTGGTATGTTTCATTATTTCCGATTTTTGGCTATATTTGCAGCCCTTAAAAGGTTTAAAGGAGGTATATAAACTATGCTGATTATCGATTCAAAAGATTGCGAAAATATCGACAAGGCCCTCAAAAAATACAAGAAGAAATTTGAGAAAGCAAAGATACTGGTGCAGTTAAGAGAACGTCAATCATTCACCAAGCCGTCGGTAAGACGTCGCAATCAGGTGTTGAAGGCTGTTTACAAACAGAAAGTGGCCAGCGGTCAGATTGAAGGATAACTTCTAATTTACTGTCTAATAAATAATTAAGATAGCTGCGTAGCTCTTTTGCTACGCGGCTATCTTTTTTTGTTTTAAGGTATTGTTCATACATCAGCTATACTTTAGTTATACCTTATTCGTACTTAAAGCGCAGTCTGAGCAGAAAAGTGCGCTTTAAGTCTGGGTTTGACCCAAATAAAGTCTTAAGAAGGTATAAACAAAGTAATAATGTAGCTTTGGTGTAAACCAGGTGCAACTATGCAGCAGCCAATTTACTCTGCCATACAACCATTTCTGGATTATCTGAAATTCGAAAAGAGGTATTCTCCCCATACCATTACTTCATACGAGGACGACCTGCAGCAGTTTTTTAGCTATTTAAACGAGCAGTTCGACATGCAGGAGCCCGCTTTAGCAGAAATTTCCACCTCTTTTATCCGCAGCTGGCTGGCATCATTGAAAGAAAATAAGAACAGTTCCAAAACCATAAACAGGAAGATCTCATCCCTGAAGTCGTTTTTTAAGTATTATCTGCGTTTGGGAAAACTGGAGCAGTCGCCCATGACAACTATCATTGCTCCCAAAATACCTAAAAGGCTCCCCGTGTATGTTGAGCAGAAGGATACCGGTACTTTGTTTCAGCATGTGGAATTTCCCGACGACTGGAAAGGCAAAACCGACAGATTATTACTGGCTGTTTTTTATAACACGGGTATGCGGTTGTCGGAACTGGTGAATTTGAAGGAAAGCCAGGTGAATTTTGCCGCCGGTTCAATTAAAGTATTGGGTAAAGGAAATAAAGAGCGGGTAATTCCGGTCAGCGGTGAACTGATAAAGGCGATCAGGGAATATATTGATCTGAAAAGATCCGTGCTTGAATCGGCTGATGTTACTTATTTACTGGTAAACGATAAAGGCCGCCGGTTATATGATAAGTATGTATACTTCGCGGTAAAGAAATATCTTGCTATGGTTACTACCATCGATAAAAAAAGCCCTCACGTATTGCGGCATACATTTGCCACGCATCTTACCAATAATGGCGCCGACCTGAATGCGGTAAAGGAACTATTGGGGCATTCAAGTTTGGCTGCTACCCAGGTGTACACACATAATACTATTGAAAAGTTAAAAGATATCTATAAGAAGGCGCATCCGAAAGCGTAGAATTAGCTGATAATAATCAGGTGGATTACTAATGGCTATCAGGAAGTGCTATAGGTTGCTGTTTGCTTGTTATTAGCCGTTGGAAAAATCGATACAGCGTGCATTTTTTATTTGGAAATACCCTGTTGTTGTATTATCTTCATAGAGATAAAATGAGACGCTTATGTAGCTGAAATCATTCCCTTAAAATTTACCACCCTGATAACATTTTCTTCCCCTTAGTATGGTGGTTCCAATCAAGATCTTTCATTTATTGTTTAAATATTGTTTCACTGTTAAAATGCGATTGTTATGAACGTAAACATTCAGTCTGTGCGGTTTACTGCTGATTCAAAACTTATCGAACATGTTCATCGTAAACTTCAAAAAATTAACACATTTCACGACCGCATTATTAAGGTAGACGTATACCTGAAGTTGGATAATGTGGTGCACACTATAAAAGATAAAATCGCAGAAATAAGAGTTCAGGTTCCCCGCCACCAGTTTTTTGTGAAAGCCAGTTCGAAGTCATTTGAGGAATCTTTCGACAATGCGCTGGAGTCGTTGGTGAGCCAGGTTAAAAGAAAAAAAGAAAAACAAGCTGCCTGATAAAAAAAAAGATTAGAATACTAAACCTCCCCAAAAGGGAGGTTTTTTTATTTATGTCCATTCCTCAGCGTCACGAAATCCGGAGCTTTTTGTTTTGTATGGATGGTATTTTTAGCGCCGCGGGGCTGATATTTGTGTTTCGGTGATATCAAAAACACTTTATACAAATCTGTATAACCTTTATCAGTAGCAGCATTGCGAAAGGAATTGAAAACAAGCAAAAAAAAATTGAGTCAAAGTTTTTGAATTACACAAATTCATTTACCTTTGCCTTCCTCAAAAAATAGCAGGGTAGAAAACGAGGAGGAGGAAGTTCTTTACAGGCTTGAATTTCATCGAATTGCCAGACTGTTTGCAGGCAATAATTGAGATTTTTTTTAAACGATAACAGAGCGTTAATATTGCACTTTATTTAACCGGCTGATATCATACAATTGCCGAAAGAAAAGGCAAGATGTGCTTAAATTGCCACTTTAGCTCAGCTGGTAGAGCAACTGATTTGTAATCAGTAGGTCGTTGGTTCGATTCCGACAAGTGGCTCAGATAAAAACAAGGGCAGGTTCCAGAGCGGCCAAATGGGGCGGACTGTAAATCCGCTGTCTTTCGACTTCAGTGGTTCGAATCCACTCCTGCCCACA
>Ga0068855_100006382_pt1 | contig 14369 bp, 13 predicted proteins | sample KBSCornC52_FD_66592 | JGI IMG/M metagenome (GOLD analysis project Ga0068855, IMG submission 66592) | Corn rhizosphere microbial communities from Kellogg Biological Station, Michigan, USA - KBS Corn C5-2 | ecosystem: Host-associated > Plants > Roots > Rhizosphere > Soil ... | reverse complement strand
TCACCGTGGTGTTAAATGTGCCGGTGGTTGCCGTGCTGCTTGCCGTGAAAGAAAGCGTGGAGCTGCCGCTGCCGGGGGCAGCAATCGATGCCGGACTGAAGCTGGCGGTCACACCGCTTGGCAGGCCTGAAATCGAGAAAGCAACCGACGAATTGAAGCCGTTCGAGACCGACGTAGAAATCGTGCTGGTGGCCGAGCTGCCCTGAGTAACGGACAGACTTGCGGGCGAAGCACTCAGCGCAAAATCCGGGCTTGTGCCGGGATTAAAGACGATGTCCAGAACCGGATGCAGCTCAATTCCATTGGGAGCAACGCCGGTTTGCCCGTGCAGAAAATCAAACATGCCCACGCCTGTGACTTTCACTGGAATGTTTGCTGTCTGGAAGCTGGTAGTGGCGGTGAATTTGGCATTGAATTCATTGCGCGCGTTGGTTATGCCCGGCAAAAATGGGCTGCCTGCGCCAACGCACGTGGGCGACGGGATCTCCACGATCATAGTCAGTCCGCCGGCATCCTGAAGCACCAGATGATAGTCGGAATCGCTTTCCAGTTTGTAGAGCGTCAGCGTGGCATTGAGCACCCACTGCGTCGTTTCCCACGGCGATACGCGGTTATTGGCCGGGATTGGATTGGGCGCGGCCGGCGCGCGCAGTGCCGCAATGGTTGTGTTGGTGGAAGAGTTCAGGTTGACCAGGCCGACATCGGCGTCAGTCCCGGTTTTTACTGACCAGCGCTCCACGCCGCATTGGGCGAAGAGCGATGTTGGAACAGCCAGCAGGAGTACAGCCAACAACAAACGACTACGGCGCAGATGTTGCATCATCCAGCCTCCAGGTTCGTTTCGGGGCCCATTAAGCTACGGGGCATCATAGTTGCTGCGAAGGAGATCGATATAGAAATATTGTTAAATTCGCAAAAAGAGAGTTCCGAATTGGAACGCTAAAGCACTGGCGCTGCATGGATTGATGGAGCTGCGATGGCAGGGATGCGGTTCCCCAACGACAGGAACATGTGTTTTAAGCTCAGAGTCACAGCGTAGCAGACGAGGACTCCAGGACAGTGGTCCCATTATCAAGCGATGGTCGGTCGACGTTGAAGACCCATGTTTCTGATGGTTTAGTAGCAATCGCAAAGGCAAACTATCCTTTACAGTTAAAGAACGCGGGAGCAAACTATATCTGGTACTCTGCTCATTTTTTTACCTTAGCAGTGAGGAGCGTTTATGGCAAGCGCTTGCACCAAGACTTTGTTCGGCTGTGGCCTGATAGTTCTGCTGGCGGCCGGAATGAAGCCCCAGACGTCGGCTTCCGCGACAGGGAACCAGCCCACGCAAGCCCAAGCTCCAGAAAAAGACAAAGACAAAGAACAAAAACCCACTCCTGTGTATGAATCCGCCACGGTGCTTAAGAGCATTACCCGCCTGGTAGTGGTGGATGTTGTAGCCACGGACAAAGAGGGCGCCGTCACTGATTTGACGCAAGATGATTTCAGCTTATTAGAAGATGGCAAAGAGCAGAAAATCAGGGTGTTCAACTTTCAGCAGCCGCACGTGAACCCGCCTGGAAACGCGGCTGTTGCTGCATCGAAGCCACCGGAAAATGTGTACAGCAATGTGGCGCGCTTCAGCGCCAGCAGCGCGCTCAACATCCTGCTGCTGGACGCGCTGAATACCAATCTGCCGCACCAGGCATACGTCCGTGACCAGATGATCCGGTATCTGCAGAAAATGCCGGAAGGACAGCCCGTAGCGGTTTATATGCTCAGCACCAAGTTAACGCTGCTGCAGGATTTCACTAACGATCCCGAGGTCTTGAGGAAAGTAGCCAGGGAAATCAAGAGCAACGTATCGCCACTGCAGGATAGTCCCGCAGGTGGTCCGGATGCCGAACTTCTTCCGGCTGGTTTCGCTGATGCCGGCCTGGTTCCGGCGCAAATGGTGAGCGCCATGCAAAGCTTTGAACAGGAACGTGTCGCATTCCAGACCGACCTGCGACTCACCTACACCCTAAACGCACTCACCTCAATTGCGCGCTCGCTTTCTGGCTATCCGGGACGCAAAAACCTCATCTGGATATCGGAGGCGTTTCCCCTCAGCATTGATCCCAACATGGAACTCACCGGAGATACCTTTGCCGGAACGCGCAACTATGGCCCACAGATCGCCGAAGCCGCGGATTCTCTGATCGATGCTCAGATCGCCATGTACCCGATCGACGCGCGGGGACTGGTACCGTCGTCTATGTTCGACGCCTCCAATAATGGCCGGGACAAATTTGGCCGTTCCATGTCCCGCCCCGGCAGAATGGCTACAACCATGAGCAATGAATCGGCGCAGTTGCAAAGCGTGCATGGAGCGATGCAGGAAATGGCTGATCGCACCGGCGGACGCGCGTTCTACAACACCAACGGCATTGACGCGGCTATCCGCAAGAGCATTGAAGATGGATCAACCTATTACACGCTGGCCTATTATCCTGAGAACAAAAACTGGAATGGAAAGTTTCGCAAGATCCACGTAAAGGTGAATCGGTCCGGCGTGAAGCTGCGCTATCGCCTGGGCTATTACGCGGTTGATCCCACATTGTTTGCCGAGAAGAACCAAAAACAGCAGGATTCGGCGTTCGCCCTGGCGCTTAGCCCGGATTCACCGATCGCGACGGGCCTTCCTTTTAATGCGCTGGTGCTTCCTCCGGCAGAAGCGACACCGAAAACCGTGCGCGTCAATTTTGGCGTCGATCCCCACGCCATCAGCTTTGAGCGGCTGCCAGACGGACTGCAACACGCCACGCTGGAGTGCACCGTCCACGCGTTTTCCGCTAAAGGCAAGCTGGTGCGCGGCGTAGCTACAACCGTGAAGGCGGCCCTGAAGCCGGACACGTTTTCCAAGGTGATGCAAGATGCCTTTCCATGCCAACAGGCGATCGACCTGGAGCCCGGCACTTATTACCTGCGGCTTGGTGTTCGCGACAGCCGCACAGGCCTGATCGGCACCACCAATGCCAAAGTGGCGGTGGCTGCGCCTTCAAAGCCCTAGCTGCTTCAAAAGCAGTGCACAATCAGTGACACGCGTTCCTGTTTTGGCGCCAGGCTATTCCATCGCGTTTCGTTGGCAATTACAGGGTTTCATTGTGCCCTGGAAGACAGGGATGCATCAGAGATGCAACAGTAACTTCACCTCAGTAACTTGTTGGCGCGATTCTCATACTTCTATCGTGGATCGAAGTCGGTTGGCGCCGTAAAGCGTCCAGCTGCTGAGGAGATCGCCATGGCTGCCGGAGATATCACTTTCGTGAAGTGCCCTCGCGGGGATTCCTTTCCGGTACGCAAAACGGCCAGCCCTTCGACCGGTCATCAACAGATCATCTGCCCCAGATGCGGGCACGACTTTGACGTAACCATGGACGAAACCGTGGAGCGCCTTTCACCCGAACCAAAGCTTGCGTTAGCGCTCGCGCGGTAAGCCTTAATTCGCCGACGCGCAGCAAGCCTGACATTGGCGGAAGCGCAAGAAGCCTGAAACTTGCAATTGCGCGGCAGGTGCACCTTCTATCCTGACTTTACGATTCTTCCGCCTCTTCCTGGAGCGCCGTCAACAGTTCATCGTCCACCTGCCAGTTCTTGAGCACTTTGATGGCAATGCCCACGCCGAATCCAGCCCGCACCAGCCCGCGAAAGATCCGCGCCGCTTCTTTGTCGTTGGCGGGCTTCTTGGCGCGTTTGCGCTTCAGGTAGGCCCGCGCCAGCTCTTCTTCGTTGACGGCGGCGTAAGTTTCATTGACGACTTTTTCGATCACGTCCTGGTGAACGCCTTTAACTTTCAGATCAGTGATTACGCGGCGCCGGCCGAACTTTTCATTGTCGCGGCGAAAACTGGAGTACGCAGCGGCGTAATTTGTGTCGCTCAGATATTTCTGGTCTTTCAATCGCAGGATCACCATCTCCACCAGCAGATGGCCACGCTCGTCCCTGGGGACGCGCTGGCGCATGAGCCTTTTCAGCTCGGCGACGGTCCGCATGCGTCGACCCAATGAGCGAATAGCGTAGTCATAGAGAGCATTCTCGTCGACGATTTCTTTAGGGCGCTTGAAAGCCATCTCGTAGGAAGAATAGCAAAAGGAGCCCTTACGGCGGATGAAGCTTTACAGCCCCACTCCGCAGCGTTCGAGCCGCTGGCGGCCCATTTTTGAATCAGCTTGCATCCGGACTGGCGCGGAGTACCAGTTTTGGCGACTCGTTCAAGCCGAGCCAATATTCCTGAATGATTTTCACAATGCGCATGATCTCATCAGGGTTTCCGGGCTTGATCAGGTAGGAATTTGCTCCCAGGTCATAAGCGGCATTCACAGCGCTGGTTGCGCTATCAATGGTGAGAATGACAACCGGAATTCGTCGGATATAAGGCTGCGTTCGCTTCCACTGCAGCAACTCGAAGCCAGTCATTTCAGGCAAAGCCAGATCAAGCAAAATCAATGCAGGCAGAGGGTATTTGTTCCTATCGCCGTATTGTCCCAGTCCGCTCAAATAGCCGAGTGCCTCCTGCCCGTTCTTGGTCCAAACAATCGGATTCAGCACCTTCGTCTTCTCGAACCCACGGCGGATCAAGGCCGCATCAGAGGGCGTGTCTTCCACGAGCAGAATGGTTGGTAAAATGGATTCAGCCATACGATTTTCTCAGAGTGGGCAATTCGCCCTAAGTCTTACAGCTTCGGCCCTTCATTCAATTCCATCCAATAAGTCCGGAAGGCGGAGACAAGCTGCTCCAGTTCCGAATTATTGCTCGGTTTAACCAGATAAGAATTCACTCCCAACTCGTAAGCTTTATTGACGTCAACCTGATGGCTGGAAGATGTGAGCATGATGATCGGAATTCTCTTCAGTGCGGAATCCTGCATGCGTATCCACTCCAACACCTCAAATCCAGACCGGCGCGGCAATTTAATGTCCAACAGAAGGACACATGGAATAGGGTGAAGAGACCGGTTCTCATATGGTGCATCGCCCGCCAGATATGCCACAGCTTCATCACCGTGGGTGAGGCGCAACATCGGGATACTCGGCTTGATTTTTGCAAATGCCCTCTGGATCAGGCGAAAATCGGAAACATCATCTTCCACAAGTAAAACCGGTCCTTCAGACATTCGGGTCAACCTTCTCCTTCTCTGGTTCCGCCAGCGGGAGCTCAATCCAAAATGTGCTCCCCTTTCCCACTTCTGATTCGAGCCCGCACGAGCCTTCCATACGGGAGATAGCCCGCTTCACAATCGCCAGTCCAATGCCGGTGCCGGGATACGTCTCCCGATCATGCAGGCGCTCGAAGACCTGCCAGATACGTTCGCGATGCTGCGGAGCTATCCCGATGCCATTATCTGTGACGCTAAGCCGAACAGAGGCGTTGTGTGCTTCAGCACGCAAATCAACTTCTGGAGACAAGCCCTTCTTATGAAATTTCACCGCATTTGACAGCAGGTTGAACGTAACTTGTGCCAGCGCCTGTTCGTGCGCCCGGACCCATAGGTCCGGAGAGATATGCACCTCAAGCGAGCCACCGTGATCGTTGCCAAGCTGCCGGATAGCATCATCTACGGCGTCCTTAAGATTGACCGCTGTAAGTTGCAAATTAACGCGGCTTACACGGCCATATTCAAGCAGGTCCTGGACCAGTACATTCATCCGGGCCGCTGCTTTAATGATCTCGTCCAGGTATTCCCGGCCCTGCTGATTGAGGTCTTTGGTGCAATCCTCCTGCAGCGCTTCAGCAAAGCCTACGATAGCCCGCAGCGGAGCGCGCAGGTCATGAGAGACAGAGTAGGCGAAGGCTTCAAGTTCCGCATTGCTCTGTTCGCGTTCCTGAACACGCAGCTCAAGTTCATCCGCATGGCGCTTCAACTCTTCCAGCAGCGCTTTGCGGTCGCTCATGTCACGCGTTACTTTGGAAAAGCCGTAAAGAACGCCTTCTTCATCGCGAAGCGCCGTTACTACGATGCTCGCCCAGAAGCGCGTGCCGTCCTTGCGTACCCGCCAGCCCTCGCCTTCAAAGTGCCCCTGCTCTGCGGCAGTCTGCAGGACCCGTTGCGGCAACCCGCTGCGGCGGTCTTCTTCCATGTAAAACATCGAGAAGTGCTTGCCTGAAACTTCTTCCGCCGAGTAGCCTTTGATGCGTTGCGCTCCGACATTCCATGAAGTGATATAACCGCCGGAATCCATGGAAAAGATGCCGTAATCAATAACACTTTCAACCAACAGTCGGAAACGCGCTTCCGCAGCGCGACGCTCCGTGAGGTCGCGGGTGATTTTGCCGAAACCGATAAGGTTTCCACCGTCATCGCGGATGCGTGTAATAACCACGCTGGCCCAGAAGCGCGACCCGTCTTTCCGCAGCCGCCAGCCTTCATCTTCAAAGTGCCCGGTCTGGGCGGCCACACGCAGTTCCTGCTCCGGCTTGCCCATTGCCAAATCGCGCGCAGTGTAGAACACGCTGAAATGCTTGCCGATGATCTCCGCTGGCTTGTACTGCTTCAGGCGCTCAGCCCCGGCATTCCACGAGGTGATATATCCCGCCGGATCGAGAAGGAAGATGCCATAGTCCGCGACCGTATCCACCAGAAGACGGAAGACTTCAGGCGAATGCAGTCCAGCACGGAGATCGACGGCTGAAGTTGGACGCTTGGTGGACATGCCTGGGCCCGAGAAATTTATTCTATCAGTGGGCAGGTCTGGTTAGGACTTCCGACGCAGAGCACCGTCCCAGGACTTGCGCCCTAGCGAAATCTCACGCCCGGGCAACAAACTCACGCGTCTCCGTGGACACCTTGACCTTCTCACCTTGTTTAATAAACAGAGGCACGCGGATTTCCAACCCGGTTTCGAGCGTGGCGGGTTTAGTCACGTTGCCGCCGGATGAATCGCCGCGCACGCCTGGCTCCGTCTGGGCAATCGCCAGCTCCACGTGCGGAGGCAGTTGCAAACCAATGGGATTGCCGTTGTACTTGTGTACCTGGATGACCAGGCCTTCGCCCAGAAAATCCTGCGCATCGCCAACCATCTCCTGCGAGAGCGCAAGGGTCTCAAAGCTCTCCTGGTCCATAAAGTAGAAACCGTCCGCGTCACTATATAAGAATGATGCGGGGACCATTTCCAGGTCGGGTTCCTTGAACTTGTCGCTGGCTTTGAACGTCTTGTCAAAGACGGCGCGAGTGAGCAGATTGCGCATCTTTATGCGGACCAGCGTCTGCCCGCCGCGCGCGGTTGGAGTGTTCACTTCCACGTCAAGACAGTGGAAGGGCGTGCCGTCCAGTTCAAAAAACATTTTGCGCTTGATGTCAATGGCATCAATCAGTGCGGCCATGGGTCCCTTCGCGGCGTTTTAAATGTGGATCTTCGATCTTCGATCAAACAACGCTTCTAGGATATCAGGCGGAAATATTTCTCACATCGGATCGTGGCGCCGCGCTGGCCACTGCCAGGATGACTCCGGCGAACAGCAGTGTATCGGCGAAGTAGTTGATCCCCTCTACCTTGACGCCGATTTCCGGATGCGATAACGCCATAACCATGACGGGGATATAGATAACCAGAATCGTGAGCAAGATCCAGCCGCCGAGACAGGAACCCACGGTCCGCGTTTTCCTGTTCAGCAGAATACTCACCCCGGTAACAAGAAGACCTGCGCCCGTAACATAGTCAATGATTACGCGTCCCGGGACCCACGACGGCATTTCTCTTTGGAGCGGGACTCCGGGAAGTCCCATGGGGTGGAGAAAGTGTTGAATACCAAAGAAAATTGCGGCGAATGCAATGGCTATGCGCCCCACTGTAATCAGCGTGCTTCGGGCTTTGCCGCGCCATCCGTCTTTTGCCATGGCTGCAAGAATCCATCCGGCGCCGCCGAATGAACTCTCGCGGCAAACGATGGTCCAGGTAAACCGGGAGCGCGTCCACGGAATATGGGCGTGCATTTGGCGCAGCCCGCCGGGAAGATAGAGCATGGCGACAAACATAAACATCATGATTCCCACCAGCAGGCCGGACCAGCGCACGCCAATTTTGGTGGCGATGCTGAGCGATGCGGCGATCAACGCGCATCCAACGAAATATACCCAGAACATACGCCCTGGCATGTAGCGCGGCACAAGGCCTTGAACGAATTGCGGGCCAAAAAGATGCAATGCGCCGAAGACCGCCAGCGGAACAGCGAAACACAAATTGCTCAAGGCCACGATCTTGTCCAGCCCGCGGGCCTGGGCGATGTCGTCTTTCGCCGCCCATAGCCCGATCAGCAAAACTGCTAAGCCAGCGCAGCACATTGCCACCGCTGTGCCAGGGGCTTGCAAGAATGTGACGAGAAGGGTCGGATGCATAGATTTTCGCAATTCGGTAATAGAGCCTGAGATTCTACTACTCTGGGACGAACTGCCACCCTCGCGCAAAGCCCAGTATGCTGCTGCTCTCCTTTGTGTTCCTTGGTGTCCTTTGATGCTGAAGGCTTTGCTTTTCCGATCACGCGCGATGACGGCGCTTCCGGCGATTCTTGCGGCCACCTGTCGCCACACGGAGTTTTCACTTTTCCCATTTTGGATCATCGCGTGTCTTCTTCTTCGAGCAGAAACGCTTCTTCCTTCCTCATCCGACTTATAATCACCTGCTAGAAAGTCAAGGAAAGGAGCATTCCAATGAAAAAAAATCGCGTACTAGGCCGGGCTGGCGCCCGTCTTGTGAGTGAAGAGGAACTTGAGCAGATCGCTGGCGGATTCAAAGTCGCCGGATTCTTTGGCAGCGGACTCGGTACTGGAGCTTGTAACTATGATCCCGTAACCTGCAGGGTTATCAGCGGAGACTGCAGTGACGTCCCGCCGCCTTGCCTCGGCCAATAGTCCAACCCAAGATCAGCGAACGTAAAAAGGCCCGGTCAGGGCCTTTTTTAATCGAATGGCGGGTGGCCGTGGTGCCGCCCAGAAAATCGTGATGCTGCCTGTGGGCAATCCGTCGTCATTTACGTTCGCCGTAGATGTCATATCCGTCAGCACGCCCCTGAAAAGTGTGATTAGGCGTAATCCTAAGCTCATTGGCAGAGACTTCTAGGTTCTCGTTGCGCGTGGGGACATAAGTCGTAAAGCGGATTGCCAATGTGTCGCCTTTCCGGTTAACCGTCACATGAGCCGTCGCTGTTCCGATATTGCGCGGACCCGACAGTGTAATGTTGGTGTTGAACGAGTAATTATCGTCTCCACTGGGTATCCAAAAATCTTTGAAGGTATCAATGCTGTCGCCAGAAGTGTATTTGACGTGCCATTGCTCGAACCTGCCGCCGCCAAGCCGGTTGTAAATCCTGCTCGCCCCCCAGCAAACAAAAGCAACTATCAACGGGGCAATAATAGCGAGGAACCACCTATTTCTCATCTCTCGCCTGCTGTCTAAAACCGTTGTCGGTTTATCTTCTGTCGATATGACAGGCTTTGTCGTTTGCATCATGGCGTCCGAGTTTACCATCTAGGACCCAGAACGAGATAAGTAAGAACGCAATTGATGAGAGGCTCAGACAAACGATGCTATCAATATAAGTCATAGAGTGCCCGATTTCTGCGGCAGCGCGGCTCGGAGCATCATCCCGACTCGCCGCTTCTCTGATTGATCGTGGACCGCAGGAGCCCTCGCCAGCGAGGGCGAGTGAAGTAGCATCCCACCCTTTCGCCGAAGCTAAAAAACAAGGCTAGTTGATTCGAAGGAACGGGGCACCCGCGCGGTGTTGAAGGAGACAGAAACGAGCAGAGGAAGAATGGGCCACCCGCCCGATTAACGCCGACACGATCAAGACAACGAGCAGTAAAGGGCTTCCGCTCTGCATAGCGTTATTGCATTCGTAATGGTTGTCCCGACGATCCCTGTACGCCCTGATTCCTCTCTATCGGCCATGTGGAAAACGCGAACCAAAGGAAGACAAAGAAACTCACGCCTGGGATAAGCATCGTGAGACCTAACACCCCAGGATGCCCGGCTTTGGAAAAAATCCTCCACCACGCCGCAATCAAAACAGGTAGAAAGAATAGGAAGATTACGGCAAGTATCAGCAGCTCCGGTAAACCTATCTTGCCTCCAAACATTTGTTTTCTCCTCCTTCTCGCGGACTCGGGATAGTAGCACAAAATCTGTCTATCTTAATTACGGCATGAAAAGCTCATTATTCCGGGCGGGCGGACGCAAAGGATGGGGCACCCGCGTGGTGTTGAAGGAAGAGAGCAGAAGAAGGGTGGGCCACCTGCCTTTGCGAGCAAGGGCGGGGAGAATTGAACCGCGATTTTACATGTCGGGGCCATCCGCCTATCCAATTAAGGTTATTTCTTGGCAATAGTCTTCACCATTTCTGCGACGGTCTGCAAAACCTGTTGACCGTCTTTCGAGAATATGACGTCAAGTGTTGTTGCTGGACTTTTGTCCGAAGATGCAACCCCACTGCTCTCGCCTTGCTGAACGAAAGTTCTCCTTGCCATTTCAAGCTTGAATTTGAATTGCTCATCTTGAGGAAGAAGAGCAATGAATGGGTCAACCGCTGCTAGCTCCAGTGCTAATTTGCGATTAGTTTTTTCTTCCTTGAAGAATCGATCCGCCTGACTAACCGCATAGGCCGCCACAACACCGATGGTAATCGTGAGAAAAACTCGCGCCGCGAACGCTCCCCACCTGAAATCACCCTGCATGCTTGGAAGAAATGCGTATCGCGCAAAGAGAATGAGCGTAACGAAAGCAACTATTGTAACGGATTGCCAGAGCCACATTGAATTTCGAGCTGAATTGGCCGTTTTCAAATAACCGCTGGTCACTCCAAGATTCCCAATCACTCCTGCCAATTTCTGAACCTCTTCGTGGCGAGACTTCACATAGTCGAGAATATTATTTGCTTCGAATCCGTAGTCTTTAAATAGCTTGTCAAGTTTGTTCGTGGCATCCGCAACAAAGGCTTCTCGTTCCGTCATAAACTCAGCGCTACGATCCGCCAAACTCTTAGTGTGATCAGAAATGAGGTCCGTGACTCTCTTCTGCAACTCCGCTTCTAAAGAGGCGAACTCTCTATTCCGATTCTCTTGTGCCGATGAAAACTGCGCCTGTTGGTCCGTGAGGGTCTGGCTCAGATTTTCCTGTATTTTGCGAAGACTCTCCGTGTACGCGTTATTCCGGCTTTCTTGAGCATCGGCGAAAACCTTCTGTTGCTCTGATGCCTGTACCGCAATTTTTTGCCGTTCGCCCTCAAGCTGAGTTTGCATGTTGGAAATTGTAGAATCGGTCGCCGTTTCGAACGAATCAAGCTTTCTTGCAAGTTCTGCTATTCCGGCCCTCGATCTTTCTTGAATTACGCTGAACGCGCGCGCTTGCGCTTCCAGAGACTCTCGATATGAATTAACACTGCTCATTAAGGCAATCAGTTCTTCGGAAGTTGATATGCCAGGTATTTGCGAGAGTTGAACCAATGCTCCATCCGCATTGATATTTGCATTATTGAGGTGTTCTGGATTCCGATCATTCAAGAACGCCTCGATTTCATTCTTCGCTCCGACGAAATTCGCCGCGATTGCATCAAGTGGTGCTGTTGGAGTGGTTGAAGGATCGCTTCCGCCCACACGTTTGCCACACACCGCCAAAACCGTTCTTAATCTTTCGAGAGCGTCGTTTGCGCTCGCGGAATTGTCCTCAATATGGGCCGCCTGATCTATTGCGGGCCCCAGCGCTGACAAGGCACTCCATACTTGGTGATTCAGAACTCGCGAAGTCCAGCTACTCATCTTTTACACCTTTCTGACAGAGATGAATCTAGAAGTATCCTTTTAGAACAGGCCATGAGCTGCTGGCAAAGATGCCGCCAGGATAGGCTCATTAGGCTTATTCCCAAAAATGAGGGGGTTGTTGAAGGAAATACTAACCGGACACAATTGCAAGCGCAATAATTGTCGCGTAGTTATGTGTTATTCCTTTTAACGGTTCATAACAGGGCTCAGCCGTGCCCTTATACCAACTCTTGCCAGGTGAGGTGGGATCTCAGCCCTCGCTATCGCAAAAATGACGGCGGATTCCACGGATCATAGGGCAGGTGTACTGCCGGAAAGATGCAAGGAATTTTGGCCAGTGCGTGAATCTCTCAGCATGCGAAATTGAACATGGCCGGTTTCGTGCTTTCTTTGTGGGCGAAAATTGGGCTAAAGTTATGATTCTCGAGCTTTGCCAAAAAATCAAAACAATGGCTTTTCCAGCGTCCAAATAAGCGGGAAAAGCGGAAAGAAAACTGCCATGGAAGAAGCACAACACCAAAATCAAAAGCGTTTTACCGCGGAGGACACAAAGAACACAGAGAAAGAGCGAGTCCGACAGCGGGCGGAAACGCTGGTGCGGAGGATCGGAGAGACCTGCGATGAGTTAGACAAGTTGGCGGAGGAGAATCCGGGGTTAGTGGGGAGAGTGGCGCGGAGCGCGGAAGAACACAAAGACGCGTATCTGCGTCTTAAAGCGAGGTTGACACTGGCGGACATGGCTCCGCGCTGCCAGTGGGTGAGGCAGGACGGAACAAGTTGCGGGTCTCCGCAGATGAAGCAGCACATCTACTGCTTTGCGCACATGCAGATGGCCGAAGCCAGAACACTGATGCTGATGCTGCCGGTGGCAGAGGATGCCAACGCGATCCAGATTGGGCTGATGCAGATACAGAAAGCGCTGATTGAGGACAGAATCTCAATGAAGAAGGCTGGGCTGCTTTTGTACTCAATGCAACTGGCGCTGACGAACGTGGGCCAGACGACGTTTGGGCAAGCGAAGGATGAAGAGATAGTGCGGGAAACAGTGGATGAAGAGGAAGCATTCAGCCGTCAACGGGCAGCAATCTGCCAAGACGAAAACCAAAAACCTTCAACCACAAAGGACACGAAGGACACGGAGGAAAACCAAGGCTTACCACTGATGAACACTGATGACACTGATAGGAAATTGGAGAGTGGAATAAAGCCGGTGGAATGGAAGCCTACGCCTGACATGTACAGAATGGACACGAAGGCGGGAAAAGAAGCATACGAGGAGAGCTTTGGGATGAAGATCGGGGTATCTGGAAATTGGGACATCGGGTCATCGAGTCATCGGGAAATCGGAACACCGCCGAGGGCGGCGGTGCCACATGAGGATGGTTTGCCACAAGAGCACGCTGAAACCTACGCCGTTCTGGGATGACCTGGGATGCGATGGGACACCAAGGGAGGGGGGTATCCAGATCCGGTGATCCGGTGATCGGGACATCGGGTGATCGGAGAAGCAAAAACCTCACCATTGATGAATGCTGAAGGCATCGACCAAGGAGCCGGATGATCGGCCCTTAATAGCTCCCGAGTGGAGCACGGCATAGATGCCGTAGAAGATCTTTGACAATTGATAAATCGGGTGATCGGGACATCGGGTGATCCGGTGATCTGAAAACCCAAGAAAACCTTATCGCTGATGACACTGATGGACATCGGGTGATCCGGTGATCGGAAAAGCAAGGCTTACCACTGATCAACACGGATGAGACGGATCGGAAAAACCGAAGATTGGTTCTTGATCCGCGATCATCCGCGCAAATCCGCGGTAAATGAGCTTGCAGGGATCCCTCGCTCCGCTTCGGGATTTCAGAAAAATTAAGGAGACGCTTCGTTCGCGTCTCCCTGGGTATTTCGTTTGGTGGTTGTTTACAAGTTGAGCAACTATGCTCTTCCGGCGCTAAATCCGGCTTGCTCCATCTGCTCCCGTGCAGCATCCGCAGTGGAATGGACGCCTTGCACTTTGAGCTTGAAGTCGTCTGGATTGCTGGCGTTCTCCAAGGCGGTTTCATAGCTGACCAGGCCTTGCGAGTACAAATCGTAGAGGGACTGGTCGAACGTCTGCATACCGTACTGGGAGGTTCCGGCGCCAATGGCCTCATGAATCAGGCGCGTCTTTTCCGGGACCATGATGCACTCGCGGACAAACGCGGTAGAGATCAGGACCTCAGTGGCTGGGACGCGGCCTGCACCGTCAGCGCGCTTAACAAGTCTCTGGCTGACGACGGCCCGCAATGTGGCGCCAAGCTGCATACGCACTTGCTTCTGCTCCGGTGGAGGAAATACAGCGATGATACGGTTGATGGTTTCAACTGCATCCAATGTATGCAGTGTTGAGAAAACAAGGTGACCGGTTTCGGCGGCGTGCAGCGCGGTGGAAATCGTCTCCAGATCGCGCATTTCGCCCACCAGGATCACGTCCGGGTCCTGACGTAAACTAGCTCGCAAGGCTGACCCGAACGAGGGAGTGTCCACCTCCACTTCACGCTGGTTGACAAAACCTTTCTTATCACGATGAAGGAATTCGATAGGGTCTTCAATCGT
>Ga0068855_100006380_pt1 | contig 14370 bp, 10 predicted proteins | sample KBSCornC52_FD_66592 | JGI IMG/M metagenome (GOLD analysis project Ga0068855, IMG submission 66592) | Corn rhizosphere microbial communities from Kellogg Biological Station, Michigan, USA - KBS Corn C5-2 | ecosystem: Host-associated > Plants > Roots > Rhizosphere > Soil ... | reverse complement strand
GATACAGGATGCCGCCGTCCGAGAAGCTGGTCAGGCCAGTTCGTTGTTTACGCCCTGGTGCAGCTGAAATTGATGAACCTGAAGCGGAGGACTCGATGAAAAGCGTAAAATTCGGGACAATGGGGCTGTTGGTTGGCTGTGCTGCGTTGACGGCTACGGGTGCCGCGTTCGCGCAAGATGCCGCGGTGGGAGCCGGTGCGACCGCCACCACGACCACCACCACGACCGTCGCGCCGGCGCCGGCCCCTGCCACGGCCACGCCAGCCCCGGCACAGACGGGCATGGCCCTCCCCGGAGCGGCTCCCGACGCCGCGGCAGCGGGTGGCCGCGACCACGACCTGGTCGTGGGCCACTTTGGTATTGGTTACATGGGTCGCCGGGGCATGCCCGTCACCTTTGACGCCGGTTCTGGCGCCGTGGGACCGACGATCGACGCCCCCGTCATCGGTATGCGCTACTGGCTCGACCCGATGATCGGCATCGACGCGGGGCTGGGCCTCCTGTTCTCCGGCGGTTCGGTCAAGAACCCCGCGGGGACGAGCAACGATCTTCAGGGCTACACCGTTTTCGTCCTGCACGGCGGCGTGCCGCTTGCGCTCGCGGGCTCCAAGCACTTCAGCTTTCAGGTTATCCCGGAGCTTAACCTTGGCTTCTCGAGCTCTACGATCGCAGGCATGGGCGGTGGCCCCGAGACAGACTTGAGCGGATTCCACCTCGATGTGGGTGCGCGCGCGGGCAGCGAAATCCAGTTTGGGTTTATTGGCATTCCGGAGCTCTCTCTTCAGGCTGGTATCGGGCTCGCCTTCAACTACGACCGCCTCAAAAACACCGTCAAGTCGAATCCAGAAGCCTCCACCACGGTGAGCCGGACCTCGCTCGGCACCTCCGTGGGCGATAATCCATGGAACATTTTCACGGGAAATATCGCTGCGCTCTACTACTTCGACTGAGCCCCAAATCCGGTGTTATCCTGAAGATTCGCGTGCGCGGCGACTCTGCAGTCCAGCGCACGCGACCTACATTGTGCGGAGGTTCGCGTGAATTTACGACGCTTGTCCCTGTTTTCTCTGGGGTTTGCCCTGCTCGTCGGGTGCGGAAGTGGCGCCAGCGCGGGTCCGTCCGTGCAAGCCAATCAAGATCCGGCGCCAAACCCGAATGCGCCGGCGCCAAACCCGAACGCGCCGTTGCCAAACCCGAGCGCGCCACCCGGAAATCCTCAGGATCCAGCGGTAAGCGACCAGCGCCCCCCGTCCTCGACGGATCAACCCTCGAGCTCGGATGGCACAGGCGCTTCGGGCGGCGAGACCAATCAAGGCCACGGTGGACGTAGAGGCGGCGGTGACGGAGGTGGCGGAAACGTTGCAGGCACGAGCGACGTTGGCGCCTGCAGCCCGACCGTTAACAACTGCGCCAACTGCGACATCATCAACGACTGCTTGAACGCCTGCAATTGTTACAACCAGCTTGGTGCCTCGAGCGATTGCACCACGGCCTGCGCGGGCATCTCGAACTAGCTTCCGCGCTTCCAATCCCAGTCGTTGAAGGACGGCGATCGCCCGACCATGGTCGGCGGTCGCCGTTTTTTTTCGACCTGGATCGCGATAAAATCAGCTGGTCCACGGCTTGCTGAGCCGCTGCCGTGCGCGTCGACCCGGTGTTGCTCGCGGCGGGGGCCGCCATTGCTGCTGGCTTGTGTGCGGTCTATCCGCTGCCCACCCTGATCGGCGCGGCCATCGCCGTGCCGCTGTTCGGACCTAGCCTGTCACGCCGCGCCGCATTGCTCGTCGCGCTCGTGTTCCTGACTGGAGCGGCTCGCGGCGCGCTCGAGATCCGCGCCTTCGAGCGAACGCGGATCAGCGAGCGTGACGCGATCGGACCGCCGAGCCGCTGCGACCTCACGGCCGTCGTGACGAGCTCGCCCGTGTGGTCCGACGGCATGACGAGCTTTGTGGCCAACGTGGAGCGTGCCGATTGCGACGGCCGCGCCTTACCGACGCCCTTCTTGGCTCGCCTGCACGGTGGCCCGGACGGCTTGGCGCGTGAGGATCAGGTGCACCTGATCGCGGACCTTGCGCCCGTGCAGCTATTCCGCAATCTCGACACGGCTGACCCGACGCCGTCAGCGGCGCGCCAGGGCATCGTGCTCACCGGCGGCGTGCTGTCGCTCGATTTGTGTGAGCGGCACTCTGGCTTGCGCACGTGGATCGATCGCGCCCGAGCGCATGCTCGAAAGCGAATCGTCCTGACCTTCGCGCCGTCCGCGGCGGCCATGGCTCGCGCGCTCGTGCTCGGTGAAAATGACCTGCCTCCCGAGGACGCTCGCGCGTTTCAAAAAAGTGGCCTCTCGCACATGTTGGCCGTGAGCGGCACCCACTTGGTATTCGCGGTCGTGGCGCTGGTACACGCGCTAACGTTCGTGCTCGTGCGCATCGAGCCACTTTCGGCGCGCTTCGTCGTGAGCCGCTGGGCGAGTCTGCTGGGCGTGGGCTTGTCCCTCGCCTATGCGGATTTTGCGGGGGGCGGCGGCTCGGCCTGGCGCGCCGCGTTCATGCTCTCGGTTGCGTTCCTCGCGCGAGCACTCGGGCGCAAACCCGCAACGGTGCGCACCTTCGGCCTGTCAACCTTGGTGTTTGCGGCGCAGGATCCGCTGTGCGCGTTCGATTTGTCGTTCATGTTGTCCGTCGCCGCGACGGGCGGGTTGATCTGGCTTGGGCGACCACTGGCCGAGCGCTGCGAGCGTATTTCATCGAGCGTGTTGCGTTTTCTCGTCACGAGCTTTGCGACCACGCTCTCTGCCACGATCCCTTGCGCGCCGCTCTTGGCGCTGCTTGCTTCGGGCGTGACCTTGGCTGGGCTGGTCGCGAATGTCTTGGCCGCACCGCTCGGTGAATCGGTGGCGCTGCCGCTGTGTCTCGCTCACCTGCTGCTCGCGCCGATTGCGCCGCTCGAACGCGGTGCGGCCCTGGTCGCTTCGGGCGCGCTGTTGGTGGTCAAGCGCATCGCGCTCGCCAGCGCGGACGCGAGCTTTCTCGGGTTGACCCTGCCCGAGCCAGGCCGCTTTCAAGTGCTCGCGATCGTGGTGTTCGGGCTCGGATTGGCCGCGCTGCGGGACGAACGATTCGCGGTGGTCCGCCGGCGAACTCGCCGGCAACTCCAGGCCTCGTGGTGCGCGCTGGCGATGCTCGGCGCTTGCGGGCTCGAGCTGTCGATCCGTCATGCTGGGCGTCCCACCGGGCTGCTCCGTGCCAGCGCGCTCGACGTCGGTCAGGGTGACTCGAACTTGATCGACTTGCCGGGCGGTGAGCTCCTACTGATCGATGGCGGCGGCTTCGTCGGAAGCCCGGTAGATCCGGGAAAAGCCGTGGTCTTGCCCGTGCTCCGCGCGCGGCGTCGGCGGCGCGTCGAGATCGTCGTGCTCAGTCACCCGCACCCTGACCATTTTACGGGGCTCGCGAGCGCGCTTCCCGAGCTGGAGGTGGGGGAGCTTTGGGATACTGGGCAAGGCGAAGCAGAAGGCGCGGGTCCAATCTACCAAAGCCTGTTGCGCTCGCTGCGCGAGCGCGGGGTTCCCATTGTTCACCCGAGCGATCTCTGTGACCGGCCTCGCCATTTCAGCGGCGCGACCGTGCGCGTGCTCGCCCCGTGTCCATCGTTCGTTCCGCATCGCGGCGCGAACGACAACTCGATCGTGATTTCAATCGAGTACGGTGTGCGGCGCTTTTTGTTCACCGGTGACGCCGAGCACGACGAAGAGCTCGAGCTGCTGCAAACCCACCGCGCCGATTTGCTCGCCGATTACCTGAAGGTCGGCCACCACGGGAGTCGAACTTCGACGAGCGAGGCCTTTTTGGCCGTGGTTCAGCCGGTCTTGGCGACGCTTTCGTGCGGCGTGCGAAATCGCTTTGGGCACCCACACTTGGCCACCGTCGAGCGCCTCGCGGCACACTCAGTGAGCACTCTCCGCCTCGATCGCAGCGGTTCGGTGCTCGTCACCACCGATGGCCGCAACTTGGTTGCGCGGGCAACGCGGGTTCCGCTCTAGGCTTGCCGAGCTTGGCGCACTGAGGAACACTCACTCGCGTGACTGCCTTCTCGCCGCCAGAGGTTCGGTCGTTGATCAGCGCCGAGCGGCTCGCCGCGCGCGTGTCCGAGCTCGCCGCCCAGATCACTCGCGAATACGAGGGGCGGTCGCTCGTGCTCTTGTGTGTGCTCAAAGGCAGCTTCGTGTTCGCGGCTGATCTGGCACGTGCCATCGGTCTGCCGGTCCGCATCGAGTTTCTCGGCGTCCGCAGCTACGGTGATGACACCAAGTCGAGCGGAGTCGTCCAGATCACTCAAGATTTGACCCGCCCCGTGGATGGCGATCACATCCTGCTCGTGGAGGACATCGTCGACACCGGCCTCACGCTCTCGTATTTACGCGAGCAGCTGCGGTCGCGCCATCCGGCGTCGGTGAAGGTGGCGGCGCTGCTGCACAAGCCGGCGCGGATGCAACGCGAAGTGGCCATCGATTACTTGGGCTTCACCATCGACGACGTGTTCGTGGTGGGTTACGGCCTGGATTACGCGGAGCGATATCGCAACTTGCCCTTCCTCGGCGTGCTCGACCCTTCGGGCATTTCGGCAGGCTGAACTGGTGGGCCGCAGCAGCCAGGCTGGGATTGCCAACCCTGGTGGCGCCCGAACTCGATTTGCCAACGAAGTATCGGCCCTGCACAGCGAATTCTGCACGAAAAGCCGCTGGCTCGGGCTTTGCTACTCCCAGGCTGTGCGTGCTCGGTTCGGCTCAGGGGCGATACAGGTCGACTGGTGGTGGGTCAGTGCCGCACGGCTCAGCTTGATTTTCGCCCTGCTTGCCGGCTGCGGTGGGAAGTATGAGCTCCCGGACCGGCAAAACACCGAGGGCGGGGATCCGGCGCCCAGCACCGGCGGCTCTGCAGGTTCAAGCGCGGGCGGCACTAGCGGTAACAAAGGCTCACTGCCGATGCATGAGCTTGGCATGTGCGTGCCCGGTTTCGCGCACACGAGCGATCCCGCTCGCTCGTGTCCCTGGATCACGGAGCACGGGGAATGCTTCGACTCGTTCGACGCAGCCTGCGCTTGCATTTGCCCGCGCAGCGGCAGCAGCCTGTGCTCGGGTGCGTTTGCGCCGAACGCGAGCGGCATGACGACCGTGTATTGCGACAAGACCTAGTAAGCCGCCGCAGCGCGACCAGCGGGCTCATTCTGCGGAGTAGCGTAACGGTGCAGCGCAGCGCGCGGCCCCACTGTCGCGCCACGAGCAGGCGCGGCTATTCGCGCTCGGGCCCCTTCGGTGGCGTGATTTCCGTCTCGCCGTGTTCTGCGCCGCGCAAGCGCTGCAAGCGTTCGCCGATGGCTTTTTCGAGGCCCTGCTGGCTTGGTTCGTAGAAGCGCGCTCCGACGAGCTCGTCCGGCAGATAGGTTTCGCCCGGCACGAAGCTGTCCTCCCGCTCCGGCGGATATTGATAGCCCTTGCCGTATCCCTCGTCCTTCATCAGTCGCGTCACGGCATTGCGCAGTTTCTTCGGCACTGGGAGCGCTCCGCGATCCTCGATCGCGGCGCGGGTTGCGCCAATCGCGCGCTTTACGGCGTTCGATTTCGGGCAGCTCGCCAGATAGAGGCAGGCGTGGGAAAGCGGGTAGATACCTTCCGGTAGGCCCATACGGCGGAAGGCGGCGTCCGCGTTGACCGCCACCTCGAGCGCCCGCGGATCGGCGTTGCCGATGTCTTCACTCGCAAAGATCATCAGTCGGCGGAGCAGAAACAGCGGATCGTCGCCGGCATCGAGCATGCGAAACAGCCAATAGAGCGCGGCGTCCGGATCGCTGCCGCGCATGGATTTGATGAGCGCGCTGGCGATGTTGTAGTGCTCTTCGCCCGACTTGTCGTAGAGCAACGTGCGCGTTTCGCCGGCGCGTTCGACGGTGCTCGAGTCGAGCACCGGGTTTTCTTCGGGCAAGAGTGAGACTGCCACCTCGAGCAAGCCGAGCGCACGCCGCGCGTCGCCGCCCGATACCTTAGCGATTCCAGCCAAAGCCTCAGGCTCGGCCTGCACTCCGCGAGCACCGAGGCCGCGTTCCGAATCGGTCAGCGCGCGCTCGAGCAGCGCGACGATGTCCGATTCCTTCAACCCTTCCAGGCGAAATACGCGGCAGCGCGAAAGCACCGCAGCATTCACCGAGAAGGACGGGTTTTCGGTCGTGGCACCGATCAACGTCACCGTGCCGTTTTCGACGTGCGGCAAGAAAGCGTCTTGTTGACTGCGGTTGAAGCGATGGATTTCGTCGACGAATAGCGTCGTGCCGCGTCCTTGATAGGCGCGCCGCTCGCGTGCGGCATCGATGATCGTGCGAAGCTCCTGCACGCCGCCGAGGACCGCGCTGAAAGCGACGAACTCGGTCTTCGTCAAGCGCGAGATCACGTGGGCGAGTGAGGTCTTGCCGGAGCCCGGCGGGCCCCACAGGATCAAGGACGGAACGCGATCGCGTTCGATGGCCTCGCGAAGCAGCCGTCCTCCTTTGAGCAGGGCCTCTTGGCCGAGCACCTCCTCGAGCGAGCGCGGGCGCATTCGTTCGGCCAGCGGCGCGGGCGGAGCCGCCAAGTGTCCCCGGCGAGCAGCCGCCTCCAGGAGCGTCGGCTCGTTGGGCGGGCGCGCGCCTCTCCGGGCCATCGACTAAACGCCTGCCTTCGGTCGCTCGCCGAAAATGGCCGTGCCCACTCGCACGATCGTCGCACCAGCCGCCACCGCCTGCTCGAGATCGGACGTCATCCCCATGCTTAGCTCGGGCAAGCGCTCTTGGCCGCCGTGGAGCTCACGCAGGCGCACCAACTCGTCGAAGAACGGGCGCGCGTCGCGCGGATCGGCCGTTTGGGGCGGCACGCACATCAGGCCGGCGAGCTTCAGGTTCTGCGCTTGGTCCAGCGCACGGAGCACGTCGGGCAGCACTTCCGGCGGAGCGCCGCTCTTTTGCGCCTCACCGCCGACGTTCACTTCGACGAGTACGGCCAGACGGCTCTCGTCGGTATTGAAGCGTCGTGCAACGTCGAGCTCGACGCCCGCCGCGCGCTTGTCGAGCTCCTGAGCGAGCCCCACCGAATGCACCGTGTGCACGAGTGAGGCGAGGTCCGTGACCAGGCGCGCTTTGTTGCGCTGCAAATGCCCGATCATGTGCCAGCGCAGCTCGGCGAGGTCGGCTAATTCGCGCGCTTTCGCCTGCAATTCTTGGACGTAGTTTTCACCGAAATCGCGTTGGCCCGCGGCGTACGCGCTGCGAATCGCAGCCGCCGGCTGAAACTTGGATACGGCGATCAATCGCACCGCTTCCGGATCGCGCCCAGCGGCGCGGGCCGCAGCGCTCAGCCGGTCGCGAACACGCTGCAGGGCTTCAGGAACGCCGCTCACTCTGCCTCAGTTGACTTGCTTCTTGAGCTCGATCGGAGCTTGACGAACTTTGAGGCTGTCGCCGCTCGAGGCTTCGATCGAACCGCGAAAGCCATCGCCTTCTTTCGTGGCAACCAGCACACCGCGAAGCCCAGAAGTGTCGGTTGGCGCGAGCGTGACGCGAAGAGTGTCGTCTTCTACCTTGCCACTCGCATGGCTTGCTCCGAGCGCGCCTTCGCTGGTGCCGTCGACCACGCCGTCGTCGTCGATCGTGAGCGCGAGCTTGCCCGGACCACTCATCGCCTTGCCGTCGTCCGTGCCCCATTCTTTGACAGCGCCGACCTTGATCTCGACTGGCGCGAGCTTGGCCTCGTAATTGCCCTGGAATGAGCCGGAAAACCAAGGTTTCGCCTTGGAGGCGGGTGCGTTCGTCGCGCTTGCGCTGGCGGTCGCGCTGTCAGCGGCCGCCGCAGGCGTGGGCGGCGCCGGCTGAGTCTTACAACTGGCTGCCAGTGCAACGAGCGCCGCGGTGAATGCGACGCGATGGAGTCGAGGAGTAACGGTCATGGGACTAGTTCGCGGATCCGTACGCCCAGCTCGCCTTCCAAATTGATCAGTTCGCCCCGCGCGACTTCGCGGCCGGCAACGCGTAAGATCACCGGTTCCGCGATGCGACGTCCCGTCTCGATCACGTCCCCCGGTCCGAGCTCCGCCCATTGTCGGGCTGTCATGCTCACGGTCCCCATCTCGATTCGCACCACGACCGGGGAGTCGAGCACGGCCTCGGTGAGCTTGGACGGCTCTGGCTTGTGACTGTCTGACATGGCTTCGTCCCTTCCGCTTTCGGCGAGTGGCGGGCTGGCATCGAACGGAAGCGCGATGCTCTCGCCCCGTATCACGATTTTGCCGTCCTGCGACAGCGTGGCCTGGATGCCGTCGTCGCGGATTGGCGCGGCGAGCGCGACCGAGCCAGCGCCGTCGCTGCCGAGCCACAAGCCTTTGCCCGGAAACCAGGCGTTTCCAGGCGTAAAATCGGCGAGGGCGGCGCGCTCCGCCAGGCCGAGTCCGATCACCACGGGCAGCGCGATCGAGAGCTCGCCGAGCGCGGCGAGCGCGACGGGCTGAGCGCGACCGAGCTCCGGCAAGCCCAGCGCGGCAACGACTTGGTACGGCGTCCCGCCGAGCAGCACGGTTGCCTCCACGAACAAGTCCGTGGCACGGGCGTGTGCTTCCGACGCGTCTAGCAGATAAAGGGCGCTCTCCGCCCCTGAGCGGCGTAGAACCTCGAGCACGAGCGCGCTGAAAGCGCCGGCGAGCGAATCGTCCAATGCTGCCTGGGAGGTCAGCGCCACGGCTCGTCGCAGAATTCGGGTGAGTAGGTTTATGGCCAGCTCCGGTTCGACGGCGAGCGCACAAACGAGTTCAGGGTGGGGTAGCTCGAACGCGAGCTCGGCTGACGGACGACGTCGCGGTGGGTCGGTGCTCACTCGTCGCACGACGAGCGAGGCCTCGCACTCGCCGAGCTCTCCGAGCGCCGCTCCGATGCGAGCGAGGTCGAGCACTTCGCTTATGTGCCGGCGCCCTTGCGACGCGCGGCGAGCGCTGCGCCGGCTGACGCTTTCGAGCGCCTTCCAGGGGTAGGCTGTCGGAATGCGCGAGCTCATCGCCCGCCATGCTACAGCGGACCGAGGCCCGCGGGGATGGTTGCAGGTGCGCTGAAAAACACAATTATTCCGGGCACTAGCGTAGTTTTCCACAGGCCGCCCACAGCCCTGTGGAGGAGCCTGTGGCTAGCCTGTCGAAAGTCGAGGAAGCCGCGTGATAGCCTCGTTCTATGCGCAAATGCCTTCGCCCACTGGTGTCTTGCTCGATTTTGCTGCTCGCTGGCGGCGCCTGGGCAGAAGACAAGCCGACCAAAACCGCGAAGGCGGGGCCCTCGATTGAAGGTGGCGTGCGCAAGGACCCGAAGGGCGTCAAAGGCATCAGCCCGTTTTGGGAAGCCGTGAAGAAGGGCGACAGCGCTTTCATCGCCCGCGATTTCGACAGCGCCATCGCCGCTTACAAGGAAGCGATCACGGCCGAGCCGCAGAACGCTCTCGGTCACTACCGAGTTGGCGAAGCGCAGCTCGCCAAAGGAGACTTGAAGGAAGCCGACGCGGCCTTCGTCTCTGGCTTGCGCTTCGTCGGTAACGACTCGAGGCTCAAGGCCAAGCTCGAGTTCGTCGTCGCCGATTTGCGTGAGCGCCAAAAGACGTATGACGACGCGACGGCGAAGTGGACGGAATACGAGACCTTCACCACCGCTCAGGCCGACGCCAAGGGCTATCCCGCGTCGGCGACGGAGCGCAAAAAGGTGATCGAGACTTGGAAGAAAGTCAGCGCCGATTCCGCCGAGGTCAAGGCGCGCATCGAAAAGCGGCTCAAAGAAGCGGACGAAGCCGTGCGCAAGAGTTCGAAGTGAGCACGCCGCGCCGTCATTTGAGGTGCACGCGCACGCTTTGCGACAAGGCGTCATCCGCGTGGCGCGCGAAGGCGAGAAAGCGCGGGTAGTCGCTCGGCTGCACGCGCCCAGCCGGCAAATTCACGGTTCGAACCAGGGATAGCTCGCCGGGCTTGCTGCTGTCCGCCACCTGGACGAAGCGATCTCCGTCATTGATCTTCACGGGCGTCACGTCGCTTGCCAGCTCCGCGCCTTTGGGCAGGAGGATGCGCAGATTGATCTCGCGGTGAGTGGCTTCGACCATCAGCAGCGGAGTTTGCCTTTGTGGCAGCGCTGCGAGCTGACTGACGCGTGGTCCGAACGGCGGCGCGATCAACAGCATGTCGCCGGAGCGCTGAGCAAAGCCCGGGACTTTGGCTTTGGCGCGCAGCACGAGCGGGTTGTCGAGATCGTCGAAATGGTCGATGGCGTAGCTCTGCAGCTCGAGCCCGCGTAGCTCCGGACCGAGCAAGCGCGATTCGAGTACGTCGCGCAGCTGCTCTTCGGGGATCTCCGAGAGTGCGTTGCGGAGCCCCATCGCGTATTTACCGAAGAAGCTTTGCTCGAGCTCGATTTCCGCCGAGCCTTCCGCGCTGACGTGGATCACGCCGGAATAGCGCACGTTGTCGAGCGCGCCCGCCGCCGGAACCTGCGCTGGGCTCGGCTTCTCGTCGGTCAGCACGTACGCGGGCATCCCGCGCGCTTCTGCCGGCACATAAGCAAACGGCGTGTATTTTCCGCCGAACGTGAGCCACACGGGCTCACGATCGCCCGTAACGTGCAGCAGCGGCTGCGTAAACAGCGCGGCTTCGGAAAATGGCCCGCTGGGCGGCAAGCTCAGCCGATTTTGCGCGACCGCATAACTTACGGGTATGCCGAGCGCGCGGCAGAGCGCGATGTAGCCGCGCCATTGGTTGCCGTTTTTGCCGATCACGACGCGCCGTCCGTCGCTCTCCTCGCCCTCCTGAACGTTCGCCACCATCCAGCGGTAGAGCCGCTTTGCTCGTTCGGTGCGTTGCGTTGCAGGCACGCCTTCGACGATGTGTTGGGCGATGCGCACGATTCGAGGATCGACCGGGGTCACGTCCGCAACCGCGTCGCTCATCGAGCGGAGGCTGTCCTTGAGGCTCACACCCCAGCCGAGTTGCACGCTCGGCAGAAACTCGGTCACTGGGGCGCCGAACGGCTCGACCGGCGCCGCGGGGCTATTCTGCACGCGCCAGCGCCGCACGACGAGCGGCCCATTTTCGGTCACTTCCGGCTGTGGCACGTCGTTTCGCGTCTCGATCAGCAGCGGCTTACTCTTCGGCGAGATGACCACGAGTTCGCTGCGCGCGTAGGCAATGTTCTCTTCGCGGAAGAACCACCTCGGACCGGAGTAGCTCAGACCGCGCTGACCGTCGCCTGCGTTGCTCTCGATGCGCTCGGTCTCGATGTAATCGCCCACCTCCAAGTGCGGCATGGTGACCGTTTGTTTGCCTTCGATCAGCTCGGGCTCGAGCACCGAGCCGTCTTTCTTGATCACGCGCAGGTGCAAGATGAGCCCGCCCTGGAGCTGCTGTTCGGCCATCGTGCTGATCGCCTCGGCGCTCTGCACCTTGATCAGCTCGTGCTCGAGCATCCGGCTCGAGCCATCGGCGTGTACCCAAAATGCCGCATAATCGAGCACGCGCGCCGCCGTCCCCGGCAAAACGGTGCCGGATTTTTCGTACTCGTCGATCAGCGGCCGCGTCTTCAGCCGATACGGCTCGAGCTCGCTCAAGCCTTCGACCAGATCCAAAGCCTGCTCGAGTAGGTTGGTCGGAGCCCCGCTTTGAACCGCGTCGACCAACGCGCGCACGAGCGCGTCGTGAGATCCGCTGGCATAGCGAGCGTCCGCCAGATCGAGCCGAGCTCGTTCGTTGCGCGGCTCCTGCTTGATCGCGGCTTCGAGCTTGTTCCAGCTCTCCTTCTCGTTGCCGGCGCGCACCATCACGTCGTAGATGCGCTCGGTGATGTCTTTCCGTTCCGGGCGGCGGGCGCCGATGCGCTTCAGCTCCGCGAGCGCGGTCTTGTAATCTTGCTGGCTGAGTGCGCGGCTGAGCACGATTTCGCTATCCGGATCGAGTTTTTTGATGCGCTCGACGAGGCCATCGGCCGTCTTCGAATCGCCAATCGCGTCGAATGCGGCGACCGCGGCCGTCAACGCATCCGGATCGTCGGGAAAGCGCTTGGCGAGCTCACGGACCGTGCTCGAATTTTCCGAGGTCCAACCGAGCTCGCCGTACATTCCGGCGAGTGCGGTCAACAGATCGGGCACCTCTGGAAATGAATCGACGAGCGCGGCCACGCGTCGCACGCCTTCGGTCATGCCGCTCTTTTCGGCCTCCCACACGGCCAAGGCCAGCTTCGAATTCCAGAGCTTGTCGTCCTTGCTCAGCGCTTGCTCGCGCAGCTCGCGCGTCAAATCGCGCCGCTGACTCTGGGCAAACAGCGGGTCGCCGCTGGTGAAAGCGGCCGCGGCATCGAGCACCACGCCGGTGGCACGCGTCGGGTCGGCGAGCAGCGGTTCGATCAGCACGGACGCCACGTCGGCCTGACCTTCCAAATTCGCCAAAAAAGCACCGGTAAAGCGCAGCAAGTCGTCGTGTGGGTCGCGCAAGGTGCCACCCTTCACAATCGACTCGAAGACGTTCGCGCCGGCTTCGATTTGCGGTGCGACGAGCGCATAGGGGCTCGTCGGGTCGTCCGAGGTGGGAGCGCCGAGTGGTCGCCCGTCCGGGTGCAGAAAGCGCAGCGCAACTTGGGGCTCACCCAGCTGAACGAGCACGCGGTGCCGCCCCTTCAGCAATCGGGCGCGCACGCCGAGTTCCGTCCAGACCCCCCAAGTGCGCGGGCTCTTGCGCAAAACGAGGTGGTCGTCGATCCAAACGGCGAAGGTGTTCTGCGGCGCGACCAAGACGTCTTCGTCGTCCGGCAAATCGAGGTACGTTTCGGCGTAGTACAGCCCCGGCCCAACGGGCTCGTCGACGCTGAAGCTACAGCCCGTGTGCTTGGCGGCGAGAATGCGCGGCGCTTCCCCGACGCTCGGATCCGGATCCCAGCGCCGCGGCCACGGTCCGGGAGACTCGGCCGGAAAGCTGCGCAAGGTGTCGGTCGCCACGTTGCGCCCAAAAGGTCCGGCTAAACGCAATTTCTTGGCGCAGCCGTGCAGATCGGCGGCTGAGTCGTCGAAGCCCTTCTGTGCTTCCTGATAGGCCTCGATGCGCCACCAATCGACCAATTCTTCGCGTGCGCGCCAGCCGATGTTCTTCGGGTCGCGAAGCGTGCTCTCGACGAACGGCTTCCAGCGTTGCCATAGGTTACTCGCGTTGTGTCGGTAAGCGACGGCTTGATGCGCGGCGAACCAGGCTACGAACGGCGCTCGCTCGTCGCTCGACTCACGCGCGGCTTTGAGCGCCTCCAGGAAATGCTCCGAGACCGCTCGAAACTGTCCATGGCTCGAGGCATCGAGCCCGAGCGCAAAGTGGCCGACCATATCCTTCGCGCCGAGCGTCTGGAGCCGCGCCTTGGCGCGTGCTGCGCGCTCGGCGTTGCCACCTTTGGCGATCAGCTCCCCCAGTAACCAGCGCGAGACGACCGCGGAATCAGCGCTCGATGTCGCGTCTTTTCGCAGGATTTCCAGCCCATCCGTGTTCGCTGTTTTGGGCTGCCGCGCGCAACTACCGAGCAGGAACAATGCAACGGCACAGGCCGACGCACGAGAGAGCAGACGCATCACTCGACTACCAATCTTGGGTTCAGGGCGCGGTCCGCTTCTTCGCAGAAGCTCTTCCAGGCCGGATAATCCTTGGGCGTCACGCGCGCCACCTTGACCAGGATGCGACTCGAAATCGTCACTTGGTCTTTGTCGGTCTGCACGCTGACGGAGTACGAGCCGAACGGTCCGTCTTTGGCGGCGTTACTCGGCGCCGAGACGACCTTGGCACCGGGCGGCAACTTCACGGTGTACACATCCTCGAGCGTCGAGAACGCGAGCAAGCGCACGTCGTGACGGCGTTGCGAGAGCGAGGCGTAGCTCGGCGTCAGGCGAAAGGAATCGGTGACCGCCATACTCAGCTGGTTGCCCTCGTGGCGCGCAAAAGACGGCGCTGAACCACGCACTTTGATGTGCACGGGCTCCTCCACCTTGGTCAAATCGCTGGTGACGATGCCCTGCGCGCCCGGTTGGATCTCGAAGCCCGGAAACTCGTGGCCGAGATCGTTGTTGATGCGCTCGATGCGCGTGGCCTCGGTTTGATACTGGCTGCGCCATTCGGGCGCGTTGTAGCCGGCCGTCGTGTAGTCGAATTCGAGCTTGGCTTCGCCGCTCTTGGCAAGCTGTACCTTTACCTCGCGCCGTACGAAGTTCTTTTCCGGGGCGGGGCTCGGCACGTAGCTGAGCTCGGTGTTGCCTTGGTTCACGTGCATGCCGAGCGCGCCGATGTCCATGCGCGGCAGCTCGTAGAT
>Ga0068855_100006373_pt1 | contig 14379 bp, 11 predicted proteins | sample KBSCornC52_FD_66592 | JGI IMG/M metagenome (GOLD analysis project Ga0068855, IMG submission 66592) | Corn rhizosphere microbial communities from Kellogg Biological Station, Michigan, USA - KBS Corn C5-2 | ecosystem: Host-associated > Plants > Roots > Rhizosphere > Soil ... | reverse complement strand
ACCGTCAGCATCTCGCCGTGGGGGAGGGTCGCGGTGGGCTCGTCCAGGACGAGCACACCACGCCCTTGCGTCAGGTCTACGTCCACGAGTGCGCGCGCGATGGCCACGAGTGTGCGTTTCCCGTAGGGGAGGGTGGAAACCTTTGCGCGCGGATCGACGTCGATCTCGAGCGACTCGAGGGCGTGGCGGGCCGTCCGGTACACCTGGCGCCACCGGATTTGCGGTCCGATCCGGCTCCAGCCGCGGCCCATGCAGATGTTCTCGGCGACGCTGGCGTCGGCGAGCAGGCCGGGATTCTGGTGAACGAATCGCAGGTTGTGGCTGTGGGCCATCGTCGCGGTCCAGTCGCGGAACGGTTGCTCCTTGCCCCCGATGGTGATGGTGCCGCCGCTCGCGGGCTGGAGGCCGGCCAGGATCTTGATCAGCGTCGACTTGCCCGACCCGTTCCCGCCGAGCAGCGCGTGCACCGACCCGGGGGCGATGGTCAGCGTCGCGGAGTCGAGCGCGTGCTCACCGCCGTACCACTTGCTGACCCGGTCGATCGAGATGAGCGGCGGCACGACGGCCTACTTCCCCCAACTCTTGCGGTAGATGGCCTTGTAGTCCTGCTTGGGCTGGCCGCCGCTGTCGACGTTCCCGTCGTAGTCCGGCGTCTTCGGCAGGTTGTGGTCCTTGTCGACGGTCTGCCACCCGACCCCTTCGTCCACCTGCGGCTGCCCGGCGAACAGGCGGTTGAGCCCGTCGATCGCCGCCCATCCGATCCACTGGGAGGAGATCCCGGCAACCGCGGCCTGGCGGCCCTGCTCGATGAGCGAGATGTTGGCCGGGAAGCCCTCGAGACCGGTCAGCATGATCGGATGACCGGCGCCGCTCACGGCTTGGCCGATACCCGCGTCGATGGCCGCATCGAACCCGGCGACGACTGCGGTCACGTCCGGGTGCTGGACGAGTGCGGCCGAGACCTTGCTGGCGAGCACCCCGCTGCCCAGGTCGCTGAGCGAGAACTGGAGGGAGTACACCCGGCACGTCGAACAGCGGTGCAGCTCGGCGAGGTGCGCGAGCATGATGGCGCGGCCGGTGTAGTCGTCCTTCTCGCCGATGACGAGGACGTGGCCCGTCCCGTTCGTCTTCGCGATGACGTAGTCGGACATCGTCTTGGCCAGGGTTCCGTAGAAATCGGCGAGCGTGCTCGCACCGTGGTAGTGCACTGTCGCGTCGAACAGGTTCGGGGCGCCGGCGGAGTCGCAGTCGAAGGAGACGAGACCGAAGATCTTGATCCCGGCGCGGTGGGCCGCCTTCAGGGGGGCGCTGATGCTCGGGCAGTCGACGATGGTCGGGACGATGGCATCGGCGTGCGCGGCGATCGCGCTGTTGACGCACTGTACGTAGGTCGGCGGTGAGAACTTGCCGTCGCACAGCGTGGCCTTCCATCCGATCGCCTTGGCCGCCGCGACGGCGGCGTTACCCAGCGTGGCGCAGCCGATCGCCGCTTGACCGCAGGTGATGATCCAGATCGACTTGTTCGTGGCGGCCGCCGGCCCCGACGACGGAACCGGGCCGTCCGTGCCCTGGTAGTTGCGCTCCAGCGCTGCCTTGGCCTCGGCCACGATGCCCGGGCCGCCCGACCCCGCGCCGCCGTTTGCGCCCGCGCCGCTCGACGTCTTGGAACTGCCCGTCCCGCTCGAGGAGCAGGCGGCGAGGGCAAGCCCCACCACGACCAATCCGATCAGCCAACGAAGCTTCGACACAGGGAGGACCCTCTCGGTCGGGACGGCCCCGTGCGAGGCGTGTCCGATTAACGTTCAGCATGTTCGCCTAGCGGTCCAAATTCTGAGGGGCCGAACGGGTCGCGTCAAGTAGTCCGCCCGAAGGAATGTTGCGATTATCGGAATCGAAGTACGCTCACCGAACTATGCAGACGGACGCGTCCCAGCCGGCAACTCTCCTGACGAACGCCGCGATCTACACCGCGGATCGACACCGCCCGTGGGCGTCGTCGCTCACCGTCCGCGACGGCATCGTCGAGTCGATCGACGGTCCGCCGAGCGGTCCGCACGTCACGCGAGACCTGCGGGGCGCGTTCGTCATGCCCGGTCTCGTCGACGCTCACAACCATCACGCCATCGCCGGTATCGGCGAGCTCCACGAGTTCACGATCCCGGTCGACGCCGGGTTCGACGCCGTGCTCGCTGCGGTCCGGTCGCGGGTCGAGGCCCACCCTGAGGACGACTGGATCGTCGGCAACGGTTGGTCGCCACTGCTCATCGACGCGATTGCCGCGCCCTACGCATTGGATGCGCTCGATCGCGCAACGGCGGGGCGCCCCACCGTGCTGCGGGAACAGAGTCGCCACAACCGCTGGGCCAACCGGGCGGCCCTGGACGCGGCCGGCCTCCCGTCCGAGGCAAGGACCGGGCGGCCGGTGTCCGGTCTGCTCGTCGAGGGTGAAGGGCTGCCGGTCGAGGTGACGCTGGCCCGGGCGCTCGCCGCGGTGCCCAGGCGGATCGCACTAGCCTGCCAGCACGCGATCGATCGGCTGCACGGGTTCGGCGTCACGGCCTTCCAGGACGCCGCGACGTCGCTCGAGGTGATGCGCGCTCTGCGCGACCTCGACGACGCGGGTCTGCTGACGGCCTGGGTGGTCAGCAGCGCAGTGATCAACGACCAGATCCTCGGGATCAGCCCGACCGGGCGGGAGCTGATCGCGTCGAGCCCCAGCACGGCCAGCACCCACCATCGACCCACGTTCGCCAAGCTCTTCCTCGACGGCATCCCGCCGATGCGAACGGCCGCGTTCCTCGACGCCCACGGCTGCGGTCACGACGACGCCACCATGACGATGAGCGACCAGGAACTGCTCGATTGGCTGCACGCGATCGCTGACGCCGGGCTGTCGGCGAAGATCCACTGCACCGGTGACGCGACCGTTCGGGCCGCGCTCGACGCCGTGCAGGCCGTGCGCGGCGCCGGCAAGACGCAGCCCCGCTTCCACGTGGCCCACGGCCAGTACGTCCATCCGGGTGACATCCCGCGATTCGCCGAGCTGGACGTCGTCGCCGAGATCTCGCCGTTCGTGTGGTACCCAGGCGTGATCCCCGACGCGCTTACCCACGTCCTGCCGGCGGGGTTCGCGGGCCGGATCCACCCGAACCGAGACCTGCTCGATGCCGGCGTGCTGATCGCCGCCGGATCGGACTGGCCGGTCAGCGAGTCGCCCGACCCGCTGGCCGGTATCGCCGGCCTGGTCACGCGGGCCGATCCCACCGGCCGTCGCCCGGGACGGCTATGGCCGGAGCAAGCGGTGTCGCTGCTCGAAGCGATCGCGATCTTCACGGCGAACGGTGCTCGCGCGCTCGGCCTGGACGACGTCACCGGCACGCTGACCCCAGGTCGGTCGGCGGACTTCGTCATCCTTGACGGCAACCCCTTCGAGATGCCGGTCGAGCGCCTCGGGAGCATGTCGGTCGAACAGACGTGGTTCGCCGGGTCCATCGTGTACGAGCGGTGACATCGGTCGCGACGGGCCGGATCCACGTACCGACGTGATCGACGTTTCGGGGTGGCGAACGGTTTCAGGCCTTCCGGCGCCGGGGCCGCGGCGCGGCCGTCACGTCCGCCGCCTTGTTCTCGATCGCGTTCACGATGGCCTCGACCAGCGAGGCGAAGATGCTGTCCTCGGTGATCGCGGCCAGCTCGTCGGCATGGCCCCGCGTCGCCGGGTACGACTCCTGCGGCAGCACGGCGTAGATGCGCGACCAGGCCGTCGCGTCCTTCTCCTGCAGCTCCCGGGGCAGGCCGAGCATCGCCGCCCGCATGCCGCACAGCGCGAGGACGGAATCGACGACGAACCGGTAGAGCCCGACCGTCTGCTCGCGGTCGAGGCCGAGTTTGGACAGCGAGCCGAGCAGTAGCTCGACCATCCGCCGCTCACCGGGGCCGCCGGTCGTCCGGGCGAACGCGACCGAGTAGATCGCCGGATACACCGCGCTCGTGCGCCAGCTCTCGGCCGCGATCTCGGTGACGACCGTGCGCCAGTCGGCCGCGTCGACGGCCGGTGCGATGCGCTCGTAGCTCTGCTCGATGATGCGGTCCATGCAGGCCAGGACGAGGTCGTCCTTGTCGCGGAAGTGGCGGTAGAACGCGGTGGCGTCGACGCCGAGCTCCTGGCCGATGCGGCGCAGCGTGAGCGCGCCGGCCCCTTCCCGCTGGGTCAGCTCCAGCGCGCACGACACGATCGCCTCCGGCGTGAGCGCGGCGTCCTTCCCCGGCGCGGACCGCCGGCCGCTGCGCCCGTTGGCCGGGCGGGCCCGGCTCGCCTTCGCCGCGCTCGTCATGCGTCGCCTCCCTCGAATGCGCCGTCCCTGCGACGGTAGGCCATCGAGCGCCCGTTCCATGGCAGCGCCGATCCCCCGTGCGCCATGAAACCGTCAGGAATCCTGTGTGTCAACACCGTTGACAACTGCGCTGACGGGGGTGTTCCATCACTGGCCATGAGCACCACGGTGTTTCGCAACGGCTCGGTCTTCACCGCCGACGCGGCCCGCTCCTGGGCCAGCGCCGTCGCGGTGGTGGACGGCCGGGTCGCCGCCGTCGGCGGGGACGACACGGTGGCCGAGTACGTTGCGCCGGCCGACGAGGTGGTCGATCTGGACGGCCGGGCGCTGTGGCCCGGGTTCCACGACGCCCACGCGCACCCGGTGATGGGCGGCCTCGAACGCGCGCGCTGCGACCTCTCCGGCGTCGTGACCGCCGAGCAGTACCTCGGGGTCATCGCGCGGTACGCGGCCGACCACCCCGAACGGGAGTGGATCCTCGGCGGCGGCTGGGCCATGGAGGCCTTCCCCGGCGGCCGGCCGGACCGGGCGGCCCTCGACGCCATCGTCCCCGACCGGCTCGTCCTGCTGCCCAACCGCGACCACCACTCGGCCTGGACGAATACCCGCACCCTCGCCGCGGCCGGCATCGACGAGACGACGCCCGACCCCGCACACGGGCGCATCGAGCGCGACGCGGAGGGACGGCCGACCGGCCTGCTGCACGAGGGCGCGATGGATCTGCTCGAGCGCATCGCGCCGGCGCCGACGCAGCACGACTTCGACGAGGGCCTGCGGGAGGCCCTGCGGTACCTGCACTCCCTCGGCGTGGTCGGCTGGCAGGACGCGCTGGTAAAGGTGGACGAGCCGGGGCCGAGCGTCCACGAGTCGTACCTGCGGGCCCAGGCCGGCGGCTGGCTCACCGCACACGTCGCCGGTGCTCTGTGGTGGGACCGCAGCTGCCCGCTGGAGGGTGTGGCCGACCAGGTCGCCGCGCTGGCCAAGCGCCGCGAGGAGGCTCGGCTGGCCGGCCGGCGCTACCGCGCCGAGAACGTCAAGGTCATGCAGGACGGCGTGATGGAGATGTTCACCGCCGCGGTGCTCGAGCCCTACCTCGACCGCTGCGGGCACCACACCAGTGACACCGGCATCAGCTTCCTCGACACCGACGTGCTGCGCGCCGCGACGATCGCCCTCGACGCGATCGGCTTCGGCATCCACTACCACGCGCTCGGCGACCGCGCGGTGCGCGAGGTGCTCGACGCCCTCGCCGCCGCGCGCACGGCCAACGGCGCGACCGGCAACCGGCACCACCTCGCGCACCTGCAGCTCATCGACCCGGCCGACGTGCCGCGGTTCCGCGAGCTGGGGGCGACGGCCAACCTGCAGGCGCTCTGGGCCTGCCACGAACCGCAGATGGACGACCTCACCATCCCGTTCCTCGGCGGCGAACGGGCCGGGCGGCAGTACCCGTTCGGTGACCTGCACCGCGCCGGCGTGACGCTGGCGCTCGGCTCCGATTGGCCGGTCACCACGCCCGACCCGCTGGCCGCCCTGCACGTCGCGGTGAACCGCCGGCCGCCGACCGTCCGCGACGTCGAGCCGCTCGGTCCCGAGCAGGCGCTCCCGCTTCCCGTCGCGGTCGCCGGTTACACGGCCGGCTCGGCCTACGTCAACGGCGTCGAGCGGCGCAGTGGCCGCATCGCCGTCGGGCTCGAGGCCGACCTCGTCGTCCTCGACCGCGACCCGTTCGCCGCCGCGCCCGACCAGATAGCTGCCGCCCGCGTACACCGCACGTACGTCGGCGGCGAACTCGTCCACCGAGCCGACTGACCCAGCCCACTGAACCCCAGCCCACTCATCCGAAGGACCGGTCACCGATGCGCAGACCTCGACTCCGCACCATCCGGGCGACTGCGGCGCTGGCCGCCGTCCTCGCCGCGGCTGCCTGCACCGGCAGCTCCTCCGGCTCGCCGAGGGCGGCCGCCACCGGGAAGGCCGTCCAGCACTTCACGGGCACCCAGGTGACGACCGGGTCGGCGACGAAGGACCTCGCTTCGGTCACGTGGTTCGGTGACTACCGACCCGTCCTGTCGATGGATCCGCTGCGCCTGGCGGACTACCCCGAGGAGACGATCATCCCGAACGTCTGCGAGCCGATGATCCGGGTGGCGCCGAACTACGCGCTGAGCCCGGGCGTGGTGTCGTGGACGTTCACCACGCCGACCTCGTTGCAGCTCACCGTCCGCGCCGGGGTCAAGTTCAGTGATGGGACGGCCATGACGGCGCCGGACGTCGCCTACAGCCTCAACCGCAACCTCGACCCCGCCGTCGCTTCGAACTACGGCTACGCCTTCGCGAACGTGAAGCAGATCGCGGTGTCCGGGGCGTCCACCGTCGTGGTGTCGCTGAAGCGGCCGCAACCGAACTTCGTCAACACGCTGGGCACCCTCGCCGGCGCCGTGGTCGAGAAGGCGTTCACCCAGAAGGCCGGCAAGGCGTTCGGCTCGCCCAAGACCGGTGTCGTCTGCACCGGGCCGTTCAAGTTCGGCTCCTACGACGGCACGAGCAAGCTGGTGCTGCTGCGCAACGACGGCTACTGGGACGCCGCGCACAAGGCCAAGGCGGCCCGGTTCACCTTCGTGTTCCCGGTGGATCCGACCGCGATCGCGAACGGGTTCACCTCGGGCCGCATGGACGGCGGCTTCGACGTGCCCATCAACCTGATCAAGTCGCTGAAGTCGGCCAGCAACGGCAAGCTCTACGTGGGCGGGCCGGGCTCGACGCCGGTCAACATCGACCTGCTCATGTCGAAGACCAGCGGCCCCGGCGCCGACCCGCGGGTACGGCAGGCCCTGTCACTGGTCATCGACCGCAAGGGCATCGCGTCGACGATCTACGGCGGGACGGCCGACCCCCTGTACCAGGTCTCCGGGCCGGGGCTCTGGGGCTACGCGAAGGACCAGTTCGCCGCCGCGTACCGCATGTACGTGAGCACGCCGGACGTCGCCGCGGCCAAGAAGCTGGTCACCGCCGCCGGCGCCACCGGCAAGACCCTCGTGTTCGGCTACCCGGCCGGTGACCCGACGAGCGTGCAGCTGGCGACGGTCATCCAGCAGGAGGCCGGCCAGATCGGGTTGAAGATCAAGCTGGCCGGGCTGCCGAACCAGCAGTACGGCTCGCTGTTCGGTGACCCCAAGGCGCGGGCGCCCTACGACATGTTCATCACCAAGAACTACGTCGAGCTGCCCGATCCCGTCGGGATGGACCAGCTGTACGCCACCGCCGGTGGGGCGACGAACTTCTCCGGCTACGACAACGCGACGGTGACGCAGAACCTGGCCGCGGCGGCGGAGGCGCCGACGCCGGCCGAGCGGGCCCGGCTGGTCATCGCCGCCGAGCAGCAGCTGGCGAAGGACCTGCCCTCGATCCCGATCGTCACGCCGCGGGCGGTGGTGTTCCTCGACTCGAAGGTCACCGGGGCGCCGCTGACCTTCTCGTTCATGAGCTCGCCCTGGGCCGCCGCCATCGGCGGGCGTTGACGGGCCGAGGGGACGCTCCGGTGTACGCGTTCGCGGCCAAGCGACTGGGTGGGTTGCTGCTGACGATGTTCGTCGCCAGCTTCGCGGTGTACGGCGCGATCTACCTCTCGCCGGGCAGCCCGGAGTCGGTACTGTTCGGCAGCCACCCGCCGCCGCCGGCGGTGCGCGAGCAGGTGCGGCACTACCTCGGCCTCGACCGCCCGTTCCTCGTCCGCTACGTCACCTGGCTCGGTCACGTGCTGCACGGCGACCTGGGCCGGTCGGTGATCTCGCAGCAGGCGGTCAGCGACCGGATCGGCGGGCCGCTCACGGTGACCCTGGCGCTCGTCGGTTACGCCGCGATCCTGATCGTGCTGTTCGGCGTGGGGCTGGGGCTGCTCTCGGCCCTGCGGCCCGGTGTCGTGGACGCGTCGGTGACCGGCGTGGTGTCGCTGGCGACGGCGATGCCCGCGTTCGTGACCGCGGCGCTGCTCACGTCCTTCTTCGCGGTGCGCCTCGGCTGGTTCCCCGCCTACGGGCTCGACCCCGGCGTCGGTGGCTGGCTGCACGGCCTCACCCTGCCCGCGTTCTCGCTGGCAGTGATCTCGAGCGGTCTGGTCGCCCGGGTGACCCGCACCGCGACGCGGGAGGTGCTTGCCTCGGACCACGTCGTGACCGCCGAGGCGCGCGGCATCTCGCGCCGGCGCACGATCCGCTCGCACGTGCTGCGCAACGCGGCCGGGCCGGTGCTGTCGGTGACCGGCCTGCAGATCGCGAGCCTCTTCGCCGGCGCCGTCGTGGTGGAGCAGGCGTTCGGCCTCAACGGACTCGGCGGCCTGCTCATCTCCTCGATCGAGCAGAAGGACTTCCCGGTCGTGCAGGCCATCGCGCTGTTGCTGGTGACGGCGTTCGTCGTGCTCAACGCCGTGGCCGACGTGCTCGTCGCCGCGCTCGACCCGGGCCGGCGCCTGGCGGTGGTCCGATGACCGCGACCACTGCCGCCGTCGAGGTCGTCCCGCGCCGACGCCGCATCGGCCGGCGCGCGCCGGCGCTCGGCGTGAGCGGCTGGCTCGCCCTGGCCGTGATCGCGCTCGTGGTCGTGATGGCGCTGTTCGCGCCGCTCGTGGCGCCGCACGACCCGGACACCGGCAACCTGCTGACGCCGTACGCCGGCCCGAGCGGCGCGCACTGGCTCGGCACCGACGCCACCGGCCGGGACATCGCGTCGCGGCTGATCTACGGCGCGCGGACGAGCCTGCTCGGCCCGGCCGCGATCGTGTTGCTGTCGCTGCTGATCGGCGTTCCGCTCGCGCTCGTGTCGGCCTGGCGGGGTGGCCTCGTCGCGTTCGTCATCACGCGCGCGCTGGACGTCCTGTTCGCGATCCCCGGCATGCTGATCGCGATCCTGGCCGCGGCCGTGTTCGGCGCCGGGCTGCGCGCGGCCGTCCTCGCCCTGGCGGTGGCGTACCTGCCCTACACGGCGCGGGTGATCGTCAGCGCGGCCGAGCGGGAGCGCCGGCAGGAGTACGTGCGGGCGCTCACCGTGCAGGGCGCGTCGGCGGTGTCGATCAGCGTGCGGCACGTGCTGCGCAACATCGCCCCGCTCATCGCGAGCCAGTCGACGGTGGCCTTCGCGTATGCGCTCATCGACCTCGCCTCGTTGTCGTTCTTGGGTTTGGCGGTGCAGCCGCCGCAGGCCGACTGGGGCGTGCTCGCCAGCGACCGCGACGCCGTGTTGCAGGGCCACTCGATGCAGGTCGTGGCGGCGTCGGTGCTGGTCGTGGCGACCGTGCTGGCGTTGTTCGTGGTCGGCGCCCGGCTGGCCGGCGAGCGGCCGAGCGTGCGGGGCTTCCTGCGGAGGGGGACCGGCCGATGAGCGTGCTGGACGTCCAGGGCCTGTCGGTGGACGTCGACACGGCCGCCGGCCGGGTACCGATCCTGCGCGACGTCGCCTTCACCGTGGGCGCCGGCGAGGCCGTCGGGCTGGTGGGGGAGTCGGGCTCGGGCAAGTCGATGACGCTGCGCGCGATCGCCCGCCTGCTGCCACCGAGTGCGCGTGCCTCCGGGATGATCACGATCAACGACACTCCCGTGGCTTCCCTCGGCCGTGGCGCGTTGCGCGCGTTGCGCAGCCGGGAGCTCGGCTTCGTGTTCCAGGATCCGCGGGCGGCGGTGAACCCGATGCATCGCGTCGGCGACTTCCTCACCGAGCCCGTGCGCGACCGGCGGGGGGACGTGCGGGCCGCGACCGCCCGCGCCGCCGAGCTGCTCACCCGGATCGGCGTGCCCGACCCCGAACGCCGGATGCGCCAGTACCCCGCGGAGCTGTCCGGTGGGCTGCTGCAGCGGGTGGTGATCGCCGCCGCGCTGATGGCCGGCCCGTCCCTGCTGCTGGCCGACGAGCCGACGACGGCGCTCGACGTCACCACGCAGTCCGACGTGCTCGCGCTCGTCGACCAGCTGCGCCGCGAGCAGGGCACCGCAATGGTGTTCGTGACCCACGACCTCGACCTGGCTCTCGCGGTGTGCGACCGCGTCGTGGTGCTCTACGCCGGCCAGGTCGTGGAGGTGGCCTCGGCCGCGTCGCTCGTGGCCGCGCCGGTGCACCCGTACACCCGGGGGTTGTTCGCATCGCGCCCGCCGCTGGACCGGCGGGTCGAGCCGATGCCGGCGATCGAGGGCGTGCCGGCCGCGCTGGCGGACGTCCCGGTCGGCTGCCCGTTCCAGGCCCGCTGCCCGATCGTCCAGGACCGGTGCCGCACCACGTTGCCGCCGCTCGTCCCGGTCGGCGACGAGTTGGTGCGCTGCCACCGCAGCGACGAGCTGGGCGGCGGGCCGCTGCGCGAACGGTTGCCGCTGGCGGCCCCGGCCCCGGCGGGTGCGTGATGGACGAACCGGTGGTGCGCGCGCAAGCGTTGACCAAGCGCTTCGGCGTGGTGACCGTGGTCGATGACGTCTCCTTCGAGCTGGCCGCCGGGCGGACGCTGGCGATCGTCGGGGAGTCCGGCGCCGGTAAGTCGACCATCGCGGCGATGCTGACCGGCCTGGCCGCCCCAACGAGCGGCGCGGTCGTGGTCTGCGGCGAGGACCGCAGCCAACCCGCCCGCTCGGCCCGCGTGCGCCGCCGGCGGGGTCGGCAGCTGCAGCTCGTCAGCCAGGACCCGTTCACCGCCCTCGACCCGCGCCAACCGATCGGCTCGGTGATCGTCGAGGCGTTGGCGATCGCCGATCGCGCCCCGAGGGCGCAGCGTGCCGCCCGCGCGGTCGAGCTGCTCGAGGCGGTCGGGCTGGGCGGGCGGCACGCCACCGCGGTCCCGCGGGCGCTCTCCGGCGGGCAGCGGCAGCGCGTCGCGATCGCGCGGGCACTGGCGGCCGAACCGGCCGTCATCGTGCTGGACGAAGCGGTCTCCGCCCTGGACGTGTCGGTGCAGGCGCAGGTGCTCAACCTGCTGCGCGACCTGCAACGCGAGACCGGCACCGCGTTCCTGTTCATCACCCACGACCTGGCCGTGGTCCGGCAGATCGCGCACGACGTGCTCGTGCTCGAGCAGGGCCGGGTCGTGGAGCAGGGAGCGGTGGGTGCCGTGCTCGACGCGCCGCAGGAGTCCTACACGAAGGTGCTGCTCGACTCGACGCCGCGGCACGGTTGGCGGCCGAAGGCGCGCCGGCCGGCGGGCGCGGCCGCCGGGTAGCCGAGCACGCCGCGGACCTCCCTGCTCTGGGACGATGCGGGCGTGACCGCACCGCCGCTCGTCGAGGTGTTCCGCGCACCGGCGCGGCCGCCCGCCGAGTGGCTCGCGCTGCTCAGCGCCGCCGAGACCGAGCGCATCGGCCGGCGGCGCCGCGAGGAGGACCGGCAGCGGGCGAGCGCCGCCCGCGCACTGTTGCGCATCGCCGTCGCCGAACGGGTCGGGTGCGGAGCGCGCGAGGTCGAGTTCTCCCTGCGCTGTGTCGTCTGCGGCGGCGGGCACGGCAAGCCGGTGCCGATCGCCCCGGAGACAGCGGCGCCGGTGCACGCGAGCGTGAGCTACGCCGGGTCGGTGGTGCTCGTCGCGCTCGCGGCGGTGCCGGTCGGGCTCGACGTCGAACGGGTGGCCGGGACCGGCTTCGCCGGCTTCGACGACGTCGCGCTCTCGGCCGCCGAACGGAGCGAGCTGGCCGACGTAGCCGCGGAGGAGCGGGACGGCGTGCGGGCCGAGCTGTGGGCGGCCAAGGAGGCGATCCTCAAGATCAACGGGCTCGGCCTCAGCGTGCCCCCGGCGACCGTCCACGTCGGCCGGCGAGCGGTCCCGGGCACCGTCCCGGTGGACGCACGAATCGCGGCGACCGGGGTGGTGTCCGTCGCGGCCGTGCCCGTGCCGGCCGGCTACCGCGCCTGCGTCGCCACCGAGGGCGCCGGCCGGCCTACCGTCGTGCTGCGCGCAGTTCCCCGTCCCGCGGAAGATCCGGCAGCCGCTGCGCGAACAGCCACGGCTTGAGCAGCTTGCGGGCGCCCTCGCCGGCGGCCGCCTCGACGTGGGCGAGGAACGCCGCCGTCGTCACCGAGCCGTGCCGGTTCGCCGCCGTCCAGTCGCGGATCACCTCGACGAACCGGGACGTCCCGATGGCGCGCCGCAGCGCGTGCACGGCGAGGGCACCGCGCTTGTAGACCCGGTCGTCGAACATCAGGTCCGGGCCCGGGTCGGCCAGCACGAGGTCCTGCGGCGCGTCCCGCAGCCGCCGCCACTCGCGTTGCGCGTGCTCGTGCGCGGCCGGCCCACCCGACTCCTCCGACCAGAGCCACTCGGCGTAGCACGCGAACCCCTCGTTGAGCCAGATGTCCGACCATCGCGCCGGGGTGAGGCTGTTGCCGAACCACTGGTGCGCGAGCTCGTGGGCGATGAGCCGGTCGTAGCCGTGCCGGCCGTCCACGTGGTTGGCGCCGAAGATCGACATGCCCTGCGCCTCGAGCGGGATCTCCAGCTCGTCCTCGGTCACGATAACCGTGTACGCCGCGAACGGGTACGGGCCGAAGCGCTCGCTGAAGCAGCGCATCATCCGGTCCGAGCGGCCGAAGTCGGTCGCGATGCGGGTGCGGAGCCGGTCGGGTCCGACGGCGTGCTGCGCGACCTCGCGGCCGGGCAGTTCCTGCAACTCGAACCGGCCGACGTGCACGGCGGCGAGGTAGGTGGCCATCGGCTCGCGCTGCTCGTAGACCCAGGTCACGCGGCTGGCGCTGCGGCTGCGGTCGACCAGCAACCCGTTGGCCACGACGCGGTAGTCGGCCTCGGTCGTCACCGAGATGCGGTACGTGGCCTTGTCGCTCGGCCGGTCGTTGCACGGGAACCAGGACGGTGCCCCGTTCGGCTGGCCGGCGACGAGCGCCCCGTCGTCGAGCTCCTCCCAGCCGACCGTGCCCCACCGTCCGGAGATCGGCGCCGGGTGGCCGGAGTAGCTGATCGACACCCGCAGCGACCGGCCGGTCTCGAGGGCGCCCGCCAGCGCGATCATCAGCTTCGCCCCGTGCTGGCGGAACCGTTTCGGCCGGGCGCCGTCGACCAGCACCTTCGCGACGGAGAGGTTCGCCAGATCGAAGGCGAGGCGCCGGACGGGGCGCAGCGCGACGACGTCGGCCACGACGTGGCCGTCGAGCCGGTTGGTCGAGGGACGGTACGTGATCGCGAGGTCGTAGTGCTCGACGTGGTACCCGTCGTCCCCGTTGTCCGGCAGGTAAGGGTCGCCGGAGCCGGATCCGTTCGCGGCCGAACTCACTCGGCGGTCCACGGGACGATCGGGTTGCCGATCCAGCGCGTCCCGTCCGGCACCACCTCACCGCGCATGACCAGCGAGGCCGGGCCGACGACGCCGCCGGCGCCGATCCCCGCCGCCGGCAGGATGACGCTGTGCGGCCCGAGCGTGGCGCCCTCGGCCAGCGTGACGTGGTCCATGCGCATGATCCGATCATGGAAGAGATGGGTCTGGACCACGCAGCCCCGGTTCACGGTCGCACCGGGGCCCAGGCGGACGAGGTCGGCCTCGGGCAGCCAGTACGTCTCGCACCAGACGCCGCGGCCGATGCGGGCGCCGAGCCCGCGCAGGAAGACGTTGAGGACGGCCGTCCCAGCGGCGGCGCGGGCGAACCACGGCGCGGCGACGACTTCGACGAAGGTGTCGGCCACCTCGTTGCGCCAGACGAAGGCGCTCCACAGCGGATGCTGCACCGCGCCGGTCCGTCCGACGAGCACGACCTTGGCCAGCACGGTGACCAGGCCGGCGACGGCGCCGGCGGCCAGCAGCACGAGCCCGCCGAGCAGCGCGACGGCCAGCCAACCGGCGTGGATGCGGATCGCCTGGAGCCCGGCCAGCACGCCCACCCCGATCGCGACGTTCGTCGCGGCCGGGACGAAGCGGCAGCACTCGACCAGCGCCCGTGCCACCTTCAACCGGGTCGGCGGATCGAAGGTGCGGGTGCTGTCGGCGGCGTCGGGGGAGCGGCGCAGCGCGACCGGCGGGCTGCCCAGCCACGACGATCCCTTCTTCGCCTTGGGCGGCGCGGCCGACAGCAC
>Ga0068855_100006370_pt1 | contig 14384 bp, 13 predicted proteins | sample KBSCornC52_FD_66592 | JGI IMG/M metagenome (GOLD analysis project Ga0068855, IMG submission 66592) | Corn rhizosphere microbial communities from Kellogg Biological Station, Michigan, USA - KBS Corn C5-2 | ecosystem: Host-associated > Plants > Roots > Rhizosphere > Soil ... | reverse complement strand
AGGCGGAAAAAGCAAAGGAAGCACGAGAGGCAGAAGCACAAAAGCGCAGGCCAGGAGTGGCTGCGTAAATCTCCGTTCCCCCCCGGCAGAAATGTTTGCCGGGGGGTCTGATTCCAATTAATCGAAAACTACGAATGGAGTAGCTTGTGCCATTGGTTGATGTCATAGACAGAGTACGCAGTTTCTATGATGATCATCCATACCCCCCACCAGTTGAAAACCTGGAAAGGTACAAGCGTCGTTGGCAGGATCCGCAGAGACGGCGGGCAGATTTTCATCTGTTCTGGCCGGACCGTGAATATCGGGAGGATCCATCCATTCTTATCGCTGGCTGCGGAACGTCTCAAGCAGCCAAACACGCATTGCGCTGGCCTGCCGCTCAAGTTATTGGCATCGACCTCAGCGCGACCAGCATTCATCAGACAGAGCTACTGAAGAAGCAACACGGCCTGAACAATCTCCAAGTGCACCAACTCGCTATTGAGGATGTGAGCACACTGGGCATGAGCTTCGATCAAATCGTTTGCACCGGAGTTCTCCACCATCTTGAGGATCCTGATGCAGGTTTGAGTGCTCTGAAGGATGTGCTTAAACCGGATGGTGCGATGCAGCTGATGGTGTATGCATCCTACGGCCGGGCTGGTATTTATATGCTGCAAGAATTCTGTAAGCGCCTGGGTATTCGTGCGACCAAGACAGGTATTCGCGACCTGATTTGTGCCTTGTGCGCACTACCTACAGGGCATCCCCTACAAGCTATTTTGACCCAAGCCCCGGAACTCCGAAATGAGGAAGCACTAGCTGATTCTCTACTGCACCCACAAGACCGGGCATACTCTGTCACCCAGTTTTTTGATCTTATTGAAAATGCCGGACTGGTCTTCGGCCGGTGGCTAAGGCAAGCTCCGTACTCTGTCCATTGCGGCGTCATTTCGCAATTACCTCAGGTCGAGAGCATCGCAAATCTTCCTTGGCACGAACAATGTGCCGCCATCGAACTGTTTCGCGGAACGATGAACCGGCACAGCGCTGTCGTCCTTCCACCCGGTTACTCTCGCGCTTCATTCTGCATCAATTTTGCGGGAAATGACTGGCTTGAGTACGTGCCCATGCGTATGTCAGACACCATCTGCGTGCAGGAGCGGGTACCTCGTGGGGCAGCAGCTGTTTTGATCAATCGCACTCACACTTCCACGGACCTCTGCCTGGCAATAGGCGCGACTGAGAAGAAGTTATTCGATGCTATTGATGGGCAGCAAACCATCCGCGAAATCGTCGATGGGACGCTGTCGCATACAGATCCCGTTATTCGCCGTGGCCTGGCCGGAAGTTTTTTTGAGCAACTCTGGTGGCATGATCAGGTGGTGTTTGCGACGGGTAATCGAAGCAACAAATACGAATCTCACAGGGGTGTCTCGGGCCTGCCCGATCAGGCTTGACAGTTTCGAACGAGGAAAGCCACTAGACTCGCCGACTAAGAGTTCCGGGATTGACAATGTCAGATGGCTTAGGACGATGGTTAGTTCTCATTTCGACTGCATGTGCTCTGTGCCATGCCCAAGACACTCAATTTCTGCCCGAAATAGACACCCACGTCACGTTAAATCAACGCGTCCGCCTACTCGTCCAGGCGAAGGATGATCGCGAAGGCGGCGATCCGCAGCAATTCACTTTTGGGCCGAGTATTCAGTTTTACTTCAAGCCTTTGCTGAAACTCAAACACGTGACTCTGTTTAATCTTGATGACGCGAAGAAACGGCCTATCGTATTTGAGAGTGGCTATCGCATAATCACAGCTCCGCATACTTCCGCGATAAACCGTCTTTTGGGATCTGTGACCTTCCATCTTCCGATCATGGCGCGGGTTCTTCTGTCCGACCGAAACCGCGCAGATCTTGATTGGCAAAATGGCAATTTCAGGTGGCGCTACCGGAATAAATTGATGGCGGAACGGACCATCTCAATTTCCTCCTACCATTTCATTCCTTACCTTGCCGCCGAACCCTTCTACCAGAGCAAGGACAACAAATGGAGTACGACAGATCTCTATGTCGGTTGCCAATTTCCTATGGGACACATTGTCCAATTTGATCTTTACTATGAACACGAGAACAACACTGCTAAGAGCCCTAATCGGCAGAACAACTTTATTGGGCTGAACTTAAACCTATATTTCTCTACGAGCAGACCAACTCATTGAAGGAGGTTAGGTCCAGGAACACAGGTGAACGTCCGAACCAGACTTGTCACAGACGTGGGCGTGGGTTGAGGACCCAAGAGCAGATCACAGCGATTCTGATGCGAGCCAAGGATGAAGAACCAAAGATGAACTCGGGGCTGGTTCCACAACTAGTAGAATCTGCGGCACTTCGGGAATCCGAGAGCTGTATGAAACGGGAGTACCAGAGGGTCGAGCAGTATGCCCAGCACAAAACGGAAGTGCTGACTCTGCTAATTTTCCCAGTCGCCAAACCCTTCCCCTTGCCCTACCTTCCGAAATTAAAAGATAAAAGCGGATCCGCAAAGATCCTAGAATTTTTCTGGCGCTTTTATACCTAAAAACGAGTTCCTGTACGTGCAAAGGCACAGCAGCGAGCTTATCCAAGCCGTTCCAGGCTGTCGAGTAATAACTGCAACAGCAACCCAGAAGGAGTGATGACGATGAAAGCCAAAACTATTTGTGGTGTGATGCTCATCTGCTTGTTCTCAGCTCTTGTCGCAGCGCAAACCGTATATGCCGACTACAACCACCACGTGGATTTTACGAAATTCAAGACTTATGCGTGGGGCCAAGGCTCGAACCCCAATGCGATAAACGATTCAATTCTGGCTCAAAGTGCACAACAGGCGATCGACTCCCAGCTTGCCGCAAAAGGCCTCCAGAAGGTTCAGGAGTCCGAACATCCCGACCTGATCGTGGTGACCAGTAGCGGCATGAAACAGCAGACCTCGTACAACACGTGGGGGACTGGCGGCTGGCGGTGGGGAGGGGGCATGGGAGAAATAACTCCAGAGACCACCAACGTCGGCACCCTCGTTGTCGACGTTTACGATGCAAATGGGAAACAGATGATCTGGCGCGGGATCTCCCAGGGAACCTTGTCGAATAAGGGATCAAAAAATGAAAAAGAGATGAACAAAGCGATTGAGAAAATGTTCAAACAATATCCGTAGATTTGTTTGAGAACGGCTCCACATATGCTCGTCCGCGCACTGGGTTGATTTCTATGGACTTCAAAGTCGTGATCGTGCTGCTCGTAAAACTCAGCATCAGTCTCATGGTGTTTGGTCTCGGACTGACCACAACTCTGTCCGATGCCTTAGACGTTTTGCGCCGACCGCGTAAATTGGGCCGTGCATTTCTCTCAATGAATGTGTTCATGCCAGCCCTAGCGCTAGCAATGGCACTCAATTTCAACTTTCACCCAGCGGTGAAAATCGTTCTCGTCGCATTATCGGTGGCCCCGGTGCCACCGATGTTTCCGCGAGCTGCGCTCAAGGAAGGCGGCAGAAAAGATTATACCGTTGGGCTCTTGGTGGCGATGGCATTACTCGCGATCGTTGTAATACCGATCACCATGCAAATATTTCAAGTGCTTACCGGCCTACCGCTTCGATTTCCCGTCAGTTCAGCTTTGTGGTTCGTTCTGAGAAGGCTACTGTTCCCACTCTCGGCTGGAGTTGCCCTCCGCACGTTCGCGCCGGAACTGTCCAAACGATGGATTAAGCCAATTGCGGTTATATCCACCGTCCTTCTTATTGGGAGTGTGTTGCCTGTGTTATTCGTCTCTGCCCGCGAAATCTTGTCATTGATTGGCGACGGCACCATCCTTGCGTTTTCCGTATTTGTACTCGCCGGTCTCGCGATTGGATACTGGCTGGGAGGGCCTGACCCCGCTGACCGCCGTGTGCTGTCACTGGCGACATCTTCTCGGCATCCGGGCATAGCCCTGGCGTTGGCTCACGCAAATTTCCCTAACCAAAAGCTGGACATGTCAGCAATGGCTCTTTACCTGGTCATCAATGCCGTTTTCTTGGCACTGTTATCAATCAGGCACAAAAGAGAAATGGTCACGCCTCCTGCAACCGCAGACCGCAAAGCTGCTTGAGCTCTTTCGCTGCTCTCTGATATTTCGAGATCGGTGTTAGCCATCACTTACGGCTGGAATGATGGAATTCGAAAGAGATTCACGATGACGATGCAAAGGAAACTTCAATGTGGTTGGCACTCACTCTGATCACCGTCAAAAGTGAAACTTTAGATTCCTTGCGCGCGGCCTTATCGCATTTGCCCGTGCTGGTGAGGTTCACCGTGGCAATGGCAGCAATCTTGATTATGCCGTCGCTGTCTCGCCGCCTCAAGCTGCCGTCGGTGGTTGGGGTGTTGTTTGCCGGAATCATCCTCGGCCCGCATGTGCTCACATATTCGGAAACGAACAGCCGGTGGCGGACTTCATGTCTCAGCTGGAAATCCTTCGGAGAGGACACTGTCAACGTGCCTAGCCTCTGAACGCTAGCCATCCCAGAAGAGTGGGTCATTTGCTTACGCCCGGAGTTATAAGGCCACGGGTTACAGGGAACCGCAAGTATCACATTGCGCAAGCCAATTCAGCGAAGGAGAAGCATGTTATGAAAGTGAACAAATTCAGAACCTTCTTGATCGTTCTAACTGCGGGTGCAAGTATTGTGGTTGCTCAACAACCAGCCACTACCGCGCCGAAGATCAAGCCCAGCCTCATTCCTCAAGAAAAGGCGAGCAACCCAGCCCCGTCGGGAAATAGTCAGATGAAGAGCCAGAAGAACTCCATCGGTAGAGGAAAGTTGACCGCGACGACTGCGCAACCGGTCGATTTTTGGCAAGAGCAAGTCGCGTTCCGTAACGGAGCAACTGTCACAACGGATTTTCTCTATGATTCAAACGTGGGTGTTGTTTATGGTTACAGGGAAGATGATTTTAAATGCGCTAATGGCAAACCTGGTTTCGGGGGAATTCTCGAAGCGCTTTACACAAGCGGAAACCAAATGAAGAAGCCCGTGGGGTCAGGATGGTATGCCGTGGAACTCAATGAAAACCAGTGTGCCGCACAGGAATCGGGCATTTACGGGTGTAGATTTGACGCGAACGGAAACGCTACCCAGTGCGGGGCAGCAGCGCTCGACAGTCGTACTGGTGATCTCGAGATCGCGGCCGAGCAGCAATAAAGGCGACATGTAGTTAAAACCAACTTGTCTACGTAACCTGAGCGCAGGCCACGCACGCCTCGCCCGTGATGGCCTGAGCCCCCTTGTTGTTCCTTGGAGTTTTCCAATGTGCTTACTTCCAAAAACGTTGTTGATTTTAGCGGGAAGCATTATCGGTGCGACCTACACAAATGGACAGTCAATGCCGATAACCATGGATGCACAGTCGCAAGCACCATCGCTGAGTGCAGGCCCGACGAACTCATCTTCTTCTTCGACAAGCTACGACCACGGTTGGCGCTTGGACTTGAGTCCTTATCTTTGGTTCGCTGGCACACACGGAACCGTGGGAGCGTTCGGACGGGATGGCAGCGTTCATTCAAGCGCCGGAGATCTTCTTTCTCATCTGAACGCTGGCCTGATGGGGACTGCGGACGCCCAATTGGGTCGCTTCTTGCTCACCGGCGACCTGCTATGGATAAGGTTGTCCGATAGTTCAGCATTGCCGTTTCCCGGCCTGAATGCCACGTCGGTTGACGTGCGTGTGGGCCAGTTTATGTGGACTTCCAAAATCGGTTACCGATTGATGGACATGCCGAGATTCAAGGCTGACGCCAATGTCGGCGCGCGATACTGGCATTTAGGCCAGCAGCTAAACTTAAGCCCTTCAAATCTGGGATTGAACATCAGTCATTCGCAAAGCTGGACAGACATTGTCGTTGGCGGACGCATCGAACTGCCCCTTGGGCCGAAAACATCAATTACTGCGTTGGGTGATGTCGGTGGGTGGAATGCCACTGCCAAGCTCGATTATCAATTTGCGAGCTTGCTGAATTTTAAGGTCAGCCAAAAGTGGACAATCAGCCCCGGTTATCGCTATCTATTTGTGGACTATCGCACCGGGAATTCGATATACAACATGGTAACAGCCGGGGCGGTGATAGGTGTGACTTACACAATGGGCAGCAAGACCGGAAAGTAGTATTGCACACACTTGATGTTGTTTTCACAGACAAAAGAGTGCTCGGTGATGCATGTTTTGAAGGGAATGGGCTGCAACTGACTCTTCATGGCTGTCCACAATAAAACCAGACTATTCACAACCAGTTCTTCCGAATGACCGCAACTTTCAACGATTCTGACTGAGAGAAAATATTGCCTGATGAATAGATTGTACGCTCTGTAAGTTTTAGCAGTGTTGGTCCTTAGCTGTGGGTTTTAGTCTTTTAGCAAAGAACATGAATGGCTCCCGCGGCGCTTTGCTTCTGCTAGAGGCTCTGCTTTGCGGAAGGACAGCTCGGCAATTGACAATGGCAACTTTTTGGTTTTCTTTTGGAACCCTCTATGTCTGCGCCTCAAGATTTAAGCATTCAGAAGTCTAATGAGAGTCCTCGCTGGCTACCGACCAAGGATATGGATTTCATTCCCGGTGGCACGTTTGTCATGGGCTCGAACCATCACTACCCCGAGGAAGCGCCGGCTCACGCCGCAACGGTTGATGGATTCTGGATTGATAAATTCGCAGTGACCAACCTGAAGTTCGAGCAGTTTGTGGACGAAACCCACTACGTTACCGTCGCCGAGCGTCCTCCTAGAGCAGATGAATATCCGGGAGCGAAACCGGAGATGCTTCGTCCCGCTTCCATCGTATTTCAAAAACCGCCAGCTCGAGTTGATTTGCGGAATCATTACAACTGGTGGACTTACGTCCCGGGTGCAGACTGGAGGCATCCGGAAGGTCCAAAGAGTTCGATCGTTGATCGTATGGAGCATCCGGTGGTTCACCTCGCTTACGCGGATGTTGAAGCTTATGCAAAATGGGTGGGAAAGGAGCTGCCCACAGAAACAGAATGGGAGTTTGCCGCGCGTGGTGGACTTGACGGTGCATCCTACGCCTGGGGAGATGAATTCGCCGTTGCAGGGAAGCAGATGGCGAACACGTGGCAGGGTGAATTTCCCTGGCAGAATACGATGCAAGACGGCTTTGAGGGAACAGCGCCCGTCGGGCAATTCCCGCCGAATGGTTACGGGCTCTATGACATGATCGGGAACGTGTGGGAGTGGACTGCTGATTGGTACGGGCCAAGCCATTCCGTTCAAAAGGCATGCTGCGGTGGGGCAGTTGCGCGAGGCGGGGATCGTGAACAGAGTTATGATCCCGCACTGCCTGGTATTAAGATTCCGCGAAAAGTAATCAAAGGGGGGTCGTTCTTGTGTGCACCAAACTACTGCAGGCGATATCGTCCAGCGGCAAGAATGGCGCACCCGATTGATACCTCAACCTGCCATATCGGAATGCGATTCGTAATTCGGACGACAAAGTGAACCTCCCATACTGTCACTCTTCCCAGTTATGTGGTGTAGTTTGCTATCACAACCTATTCGGATTGGTTTCCTTTTAGCATCTGGGGAACTGTGAACTGTCCAGAGACAAGGCGCAAACATGATCTCTTGTCATGCATGGTGGGACGCGCAGAGATCACGATTGCGGCGACACATCGTTTTCATCAACAAGCAGGTCCGGCTACTTTCTATTCTGGTAAGACGTCCCGAAGTCCCTTGGCCAGCTAAACTTGTTGGGGGTTGTGCTATCGCATATATATTCAGTCCAATTCAATTGATTCCGACCTTTATACCGGTGATCGGGCAAATGGACGATTTACTGGTTTTGCTTCTAGGTACGAAGGTGGTACGCAAGTTTACGCCTTCGGCGCTACTATACGAATGTGAATTGCGCGCGGAGCAGGGCTCGGAGACCCAAATCGAAAGATGGGAACGCGCTCTTTCCTGACTTACGAGAGTGCAGGCGTTCGCAAGGATGCTTCCCTCCCGATCTGCGTACATAACCATTTCTCGCCCACACACGAACAAGCTCTATGCCGGCCTTTACCAGTGGTAGCTGCTCCTGGCGATGGAGAGGCCCAATCCTATTTGCAGGCACCGTCGCCAACTAAGGATGGCAGCAAAGCCTCGGTGGGATTCCAGCCAACGGATCACCACGAAGGGTGAGAGGATCAGCAGATTCCTTTTTTCCGCCAGAATCGCGACAACGGCGTCCCTTAAAGGCTGCATTGGAAGGCGCAGAAGTTTTCTTTGACGTTGCCATTGGTGCAAGCGCAAGGCAATTGCAAAGGCGGTGGTCAAAATCTATGTCGAATGCCTTAGTTCATTGGTGATCGCTGGCAATGTCGAGTTTCCGAAGGGGGTTGCCGCCCTACTTTTATCCATGAAAAAGCTTGAAAGAAAGCTAGTCACGTCCAATCTTGAAAGTGGCCTGAAATCGAAAGCAAGTTGCGACTTCTTAGGAAGGCGAACGCAACGAAGAACCATCACAGTTCAGCCACAGTACAAAGGGCCGCCCGATTCTGAGCGGCTCTAAATTATTGCAAATATTGGTTGCGGGGGGTGGATTTGAACCACCAACCTTTGGGTTAGAACCCTAGAAGAATGGTTGAAGGTTCAATCTGAGATCCTTCTTTTGCACTTGCAGCAAAGCTAACCTGTGATCGCGGCCATCCCTCTTTATGGGCGGTGATCCCAAACCCTCAGGTCTCTGTTTGAACCTCGATCCGACCTTGGCGAATCGCATTTTTGAAGGAGCCATGGTCTCGCTCGGTCTGGTCCGCATATGTTTTGCCGAAAGCCGCCATGGCTTTGTCGAAGACCTCACTCTTGCCCATATAACCAGCGATCATCGCGGGATCGCCTGAGCGTGCGTGGGCGCGTGCCAACGTCCAGCCGCACAAACCCGCGTAGTCAAACAGGGTGACAGGTTTGAACAGCTCGACGAGCGGTTTAATTTTCATGTCGCGTAGCTGGCGCAAGTAAAAATGGCGCTTTCCCTGGTCATGCGTCCACCCCAGGAAGATGTCGCTTGCTGTCTGCATGAGGTGCTGGCCGACCACCACTCTCTGCCCGTGGTTCGGATAAGTGCTCCTGCCCACGTAGGTTTCAAGTACCGAAGGTCCCGCCTCCTTGATCTGAATGAATAACGGGTCATCCTCGGCGGCCATTAACAGCGCGACAGCGCATAGTGTACCTACGCTGCCAACCCCAACCACCTTCAGAGCAAAGTCCAGCACCTTGTAGCGGTCAAGTAATACCCTGCGAGCGTCGGACAGGCTCTCTCGGTACAGAACCAGCGCACGTCGAATGGCCTCTCCGCTGGCCACAATGTGAGGATGGTGATAGATGAGTGGTGGCGCATCCTTAAACACATAGCGCCCGCCGCGCGCCTGCACCAACTTGGGAAACTCGTGCTCAGGAACCTGCTTGGCCTTCACTTTTTCAATTTGCCTTTCCAACCTACGCCGCCCGGCTTTGCGATGGATCGCCGCCAACGTGTCGCTGAACTGGATACTTGCATACCAGATTTCGAGTACCGTCATTTCGGCACATTCGAGCATGTGTTCGCGATAAGACCGCACACAAGTTAGAGCCGCTTCTTGCTGATCGGCGGAGGAAAAACCATTAGAACGTGCCGCAAGCACAAAGCTTGTGGCGAGCCGCTTTAGATCCCATTCCCAGGGGCCGGGCAAAGTCTCATCGAAATCGTTGATATCAAGAACCAGGCGGCGCTCAGGCGTGTCGAAGCCGCCAAAGTTAAGCAGGTGGGCATCGCCGCAGAGCTGCGCATCCAAGCCCGACACCGGTGTGGACGCCAGGTCGGCGGCCATGAGGTTGGCGGCACCTCGATAAAAGGTAAAGGGAGAAACCATCATGCGACCGTAGCGGATGGGAATGAGCTCCGAAATGCGGCCTTTGCTCGATTCGACTACCAACTCCACCGGATCCCGGCGGTTACGACTAATGGTCCATTCGCCGTGTTGCTGTCGTGCCACACGCTGGCGCGACTCTTTGCCCGCAGCATAGCGTTCCTTGCGGCCTGGTGGAAGGATCGAAGCCGCGAAAGTCTTACCCGGTCGAGGCCTTGACGGAAATGGAGTGACAACGGCTGCCATGAAGGCCTCCTTCGCACGACCATGAAGTTTAGCAACGGCAAGGGCTTAGTGAACGAGCGATCCTCCGCGTCGCACGCGCCGGAGTTTAGGCTTCGCTCCGCGCTCGTTCATGAATAATGTTCTCCCACCGTGCCACCTGCATCCAGGAAGCCAACTCGGCGCGCGCCTCACACTCCTTCAGTACCGCTGCAGGAGTGAACTTACGCACAATCTTGTTCCCAAAAAAAGAACCAAATGATTGGGGCTTTGCTTTGAACGAGGGCACTCACGGCGAGCGCCGATAGCTTTACTTTAGCTTGCCGGCCATGAACCCGAACCTGTCAAAATTGCTAGTCAGAACAAACGAATGATGTTTTAGCGAAAGTCGAGCCATGAACTCAGAAGCCACATCAGCGTTGCTGTTCCTAGGGGTGAGCGACTGCTTTTTCTCTGCGAATTCTCACAGTTGCCATGCCAAGTATCTCACGTGATCATGTAACGAAAGTCAAAGCTTGCAGAGATCCTGCACGGTGCCGATTCAATGAAAGCAAATTTGAACGATTGGCACGCTCGACGTCTCCTGCTCATACATCCGACAATTCGTTAAGAAACGGTCGACAGCAGTGAATCCGCATGACCTGACGCTGATGTGCTCGCGCAAGGATACGAGCGAAAGGAACAAAACTAATGAGTAGCAACACGATCAGCATCCTCGACGGCTCAACATTCTTGGTTGCCAGCCCCAACGGTGACATCGATGCCGGGCCGACCGAACCCCAAGGTTTGTTCTATAAGGATATGCGGCATTTATCGAAGTGGAAACTAAGGCTCAATGGCATCTCTCTTGAAGTGCTCTCCACTGATGCCAGCGAGTACTACTATGCCCAACACTTCTGCGTTCCGCCGACCGGAACTATCTACAAAAATCCCGCGCTTTCGGTGGTGCGCCGCCGCTTGGTGGGGGACGGCTTCGTCGAACACGTAAGCGTGCTGAATCATGGTAGCGAAGTAGAGGAAATTGAATTGCAGCTGGAGATTGGGTGCGATTTCGCCGATCTTTTTGAGGTGAAAGACGCGCTTAAAAAGAAGGGCGAGTTCTACCAGGCCATGAGAGACCGGCACCTTATGCTCGGTTACCGTCGCAACGGTTTTGTTCGGGAGACACTTATCAGTTCGAGCACGCCCCCGACCGAAGGAACCGCAAATAGTTTAGCCTTTCGTATAACGCTGCAACCAAAATCGGCATGGAGGACAGAGTTCCATGTGACTCCGGTGACCACGGAGGCCGTGCACCAGCCCAAGTTCGCCACTGGAGCTGGAAGTGTAGTGCGCAACGATTTGAAAGCGTGGCTCGACAAGGCCCCTTCAGTGACCTGCCATCCCGAAGCGATGCGTATCTACGCACAAGGCCTGGTCGATATAGCCTCGCTTCGTTTTCATCCTGATTCGATGCCCCAACATTCGCTTCCTGCAGCAGGGCTGCCCTGGTTCATGGCTCTGTTTGGACGCGACAGTTTGATTACCAGCTACGAGATGTTGCCCTTTGCTCCTGAATTAGCCGCCACTTCGCTTCGCGCATTAGCAGATGCGCAGGGACAGAAAGAAGTGGAACTTACCGAAGAGGAACCCGGGCGAATTCTTCACGAGTTGCGTTTTGGCGAACTCACGCATTTTCACGAACGGCCACAGTCTCCTTACTACGGAGCCAGTGACACGACGCCGCTCTTCCTTGTCCTATTGGACGAATACGAACGCTGGAGTGGCGATGTAGATCTCGTGCGCGCACTTGAACCAAACGCTCGCGCAGCACTTGACTGGATTGATCACTATGGCGACCGTGACGGCGATGGTTACATCGAGTACCAGCGCAAGACGACATTGGGCCTCGACAATCAGTGCTGGAAAGACTCATGGAATTCAATCCTATTTCACGACGGCAGTCTCGCGCGCACTCCACGAGCCACCTGCGAACTGCAAGGATATGCCTATGATGCCAAGCTGCGAAGCGCGCGCCTTGCACGTGAAGTGTGGAAAGACGAGTCACTTGCAGCGAAGCTGCAAGCGCAGGCCTCTGAGCTGAAAGAGCGCTTCAACAAGGATTTTTGGATTCCAGAGCGGAAGTTCTTTGCAGTAGCGCTCGACGGCGGAAAGAAGAAAGTCGACAGCCTCTGCTCCAACATCGGCCAACTTCTGTGGAGCGGTATTGTTGAGGACGACAAGGTAGTCGCAGTCCGCGACCATCTCATGAGCCCCCAGATGTTTTCTGGCTGGGGAATTCGTACCATGGCCGAGGGTGAGGGTGGATACAACCCAATCGAATATCACAATGGAACTGTTTGGCCTCATGACTGCAGCATCATCGCTGCGGGATTGGCGCGACATGGATTTCGAAAAGAAGCCTCAGACATCGTTGCCGCAATATTTGAAGCAAGTCTATTTTTCCGGTCCCGTTTCCCGGAGGTCTTTGCAGGCTACGACCGCAGCAAGACTCGCTTTCCGGTTCAGTATCCAACCGCCTGTCTGCCGCAGGCTTGGGCTGCGGCTGCGCCAATGCTGGGCTTACGAACTCTCTTGGGGTTAGAGCCAAGAGGAGATGTACTTACTTCCGTTGCTCATCCAGTTCTCCCTTTTTGGATGGGAACCATTTCGGTGAGCAATATTCCGGGCCGCTGGGGACGGGCAAGTGTAACTGCTAAGGGTGACGGCGGCAAGATTCTTACTACCAAACAGATTTTCGAGGAAACACTCGCAAGGCGTGCTGAACTTGACGAGCAGCAACTCGCAGCATGAGGACCCGTCCTCCTGAGTGTTTGACGGGCGGAACACCGTTGCGTAGATGTAAACGTCTTGCTTAACAAGGGTATGAACGAACAATAACCCTCATCGGGGATTCGTAAGGACTTGACAGTTAATGTCTTGCGCTCGGCCACCTAGACTAAATCTTTGTAGCCGCTTCGTTTCCTGGTCCCGATCAAAGACTTCAATGCCTGATACGGATAACTCCAACATTGAATTTGCCCGGCATCTCAATGAACGCGGCGAACCTTCTGAGTACTACGGAACCGACGTGCTTGAAATCGCTGAGGCTCTGGTTCTCGCGACAGTCGCGGTCGCGACAGCATGGAGTGGATATCAAGCGGCCCGTTGGACGGGATACCAGGCGGAGCTGTATGGCGAAGCTAACCGGTTGCGGGTTGAGGCTGAAGGAGCTACGACCACGGCGAACCAGGAGCGTCTGTACATAGCCTCCACGGTGGTTGAGTGGTTGAAGGCTGAAACCCAGGGCCAACGCCGACTCAGCCAGATTCTCGAAAAGCGCATTCTTCCGGAATTCAAACCGGCATTTGAGGCATGGAAGAGAACCGACCCGATACACAATCCCAATGCACCTGCTAGCCCTCAATTGATGGCTGAGTACAAAAGCGCGAAATCAGAATGGGCTGAGAAACTGACTCGCCGGGCCTCAGATGTCTTTGAAAAGGGCAATGAGGCACGACAGCGGTCTGATGAATACGTGCGCGTCACAGTGATTTTGGCAACGGTGCTACTACTTATCGCTGTCAGCCAACGCTTTAAGGTGCGGTATGTTCGCTTGGCCATGTTAGCGTTCGCTGCACTTCTGCTTTGCTTACCCATGTACCTTCTTCTCAGGCTGCCCCGAGCGTAGTTGTAGGCTAATTGATAAGAAACGTTCTCGATCAGAAAGGCCCGTAGTGCCCACAGCACGCCATAAAATGTGATCACTCCACCAAACAGCTATCGTGAAAAGGCGACGCTCCCATTTTCCTTTAGGAATCTCGCTTGTTGCCAGGCCGCGTCGGCGAGCGCGAGAGTACCCATAAGCGTCACCCCCAGATTCCGCGGTGCCTGAGGATCGGAGAGCTTCCCTTGGCAAGGTTGGATGGCAGATACTGAAACAACTTGTAAATAGTGAAACCAAACCCAATTTGGCGGACTTTTCTGCTTGGCGATCTGCCAAACCGGCCGCGAATTGCCAAGAAACACGATGTTGCGGGCTGAAGAACGAGTCTGAATTTCAAAGGCCCGCTCACGCGCTGCAAAAGCAACGCCGTCTCGTTTTCATCGCCGAAAGTCCGACCTAAGAATTTCGCGGCGGAAGGAAGCTGACGTAAACATCTGATTTGACCAACCTGACACATAGGTAACACTTCGTACCGGACACATAGGTAACACTTTTCCCTTGAGGGTGGGCTAGCCAGGGGATGGGGTTTGGGGAAGGGGACGGCGGATCACGGGCCGTTT
>Ga0068855_100006367_pt1 | contig 14387 bp, 10 predicted proteins | sample KBSCornC52_FD_66592 | JGI IMG/M metagenome (GOLD analysis project Ga0068855, IMG submission 66592) | Corn rhizosphere microbial communities from Kellogg Biological Station, Michigan, USA - KBS Corn C5-2 | ecosystem: Host-associated > Plants > Roots > Rhizosphere > Soil ... | reverse complement strand
ACCTCGCGCGAGATGTCCTTCATGACGATGCTGAGATTGTTGCCGTCGATATGGTGCGAGACATACTTGAGCTCAAGGTCGCGATTGCCGTCGGGAAAGGTGATCTTCAGGTCCGGCTCGACGTAGAGGCCGCCTCCCCAGCCGACGAACTCGTGCGGAGTCGTTGTGACGGGGGGATCGAAGGCCGCCGCTTCCGGCTTCGCTTTGGCAGCAGGAAAGCTGTCATTAGCTCTCAGCCGTTTACCCCAGTAGAGGGACTGGAGCTGCTGGTGCTCATTCACGCCCATGATGTAAGTGGTGCCGGCCGCATCGATACGGAAGACGCGGGTTGCCGCATCGAAGCGAATCGTGGCAGCACCGGTCTTCGCGGTCGCCGCGGAGGCGCTAAAGCCGGCAAGGCAGAACAGCAGAGCGAACGCGCAGAGAGGTGCGAAGCTGCGTCCTGTTCTACGGAGTAAAGATGTGAAGGACACAGCGCCGGTTTCGTTCATGACCAACTCCTCGGTATTGCAGACAGTTTCAGGGGGCAAAAGTAGAACCTCACAGGCAGACAAACATCTGCAACCGTTTACAGAAAGCAATAAAGTACAACACAGCCATCCAGAGAAGACAAATACAGTGCCGAGGACCATCTCTTGCCGTGTGATCCGCTTCCGATGCACCTGCCGCAACCTGCGCGAAAAGAAGGTTCCTTAGTGACGCGGCCCGGCGCCTCGCTCCCATGGACGCGGGTCGACCGGATCGTCCTGCCACTTCTTGCGCCGTCCCACCAGGAACATGATGAGGCCGAAGACGAACATGATCGCTCCCCAGGTCAGGTTGAGGTTGATGCCCATCGACTTCTCGTAGATGGCGGCGTTGCCGCGGGTGATGAGGCCATAGACGCTCATCATGCCGCCGGTGATCAGGAAGATGAGGCCGAGGGGGATGCGGATGTCGAGTCCCATGGAAGTTTCCTTTGCGCGTTTAGGCGAAGACGAGGTTGAGGACGACCAGCATTGCGAGAACGGCAACGGCGAGCGTCGCCGGCTTCTGATACCAGGTGAGATGCCCCTCTTCCGGCTTGGGGGTCAGCGAGTAGACCAGACCCACCAGTTCCGTCTCTTCGCGCGGCGTGGTGGCGAGGCTGACTACCACGGTGACGATGAGATTGACGGAGAAGGCGAAGATGGCCGTCCAGAAGTTCTGCGCCATGTCGCTGGGATAGTGATGAACGATGGCGATCCATCCGCCGTGCATGCCGGGCAGGGCGTCGGTGGGAATGGTGAGCCCGTGATGCAGCAGCGCGGCGGCTGTGCCCGAGACCAACCCGGTAAACGCGCCATGGCCTGTCGTCCGTTTCCAGAACATGCCGAGAAGGAAGGTCGCGAACAGCGGTGCATTGACGATCGAAAACACCAGTTGCAGCGCGTCCATGATGTTGTTGAAGTTGGTGACGGCGTAGGCCGCCCCAACCGACAAGACGACCCCCCCGACGGTTGCCATGCGACCCATCCAGAGATAGTGCGCGTCTGTTCCCTTCTTATTGATATAAGCCTGATAGATGTCGTAGGTCCAAACCGTATTGAAGGCAGTGACGTTGCCCGCCATGCCGGACATGAAGCTGGCGAGCAGCGCCGTCAGCCCGAGGCCGAGGATGCCGGTGGGAAAGAAGTGCAGCAGCATGACCGGGATGGCGAGGTCGTAGTTATAGACCGGGTTGCCGTTGGTGTCGAGCACAGGCTTGCCGGTGATGGCGTCCATCTTCTCGGGGATGATGCCGTGAGGATGCTGCTCGTCGAGCGGAAGCGCGTGGCCGTTCGGCGCCTTCGTGGCAAAGACGGCGGTGTGCGGGGTCGCCATGTGCGATGTCACCGTGATGGCGATCAGGCCGGGCAGGATGACGAGGAAGGGGAAGAACATCTTCGGGATGGCAGCGATCAGCGGCACCCGGCGCGCTGAAACTTCGGAGTCGGCAGCCATGGCGCGCTGGATGACGAGAAAGTCCGTGCACCAGTATCCAAAGCTGAGAACGAAGCCGAGCCCCATGGCCAACCCCACCCACTCCACGCCGAGGGTGTTGGTGGAGGCATGGGCCATGCCCTGCCACGAGTGCGTCATATTGGACGGCAGCGTGCGCTTGATGCCCTCCCACCCGCCGACGTTGCGCAGGCCGATCCAGACAAGAGGAGCGAAGCCCGCGACGATCAGGAAGAACTGGAGCACTTCGTTATAGATGGCGCTGGTCAGGCCGCCGAGGAAGATATATCCAAGCACGATGACCGCTGAAAGAATGATGGAGACGTGAAAGACGTACTGGTCCGGAATGATGCCGTGAAACAGCCCCAGCGTCTGGATCAGCAGCGCCATCGCATACATCGAGATGCCGGAGCTGAAGATGGTCATGACGGCGAAGGAGAAGGCGTTGACCGCGCGCGTCTTCTCGTCGAAGCGCATGCGCAGATACTCCGGCACTGACCGCGCCTTCGAGCCGTAGTAAAACGGCATCATAAAGACGCCGACGAACACCATCGCCGGGATCGCGCCGATCCAGTAGAACTGGCTGGTGATGATGCCGTACTTCGCGCCCGACGCGCCCATGCCGATGACTTCCTGCGCCCCCAGGTTCGCCGAGATGAAGGCGAGACCGCAGACCCAGGCCGGAATCGAGCGTCCGGCAAGGAAAAAGTCGTTGCTGGTGCGCATGTAGCGCTTCAGCGCAAACCCGATCCCCAGAACGAAGACGAAATAGACCAGCATTATCAGCCAGTCAATGATGGATAGAGTCACGGTAACCCTTAAGTTAAAGATGCGTGTGGATTTGGGACGCTCAGGCCCAACTCTAAATTGTTCCGATAGGCTGCGTCCAGCGTTGCGCCGGCCGAGACGCCGCGGGGATTCGGCCGCCTCCCTTTAAGCGCCATTCCCCTCACAAATCCCGGATTCGACTAGTCTCATGGTTGAGCCGATGCGAGAGACCGTGCGTCCAATCCGAACCGGATCTCCTCTCCGATGTCTCCTTCTCCTGCTCTGCATGGCGGGAGCGACGACCAGTGCTCCAGCGCAGATGCAGAGCGGCGGTGGACAGTCTGCGGCGGCGGACTCCACCGGCCCCACAACCGTCTCCGGCCGCGTGGTGAATGCCAGCAATGGTCTGCCGGTGGCGCGAGCGCTGGTCCGTCTGAACGATCGGGCCATGCTGACCACGTACGATGGAAAGTTCGAGTTTGACGAGGCGACCGTTAGCGGAACCAACCTCGAAGCCAACAAACCCGGCTTTTATCCCAGCACCGAGCCGGGCGGCTCATCCGGCCTCTTCCTGCGGACAGGCCAGCCAACGACTGGGCTCGAGATACGGCTCTATCCCGAGGCCATCTTTACCGGCATCGTCGCCGCGCCCGACGGCGAGCCCCTGCCGAACATTCTGGTCAGCGCGCGCCGAAACATGTTCAATGGCTCGGGCCACACCTGGATACCGGTGGCGCAGATGCAGACGGACTCTCATGGCCGATACCGTCTTACCGTGCCTTCCGGCGATTACAAGCTGATGTCGGCTTATGCCTCGCAACTGAATGGGACCGACCAAGCTGTTTTGCCGGTGGTGCTTCCCGCTGAAAATGCATCGAGCCCATCCGGTTCGATTCATATCCGCAGCGGCGAGGAACAGCGTCTCGATCTGCATCCAGTCACCAGTCGCGCCTATACCGTTGCTGTTACCTTCGATGCCGACTTAGGGCACAGCTTTCCCCGCATCACCGCGCGCTCCGGCAACGGCATCACCCTCTCCCCGTCTGTTCGCATGGAGGCTGGCGCCACCCGGATCGAGCTTCCCAACGGCACGTATACGCTGAGTGTCAGCACCTTTTCGACAGAGGGCATCGAACAAGGGGAGACCACCGTGACCGTCGCAGGGCACGACGTCTCCGGTGTTGCCTTTCATTTGGCACCTCTGCCAAAGTTGCCGGTGGAGCTTCTGGTCGACAGCGCCGCAACGGCTGAGGATCGGCCGCCGAATCTGTTGCAGTTCGGCCTGATGCTCGAAAGCGACCAGGCCGATACGGACAGCATCAACTCCTCTGTATTTCTTGCAGCACAGAGAGGAGGCACGATGAGCTTCAGCGCCTCTCCCGGCAGCTATCGACTGCGCGCGCGTAATATCGGCGGCAGCTGGTACATCAAATCCGTCAGCGATGGAACGTCGGACCTTCTGCAACAGGGGGTAGTCGTGGCACCCGGTTCAAGCGGCACACCCATTCTCGTCACGGTAAGCAACCAGACGGCGAGCGTCCAGGGGACCTGCAAACTGAGCGGCGTTCCCGCAGCCTGCTGGGTCTATCTGATTCCGACGACTCCCAGCGCGACCACCGTCTTTCCCCAACGAAGCAATGAGCAGGGCATCTATAACTACGCTCACTTGCCGCCGGGAAGCTATCAGGTCATCGCGTTTGAGCAGCAACATTCTGCCGATTACAGCGATCCGGCTGCGCTTATTCCATTTGCCACCCACGTTCGCTCAATCACCGTCAACGCCGGAGATAAACCCACGCTCGATCTGGATACAGTACCCGAAGCGGAGATGGCTCGATGAAGCTGACTTCCCTGCTGCGTCTTTTGATCGTCACGGTTGCAACCGGCGCATGGAGCGCGGCCGCACAGAGCAAGACCGCGCCTGCGATCTCCTATCGAATTACAGGGACCCTCGTCAGCAGCGCCGACGGCTCGCCAATTACTCACGGTCATCTGACCGCTACCATTGTTCCACGAGGAGACGACGGCGAACGGCAGCTCTCTGCGCCTGTCGGCACCTTTGACGCCGACGAACACGGCCACTTCTCCATGACGCTGCCTTCGGCCGGGATGTGGCGGGTGGTGGGCAGCGCTCACGGCTACGTGACGCAGGCCTACGATGAGCATGAATTCTTTTCGAGCGGGATCGTCCTGACCACTGCATCGCCTGTCATCGATCTTCGCTTTCAGCTCTCGCCCGAGGCAGTGATTACGGGCAACATCGTCGACGAGGCGGGCGAGCCCGTCCGCAACGCGCGCGTCTCGCTGCTGTCGGTGCCCGCAGCCGAACCCGATTCGAGCCAGCCGCCGCCGCATACCCGCGCCGGCACCTCCACCGATGACCGCGGCTCGTACGAGTTCGACAACCTGCAGCCGGGAGACTATCGCATCAAGGTGCAGGCGCAGGTGTGGTACGCCATGGCCGCCCAACAAGCTGTCTCCAGATCGCAGCCGGAGCATCCACTGGACGCCTCGCTGGACGTGACCTATCCGCTGATTTGGTATCCCGGGACCAGCGATCCATCGGCGGCCGAGACATTGACGCTTCATGCAGGAGATAGCCGCCAGGCGGACTTTCAACTGACTCCGGTCCCCGCAATTCACCTTCGCATCCTGCCCGAGACAAGCACGGACGCAGGTGGCCGGCGCATGCAGACCTATCCGATGATCGAACGGATCTCCTCCGATGGAAATGACTTCGTTCCCGTCTCCGCGCATATCGGGCCCCAAGGGACGATCGATATCGGCGGACTTGCGCCCGGACGGTACGAGGTAAGAATGCAGGGGCCGGGGCAGACCATCAAGCCTGCGCTGGTCGATATAACCGAGGGCTCTGCTCAGACGCTGGACATGAGCACGGCAGCGTCGATGGCCAATGTAACGATCCACCTTGACGGCGTCTCGGACGAGGACGCCAACTCCGTTCGAGTCAACTTCATCGACCCTGAGAGCGGACGCGATGCCGCGCGAGACAACGCCGGCGCCTATTTTCTATCCGGCGCTCTGCTGCGTCGACGAGGGGCGAAGGCGGCCAGCCGAACGGTCGAAGTACCGCCCGGGCGCTATGAAGTTGTACTGGCAGGCAAACCCAACCTCTATCTCACCGACATTACAGCTCAATCGGCCAAGGCCACGGGGCGGTTCGTCACCGTGCCCAGCGGCGACTCGACGCTTACGCTGCACATCGCCGATGGTCGATCCACGCTTACCGGCGTCGCCAGGATTGAGGGCAAGCCGTCCGTCGGCGCGATGGTCCTTCTCATCCCTGCGACGCTCGGCGAACCGGCTAACCTGAACATCATTCGCCGCGACCAGACGAATACAGACGGCAGCTTCGATCTCAATGATGTTCTGCCCGGCCAGTACATCCTGCTGGCCATCGATCACGGCTGGCAGGTCAACTGGAAAGACCCTTCGACGCTGCGCAACTACATGATGCACGGCGTTCCGGTGGATCTGACCTCGACGCGGAAGATGAAGGAGACCATTGAGGCCCAGACGCCCTGAACTCTCCTGCCAGTCGCGTTCCTGTCGATCTCAACTGTGTTAGATTCAAAAAGGTGGCTCGATCGCGGAGAGATGGCCGAGTGGCTGAAGGCGCACGCTTGGAAAGCGTGTATACCGCAAGGTATCCAGGGTTCGAATCCCTGTCTCTCCGCCATATTCTTAATTTACTTTTCAATCATTTATTGCACAGCCAAATCCTTTTAGCGACATGCAGTCAGCGATGGCGGTTATGCCTATGCTGACAGGGCGCGTGATGGCGTTGGATGTTGGAAAGGTGCGCGTGGGCGTAGCGCTGACCGATCCCCTGGGCTATACGGCGCAGCCGTTGCTTACCCTCTGGCGAAAGAACCGAAGCGACGATCTGCGCAGCCTTCTGCGCTTGATTCGTAAGCATGAGGTCGTGAAGATTGTGGTGGGCAATCCGCTGCATCTCTCCGGCGACGTGAGCCCGTGGGCGACGAAGGTGCAGGAGTTCGCCGAAGAGTTGCGCCGGCGCTCCGGGCTGCCGGTCGAGCTCTGGGATGAGCGGCTGAGCTCGGTTGCGGCGCACGAGATTCTCAACGAAGCGGGGCACCGGCGACAGGACCGCAAGTATGTCATCGATCAGGTCGCCGCCGTCGTGATCCTGCGCGGGTGGATGGAGGCACAGGAACAGTCGGCGACAGGTGAGACAAGCTAGCGCCCCGGCTTTTCTCCGTCGTCAGATGGCCCTTCCGATCATCGATATCCTCCGCAATCGACCACTTGAAAGAGGTCAGCTTGCAATTCGGGGCGCAGACTCTTAAGCTTTCCACCGGGCGCGATTCGGGTATCCGGACGGTCCCAAATTATTTTGAACCTTGAATTTAACACTTGCGGCGAACGCTGCCGCGAGGCATGTGAGTTGCCGGGTTTCAGAGCCACAATCGTCATGGTTGGATTCTGCCAGTCTGAGCTGACAAAGCCGGCGCCGTCCACCACAACCAGCGGTCTTGTTCAACGATCCACTCTCACGACTCACAGAAAGAGGTCTTATCTTGAAGCCTTCACGAAGAGATTTTCTCAAAACCAGCTCCGCCGCCCTCGTCGGCGCTTCCCTGCTTTCGAGCACGGAACTGCACGCCCAGACCCTCCATCTGCCGCTCGCGATCCAGCTCTACTCCGTCCGCGAACTGCTGCCCACCGACTTCACAGGAACGCTGAAGAAGCTGAGTGGACTGGGCTACCGCGAGGTCGAAGCCGCCGGTTATTACAACCACAGCGCAGCCGAGGTCAAGCAGGCCATGAACGACGCCGGGCTGAACCTGGTCAGTTCGCATCACGCTTCGGGCGACCTGCAGAAAAACTTCGACAAGATTCTGGCATTCGAGAAAGAGCTGGGGGTCCAGTACATCATCTGCGCCTCCCCCGGAAAGAAGGACCCGTCAGCGCGCGGGCCCATGACGCTCGACGACTGGAAATGGAATGCGGACGAACTCAACAAGTTCGGAGAAAAGGTCAACGCCGCCGGCCTGAAATTCGGATACCACAACCACTACCCCGAGTTTCATAAGACCGACGGAGTCATCCCCTACGACGTGCTCCAGAGCCGCACCGATCCGTCCAAAGTGGCCTTTGAGATGGATTGTGGATGGGTCATCGTCGGCGGGGGCAATCCGGTCGAATACCTGCGAAAGTATTCCAACCGCATCGTCATGCTGCATGTGAAGGACTTCAAGAAATCGGCGGCTCCCTTCTCCGAGACCAATCGGCCGGCGATCGCAGAGTTGGGGCAGGGCTTCATCGATTACACTCCAATCCTCGCGGCAGCGGCGAAGACCGGTCACATCAAACACTGCTTTGTCGAGCAGGAGGGCTTCGATATGCCTCCGATGGAATCGCTCAAGGTCGATGCGAATTACATGCGCAAGCTGGGCCTGCGCTGACCCCATCGCGACCTGATTCAAACGGCCACCGACCCAAAATCGGTGGCCGTTTGGCTTAAGGAACCAGACCGGAGGGTTTCGATGGCTTTACGTTTTGATCTTATGACAGCCGCACGAATCCCGGATGACGAGCCGTGTCGGCAAACGCATTGGATCGGCGTTGGTCTGCGATATCCCATCTGCCTGTCCTTGCATCCTTCGGAAAAGCAGTTCCGCGGCGTTGCGCCCGAGATCGTCGACAGTCTGCTGCACGACGCTCATGGGGGGCGTAAGACTGTCGGCAAGATCGAAGTCATCGAAGCAGAGCATGGCGACCCGGCTTGGAATTGCGAGATGAAGCGTACGCAACGCTTCCCAGGTAAAACGAGCCGCAAGATTGTTTGCGGCAAAGACAGCGAGTACCCCTCCCGCCGGGTCGATATGCTTTAGGATGCAGGCCTGTGCGTCGGCCGCGTTTTCCGCTTTATACAGCAGCGGTTCAAGACCGGCCTCCTGCATTGCCTCGATATATCCGTGCAACCGCTCCTGAACGGGATATAACTCCGGCTTGATGTGAATGCAAAGGACCTTGGAATAGCCATGTGCCAACAGGTGTTCCGTTGCGGCCTTTGCGCCCTCGCGGTTTTCACTGATGACGGAAGGAATGTTGGCCTCTCGCAGAGGGCGGTCCAACCCGACCACCGGAACGGTCAGCCCGCTTAGCTCTTCATGCAATTTGGTATTGCGCGTCTGCGCCGAGGCGAGAATAAGACCATCGATCCGGTGAAGCAGCAGCAGTTGCAGATTTTCAAACTCGATCGACGGATCATCGTGCGAGGCCATCACGATCAGAAGGGAGGCATTCTCCCTGGCAACCTTTTCGACCGCTTCGGCGCACTGGGAAAAGAACATGTCCGAGATGCTGGGGACGATCATCCCGATCATCCCCGACGTAGCGCCTCTCAGGCTCCGGGCGATTCGATTAGGGCTGTAACTCAAGTCTCTGATCGCCTGTTGCACACGGCGGTTCGTCTCTTCGCTGACATGCATGCGTCCGTTCAGAACTCTGGAAACGGTCGTCGTGCCTACCCCAGCCAGGCGGGCGACATCACTCAGCTTCGGGGCAGGAGGAGATACTTTTTTCATTGTGGTTTTTAAGATCCTTATAGCTGGTTACGCAACCAGAATAGTTTAGGTTCCCGATAGCGAGAACAATGTCGGGCCCATCAGAATAGTGTCCGGTTCAACCCTTGCGCACGGCAGCACGCGGATGAGAACCATGATCGCCTCGGTTTCGGCCCAAATCAGATGTATCCTGCCTCGCGCTGGCCCAACGTCTTCCGCTTAATATCAGGTCTGAAGATATTCATGGCACCAATGTTCTTGCAAATCGATGGCCACTGAAGGGTACCTTTTTTTCAGTCATTTGAGGCGGACTTCTCCTTCAAGGTTGTCCATAATCGGAAATCGCTGTCCGTTTGGGAACACTCAGCGACCGTCTTTAACCGCCACCCGAGTTTTATCTTTCGGACTTGCAACAATCAGCGGCAGCTATAGTCAACCGTAATGGTTCCGCGCAAAGCGACGGCTGCCGTAATGTCGAACCCCTTTGCACTCTCATCTCCGCCTCCGATGCCAAAGAAGGCGGTGCCGCCGTTCTGAACAGCCGTGCAGATCGCCCCCGCAGCCAGCACGGTCCTCACGCTTGCAATCGTTCCAGCGGCAGAGGCCGTCGCTGCCGCAAGCGTCACCCGGCCCCGGTTGGCGGTGCAGCGATACCCCCTGGCACACGCCGCAATCCCTCCGGTATTGGCTGGCCCTGGTTGAATCGAGGCGGCCGCATCGGAAGACGCAAGCGCGCCGTCCTTCTGCTCCTGCTGGCCCTGCGGACGGATGAGCATCCGGCCGTTGGCATTCGTGATCGTCAATCCCTGACCAGCCGAATGAGGGTCTTCCAGATCAATCTGCGTCGTCGTCAGTGGCCCCTTCAGATGTCCGGAGAGCAGGCTTGCAGACATCTTCGGGACGGTAACGGTTCCATCTGCCGGGTCATAGTCCACCGCTCCATTCTGTAGCTGAAACAGGCGATATGGTGACTTATGGTCGCAGCCCCTTTCGTCGCATCCCACTGTAATCAATGTCCCCTCGTTGAGGGGAGCCGTCCGCGCGCTGATGAGTCTGGAGTAAGGGCCCACATAGGAACTCCACAAGATCGGCTCCAAAGTGCCCCCGCAGCCGATATAAATCGAACATGGATTAAAATTTCTCCACTCCGCGGGATAGTAGTTGGCGCTGATCCCCGAACCGGAAAATCCCCACATCTGGCCATAAGAATTGGAGTTGCTTGGCAGCGTGTGTTGAACCAGGGCCGTCCCTCTCCCGCCCATATAAAAGCTGGGGTTATGAGGGTTTTCGATCACATCTCCCGAGGCCCACGCAACCGAGTTAGGCTCCAGTGGAACTTTACCTGCAATCCGCGGCCCCAGCACCTCCGCTCCCGGATAGAGATGAAAACCATTGTAAGAAGCAGGAAGATCGATTGTGGCCGATGAAGCCGTCGCATCCGGCCCCTGCTGCGACCAGCTCAGCGTCCTGTTCAGATCGTCCGTATAGCTGGGCAGATGGACGGTGCCATTGAACGAGGGATTGCTCGCCCCCGCGATGACGGCATTCGCCGCATGGTTGAAGATATAGGACTGGTTCGGACCCCCAAAGCTCGCCGTAACGATGCCATTGGATCGAGACAGGTTCTTAAGAGCTACCGGCGCCCGGTAGATCCGCAGCACATTGTCCTTCGTCCCTCCCTTTACATTCCATATATAAGCCAGATGGCTCGAATCCGTAGCTCCTACCACCTCATAACTCGTGGGAAACCCATCTCGCGCCACATTGCGATCCAGACTGAGATACTGGCCGCAGACTCCCCCCTGCCACAGCGAAGTAGGATTCGCTGCGTCCTTGCCATTAGGGTTTTTGTGGATGATCGTAACGTCCTGCAAACCATTCGCCGCCTGTCCTGCCTTTGTCACGAGGACCTGTTCCGGGTACCATCCTCCGGCAAGGCAGGCTTTGCCAGTTACAAACGAGCCTCGAACAAGTCGCACGCCGGTCAGCGTAATTGCCTCCGGTACATCTTCCACCTTGATTCGCGGAATCGAAGTATCCACAACTCCGATTCCGGTCGACGGCGGCAGTCTGGCCGAGACGGGGATCACATGCACTGAAGTCCCTTCCACCAGGGTCTCCGGCCCGGTCACCACGCCCGAGATAGTTCCCTTGCTGATATCGAGCATATATGCACCGTCAGTCGTTGCGTCTTGTGAATTCGGACTGGCAGTATAAGTGACCGGCAACAGTGTCGTTCCCGGCGTGGCCCCCGCCGCCGCCGTCCCCTGAAACCATCGGTCGGTCTCTCCACCCTCGCGCGTATCGAGCGTAAAGCCTTCATCCGACTTCGCGGTCGCGCCCCCATCGGTATAGGCATAGATATACTGCGCGGCAAAGTCGCCGGTGGCATGTTTTACGGATCTCGAAGTCAGCATCTGCCCAATCCCGCGAGTATTGAAGGTGCCGCTATCCGAAGTCCCCGCCTGCACGCTCCATCCGCCCGCATTACCCCAACTGAATCCCGGCGTACTGAATTCGTAGAGGTTGTTATGGGCGATCAGGTGGCGAGGATCGAACGTGTCGAAAGTAAACTTCTGAATCACGGAAACGGCGTGAGCTTCAAAGCTGGTGGAAGAGTTATGAAATATCTCGCTTTGCGCCGGCATTGCCTTGGCCGCTTCCGGGCTCTGCGCCATCGCGCCATAGCGCAGCATCAGGCCGATCAACACGCATTTTATGAGCTTCATCGATAGACTCCCCTTGCAGCCATTTTATTTCCATCCGTACCATGGCCACCGGCGCCTGTCCGCGATCATCCTTCCGGACCTATCGCCCTTAAACGCAATCAGACTTATAATCACCCCCTATGTCGCGCAAAAGCCAGCCCGTCCGCTGCCCCATTCATCAGACTCTGCTCATCGATGCCGACGACACGCTCTGGGAAAACAATATCTACTTCGAGCGCGCCATCGCCTCCTTCATCTCCTATCTCGACCACCGCGTCTACACCGACGAGCAGGTCCGCGAGCGCCTCAACAGAGTCGAACGGGCCACCATCTCCGCTCGCGGATATGGTCTCCACAGCTTTCGCCACTCGCTCGTCATCTGCTTCGAGCAGCTTACCGATCGCCCCATCACAACCGACAAACACGCCCGCATCGTCAGCTTCGCCCAGTCCATCGCCGATCAGGAGATCGAACTGCTGCCCCGCGTAGCAGAGACCCTGGCCGATCTCGCCACCCGCCATCGCCTCATCCTCGTCACCAAGGGCGACTCTGCCGAGCAGACCGACAAGCTGCACCGCTCCGGCCTGGCCGCGCACTTCAGCGCCGTCGAGGTGCTGCCCGAAAAGCATCACGCCGCCTACCGCAGCCTCTCCGCGCATCACGGCTGCGAAGCCTCGACCACATGGATGATCGGCAACAGTCCCAAGTCCGACATCAACCCGGCCTTCGCCGCCGGACTCAACGCCATCTTCATTCCCCACGATTTCACCTGGGCGCTCGAACGCGAAAACATCGACCACCCTCCCGCTGGCCGCCAGTTCTTCGAGTTGGCCCACTTCGCCGACTTGGCCCTCCACTTCTAGCTTCATTCTGCGGCAAGCAGGCTACAGAAAAGTCAGTTGCGTTGAAGAACGCAGTTTCAGGCTGAACAAGTTAAGGAATAAGTCGGTTGTGCTTAAGGGCACGGCTTCAGCCGTACCACAATCGTTTTGTTCGCAATTGGGGCTTTAGCCCCTGAGGTACGCTTTTCATGGCAACCAGACTTTTCTGCAACCCATAAAAGGCAAGAACCAGAAAGTCTGTGTCATGAGTCGAAATCCTCTTGACAATACTGAACTATACCGTTCAGTATTGTTACTGTACCCGACCGAGGTTAATTCATGATTCGAGTTCAAAATCTGGTAAAGACCTTCGGCGACTTTACCGCCGTCAAAGATATCTCCTTCGACGTAGGCCAGGGCGAGATCTTCGCCTTCCTTGGCCCCAACGGCGCGGGCAAGACCACCACCATCAAGATGCTGACCACGCTGCTGCATCCCACCAGCGGCACCATCGAGCTCGACGGCCTCGACCCCACCGTCAAGACCAAAGAGGCTCGCCAGCGCTTCGGCATCGTCTTTCAGGATCCCAGCCTCGACGCCGAACAAACCGCATACGAGAACATGGACCTCCACGGCGTCCTCTACCACGTTCCGCGCAAGCTGCGCGCCGAGCGCATCGAGCGTCTGCTCAAGACCTTCGAGCTGTGGGAGCGCAAGGACAGCTACGTCAAGACCTTCTCCGGCGGCATGAAGCGTCGCCTCGAGATCGCCCGCGGCTTCCTGCACACCCCAGCCATCCTCTTCCTCGACGAGCCCACGCTCGGCCTCGACCCGCAGAGCCGCAACCAGCTCTGGACGCACGTCAAATCGCTCAACGAGACTGAGAAGACCACCGTCTTCCTCACCACCCATTACATGGACGAGGCCGATCGCGTCGCCCATCGCATCGCCATCATGGACCATGGCAGCATCATCGCCGTCGGCACCTCGGCGGAGCTCAAACAGCAGACCGACACCGACTCTCTCGAAGCCGCTTTCCTTGCGCTCACCGGTTCGTCCCTGCGCGACGAAAGCGCCAACTCGACCGACCGCCTGCGCCAAATGGCAAAGATGTGGAAGCGGTAAGGGTGTAGATTCCTTTGCTTGTCATTCCCGAAGGGAATCTGTGTTTTGCTCGAAGCACCGAAGCTACATCTAGAGGAGAACCTCGAAAAGGGAATCTGTGTTTTGCTCGAAGCACCGAAGCTACATCTAGAGGAGAACCTCGAAAGAGGAAAGGATCATCAATGGGAGCAATCTATATTCTCTGGCTGCGTGAACTAAAGCGCTACGTGCGCTCGCGCGTACAGATCGTAGTGTCCTTAGGCCAGCCTTGTCTCTATCTGCTGGCACTCGGCTTCGGCTTCGGCCCGGTCTTCAAACAGGCCGGCCACGGCAGCTATCTCCAATTCATGGCTCCCGGCGTCGTCGGCATGACGGTGCTCTTCAGCTCCGTCTTCTCCGGCATCGCCATGCTCTGGGACCGCCAGTTCGGCTTCCTCAAAGAGACGCTGGTGGCTCCCGTCTCACGCCTGCAG
>Ga0068855_100006366_pt1 | contig 14391 bp, 17 predicted proteins | sample KBSCornC52_FD_66592 | JGI IMG/M metagenome (GOLD analysis project Ga0068855, IMG submission 66592) | Corn rhizosphere microbial communities from Kellogg Biological Station, Michigan, USA - KBS Corn C5-2 | ecosystem: Host-associated > Plants > Roots > Rhizosphere > Soil ... | reverse complement strand
AGCTTCGGGTCGCGAGACCGCCGGGGGCTGTGCCCGATTTCTTTGCAGGACCCTCAGGCGGGAATGTCGGGGACCAGCTGTCGCTGCAGCATGAAGATCTGGTCCTTGAGCATGAGCTTGCGCTTCTTGAGGCGCTTCAACTGCAGCTCGTCGTGCAGCGGGTTGTGCTCCAGGGCTTCGATCGCCCGGTCGAGGTCGCGGTGCTCGAGGTTGAGCTCGCTGATGCGACGCCTGATTTCCTCGGCGTTTTCCATCGTCGCGGTGACCATCGGCAATTCCTCGGGGGATCCCAAGAACATACTCCCGGCGACCGGCTTTGGCTAGCCCGCCCCCGGCTCCGATCCCACCTTGCGCGGGGGGGCGCGATACGGTCAAATGGCGCACCGGCGGACGCCCTGCGTGTCGCCGGAAAATCTACACAAAAACAAGCGGTTCCCGGAGGCGCATGAATTTCCGCCGCAGCGAGTTCGACGTCACGAACCGCATCAACACGACCGATCCCGTGTGCGTGAAGCTGGAGGTCGACCGCATCTTCCGGTCGCTCTATTCGCGCCCGAATGCGGCGACGCTCAACCGCGCGTTCGACGACATGGTGCGACTGTATCGCGGCGAATTCCCCGGCTACGCCAAGTGCGACACGGGCTACCACGACATGCAGCACGTGCTCGAGGTGACGCTCGCGATGGCGCGCCTGCTCGACGGCTACGAGCGCTCGCGCGGCGAGGATACGCGCCACATTCCGGAGCGCCTCTTCGAGCTCGGCGTGATCTGCGCGCTCTACCACGACATCGGCTACATCCGCCGGGTGGGCGACACCCGGCATCGCACGGGGGCGGAGTACACGCGCATCCACGTCTCGCGCGGCGCGCGCTTCCTCAGGAACTACATGCCGCTCATCGGCATGCCGGAGTACGCCGAGGTCGCCGGGCAGATCGTGCACTTCACCGGGTACGAGCGGCCGGTCGCCTCGATCCGCGTGCCCGATCCGATCTTCAAGCTGCTGGGAAGCCTGCTCGGCTCGGCGGACATCATCGCGCAGATGTCCGACCGGTGCTACCTCGAGAAATGCCGCGACCGTCTCTACCCGGAGTTCGTCGCCGGGGGCATCGCGCGCACGCGTGGCGACCGGGGCGAGGAGATCGTGCTGTTCGAATCGGCCGAGGACCTGCTGCGCAAGACGCCCCGGTTCTACCGGAACGCCTCCCATCGCCTCGACGTGGATCTCGGCGGCGCGTATCGCTTCGCGCAGACGCACTTCGGCGGACCGAACCTCTACATGGACGCGGTGAAGCAGAACATCCGCTTCGTGGAGAAGAGCGCGGAGGTCGGCGACATCCAGCTGCGCCGCCAGCCGCCGCCCGCCAGCTGCGAGTAAAAGGGGTCAGATCCCTTTTCCGGTTCGTGCGGCGAAAAAGGGATCTGACCCCTTTTTCGTTCAGTTCACGACCGCGCCGGTCTTGCGGACGACTTCACCCCAGCGGTCGTATTCCGTCTTCATCAGCGAGGCGAATTGCGCGGGCGAGCTGGGTGCCACTTCGACACCCGCCTTGTGCATGAGCTTCTGCGCATCCGGCTCCTCGAGCACCTTGCGCACGCTCGCGTTCAGCTTCTCGACGACATCGGGCGGTGTTCCCTTGGGCGCGAGCATGCCGAGCCAGATCGTCGCCTCGTAGCCCTTCACGCCGGCCTCCTCGATCGTCGGCACGTCGGGGAGGTCCGGCGAGCGCTTCTTCGTCGTGACGCCGAGCGCGAGGAGCTTGCCGCTCGCGAGGTTCGGGAGCGCGTTGGGCATTCCCACGAAGCTCGCCTTCACGCGGCCGCCGAGGAGGTCCTGCATCGCCGCGTTGCTTCCCTTGTACGGCACGTGCGTGAGCTTCACGTCCGCCATCTGCATGAAGAGCGCGCCCACCAGGTGCTGGCTGCTGCCGTTGCCGGAGGATGCGAAGAAGATCTGTCCCGGCTCCTTCTTCGCGAGTGCGATGAACTCCCGCACGTTCTTCACGCCCAGGCTCGGGTTCACCACCATCACGTACGGCCCTTCGACCAGCCTCATCACCGGCGTGAAGTCGGCGAGCGCGTCGTAGGGCATCTTCTTGTACAAGTGCGGGCTGATCACGTGGGTGGTGGAGACGATCGCGAGCGTGTAGCCGTCGGCGGGCGATTTCGCCACGGCGTCGGTCCCGATGGTGGAACCCGCGCCCGCGCGATTCTCGATGACGATCGGCTGCCCGAGCACCGGCTGCAGCTCCTTCTGCAGGATGCGCGCGACGACGTCGGTGAATCCGCCGGGCCCGAAGGGCACGATGATCTTGATCGGCCGGCTCGGATAGTTGTCCGCGAAAGAAGGAACTGCGAAGGCGAGGAGCGCCAGTGCCACCAGGAAGGTTCGTTTCATGGTTTTGGTTTTGGTGGGAGGTTCACCCGCGGTACGCGGGCTCGGGTTGGGAAAAGAACGAATGCAGGATGTGGTAGACCACGCGGTAGTTCTTCTGCTGGAAGCTCGCATGCGAGATGCCGGCCATCACCGCGAACTGCTTGTCCGCGTTGGGCAGGCGCTTGAAGAACTCGATCAGGTCGTCGAAGCCGGCGATGCCGTCGTGCTCGCCGCGCATGATGATCGTGGGCGCCGCGACCTTCGCGGGATCGACCAGCGGCAGCTTCGAGCACATGTCGACGTAGGTGCCGGTCGGAACGGAATCGTCGAGGGCGAGGATGGCGTCGGCGAACGCCTCGACCGTCGCGTCGTCCGCGGTGCCGGGATGGTCGCGCGTGAAGATGCTGTGCACGAAGGCGCGATCGATGGGCCGGCGGGTGATCGACTGGAACTGCGCGAGCTTCTTCTTGCGCTCCGCGAGGGTCGGGCTGCCTTCGCCGGTCCAGACGAACGCGTCGAGCGCGAGGCGCGCGATGCGTTCCGGATGGCGCTCGGCGAAGAGCGCGGCCTTGAGCGCGCCCGACGAGATGCCGTACACGAGGAGCCTCTTCGCGCCGGTCTTGTCCAGGATGTACTGGCTTCCCGCGGCCAGGTCGTCGGCGCCGTTCGAGATGTCGTTGTTGATCGGGCGCGACTTGTCGGAGCGTCCGTAGCCTTCGTTGTCCATCGTCCACGTGTCGTAGCCGAGTCCCGCGAAGTACTCCATGGCCGAGGAATCGGGACGCCCGGGAACGTAGAGGTCGAAGGTGGGTTGCGACGCCATCGAGGAGCCATGCACGAAGAGGATCGTTCCGCGGATCGCGCTGCCCGAAGGCGGCCGCTTGTTCCAGAGGAAGAGCCTCACGTCGCCCTTGCGGGCCCAGTGCTCGGTGCCGCCTTTCCACATCGTGGTGGATCCTTCCGCCGCCACTGCCATGCATTCCTCCATGCGGGACATCGTTCTGGTATCGTCGCGCCAGTGTAGCCAACTTTTGCCCCGGTCCTTCGCATCCCAGTGACAAAGCCCGTCCCCCACGGAATCGTGCACGGCTGCGCTTCGGTGACCGGCGTCGTGCTGGAAGCGATGTCGAGCACGCCCGATGCGCGCCTGCGCGCAGTGATGGAAAGCCTCGTGCGGCACCTGCACGAATTCATCCGCGAGTCACGGCCGACGGAAGAGGAGTTCGAGCGCGGCCTGGATTTCGTGCGGCGCCTGGGCCAGGCGTGCAGCGCGCAGAAGAACGAAGTGGTCCTGCTGTCGGATCTGCTCGGCGTCTCCACGCTCGTGGTGATGCTCGAGAAGGAGCGGCGCGGCGGGGTGGGCAGCGATCCGGCGCTCCTGGGTCCTTTCTGGCGCGCGCAATCGCCACGCTGCAAGCCGGGCGATTCCATCGCGCGCGATGCGCGCGGCGGCGAGCCGCTCGAGGTGAGCGGACGCGTGCTGGACGTCGAGGGGAAACCGGTCGCCGGAGCGCTCGTCGACGTGTGGCAGGCTTCGCCCGTCGGCCTCTACGAGAACCAGGATCCCGCGCAGCCCGAGCACAACCTGCGCGGGCTCTTCGAGACCGATGCGGAGGGCCGCTACCGTTTTCGCACCGTGCGTCCCGCGGGATATCCGGTGCCCACGGACGGGCCCTGCGGCGAATTGCTGCGCGCGCAGGATCGCCATCCCTGGCGGCCCGCGCACATCCACTTCATGATTTCGCGCGAAGGCTATGCGACGCTCGTCACGCAGGTCTTCGACAACGCGGACGATGCGATCGAGAGCGATGTCGTGTTCGGGGTGACGCCCGCGCTCGCGGGACGATTCGAGCGGCGCGGCGATGGCGCGTTGCATCTCGAGTTCGATTTCGTGCTGCGCCGCGGCGAGCGCCGCATCCCGACCCCGCCGATTCCATGAGCACGTTCGCGCCGGTCGAGCGCCTCGACGGGCGCGACGTCCTCGTCGCGGGCGGGCTCGGCGCGGTGGGGCTCGCGACCGCGCGGCATGCGGCGACCCTCGGCGCGCGCGCGATCCTGCTGCACCGGCGCTCGCAGGCCGAGCTCGAGGAGGCGCTCGACTCGCTTCCCGGCCGCAATCACTTCGGAGTGACCGCTTCGATCACGGATTCGGGATCGCTCGCGAGCGCCGCCGCCGAGGTGAAATCGCGTTGCGCGAAGGTGGATGTGCTCGTGAATGCCGCCGGCTTCACGAAGCCGGTGCCCGCGGCCGACCTCGATGCGCTCGACGACGCGTTGATCGACGAGATCTTCCGGTCGAACTGGCGCGGGGTGTTCGCCGCGATCCGCGCGTTCCGGCCGCTGCTGGAAGCAAGCGGCGACGCCCTCATCGTGAACGTCTCCTCCATCGCCGCGTTCACCGGCACCGGCAGCAACCTCGCGTATGTCGCGGCGAAGGCGGGCGTCGACGTGCTCGGCAAATCGCTCGCGCGCGTGCTGGCGCCGAAGGTACGCGTGCTCACCGTCTCTCCGGGCGTTGTCGATTCGGGCTTCGTGCCGGGGCGAGGCGCGGATTTCAACGCGAAGGCCGCGGCCGCAACGCCGCTGCGGCGCGTCGGCACGCCCGAAGACGTCGCCGCCGCGATCGTCGCCTGCGCGACGCAGCTGCGCTTCGCCACGGGACAGACGATCGTCGTCGACGGCGGCCGCTCGCTCTGAGATATCGGTGAGCCGGCCTCGCGTCCTCAACGTCGCCTCGCCCGCCGCCTGCGCCGATCGAATCGCGGTCGAGCTGGTCGACTTCGGAAGCAATCGCGCGAGCGAAGGCGACGTGGCGATCGAGATCCATGCGGCCGGCGTCAACCCGAGCGACGCGAAGGCGATGCTCGGGCTCATGCCGAGCGCGGTCTTCCCGCGCACGCCCGGGCGCGATTTCGCGGGCGTGGTCGTGGAAGGCCGCGCGGACCTCGTGGGACTCGAAGTGTGGGGCACCGGCGGCGACCTGGGCATCTCGCGCAACGGCTCGCACGGCGAGCGCCTGGTGCTGCCGCATTCGGCGATCGCCGCGAAGCCGCGCAACCTCTCGATGGTCGAGGCGGGAACCGTCGGCGTGCCCTTCGTCACCGCCTACGAAGGCTTGCGCCGAGCCGGTTATCCCGACGCGCATTCGACGGTCGCGGTGTTCGGCGCGAGCGGCAAAGTGGGCCAGGCCGTCGTGCAGCTCGCCGCCCGTGCGCGCGCGACGGTGTTCGCCGTGGACCGGCGCGGCGATGCGCTGCGCGGCTTCGCGTCCCGCAAGGTGCGCTACATCGATGCGAGCCGGGAAACGCCATCCGAGACGATCCGGGCGGAGAGCGCCGGACGCGGCGCGGCCATCGTCTTCAACACCGTGGGAAGCCCGTGGTTCGCGCAGGCGAACGCGAGCCTCGCCAAGCGCGGCACGCAGGTCTTCATCGCCACCGTCGAGCGAGCCGTGCCGTTCGACATCTTCGCTTTCTATCGCGGCATGCACACCTACGCGGGCGTGGATTCGCTCGCGCTCACCGCCGCGGACTGCGCGGCGATCCTCGCGGAGATTCGTCCCGGGTTCGAGGACGGAACGCTGCGTCCGTATGTCGTCGACGATGGCGATCGCTTTCCGCTCGAGCGTGCCAACGCGGCGTACCGGGCGGTGCTCGGCGGTTCGCCGGGGCGCATCGCCTTCGTGCCACGGCCCGCCGCATCGAAGTAGGATCGCGGCGACGCTCAGTCGTCGCCGAAAGCCGGGCGGTCGCTCGCGCGTCGGTTGAAGGCCGCGGCCTCGTTGGCGGTCTCCGTCCCGGCCTGCGCCGCGCGCTCGAGGCGCGGAGCCGCTTCGCGCGTGCGGGCGTAGGTCCGGCGCCACATGTCCGCGGCGGTCTCGCGCCCGCCCAGCCCGAAGGCGAGTCCGAACGCGAGGGCCGCGGCGCCCATCACCGCCATGAAGAGGATGTCGACCAGGTTCGCCGCGATGCCGAGCTGGTTCACCGCGACCACGATGGCGAACGCCCACACGGCGATGCGCGCGGCCTTGGCGATGAGTCCCGGATTGGAGAAGTTCGCTTCCGCGGTCGAGGCGCGCACCACGTTCGCGAGCGCGTTGGCGGCGATGCCGCCGATCACGAGCACGACCAGCGCCACGACGACGTTCGGCAGCCAGAGCAGCAGCGCGCGCAGCACGTCGGAGACGGCGGGAAGCCCCAGCGCGTCGAACGCGACGATGAGCGTGATCAGCCGGATGAACCACTTCGCGAGGTGCCCGAGGAATCCGGAGGCGTCGGTGTCGATGCCCATGCGCTGCACGAAGTCCGCGAAGCCCGAACGCCGCGCGAGATTGTTGAAGTGGACGGCGCGCGCGACGCCGGCCACGGCGCGCTGGACGAGCGACGCGATGAACCACCCGATCAGCAGGATCAGCGCGAAGCCGATGATCTTGGGGATCGCCGAGAGCAGCAGGGCGAGGGCGGAGCCGAGCGACGTTAACGTCGCCTCGCTCCAGTCGTGGAAGGTGGCGCCGATGGGCATGTTCGTTCTCCTCGTTGTCGATGGCAATTGTTTCGCGCCGAGGCAACTCCTTGCTCATGGCGCGGCCGCGCGCGCCTCGCCATCGCGGCGTACGCGGTTCATGGGCAGGTTGGAGCAAGTTGCGCGCCGAAAGCGCGCGGCATGGCGCGAGCGGACTACCGGCGAGTCGCCGCGGTCGCGCGGCGGCCCGCCGGCTCGACGAGGAAGGCTGAAGCTATACCTCGACGTGGCGGTTGCGCGGCGCCGCGGCGGGGCCGTGCAGCCCTTCGCCGTCGGGATTCACCGCGACGCCGCACTCGTACACCATCTTCCCGCCCAGCCAGCCGGAGATGCCGAGCAGGATGATGCCCAGGAGCGAGAGCAGCATCGGGCCCTTGAGGCTCGCGGGGTTCCCGTGGCGCACCCACGCGTTCACGATGTAGAGGACCACGATCGTGAGGTTGAGCGCCATGTGCAGGGTCGCCGTGTGCTTGATGCGCGAGTCCTGGAGCGAGACATAGTCGGTGAAGCCGAACACCGCGGCGATCAACGCGCCGACGATGCCGCCGATCATGGTGAAGTACGCGACCGTCGCCCAGGGGTCCATGTTGCCGCTCGCGAGGCACACGATGTCGAAGACGAAGGACAGGATGAAGCCGCCGATGGCGATCGGAACCACCATCGGATGGATCGGATGTCCGGCGATGCTGGCGGGCGTGCGCATGGTGACCTCCGGCGAGGGATATATCCCCTTGGATGAATCGCGACGGGAGGCCGTTCCATCATTGCGACGGGCGGCATAAGCCGTTCGGCACGGCGATGCCCGACGCGGCGGCTATTCGCGGCGTCGCGCCAGAATCGTCGGCCAGCGCAGCGACGCGCCGAACAGCCGATAGGAGAGCCAGAGAAAGAGCAGCGGCAGGACGGCGGTCTGCACGATGAAGATCGCCATCAGCGTCACCATGTCGCGGATGCCGTTTTCCATGCGCGACTTGATCGCGGCGACGTTGTCCTTGATGTCGGCGCCCTTGCGGGCCAGCCATTCGCGCATCCGTTCCAGCAGGCCGGCGTTGGGATCGAGGGCGGATTGCGCGGCGGCCGGCGGCTGCAGCGCCAGCTCGACTTGCGATTGCGCCTGGTCGTACGGACCGGACATGGCAAGCCGGAACGCGGTCTCGCTGCCGAGCGCGGCGATGGGCACGGCGAACCGGACGAAGAGCAGGAGCAGCAGCGCGCGGTTGAGCCATGCCGGCGGGGTGCCCGCGCGAAGGCTCATGACCAGCCAGGCGAGCAACGCGATGGTGAGGACGATGGAGACCGCGTGCAGCGCCCCGATCGAGATGAGCAGACGCTGCGCGCCCAGCGACACGCACGCCGCGAGCATCAGGTTCGCGAAATCCTCGACGACGTCGTTCAACGGCTCCAGCGCCTGGCCCGGGCTCGCGCTCACCACGACGCCGGACAGTGTCGTCGATTGCAGCACGGAGATGACGCCGTTCGCGGTACGCGCCGCCGCGAAGGTGACCATCGCGCGCTGCAATCCCGTGTCGACGTATTCGCGCGACATCTTGTCCAGCGGCCCCAACCACGCGAGGACGAGCACCAGCGAAACCGCCGCGAGAAGCGAGACCGCGCGCGCGGGCGATGAACGGGGCTGTCGTGGTGTCATATCGTCGAGTGGCGCCCCGAACACGAATCGAACGTGCGACCTGCCCCTTAGGAGGGGGCTGCTCTATCCACTGAGCTACCGGGGCGCTGCGGGCGGAATTATCTCACGCGCCATCGAGCGCGCCGCCGCTGCAGGCCGCGCCTTTGCGACCGCCGCTTGCATAATTCTACAATTCGAGTAATATCGAATCATGGATTCCGTCCTCGCCGTGGCCTCGCTCGCCGCCCTCGCGCAGGAGTCGAGGCTCGCCATCTACCGCAAGCTCGTGCAGGCCGGGCCCACCGGGCTCGCCGTGGGCGAGATCGGCGCGTCGCTTCATGTGGCGCCCGCGACGCTCTCGTTCCACTTGAAGGAGCTCTCGTACGCGGGCCTCGTGAAATCGCGGCAGGACGGACGCTACATCTATTACTCCGCCAACTACGAGCGCATGAACGCGCTGCTCGGCTATCTCGGCGAGAACTGCTGCGCGCGCGACGCCGTTTCCTGCGGCCCGGCTTGCGGGCCGCGCGACAAACCCAGGACCATGAAAGGAGCCAGGCGATGAAGAGATTCCACGTGCACATGGCGGTGCCCGACCTCGAGAAGGGAATCCGCTTCTACTCGACGATGTTCGGCGCGCAGCCCTCGGTGGTGAAGCCCGATTACGCGAAATGGATGCTGGAGGATCCGCGCGTCAACTTCGCGATCTCGCAGCGCGGCGCGAACGCCGGCGTGAACCACCTCGGCTTCCAGGTCGACGACGCGGCCGAGCTGGGCGAGATCCACGGCCGGTTGCAGGCCGCCGACGCAGGCATCACCGAGGAGAAGAACGTCTCGTGCTGTTATGCGCGATCGGACAAGTACTGGGTGACCGATCCGGCGGGCGTGGCGTGGGAATCGTTCCACAGCCTGGGCACGGTGCCGTTCTTCGACGGGCAGGCGCAGGAAGACGAGAAGGGTGGGTGCTGCACTCCGAACGCGAAGGCGAAGGGGGCGGTCGCCGCTTTGGAATCGACGAAGGCCGGAAAAGCCTGCTGCGGTTGATCGTGGGCGAGAGGACCTACAACGTTCTCTTCCTGTGCACCGGCAACTCGGCGCGCTCGATCCTCGCCGAGGCGATGATGAATCACCTCGGCCGGGACCGCTTCCGCGCCTTCTCGGCAGGAAGCCATCCGAACGGCAGCGTGAACCCGTGGGCGACGCAGCTGCTGCGCTCCGCCGGCGTGTCGACCGCCGGCCTGCGCAGCAAGCCGTGGGACGAGTTCAGCCGGCCGGGGGCGCCAAGATTCGATTTCATCATCACCGTGTGCGACAACGCGGCCAGGGAACCCTGTCCGGTGTGGCCGGGAGTGCCGACGACGGCGCACTGGGGCGTGCCCGACCCGGCGGCAGTCGATGGCAGCGACGATGAGAAGCGTGCGGCTTTCAGGGACGCCATGACCACGCTGCGCCGGCGCATCGAGCTGCTGATGGCCTTGCCCCTCGACAAGCTCGACCGCCTCTCGATCCAGGAGAAGCTGCGGCGCATCGGTGGCGAGTAGCGGGCTGCCGATGTCCGCGCGCGTTCAAGGGATCGTCGCGCCGCCCGTACGCTCTTCCATGACCGTCTTCGAGCGCTATCTCACCGCGTGGGTCGCCCTGTGCATCGTGGTGGGCGTCGCGCTGGGCAAGGTCTTTCCCGCGATCGCGGCGGCGGTCGGGCAAATGCAGGTCGCGCGCGTGAACCTCCCGGTGGGCGTGCTCATCTGGGTGATGATCGTCCCGATGCTGATGAAGGTCGATTTCGGCGCGCTGCACGAAGTGCGCAAGCACGCGCGCGGCATCGGCGTGACGCTCTTCGTGAACTGGCTCGTGAAGCCCTTCACGATGGCGTTCCTCGGCTGGCTCTTCATCCGCCACCTCTTCGCGGACTGGCTGCCGGCGGACCGGATCGACAGCTACATCGCAGGGCTCATCCTCCTCGCGGCGGCGCCATGCACCGCGATGGTGTTCGTGTGGAGCCGCCTGTCCAACGGCGACCCGCTCTTCACGCTTTCGCAAGTCGCGCTGAACGACACGATCATGGTGTTCGCGTTCGCGCCCATCGTCGGCCTTCTGCTCGGCATTTCGAGCATCGCGGTGCCGTGGGAGACGCTCTTCACCTCGGTCGTGCTCTATATCGTGATTCCGGTCGCGGGCGCGCAGGCGCTGCGCAAGGCGCTGCTTCGCGGCGGGAAAGCGGCATTCGACCGCGCCGTCGCGCAGACCACGCCGTGGTCCGTCATGGCGCTCCTCGCGACGCTCGTGCTGCTCTTCGCGTTCCAGGGCGAGGCGATCCTGCGCCAGCCGCTGGTGATCGTGCTGCTGGCGGTCCCGATCCTCGTGCAGGTGTTCTTCAACTCGACGCTCGCCTACCTGCTGAACCGGGCGCTCGGAGAAGCGCATTCGGTGGCGTGTCCCTCGGCGCTCATCGGCGCGAGCAACTTCTTCGAGCTCGCCGTGGCCGCCGCCATCAGCCTCTTCGGCATCGATTCCGGCGCCGCGCTCGCGACCGTGGTCGGAGTGCTGATCGAGGTGCCGGTGATGCTCGCCGTGGTGCGGATCGTGAACGGAACCCGCGCCTGGTATACGTCCGCGCCGGCCGGCGCTCCTTAGGTCGTAGCGCCGCCTCGCCGTCCGGCGTCAGTGCGCGCCCGCCGGTGTGCCGCCGCTGGGCGCGCCGGGCGGTTGCGCGCCGTGCGCGGGCCGCAGCCGAATCGCGAGGGAAAGCAACAGCACCCCGCTGAGGAGCGCGTAGAAGCTCACGATCCAGACGAGCGCGAAGGCGCCGAAGCCCGGATAGAAGAGCACCAGCACGCCGAACGCGAGCGACACGATTCCGGCGAGCACGAGCAGCCACTCGTGGCGGATGTGCTTGCGCAGCCGAACCGCCATCGAGATGTCCATGACGCCGGTCACGATCGCGTTCACGCCCATCAGCACGACGAAGACGAGCGCCGTGATGCCCGGCTGGAAGACCGCGAGCACTCCCGCGAGCACGGCGACGATGCCGAGCACGAGCGCCATCCACCAGCCGTGGTCCGCGTTGCGATGGCGCACGGCCGCGATGATCGACGAGACGCCCGAGACGATGGCGAAGGCCGCGAACAGCGTGACGAGGGCGAAGAGCGTCGCGCCCGGCCACGCGAGCGCGAGCGCCCCGAACAGGATCGCGGCCGCGCCGCGCAGGGCGAGCATCCACCACGAACGCCGGAGGAGAGTCTCCATCGCGTTCCTCCTTCCTGCTGCGAATGCGGGTTGGACCGGGGGCGAGGGGCGGCGTTCAGGCGCCGCCATCCTCACCCCGGCCGGGTCATTCCGCCTTCACCGCGATGCGCCGCGGCTTCGCGTGCTCGCGCTTCGGCACGTTCAGCGTGAGGACGCCGTTCCTCATCGACGCTTCGATCCTCTCGGTGTCGAGATCGCGCCCGAGCACGAAGCTGCGCCGGTAGCGTGCCACGCGGACCTCCGCATAGAGCGCACGCAGCTCCTTCGATTCGCCCAGCGCGACGGCGCCTTCCACGGTGAGCGTGTCGCCATCGACGTCGATCGAGAGAGTCTCTTTCGAGACGCCGGGCAAGTCCGCCTTGAGCGTGATGCCGTTCTGGTCCTCGACGATGTCCACCGACGGAACCAGCGCGGGCGCGTCGTTCGCCTGGCCCTGCCGATCGAGGGCCGTCCGTTTGATGTCCATGGAATCCTCCTTTCTTCTCAGACCGTCGCTTCGCGCACTTCCACGCGGCGCGGCTTGGCCGATTCGCGCTTCGCGACCACCACCTTCAGCACGCCGTCGCGGTACGTCGCCTGGACGCGCCCGGGATCCGCGTCCTCGGGCAGCGAGATGGCGCGCTTGAAGGATCCGGAGAATCGTTCGGCCGCATAGACCGTGACCTTGTCCGATTCCTCGGGCAGCTCGCTCGCGCGCTCGCCCGAGATCACGAGCAGGCCCTTCTCGAGCTCGACCGAGATCTTCGCGGGATCGAGCCCCGGCGCGAAGGCGTACAGCTCGATGGTGTCCCCGGTCACGCCCATGTTGAGGGCGGGAAAGGCGCCGCGGTTCGCGGCGCGGATGCTCGACGGCCACGACGGCGCGCCGAGCAGCTGCTCCACCTGGCGCTGGAGCGCTTCGAAGTCGGGAAACAGGTCGCCAGGAATCCTCGTCAGCGAGGGAAACATTTTCGCTCACTCCTTTCGATCGTTTCGGATGACGGGCCGGACGATGCCCGGCCACGGGGGCGAGATTTGGGGCGCGCCCGCGACGATTCAAGCCCCCCAAAAGGCAGAAAAAGGGGTCAGATCCCATTTCCCGCTGGGCGGAAAATGGGATCTGACCCCTTTTGGGTTACTCGAAGGCTTCGATGCGCTTGAAGGTGCCGTGCAGGACGCGGCCGCTGCGCGCGCGGTTGCCGCGATAGTGCTCGAGCGAGGCGGCATTCACCGTGATGGTGATGCGCTTGTCGGCGCGACCGAAGGCCGCGATCTTCAGCTCCGCCGCGACGGGGCGCACACCCAGCATCTTCTCGCCCTCATGGAGCCTGATCGCCATCACGCCCTTGCCGCCGCCGGCGAGCTCCTTCGCTTCCTCGATCGGAAACACGAGAAGCCGGCCTTCGCCGGAGAGCGCCGCGATTTCCTTCGTCGCTGCGGGAATCGCGGAAGGCTCGAGCAGCGCTTCGCCCTCGTCCACGGAGACGAACTGCTTGCCCGCGCGCAGCCGCGTGAGCAAACCCTCCAGCTTCGTGCGCAGCACGTTGCCGCCGCTCGTACCCATCAGCACCGCGATGTCCGCCGGGCCCGAAAGCATGCCGACGATCGGCGTGCCCTGCGTATCGGCGAGCGAGGAGACCGGGACGCCGTCGCCCTTGCCGCCCGGTATTTCCGTCGCGCGCACGTTGAAGACGCGGCCGTTCGCGCCGAAGAGCACGATGGGATGGATGGTGCGCGTCTCACGGATCGCGAGCTCGGCGTCGCCTTCCTTCCACCCGAGGGCGGCGCGGTCGATGCCATGCCCCGAGCGCGTGCGCAGGAACCCGTTCCTGGAGAGGATCACGGTGACCGGCTCGTCGGCCACGGTCTCCACCATCGAGAGCGTGATGCGCTCGGCTTCCTCGATGCGCGTGCGGCGCGCGTCGCCGAACCTTTCCGTGTCGTCGCGCACCTCCTTCGCGGCGAGCTTGCGGCGCTCGGCGGGCGAGCCCAGCAGCTTCTTGAGCGACGCCGCTTCCTTCCTGAGCTCCGCGAGCTCCTTCTCGATGCGGATGCCTTCCAGGCGCGCGAGCTGGCGGAGGCGAATCTCGAGGATGTCCTCGGCCTGGCGCTCCGAGAGCTCGAACTTCTTCATGAGGTCCGGCTTCGGCTCGTCGGAGTTGCGGATGACCTTGATCACCTGGTCGATGTGCAGGAACGCGATCATCCGGCCTTCGAGGATGTGCATGCGATCCGCGACCTCGTCGGCGCGATGCTTGAGGCGCCGTTCGAGCACACGCAGCCGGAACTGCGCCCAGTCTCCGATCACCTCGGCCAGGCTCATCGAGCGCGGCCGCCCGTCGCCGCCGATCGCGACCAGGTTCAGCGGCACGTTGGCTTCCATCGAGGTGCGCGCGAGGAGGAACGCCATCAGCTCGCCGGCATCGACCTTGCTCGTGCGCGGCTCGAAGACGATGCGCACCGGGTGCTCGCCGTCGGAATCGTCGCGCTGGCTCTCGAGGAGCGCGAGGGTCGCGTTCTTCACCGAGAGCTGGTCCGGCGTGAGCGACTTCTTCCCGGCCTTCGCCTTGGGATTGACGAGGTCGTCGATCTCGGCGAGCACGCGCGCGGCCGACGTGTTCGGTGGAAGCTCGGTCACGGCGAT
>Ga0068855_100006365_pt1 | contig 14392 bp, 11 predicted proteins | sample KBSCornC52_FD_66592 | JGI IMG/M metagenome (GOLD analysis project Ga0068855, IMG submission 66592) | Corn rhizosphere microbial communities from Kellogg Biological Station, Michigan, USA - KBS Corn C5-2 | ecosystem: Host-associated > Plants > Roots > Rhizosphere > Soil ... | reverse complement strand
AGGAAAGCCGCGAGCGCAATTACCGAAATGGCGATAACGCCTGTGCCGACCTTCAGCCACATGTGATGACGGTGCTCGCCCGGAACTGGTTCCACCGTGACTTCGGGAACAACGGATGGGACCGGCGCTTCCAGCTCACCGATAAATCGGTACCCGCGTCGCGGCAGAGTCTCTACGAACCTTGGACTCTCCGCCGAGTCTCCTAGTACCTCCCGGATCTTGTTGATGGCAGTATTGAGGTTTCGCTCGACATCGACAAACGTGTCCGGCCAGAGCCGTTTCTGCAACTCCTCGCGGGTGACCACCTCGCCCGGACGCTCCAGCAGAATCGCCAGCACCTGGAAAGGCTGGCCGCTGAATTTCAACTTCACTCCATCCTTGCGCAATTCCCCCGCCGCTAAGTCTGCTTCGAAGGGACCGAAGCATATGAAACGCGATTGAGAATGTGTGCCAGCCATCCCAAGCACCTTTCGGAACCCGGAGTTTTGCTTCCACTTAGTTACCGTTCAGTGTGCATAAAAAGAAGCTGAGGAAGTATGTCTTCCAATCATGGCCATTGCATTTCAAGTGCATAGACTTCCTGCGTGCTGAGGTCTCGCGGGACCAGCGGAGCGTCGTCGGGCGTGAGGCCGAACCATTGGCCCACGGTCAAGGCAGTCCAGCGAACGACACTGCTGACGTCCGCGACGGGCTCAATCTTGAAATCGCTCAGCCGAAGCCGGACGATGCGGTACCCTTTGCCGGGCTCCGTGTCGGGCGCATAGTAAAGGTATTTCCCGTCGTGCGACCACATCGGGTAGGCCGCCACACATTCACACGGCTTCGTCCAACTCTGCGCGGTGGTGTCGAAGAGCATTAAATTGGCCGATCCGATGGTCATCGCCGCAATGTATCTGCCATCCGGAGACCAATGAGGAGAAAACAGCCCCCTGGAGCCGGGCAGCGTCGAGACTTGTCTGGAGTTGAGGTCGATGATGGAAATCCCCGCTTGAGGGTCCAAAGCCGGGCCGAAGATCAGTGATTTTCCGTCGGGAGACCAATCGACATCCAACTGGCTGTGATCACTCGGCAGCAGGCGTTCCGCCGAGCCGCCCGTACTCGGGACCGTATAGACATTCCACGCTCCCCCGGGCAGGATGCCGAAGAAGGCGATCTGTCTGCCGTCGGGCGACCAGCGCGGGCCTCGTGCCTTCAAAGGGGGGAAAATAAGCTGTATCTTCTCGCTGCAATCCAATCTGGTCCTCCATAGAACACCGTCCGGGAAGGAGGAGTAGACCACCCATTGGCCATCGGCAGAGAAGGCCAGGTCCTCGGCCGAGATTCCCGGTAGATATGGCACAAACTCATCGCTCTGCTTGTCGTAGCGCACGAATTCGGCGTGGGGGGTGGTACCTATAGCAAACACCTCACGTCCCCCCTTGGCCGGCAACGGAAACTGAAAATCGAGAGGTCCCGCAGTCAACTGCATCGGCGCCTCACTCCGGCCTTGCCCAAGGAATTTCCCTGATTCCCGCAAGGCCCAGAGATCAGATTGTGGACCGATCTGCATTGCGAAAATGAAATACCGGCCGTCGGGAGTCCATTGCCCGAAACTTCCGTCGACCAGTTTGTGGAGTCTGGTCCCATCCGCCGCGGCACTCATGATCTCTTGTGGCTGATATGGGTCGAATTGGCGGAATCGCAGAACTTGAGAGTCCGGGGAATATCGAAAGTCCGACGTAAGGTGGCCGACCGCAAGGATCTTCCGCAAGCCTGAGCCGTCCCGGCCCACAGAGTAGACGTCATGTCCCTTGCTGAACACGATGTGGGCCCCATCCGGGGCGAACGCCGCATAGTCGAGCCCCGGCCCCCATGGTCCCCAACTGGTCAAGACTGTTCCCACCCTATGTGGCGATCCTCCGGCAACGGGCTGTATCCAAATCGATCTGCCTTGCAGCCCTTCCTCATTGGCCACCAGAAGTTCGGTTCCATCCTTCGAGATGTCCTGAACGAAAGGCGCATGGAGCGGCACGGCTAGGGGAACAACCTCTCCCCCATTGACCGACACCTGAGCAAGGATGAGTCGCCCGTCCGCCAGCCATTCATTGAAATAGGCGCGTCCACCGTCGCTCACCAGAGGGCCGATCTTTCTCTCGCCGTCACTGGTCAACCGTGTGAACCGGACGACCCTGGGCGGCCGTGAATTCCGGACGGCCGTCCTCCACAGAACGAGTGCGGTCACAAGCACGACGACCGCGCCCAGTATTCCAACCCCGAAATAGAGCGACTTTCCCCATCTGCTTGGTTTGCCGGGCTGGGGCGAATCGGCCGGCGGTTCGGCCGCCGGAATGTCGCCTTCGACCTGGGCGATGAATCGATACCCCCGCCGCGGTAACGTCTCCACAAATCGCGGGTTCTCCGCCGAGTCCCCCAGCACTTCGCGAATCTTGTTGATGGCCGTATTGAGGTTCCGCTCGACATCCACAAACGTGTCCGGCCACAGCCGCTTCTGCAACTCCTCTCGCGTCACTACCTCGCCCGGACGCTCCAGCAGAATCGCCAATACCTGAAACGGCTGACCGCTGAATTTCAGCTTCACTCCATCCTTGCGCAACTCACCCGTCTGAACGTCGGCCTCGAATGAGCCGAAGCGTACAAGCGGTGACCGGGACTGGGTTTCAGGCATTTGGGGAAGATCCTTGCGTTCCGAAACTGAGCGCGCTCGAACGCGTCACCTATCTCAAATCCAGCAATTGCCACGTATTACGTCAATCCACATCTTTTCCATTTTTCATTGACACGAATTCTACCCCCCATCGATTGAGGTAGCCAGATATAACCGCCACTGTAGCCTTCGGCTCGCAGCCCGCGAGCGGAAGCTCACATGAGACTCCCGCTGCTTCATGCATCATCGCCGGCCACATCCCTCAATTCCGCAGCCATTCCGGCGAGGCAAACCCTTCCCCTTGACATCCGACAAGAAGCAAAGTATGCTCTGTCGATCGTCAAGGGGAGCCAATGCCGCCATCCACCGACTTGCTGCAGGGTACGCTCGACATGCTCATCCTGCGCGCCATTGCCAGCGAGCCACAGCATGGCTGGGCCATCGCGCAACGTATTCAGCAGGTCTCCAACAACATCCTGCAGATCGGGCAGGGCTCGCTCTATCCAGCCCTGCATAGGCTCGAATACAAAGGCTGGATCAAGGCTGAGTGGGGCGCGAGTGAGAACAACCGCAAAGCCCGGTATTACTCGCTCACCCGGACAGGGCGCAAACAGCTCGATACCGAGATGGAGAATTGGACCCGATTGGCCGGCGCCATCAACGTCGTACTCCAGGAAATCTAGAGAGGTCTGCCGATGTTCAGCGAATGGCTCTCCCGTTTGCGCTTTGCAGTCTTCAGAAAACATCGCAGTGAAGTCGACGAGGAACTCCAGTTCCACATCGACCGCCAAATCGAAGCAAACCTGGCTGCGGGAATGTCACTGCCTGAAGCGCGTCGACAAGCGGCCATCGCTTTCGGAGGACGCCAGCGCACCCGCGAACAGTGCCGCGAGGCAGCTCCGAGCTGGACGATGGAACTCGTGCTGCGCGATCTGAACTTCGGATTGCGCGGTCTACTTCGCAACCCGGGATTGGCGATCGTTGCAGTGTTGACCCTCGCAGTAGCCATCGGCGCGAACAGCACAATTTTCAGCCTGCTCAGCCAGGCTCTGCTCCGTGCACTTCCGGTGCGCGATCCGCAACAATTAGTGGTACTGAATTTCGCCGGTGCGACGGATGGGCACACGCACTCCGAAGGTGGCGATCGTCCCGGTCACCACTACGAATTCTCCTACCCCATGTACCGTGATCTGCGCGATCAGAATCGCGCACTCAGCGGTTTGATTGCATCGGCAATTTACAACGCAGGAGCTACTTGGCAAAGCCATTCTGAAGCCGTCGACACCGAACTGGTCAGCGGCAACTACTTCGAAGTGCTGGGAGTGCGCCCCGCGGTTGGGCGAGTGTTCAATGCAGGCGATGAGACGGCGCCGGGCGCAAATGCTGTCGTCGTTCTCAACTTCGATTATTGGAGGACGCACCTCGCCGAAGCACCTGTAACCGGTCGTCCAATTTCGATCAACGGAGTGCAGTTCACCATTCTCGGCGTCGCTGCGCCAGGATTTCGCAGTGCGGTCTGGGGGCGTACACCCGAGATCTATGTCCCACTGACAATGCAGAAGGTCATTGAGCCGGACTGGGATTACCTCGCTGACCACCATTCCTACTGGATCACTGTCGCCGGAAGACTTAAGCCCGGCCTCAATGCCGAACAGGCATCGGCGTCGATGAATCCTCTCTTCTACGCTCTGCGCGAGCAGGAATTCGCAGGTGCGAAAGACCGGTCCGCCAACAACAAGCATCACTTCGTCGACGCCTCACGCCTCAATCTCGAGTCAGGAGCAAGAGGGTTCTCGCCGATCCGTGAGGATATTCGCACCCCGTTGATCGTCATCATGGGCATGGTCGTGCTGGTCATCGCAATGGCCGTGGTCAACGTGGCCAGCCTGCTCCTCGTGAGAGCCGCGAATCGCGTTCGAGAGTTCAGTATCCGCTATGCAATGGGAGCGACCCCTCCCCAGATTGTGCGCCAGCTTCTCTGCGAGGGCATGCTTCTCGGACTGATGGGTTCTGCTCTCGGCCTTGCCATCGCGCCGGAGACCCTGCATCTGCTGATTCGCTGGATGCAAGGGAGGGCCGGAGATGTCTCTGCGTTTGCACCAACGCTTGATTGGCGCGTCTTCGCTTTCACTGCCGGTGCGATGCTCGCCGGCACAGTGATCTTCAGCCTCGCCCCCGCCGTGCAATTCTGGAATCCGCGGCTCGCTGACGCGCTCAAGCAGCAGGCCGCAAATGTCCCTGGCGGTTCGCTGCGCTTTCGCCGCACCTGTGTCGCGCTGCAGATCGGCTTCAGCCTGTTGCTGGTGGTTGGAGCAGGCATGTTCGTCCGGACCATTCAGAATCTCCGCAACACCGATCCGGGATTTGCCACCGATCACCTGCTGGCCTTTCATCTTGTTCCCGAACTGGCGGGTTATCCCGGTCCCCAGGTAGCTCCCGTCGAACAACGCGTCCTCGATTCGATCTCCGGACTTCCGGGAATCCGAAGCGTGGGCGCTACCAACGATTCCGACCTGGTTGGCGAAGGGCGCGGCGGCGACGTCTACGTCAGCGGTTACACGCCCAAGCCCGATGAAAACTTCGACGCCGAACTTCCCTGGGTAAGTGAGGGATACCTGCAAACGATGGGTGTTCCCCTGGTTGCCGGTCGTCTGTTCAACACGTCTGATTCCGCAAACTCACTGAAGACTGCTGTCGTGAATGAAAGCTTTGCGCGCCATTTTTTCGCCAGGCCTCAGGACATCCTCGGCCATCATTTCGGCAGGCCAGACCGGCCCAAGACCGACGCGGTAATCATTGGGATAGTTCGCGATGTGAAGCACACCAGTTTGCGCGATCCCGTGCAGCCTACGTGCTACACACTGTTCCAGCAGGGCGAACGACCGACCGGGCTCACAGTTTACGTGCGCACGTGGCAGCCCCCTGATACCGCTGCCAGCAGCATCCGCGCCGCGGTGGCAAACATTGACAGCAAGCTTATTGTCGATGATCTTTCCACCATGACCGACCAGATCGATCAGCAGATTATGCCCGAACGAACCATCGCACTGCTCGCAACCATCTTCGGCTTGGTGGCCGCATTGCTGGCAGGCATCGGGCTCTACGGCATCCTGGCGTACTCCACGGCGCAGCGTACCCGTGAAATCGGAATTCGCATGGCACTGGGAGCGAGACGTGGCAGCGTCGTCGGCCTCATTCTGCGCGAAACGCTGGTGCTCGCGGGAATCGCTGTCGGTCTGACGATCCCCGTCGCCTTTCTGGCAACCTGGGCTGTACGCAGCCAGCTATACGGCGTGTCTCTCGCAGATCCCATGGCCTATGCCGCTGGAATACTCGTCATCGCCGCGGTCGCGACCATCGCCGGATTCATCCCGGCACGCCGAGCAGCAGGCGTCGATCCGTCAAGCGCACTCCGCATGGACTGAACGGCCTGCAAGACTCGAACATCATAATTCGTAGCCCGCATCGGCTGAAGGCTCCGAACTGGAAACTAAAAGCTGCCACCTAAAAGTTGCTTTCCAAGCACCAGCAGCAAAATTCCCAGGGCAATTCGGTAAACAGCAAACACAGTGAACCCATGCCGCCGTACCCACGCCAGGAACCATTCCACAACCCCCAGCGCAACAAGGAACGACACCACAAACCCGATCACCAGCACGATCCACCGCTGCCCGTTCATCGAGACCTCTGCCATCGGCACCGCCCCGCTCGCCAGCGCCGTCTTGCCCGGGTGAATCGACTTCAGCAGATCCCACGCCGTCGCGGCGATCATCGTCGGAATCGAAAGCAGAAAGCTGAATTCCAGCGCTGAAGGCCTGTCCATCCCTACCAACTGTCCCGCGGCGATCGTCGACATCGAGCGCGACGTCCCCGGAAACACCGCCGACAGGGACTGGCATATCCCAATCCAGATGGACTGGCCCAGGCTCATCTCCTCTACATGAATGGTGGTGGCCTCGTACCGCGATGCCCGCGCATCGATCACCCACATCAGAATGCCGCCAATCAGCAGAGTCCACGCCATCACCATGACGTTTTCCAGATGCTTCTCACTCAGCTTGTGCAACGGCAGGGCAATGATCGATGTAAAGAAAAATGCAATCAGCGTCAGTGAGATCGGGTGATTTGTCCACGTCCGGTCTCCGCTCTCGCCGCGCGGAAAGCTCTTCATGAATGCCACGATGCGCCCAAGATAAAGAAGCACCAGCGCCAGAATCGCCCCGGCCTGAATCACAATCGTGTACATCTTCCAGTACGCATCATCCAGCGGAATGCGCATCGCAGCTTCGGCAATTCGCAAGTGCGCCGTCGAACTTACCGGCAAAAACTCCGTAAGGCCCTCAACAATGCCCAGGAGAAGCGATTGAATATAGACGTTCAAAGAGCCTCCGCTCTCTATCCTACGGGTCAGCCGTCGCGGCGCATGTCAAACTACGCGATCTATTGCTTTTCGATACCGTAAACCGGGATGCCCTGGTCCAGTTTGAACACGAGCATCGCCGCCCGCGCCGTGTAGTCCGATTGCGGAAACTTGTCCCTCATCCGGGCAGCGAGTTCTCTTGCATGTGCATGCGCTGCTTCGCTCTTCTTGTCGTTCTCGTCGGCCGCATACATGTCCTTGAGAACCGCCTGCCTGTACACAGCCAGGTACAGCGCCTGCGCCGTCCGTGGCCCATCAGGATGTTCCGCCGCGAACTTCTCATAGATCTCCGATTCCTTCTCTGGGCACTTCGCCTGGCCCTGCCAATCGCCGCAGAGCTTGTTATCGAGGAGTTCAAATTCCGCGTAGTCGGCCTGCTTGGTATGCGGATAATCGCGAATCACGTGCTTCAACGAATCTTGATCCATCTGTTCACGGAGATAAGGCGCCTGTTCCTTCGCCGAAGGGCGCGAGGAGGCATCCGCCTTCTGGATCTGCCAGAGAATGTCCGCCGCCCGCCATGCTCCTTCCGGAGCGAGGGGCGAATTGGGAAACATCTCTGCCAACCTCCGGTAGATCAGGTGCGCAGTTCGCGCCGCATTCACCGATCCTCGCGGATCGGATGCCTGCGCCTCCTGGTCCGCTCCGGCGCCCATCAGAATCTGGTCCCCGTTCGGCGTGCTCTCGATCACCACGCCCTTTGCCTCCATCCATCCCGAGATCGGAGGCGGCACGTCGTTCGTATCGAAGATCGGCTGATCTGCGGTGTGTTCCTCTTCAATATCGGTATTTGCGAAAACGCGCAGCCAGTCGCCACTCTTCTCGGCAACCACCAGCTCTCGCCCCGGCTGCACGCGATCGACCTTCTGCGCCTCCTGGCTCGCCGAAACATAGAGCCACGTAACGCGCAGCGCCGTCGCTCGTGGCCCCGCGATCGGCTTCTGGATCTGGTCCTTCTTTTTCTGTGCAGTAAGGGGAAGGGCGCACAATAGCAGGCATGCCGCAAGCAGTCGTGCAGTGGGTAAGGAAGTCTTCATCTCACAAAAGATCATAGTCGAACGACGCTAAACCTGGGCTTCCGTAAGCACCTCAGCCAGCAACACCGGATCCACATTGCCCCCGCTGACCACCGCCACCGCCGTCTTGAACGCCGGCAACTCCGCTCGATGGAAAAGCAACGCCGCTGAAGACGCAGCCCCGCTTGGCTCCGGAACAATCCGCGCCGAACCAACAATGGCCCGCATCGCCGCGCGAATCTCCGCCTCCGTCACCGTGACAATCCCGTCTACAAACGCCTGGATATGCGCGAAATTTCTGAGGCCGACGCTTTGCGTCCGCAGCCCATCGGCAATGGTCCGGGATGTCAGCTCGGCAGGCCACGTCACCATCTTGCCTGTCCTGAAGCTCTCGGCTGCATCGCCGGCAAGGTCCGGCTCGACGCCAAAAACCTTCGTCTTCGGACTGATTCGCTTCACCGCCGTCGCGATACCGCTCAACAGCCCTCCGCCCGATACCGGCGCCAATACCAGGTCAATCTCCGGCAGAGATTCGATAATCTCCAGCCCGCACGTCGCCTGCCCCGTGATGATCTGCTCATCATCGTACGGCGGGATGACAACATATCCATGCTCGCGCACCAGTTCTTCGGCCTTTGACAGCCGCTCGCTCGAAGCCACGCCCACGTCCACCACCTCGGCTCCCAGCGCGATTGTCGCCGCCCTCTTAATTTCGGGGGCGTTAGATGGCATCACAATTACTGCCTTCGCGCCTACCTCGCGCGCCGCATACGCAACCCCCTGCGCATGGTTCCCGCTCGAATACGTAATGACGCCGCGCGCAATCTCATCAGGCGTCAACTGAAGAATCTTGTTCGCTGCCCCCCGCAGCTTGAAACTCCCAATCGGCTGCAGGCTCTCCGCCTTCAGCCAGACCGCGCCGGGCACATCCTGAAAATACGCGCGCACCAAAGGCGTCTTCACCGCAATTCGAGCAATGCGATCAGCCGCGGCGCGAATGGAATCGATCGTTACGAGGGAATCAGTCGCGACAGTACCAGTCATAACGCAAGTTTACGCGGACTTGAGCATTTGACTTGATTCTTGAAATCCTCGGGCGAATCGGCGGAACCACCTAAACTCGTACTCGGGAGTTCCTGTGGTGCCAGATAGCAAACTCGTTCGCCCGCTCAAGGAAGCAGAGCTCGAGTTGCTGCTATGGATGTTCCACCATGGCCCAGACGATCTGCGAACCTTCAGACCCCAGCTTGAAGGTATTCTCGCATCTCCTTGGTGCGATTGCGGGTGTCCGTCAATTCGGCTTCAGGTTGCAGAGGGAGTTGCGCTGGGCAAAGATTTCAATCAAAGGGTCATCGGAGATTTCGCAGGTAGAACCGAGACGGGAGAACTGGTCGGAGTTCTCCTCTTCCAGCGCGATAGGAAACTGGAATTGCTCGAAATCTACTCAATGGACGGACTCGTAAGGGGAGAATTTGGTCTGCCCACGCTCGACAGCCTGAGGCTGCTCGAGTGGCAGCCTTCACCTCACAACCCGAACAGACGCGTCCTTAAATCTCCAAAATAATCGGCATAATCATCGGCCGCCGTCCAGTCGTCTTCTGGATCAGCCGCTTCAACTCCACGCGGACCTTCTCCTTCACCAGCCCGTAGTCCGTCTTCTGCTCTCCGCTCAGCCCATCGAGCGTCTTCAGCACCGCTTGCCGCGCTTCCTCGGTGATATCGGCGCCACCGAAGCCGCGCATCACGATCTCCGGCTCGCGCTCCACCTTGCCCATTCGCTTGTTGATGGCAAGCACCGCGAGCACAATTCCATCCTCCGACAGAATCCGCCGATCGCGAACCACCAGGTCCTCGACAACATCGATCGTTGAACCCGAGTCGATCAGCACGCGGCCTGCCGTCACCTTGTCCTTCTTGCGTGCGTCCTCCGCATCCACTTCGAGCACGTCTCCATCTTCGATAACGATGGCATGTTCCACCGCGCCCGTCTCCATCGCAAGCTGCGCATGTCGGCGAAGATTCCGATAGTCGCCGTGAACCGGTATGAAGAACTTCGGCCGCACAAGATTAATCAGCAGGCGCAGCTCTTCCTGGCAGCCGTGGCCGCTGACGTGGATCAGCCCATGCGAGCCATCATCGAAGATGACGTTGGCTTCGCGGCGGCTCAAGTGGTCGATCACGCGATAAATACTCTTCTCATTGCCCGGAATAATGCGCGAGCTCAGTACCACCGTGTCGCCAGCGTCCACGCGCGCATGCTTGTGGTTATCTACCGCCGCTCTGCTTAGTGCGCTCATCGGTTCGCCCTGCGTCCCGCTGATCAGGACAAGCAACTCGTCCGGCGGATAATCTCGCATCTGTCCTGGATTGATAATCAGTCCCGGCGGAACCTCGATATATCCAAGATCCTGCGCAATCTCCGTGCTCTCCATCATCGAGCGCCCCAGCACCACCGCCTTCCGCCCATGCTTTCGCGCCAGCTCCAGTGCAATGCGAATGCGGAAAATCGACGACGAAAAGCAGCTGAAGAACAGCTTCTTCTTGGTCTGCGAAAAGATTTCGTGCAGCCTGGGAATCACCGCACGCTCGCTCGGCGTATAACCCGACCGCTCCACATTGGTCGAGTCCTGCAGCAACGCCAGAACACCCCGTTTGCCGTATTCCGCAAACGTGTGCAGATCGAACGCCTTGTTATCCAGAGGCGCAAGGTCGATTTTGAAATCGCCCGTATGGATGACGACGCCCACCGGCGTCTCAATGGCCAGCGCCACGCAATCCACGAGCGAATGCGTAACCCGGATCGGCTCAATCGTGAACGGCCCAATCGAAAACTTCTCCCGCGGAGTAATCTCGATCAGCGTCGTCTCGTCGAGCAGCTGGTGCTCTTCCAACTTGCCTTCCACGTAAGCCAGCGTGAACTCGGTGGCGTATACCGGAACCTTCAATTCGCTCAGGATCCAGGGCAGGCCGCCGATGTGGTCTTCGTGCCCATGCGTCAGAATGATCGCGCGGACGTGCTCCTTGTTCTCAATCAAATAGGTGATGTCCGGAACGACAATATCGACGCCCAGCAGCTCCTGTTCAGGGAACATCAGACCCGCGTCAATAACGATAATGTCGTCTTCCCAGCGCAATGCCAGGCAGTTCATTCCGAATTCGCCCAGGCCGCCGAGGGGAATAATCTTGAGTTTTTTGCTTTGCATTTTTAGTTTTTTGCTTTGCGTCTGTCATGTTCGATGCTAACACCCGCATGCCTGCTTGGATCGAGAGACATCGGCGCCGAAGTTGTTCAAAAATATGCAGAAATTGCTGGGCGCTTCCGCGGCCGTTCGCTAGAATACGGCTTGCTTCTCCGATCCTGACCCTCTTGAGTGAGTTATCGTCCAATCCGAATGCGGAGCCCTATCGTTCTTCCGATGTGGATCCAATGCAACGCAGCGCTCAGTATCGTGCTGCGTCTGAGGTCGAGAAGTCTCTATTGGCACGGGCAGCGAGCGGCGATCAGCAGGGAATGACCGACCTCTTCGACCGTTACAGCAGCCTCGTGTACTCGGTCGCGCTGCGTGTGCTCAATGATCCAGGTCAGGCCGAAGATGTCATGCAGGATATCTTCTTCCAGGTCTGGCGTAACCCCGATTCGTTTGTCTCCGGTCGCGGTTCGCTCGGCGCCTGGCTGGCGGTCATGGCACGAAATCGCGCCATCGATGCCCTCAGGCAGCGCAGGCCCACCGATCCGGTAGACGAAGTGGTACTGGCAACAGAAGCCGATTTCTCCTCCGATATTGAACGAAGCCGCATCATGGACAAGGTCAGGACTGTTCTAAAACACCTGCCCCGCGAGCAGCAGAATTCCGTGGAGCTCGCCTTCTTTCAGGGCCTCAGTCACTCGGAAATTGCCGCGAGAACTGGCGACCCGCTTGGGACCGTTAAGACAAGGATCCGATCCGCGTTGTTAACTTTGCGAAAGGCGATCAGCGCATGACGCACGACCAGCACATACCGCAGGAGGACTTGGTCCTCTACGCAATGCAGGCCATGCAATCGCATGAGCTTGATGCGGTACGTCTGCATCTCGACAGTTGCAGCGAGTGCCGCCGCGCGCTCGCCGAGGTCAATGGAGATCTCGCCCTGGTCGCCATGGGCGTGGAGCAAAAGCCCCTGCCTGAAGGAGCCCGGCAGCGATTCATCAATCGCATCTCGGCTGATGCGTCACGTCCGCTTCGAGCCGCGAATACAAATGTCATTCCCATTCAAAAGGCGCAACCACAACGGAGCGCAGTCCTGTGGATCGGATGGATCGGATGGATTGCCGCAGCAGCCTCATTCCTCTTTGCCTTCACGCTCGAACAAAAGCTCCGCAAGCTGAACGATGAATTGGCCCGCCAGCACGATGTAGTCCAGCAGCAGGCCGCCGCAAACGCCCGCGCACAACAGGTGCTCGATATTCTTACCGCGCCAACAGCTAGTCGGGTGTTGCTTACTGCCGGAAAGACAAAACCAGAACCAGGCGGTCGTGCCGTCTATCTCGCTGAGACCGGTGGGTTGGTCTTCCAGGCCAACAACCTCGCGCTGCTTGCAGCCAACAAGACCTATGAGCTATGGGTCATCCCTGCAGACGGTCGCGCCCCCATCCCCGCAGGCCTTTTCCGTCCTGACTCATCGGGCAGCGCAAGCGTGGTTCTGCCGCCATTGCCTAAGGGCGTTCCTGCCAAGGCGTTTGGCGTGACGATTGAAAAAGCTGAAGGTTCAACCACACCCACCGCCCCCATAATCCTCGCCGGCGCCGTTCCCTCAACCGGTGAATAGGGACTATGCTGTGGACACGGCGTGAATTGCGTCCACATCAACTTCTGCCTGGAGCGACGGTGAGACTGAATACATATTTGAACTACGGCGGGAACTGCGCCGAAGCCTTTCGCTTTTATGAGGAACACCTCGGCGCAAAGATCGGCATGATGATGAAGCACGGCGAAATGCCGGATCCCAGCAGAGTCCCGCCCGAAATGAAAGACGCTGTTCTTCACGCCCAGATCACCATCGGCGACACCATGATCATGGCCAGCGATGTGCCTGCCGACCGGTTCAAGCCCATGCGCAGCGTCTATCTTGCCCTCAACGTCTCGAGCGACGCCGACGCAGAGCGCCTCTTCAAGGTGCTGGCTGAGGGCGGAGAGGTATACATGCCCCTGCAGGAAACTTTTTTCGCATCGCGCTTCGCCCAGCTGCGCGACAGATTCGGCACCTCATGGATGATCATGCACGAGCGTCCCATGGGCGACCGTCCCTGAAGTGTGTGCGCGTCAAGGTGCGCCTTCAGTACTGCTGAGCAGCTCGAAAGCCGCCACAACCCAAAATGATTGGCTGTCATCCTGAGCGAACGGGGCCCCGAACGTTTTCTTCAGTTCGGGGGTGGTGAGTCGAAGGATCTGCTGTTGCTCTGCATTCACGTCGAACACTACGCCTCGGATCCGGCCTCCTCTGCTAGCCTCGATCCATACCCATGCCCCGCTTCCAACATCTCCTTCTCATCTTTGCACTCCTCATCTCCATCCCATGCCACGCGACCGCTCCAACTCCGCGCCCCTATGTCATCACCGGCTACGTCTTCGCCCGCGGCGCCGCTCTCATTCCCGACCAGATCGACCCCACCAAACTCACCCGCATCAACTACGCCTTCTCGAACATCCTGAACGGCCGCATGGTCATCGGCTCTCCCGCCGACGCACAAAACTTCGCACTCTTGCGCTCTCTTCGAAACAGGAACCCGAACCTCACCGTGCTGGTCTCCGTTGGTGGATGGCTCTGGTCTACAAATTTCTCCGACATGGCGCTCACCCGCGACTCCCGAGCCATCTTCGAAGACAGCGTCATGCAGTTCCTCACCCGTTACGACCTCGACGGCCTCGACATCGATTGGGAATATCCCGGCATGCCCGGCGCCGGACACCCATTCCGCCCGGAAGACAAGCAGAATTTCACCGCGCTGCTGAAGGAACTCCGCGAACGCTTCGACGCCTCGGCCCGCCGCGGCCGCCGCCTCTATCTCACTATCGCCATGGGCGCGTCTGATGAAGTAATTGCCAACACCGAAATGCAGAAGGTCCAGCGCTACGTCGACACCGTCAACCTCATGACCTACGACTACTACGAGCCCGGCTCCGAATCGATTACCGGAAACCACTCCCCCCTCTACGCCGATCCCGCCGATCCCAAATCCGCCTCATCTGCCGACACCGTTCGCGCATTTGAGAAGGCTGGAGTCCCCGCCGAAAAGATCCTCCTCGGCGTCCCCTTCTACGGCCACGAGTGGGG
>Ga0068855_100006364_pt1 | contig 14394 bp, 12 predicted proteins | sample KBSCornC52_FD_66592 | JGI IMG/M metagenome (GOLD analysis project Ga0068855, IMG submission 66592) | Corn rhizosphere microbial communities from Kellogg Biological Station, Michigan, USA - KBS Corn C5-2 | ecosystem: Host-associated > Plants > Roots > Rhizosphere > Soil ... | reverse complement strand
GGAAGATAAAGAAGGCGGCCCAACCGGCGCTGCGGAGATCGCGCAAGGGACGCCATGCATGCACCGCGAGCAGGGCGAGGAGAAAGAGGCATTCCAAGGGCAACGCCCATCGAGTTACGCTTCGAGCCAGTGCGGTCAGCCTGGGATGCTCGGACAATGGGGGAGACGCTTTCGCCAGGGACGCAAGGTCGTCTTCATAGTGCTGCCGCATCGCCTGCAAGTCGGCGCGTAATCCGGTGGGCTGGTGCGCGGCCAGGGATTCCGCCGAAAGGCGATATTCTCCGGCGATATCCGTGCGGTCCTTGAAAAAGGTTTTCGTGTCAGGCCAGAGGAACCATCGGAACTGGAGGAAAACCTTGCGAGTGTAGGCGCCCGGATCGTGGAGCACGGCGCTTTCAAAGGCGTCGAAGCAAAAGGCCTTGATTTGCTGAGGAGTGGCGCCGGCGTATTCCGGGATGGCCGTGTTGAGCTCGTGACTGTCCAAAAGATAATCCGGGCTGATGCGCAAATTATCGTAGGGCCGGTAGCGCTCCGCGGCGATGGCGAGTTCTCCTTTGAGAACGTCGTCGAGATGTTGCAGGCGCGCCTTTTCCGGGTCGGTATCCGGAAGGTGGGCGAGCTTCGCGGTGAAGGATTCGTCGATGAGTTGAGCGTGCACGCAAAACAGAGCCAACGGGAGCAGCGTGACGGAGGCGCCGTCTCGAGCGAAGAACATCCGGGCGGGAAGAGAAAAGATGAGCAGCGCTGCGGCGATGCCGGTGACGGGAGTCAGCAACCGGATCCTCCACGAAAGTGCGCTGCCGAACAGTCCGGCCCAAACCGGAAGCGAGGTGGTGACGATGGCGAGGTACCAGCTTGGCTTGAGCAGGAAACAAGCATAGGCGAACATCAACGCCGCCGCGCCAAGGAGCAAGGAAGGCAGCGCTTTCGGGGTAGACCAGCGAAAGCGACAGTAGCCGATGAGACAGGCCAGTTGGGCGTAGACGAAACAAGGCAGCACCGACTCCGGGCGCAGGGACATCTGGTAAAGAACGCCCTGCGGATTCACCAACTGCATGAAGATCGGCAGCGCCCCGAGGAGGGAGATGGCGAAGCGAACGCCCCGGTGGAACGGCAACATCGAGACCCAGCAACGCCAGGTGATGGCCATCAGCACCCCGGACAACAGCCCGATGCATTTCTGCCAGGCGACGATGCCGGTGAATGAACCGGTCGTCTTGAGAAAGAACGCGACGCAGGCTGGGTAGAGCCAGTCGCGCCCGCCCGCCTGGACAAAGCCCGCGCCGCTGAGCCAGTTCAGCGCCGGGTTCAAGTAGCCCCACGTATCCGGGTCGGCGAACGGAACCGCCGGCCACGCGCCCCAGGATTTCCAGGCGAGAGCCAGCACGATGGCCAGGACCAGCAATTCGACCCCGCGGAAGACCAGAGATGGCAGGCGGGCCTCGGTGCGCACGGGCGCTGCGGGCGAAGGGTCGGGGCTGGGCATGGCAGGTCTCTAGCGGCGCAAAGAATGGCTAACAAGCCCGTTCCAAACGGAATCCGCCGGCGAATGAACCTCTGCCAAATGGGCTAGCGAGCTATAAGTTTCGGCACGCCGGATGTGGGGACGACCTTCACGACTGGCGCAAGTTGCTGGCGATATTTCCCGCGCTCGTATGCAGCTGACGAAAGGCGGCGGCAATCAATGCGAATGAGCCCAACTCTTCAGATCGTGTACGGGAAGAAAGTTGAGAATGCGATCCGTTGGAATTTTTGCCAGGCACGCCGCACCGAGAGCGAGATCGATGTATGAGAGCTGCCACGGATGATGAGCATCCGTTCCGAGTGAGATCCGACAGCCTTCTCGCTTGGCGATTTTCAACAAACTCAGTTTCAAATCCTGGCGATCTGCGTAGCCGTCAATCTCGACTGCTTTATCCAAACGTGCGGCTTCACTAAAGACTCTCGCCCAATCGGCAGATAGGCCCAGCCGATAGTTGAATACTCGACCTTTGGGGTGTCCGAGGGTGTCGAGGTTGGGATTTCGCAGAGCAGCGATATATCTCTGGGTTTGATCATCCGTTTTGCGAAGAGCCGAGTGGAACGATCCGAGAACCAAGTCCAGCTCATCCAGCGCATCCGCATCCATGTCCACCTCACCGCTCGGTGAGAGGTTCACCTCCGTAGATCGAAGCACTGTGAACGACACTCCTTTAGTTTTGAGTTCACGGTTCACTTTGGCGATCTCTTTGCCTTGCGCCCTCAGTCGCTTTTCGTCGAGTCCATTGGCGATCTTCAGCCCTTTGGTATGATCGGTGACGCTGATGTATTCGTAACCTCTGGAAGCGCCTTCGTTGGCCATTTCCAACACCGTGCCAGAGCCATCGCTCCATTGGGTGTGCATTTGCAAATCACCCCGCAACTGGGCTCTCCACTTGGGCTGCTTGTCCAAAGCTCGTCTTGCGCGAGCCATCGTCAGGAATTCCGCTCGTAGTTCCGGTGGTTCAATGCCCTCGGGCGGTGAGTCGATCCATTGGTGGATGCGTCGGGCAATGGACGGCCCCACACCGTCCAGTTCGGTCAAAGATCGACCTGCGGCTTTCAGATCCGCTGCCTCTTCTGCCCAAAGGAAAGCTTCACGGCTCGCGCGCTTGAACGCCATCTCCCTGTGGCCTTCTGCATTTTCAGCTTCGCGGGCCAGTAGTTCTGCAATCGCTGCATTATCGAGAGTGTCGGTAGCGATCATCGGCTAAACCTCCGAAACTGATTCGCATAAGGACCGCGAGCGGACTTCATCAGTCCTGCGGCTATTCCAGTTTCGAATCAATGACAAAGGGCTGCCCTCATTCCAGCTTCTCCAAAATGGCGCCTCTGAATCGGTGCCGATTTACTTTTACGCGTTCGATCTCGTGAATAACCAAGGTGAAGACCTGAGGGAACTGTCTGTTGAGCGTCGCCGCGAACTTCTACAGCAATTATTGGATAGCCCGAGCGATCCGATCCGCCTTTCTCCACTCCTCGATGCGCCTGCCGGCCAGATCGTTGAAGCGGTTCAACAGCTTGGTTTAGAAGGCGTGGTCGGCAAGCGGAAGGGCTCGCGATACGAAGCTGGAGAACGGAGCGGAGCATGGATCAAGCACCGAATGGATCGCCAGCAGGAGTTCGTCATTGGCGGCTTCATTCCTGGTTCCCACGGTTTTGATGCTCTCATCGTTGGAGTGCAGGAGGGTGACGGTCTCGTCTACGTGTCCAAGGTGAAGAATGGCTTCGTGCCGCGCATTCGGTCCGAAATCTTTCCCTTGCTCAAGAAGCGGGTCACCAAGGAGTGCCCGTTCTCCAATCTCCCTGAGGCAAAATCCGGTCGCTGGGGAGATGCATTAACCGCTGAGAAGATGAAGGAGTGCCGGTGGGTTTCGCCGTCCCTCGTTTGCCAGGTGAAGTTCGTCGAATGGACGGACGGAGGGAAGTTGCGGCACTCGTTTTTCGTTGCCATGCGGGAGGATAAAGAGGCCGCGAGTGTCGCTCGTGAAACGTAGGTGTCATTGTTGACCGCTACTCATCCGTTCAACCCCATACTGCTCGTAAGCATCACTTCCGGCTCTTCGCCCGTTTGGTCGTGGGGGCATTTTTTTTAACCCGGGCCGGCGGCTTGATCGTTGACTCGAATGATCCATCATCCAGTTGCTTAAAATAGGCGGTATGAACCTCCTTCATCTGTGCTTGAAGAAGTCGCGCCATGGTCTGCTCTTCCTTCAGTATCGCTTTGCAGGTTCGAGCAATCGTTGATTCGCCGAGAGCCGTCGCCGTTTCAATGAGGAAGGAGTAGCATGCGATCTCAAAGTGTTCGGTAGCGAAGTCAGCGATGGCATTCTTGATGATGGTCTCTGGAGCAGCGGTAGTCACGAGACCGGCTGCGAGGTTGACCAGCTTGCTCACCCCTTCTTTCAAGACCGGGTGACTGCCACCCACTGAAGCCAGGGCTTTTTTCATCTCTGTTGCATGCCGTTTAGTCTCCCGGAGGTGTTTGGAAAGTCCCGCTCTGACCTTTGGTTGCCCCTTCGCATCGGCAATGTGCTTTTCGAGCGTGTCTACAATCCCGACTTCCATCGCATGGGCGTCGCCCAGCCATTGAACGAACTGTTCTCTCTTTGTCATGCTAAAGGATCGGAGGCCGGAGTTAAACTGGACGCAACACAAAGCCTTCGAGGTGATCTCGGCTGCCAGCGTGATAGCTGAACATCATCGCAGCCTCAGTTCCGTCAGGGAAGCGAATCCGCCACCCGATATTAAAGGAATGATTTCCAATTCCAACACCCGCACCGCCAGTAGATTAACCTGATAGTCTTCTACCTCACTGGAAACCGGCGAAAAGTTGTATTGTTGCCGCACGATCTCTTGAAAGGGAGCGTCAGGGTCCGATCCAACTCGCAAGACGAACTCTTGTGTTCGCGAGAGTCGGCCCTCCTCGAAGGCTACGTGGATCAGACATAGGTCTTGAGGCTTGTCGAAGAAGATCCTGATTGTCTGTCGCCCTTCCTCGGACGCTCTCCACTCATTTCGCTGACCGGGCAGTAACGCAGCCTCCAAAGGATGATTGGGATCTTCGGACGTCGCCTCAGCTTCAGCGAGCCCTTCAAGATCAATCCAGTCATCCGATGGGAGAGCCTCTCGAACCGAGATGGTGGACGCGATCCTTTTGCGAAGAGCCATTGTGTCAGGCAGGGGTTACTGCTTCTCACCCGTGACCCACTCTTCGACGGGCTTCTCAGGATCGTCGGCGTTCACTTTTTCAACTCGCGTTCGACATCAGTGACCATCACCCCGACGCGTTGGACCGTCTCCTTCAGCTTCTCGGGCGAGACACCGAACTTCTCTGACCAGTAGCGAAGCTCGTAATCCTCGTGGACATTGATGCGGTCGCGATCAGCGCCGCCACGCTTTGATTTATCGTCAGACATGCCTCTGAATCGCATCCGCTGGCAACAAGGGAGTCATGGACACTGTAGGGAAGCGCCCTGATTTGCATTCGGCACAGGTGGTGACTTCCCCAAGACCCGTTCCGGCATTGGCTGGGCAAATTCCATAGCAGCACGCCATCCTTTATCTCGCCGGCCATCCCGCCATTCGTTGGTTAACGCTGGGCTCACTTCGGAAAAATGGAACAAGTTCGCGTGGAGGTGAAATTCGACGAGTCAGAATCCTCGTTGGGGCGTGTCCGAACACGGTGACCGGGGTGCCCACTTCAACGGCATTGTAAAATGCAATCGCCTGCTCCTTTGGCATTCGCACGCAACCGTGGGAAGCTGGATAACCGGGAAGATACCCTTCGTGCAGACCGGCCCCACCCGTGAAACGCAGGAAGTAAGGCATCGGTGCGTTCACGAATTTCCCGCCTGGTGGGACTGGCATATCAGCGTCGGCGTTAGTGACGAGTGTCCGACCTTGTGGATCGACGATTTTGCCGTAGAGCGAGGACCGATGAAGCGCGTCTTTTTCGATAACCTGGAAGCTTCCCGTTGGAGTAGGATGATCGGCGCGTCCACTGCAAATCGGGCTCTCCAGAACCATTCGCTTGTGGAAGAGCAGATAGGCCCGCTGTTCTTCGAGATCGATTTCAATCGCGTAATCCCCGGCAGCAGCAATTCGGGCGACCAATAGAAGGAGCACAGCCGTCCAAGATGGCCATTTCAGTTTCACACTCCCAATTCGCGGCTGATTGACGTTCTGGTTTGATTCTTCAAACAGCTTCTGCCCACTGCGCGCAAGGAATTCTCATTCATCTTTTGTCCCTTCGCTTTTCGTCGCTTTTCGCTCTTCGGATTTTCGCAGCCAAATCGACGAAACACATCCGACGTCAGCTCCACCCAATGTCGGGTCGTTGGGAGTGTTTTAACCGTCATCAGCCATTCGGATTTGAGACCTGTTCAATCAGGAGCATGCGGCGCTACAGCTTTCCCCCAAACTCACCCAGGCGCTGAAGTGCCGCAACATCGCCGAAGCCTCCGTTGGCAACATGCTCGTGTTGCGCCTGCCGCCTGCGCCTTCAGTGATCTCGAGGACCTGGCCGTGATGATTCTCTTTCGGGTGCAGGGATTAGCTGGAGAGGCTCAAACGGATCTGGGATGGCCGTAGATTTCGTCATCCCCTTTATCGCCGCTTTTGATCGCTTTCTCGACGATTTGGTTCCGTCTCGGTGCGTTGAAGTTCCTTCAATTCCTCGCCCCTACACCATTCTGCCAGCGCGGAATCGGAAAGTTGTTCGTCATTTAGCTTGCGCCATTGGCTGGCTGCCTCTCGCCAGGATGCTTCGAGACGTGGCAAATCCAGCAACCTGTCACGCATTTTCTGAGCCATCGGCTCATTGCCAGTTTCCTCTAGGTGCCGAAGGATGACCTCCTGTCCTTCGCGCAGTTCTCGCCAATACGATTCTTGCTCTGCCTCCCTGACCAGAACGAAACTGATCAGGGCTTTCGCGGTGACAACCCTTCCGAGATCTTGCGTGTAAAATCCTCGAACTGACAGCCACTTTTCAAGTATCTGCTCACCGTCAGTCAATGCATCGAAAGGCAAATCCTCATCTTCGCTGGGAAGAGCGGATACCATTCTCAGAGCTGCCCAATTTTTGTCAGGCGCATGAAGACTCTTAAACCACTGATGAATTATTTCAAGCGGGTGCATGATGCCAAATCGTAATCTGTCGATTCGCCGTGTGCAATTGAGGTGCCACTAAAATTGGATGCTGAGAAAAAAGCACGAGATCTGCGTTTCCTTTTGTGACCGCGACGGGTTGAAAATCGGGCATCGCATCGAGCGTCTACTCTCACTCAAAAGCTCAACCGCGCTGGTCGAAAAGCGCCTCGCCCGGAAAATGGCCGCCAGCGCGTTTTTCGAAGCCGGGTACGGTCGCGGCCTGGCGAAAACCGGGTCATTTCTCGTTCCTCTCGACATCAGTACACGGGTGAATTTCATTGAACGTTCGGATTCGGAAATTTGACGATTTTCGAGGGCCGCAAATCGCAGATTTCGACGCGGTGGACGCGATGGCGAAGCGAAGAAGGCAGGGTCGACGGTTCGCACCGACATTGGCGAACATCCTCAAGTTTGTTGTAACCACCTGTTGTAACTCCCCGCCTGTTGAGTGCAACTCCCTCTCGCAGAGGGATATGGAGCCTAGGGGATTCGAACCCCTGACCTCCTCAATGCCATTGAGGCGCTCTACCAACTGAGCTAAGACCCCGTCTGCGAGGGACGGGAAAATGCCTTCGGCGTGGCTTTGTGGCAAGAGGAAACTTCAACGATTTGCAGGGGCCTCATTGCCGGGTGCGCAGGACGCTTTCGTAGAAGGCAAGATACCGCGGGGCGAGGTTCTGCCAATCGTAGTTGGCGTGGGCCCATGCGGAGAGCGCGGCGCGCTTGGGCGCATCCCAGCAGGGCTGCCGGAAAAATTCGGCGAGGCTCTGGCGGACGCTGTCGATGGTGGGCTGGCAGATGTAACCGCGGCCGGTGGAGAGTTGCTCGGCCCAGGGCGTTTCGGTGGTGGTAAGTGCGGGCGTGCCGACCTGGCAGGCTTCGAGGACGGCGAGGCCGAAATTCTCCGAGTGCGTGGGCAGGCAAAACAAATCCGCACCTTGAAAATAAGCCCACCGGGCGTCGCCCCACACCGGGCCGACCCAGCGGGTGAAGGGGAGCTGGGAGGCATGCCTCTGCGCGAAGCGCTTGAGCGAGTGGACGTAGTCCCGGTCGCCTTCACCGACAATGATCAGCCGCGTATGGGGAGGAAGCGAAGTGGTGGCCAGCGCCTCGAGGAGGAGATCCAGGCCCTTCTTGACGTGAATGCGGGAGAGAAAAAGCAGCACGCGCTCCTCCGGTTTCCAGCCGAGGCGTTCCCGGGCTTTTTCGTAGTTGGGCCGGGCCGTGCCGGTGAGGCCGAGCGGCAGGGTCTCGATGCGTTGCCCAGGAGCAAATTTTTGCAATCGCCCGGCTTCCGGCTTCGCGGTGGCGAGCAAGACGGAGGCCCGGGCGAGGTGGCCCTTTTCGATGAAATGAAAATAGGGCCACTTTTTCCACCACTTGTGACGCCAAGCCCAGGGCTCCAGCATGCCGTGCGGCGAAACGATGTAAGGAATACCGCGGGCCGCGAAGCGCTTCGCCAGGCGGGCGTGACCGGGTTGCCACAGGCCGTGAAAATGCACGAGCGTGTCGCGGCCTTCGGTGGGTTGCGAATCGTCCGTGATGGCGGTTCCCAAATTTCCCAAGGCACCGCGCAGGCTTTGAATGGCCGAATCGAGGCCGCCGACGCGTTGTTCCATCGGTGGAACGCAAAAGATGACCTTCACGGTTTGCCCAGGGCCTCGCGATAGAGCGCCTCGTAGGCTTCAGCCATCGTGGCGTAGGAGTATTTTTCCTCCACGAGCTTACGCGAGGCAGCGCCGATGGTGAGCAGTTGTTTGCTGTCGCTCAAGGCGTCCATCCACGTGCCGTCGGCTCCGACGGAAATGGAGTTGCTGGCATCGAGGAAGGGCATTTCCCGCAGCAGATGGCTGGCGATGGCGCAGGGCAACGCGGCGGACATGGCCTCGAGGATGGCCAGGGGCAGACCCTCGAATTCGGCGACGTGCAGGAAGACATCGGCCGCCATGAGCAGCGAGGGCACGTCGTTGCGCCACGGCAGGCGGCGGATCGTCCTGCCCATTTTGTGCGCCTCGATCCAGTCATCCCACGCGCCACTCAATTCGCCATCGCCCACCCAGAGGAACTTCGCTTTCGGATAACGCCGCAGCACCGCCTCGGCGCGGGCGAGAAATTCCAGCGGACGCTTTTGCGGCACCATGCGGCCGACAGCGATGACCAGCAATTCGTCCTCGCCGATCCCGAGGTCGGCGCGCTTCGTCTCGCGCGCGGCGAGGCGGCGCGCGACATCATAGAGCGGGACGCCATTCGGGATCATGCGAATGCGCGAAGATTCGCCAATGAAGGAAACGAGATCCTGGCGGCGATTTTCCAGCACCGTCACGAGCGGGTTGTGGTAATTGCGCAGGGCGCGCCGGGCGATGAAGTCGCGCGCGGGAGCGAGCTTCGCCTTGAGATAACCGGCGCTCTGCGTGAGGTGGATGGTGCAGATATTCGGCAGGTGCGAACGGCGCGCGGCGTGGAGCAGGTCGAGACCGTCCTCGAGGTTCTGCTTGTTCACGTGCAGAATATCCGGGCGGGCCTTTTTCCACTCGCGCGCGAGCTGGCCGACGGCGCGGAGATTCAGATAGCTGGAAAGGGAGCGTCCGCGGCGATCGTAGGTATTGCGATAGGGAGAGCGCAGGACTTCGCCGATGCCGGAGAAGCTGTTGGCCAGTTCATCCATGCGCGGATGATCCGAAGCCCAGAGCAGCACCGTGTGCCCGCGCTGGGCGAGCGCACGCCCGAGATAGAGCAGGTACAGCTCGCCGCCCCCGCGGGACCCGGAACTGCTGCTGGCTAAAAGGATTCTCATGATTGGAGGGCGGCCTGGAAGGCGTCGACCCATTTTGCGGCTCCGGCCACGGGTGTCCAGTGCCGCGCGCGACGGCGCGAGACCTGCCCCCAGCTTTCGCACAAGGAAGGCTGGACTATGAAGCGTTGCATTTTTTCGGCAAGCGCGGCGGCATCGCCGGCGGGAAATCGCAGGCCATTGATTTCTTCTTCCACCAGGTCGCGCCCGGCCCCGACCATGTCGGAACAGACGATCGGCAGACCGGCGCCGAGCGCCTGATTCACGACGACGCCCCAGCCATCGTAGCGGCTGGGAAGGACAAAAACATCCGCTTGGGCGAAGAAGTGGGGTAAATCCTCCGGGGCCTGAAAGCCCGCGTAGGTGATGCGATCGCGGACTGCTGCAGGCAGCGGGGCGAGGAGTTGCGGGAGTTCGGCCTCGCGGCCCACGAGCAGGAGCCGCGCGGCCCCCCCGAGGCGCTGAAAAGCTTCGAGCAGCAGATCCACGCCTTTCCGCGCGATCATTTGCCCGCAGAAAAGGAAGACGACGTGGCCGTTCGTGCGCGTGTGACGCGGCAGGGTGAGGAAGGGATCGAGATCGCAGAAGTAGGGGATGCGGAAATGCTGCGGCTCGGGAAAACGCGCGCGGTAATCTTCATCGGCGAAAGTGCCAATCGCCGCGATACCGGTGGCCCGATGCAAAGGCTCGGAGAGGCGCTCGTGCATTTTGCCGCCGCGTCCCAGGCGTTCGCCCCAAAAGAACCAGGGCTTGTGGCGCAGCGTCGTTCGCATGAGCCATTGGGCGGTGAAAGACATCAAAGTATTCATTACCACGACGTCGAACTCCTCGAGCTTGGGCAGCGGCCAGTTGATGTGGCAGCGCGCGGAGCCGATCGGCAGCCAGAACCCGCGCATGATTTTCTCGTAAGGCTCGAGGGTTTTCTCGGGCCACGGCGAATCGGGCGCGGCGGCTTCGAGATAAAAGACGCTCAAGTCCACTTCTGGCCGCTGCGCCAGGGCCCGGAAGAGATCCCGCTGATAGGGGGAAGGGACGACGGAAACGAACGCGGCTTTCATTTCCGAGGCGGGGCAGGCCGGGGCGGCATGGGCAACCGCCGCGACTGGGCGCTGCGCAGGGCGGCTCGCGAGAGGAGTTGTCCGGCTTGCTTGGCGAGCAGGCGGACGGCGTAGGTGCCGATGACGAGCGCGGCCACGGTGGGCAGCAGCGCGGTGGTGAAAACGAAAAGACTGCGCATCGAAATGACGGCGGCGAAAAAGCCGGACGCGTAGATGAGGATGCCGAGTTCGGAGTTTTTGGGAGAGGCCAGAAAACTCCACCAGCCGGTGAGCATGCCGAAGCAGAGCGCGATGACGAGAACCGCGGCCATGCCGCCGGACATGTAAGCTTCGCCGACGAAACTCGCCGAGATGGTGACGCCTTCGACGCCCAGCGCGTCCTCGATGGAGGAACTCAATCCCTCGGGTTTGCCGGACCAGATCGCGCGCGGGATCGGCCGAATGAGCGCCTGGTAGGGAATTTCGAAGCCGAGATAATCCCGTTTGTGCGGGAAGACGTCCACGAGCCGGCAGATAGCGTAGAGATTGTAGTCCACGAACATGGTCCGCTCGCCTCCGGAGTCCTGCTGCTCATAATTCCCCTGGAGATAATTACGGAAGCCGACGTTGCGGAACTGCAGCATGAAGTAGGTCGCAAAGATCATGACGAAGCCGCTGCTGATGCAAAGGATGACGAGTTCCTTCTTCCGGGCGAAGGGCAACGCGAAGCTATAGGCGATGAGGAAGGTGACGAGATAGGACGCGAAGATATTCCGCGTGCCGCTGGTGAAACCGTAGAAAAAAGTGAAGAGCAGGGCGCCGCAGACGAGCGCCAGCGAGAACGCGCCATAGCGATGCCGGCGGGCGATCATGATGCCTGCGAGCGGCGGGATGAGGTAGATGAAGAGGCCGAGTTCGACGATGAGCGCCTTCCAGTCGCCGAGACGTCCGCGTTGCCACGGTTGGCTGAAGCGCGGATCCATGAACCAGCCCACCATTTCCACCACGTTGAAATTCACCGCGATGAGCATGTGCAGGTAGCCGATGAAGAAACAGGCCCAGAAGATGAACACGACCCAGCCGGCGGGAATATCGTAGGTGAGGGTATGCGCGAAGGGTTGCTTCCGCGGATGAATCAGGTGCCGCCCGAGAAAGAGGCCGAGAAAGCCGAGGTCCACGCAGAGGAGGGCCTGGTGCGTGGTGCGCACATCGATCATCTCATCGAAGTGCGGCTGCGGGAAAAGGAACTCGAAGAGGGTGAGGAAGTAGAAGGCGAGGATCGCCATGAGGTCGGCGCGAATGAGATTGCGCAGGCCTCCGTGACGCATGTCGATGCCCACGCTGATGCCGATGCTAATCAGTGCGCCGATGGAGGAGAAGCGGGCGAGCGAGGAAGGCTGCTCGCCATTGGCCAGGAGGACAGTCAGCGCGAAGCAGACGAGAGCGGCGAAGGTGCCGTTGATGTCGGGATACGGATGTTCGATCGCTTCGGGAGCGGACTGGACGGTGCCGATGTGCCGCGGAGGCGGGGCGGTATTGCGATGTCTGGGCCGGGGAAAATTCATGAGAGGGCGGCGGCGCTGAATTCGATGAGCTTTTCTGTTGGCTGGCTCCAGCCAAAGTTTTCGGGCACACGCTTTGGGTGCTCCGCCCACCAGACGAGTTCCGCGGCGAGAGCGGTGACGTCTTCGGCAGGGAAGATGGAGCCGTTATCGCGATGCCGCACCTGATCCTTGCCGCCGACGCGATCGCTGACGATGGCGGGCATTCCGCAATTGAGGGCCTGCGGCACGACCAGTCCGAAGCCTTCCTCCAGCGAGGGGAGCACGAGGACGGAGCCGGTTCGGAAGGCTTCGGCGAGGGTCTCCTGGGAGACGGGGCCGTGGAATTTCAAGGGCGTGGCGCCGTGGTAGGCGTCGAGATCGTGGCGCGCTTCGCCGAGCACGGCGCCGTAGAATTCCATGGACCAATCCGGCCGTTTGGCCAGCGCGAGGGCGTCGAGCAAATTGCGCAGGCCTTTGCGCACACCGACCTGGCCGGCGAAGACGATACGGAACGGTTGGCTCGATGGTGGATCGGAGTGGTGGAAGATCCGCGAATCAGCGCCGTAGGGCACCTGCCAGATGCGCTTGGAGCCGATGCCGAGGGAGATGAGTTGGTCGCGTACCACGGAGGAGGCGGCGCAATGCCAGTCGGTCAGCGCGTATTCTTCCTCCTCACGCGCGAAGTAGGCATCGTCGTAGGGACAGACGTCGGTGAGCTTCAGGCCGACGCGGGCGTATTCCGGTTCCATGATGCGCACCCATTCGCGCACCGGACCGGTGGCGTGATTGAGCACCGTCTTGATGCCGAGCCGACGGGCGGCGCGAAAGGTGTGCAGGCATTGGCCGGGCATGGCGTGCACGAAGTCGCAGCCGTCGAGATGCGCGCCGGTCCAGCGGTCGAAGCCGTGGTCCTGCCAGCGAAAGAGCTTCTTCGACTCGGGCCGCCAACGCTCGGGGACGAACTTCAGCAGGCCGTAGACGACATTCGTGCGCAGGCTGTGCGTGCGGACGGGAAGGTCCGCGGCAGCCCCGAGTTTCCACGACGGATAACCCGAGTAATAGCAGCCGAGCGCGTCGCGCTTCGCGAGTTCCAGCGCCATGGGATACAGGTGGCACGGGTTGGTGGCGGAGATGGAAATCTTCACGACGCTTCCGCTCCAAATTTGGCGTTCCACTCCGCTTCCGAAGCCAGCGGAGTGCGGACCAGTTCCATCCACGCGCGATACTTTTCCCACGGCAGCGGTTGCCGCTGGGCGAGACAACGCGAGATGCCTTTCAGCGCGGCCAGCCACCAGGCGGGTTCGCGCAGGACCCAATCCACACCGCGCTTTCCGGCGTAGCCGAATTGACGGACGAGGCGGAAGAACGCTACGCCGAGGAATTGCGGTGCGGGACAGCGCAGCAGCACGCTCCAGAATTCGTTGCGAGAGTGGCGCTGGTGAGTGCGGATTTCGTTGCGCTGGGTAGCGGTGAAGTGATGGCGAATGGTGATCGAGGCTTCGTGCCAGACCTGCCACCCCGCGGCGGCACAGCGCAGGGCGAAGTCGGGTTCCTCGTAAGCGTGGAAAAAAAAACCAGGATAGCCGCCGAGTCGCTCGAAGACCGAACGGCGGATGGCTGCTCCCGAATTGGCATAGCTGCCGACGAATTGCGAAGGGCCGAGATCGGTGGCGGTCAGCGAATCGGGAAATTCATCCGAACGTTGTGGAAAGGAAGCGACTGCGAGACGCGGGCGTTCCGCAAAGAGATCGCGCAGGCGCGCGATGCAGTCGCTTTCGAGCGGATAGCTGTCGTCGTCGAGACTCAGAAAGACGTCGCACTGACAGGCGGCGGCCAGTTCGTTGCGCGAGGGAATGGAGCCTTGCGCCTGTTCGTGGATCAGCAGGCGGGCCTGCGGGTGTTTTTCGCGAAGCAGTTCCAGGGTGCCATCCTGGCAGCCGTCCAGGGCGATGAGAATTTCATCTGGCGCAGGATTCAGCGTGGCCAGGGCGGCGAGGGTGCGGGCGAGTTCTTCGCGGCGATTGTGGGTGGTGATGCAGACCGCGATGGAGAGGCTCATGGTGCGATCTCCCGCAGGACTTTCGCCGGATTGCCCACGGCGATGACCCCGGCGGGCAGCGATTTGGTGACCACGCTGCCGGCGCCGACGACGGTGCCTTCGCCGATGCTCACGCCCTTCAGAATGGTGACATGCGCGCCAATCCAGCAGCGGGCGCCGAGCTGGGTGGCCGCGGTGACGAGCGGGCCGTCGGCCGGTGCGGCCCACGCACTCACCGTGTGATCGTGATCGGTGATGTAGCAGAACGGACCGATCATCGTGCTCTCACCGATTTCGATGAGTTCATCCGCATCG
>Ga0068855_100006361_pt1 | contig 14395 bp, 13 predicted proteins | sample KBSCornC52_FD_66592 | JGI IMG/M metagenome (GOLD analysis project Ga0068855, IMG submission 66592) | Corn rhizosphere microbial communities from Kellogg Biological Station, Michigan, USA - KBS Corn C5-2 | ecosystem: Host-associated > Plants > Roots > Rhizosphere > Soil ... | reverse complement strand
AAGTATTCGTGCTCGATCGTCGTCGCCGTCGATTCGGCGAGCGTCACCATCTGTCGCTCGAACCGGCCGGAGCACGCGAGCGACATCAGGCCGTGCAATTCCGCCCACTTCGCCGGAATCCACTGCTCGTGGCGAAAGAGCCGTACGCGTGCATCGAGCGCGAGGTGTACGACCTGCCGGCAGACGAGCTCCGGCAAGAGGTCCTGCCAGCGTGCGCTTTGCGGCCGTTCCGCGATCTCCCGCGCGAACGACTGATACGTCGCGAGGAAGCTTTGCGTCAGCCGGAAAAGCGCGGTCCAGAGCTGGTTCTCGATGCGCGAGCTGCGGCGCGCGTGCTCGACGTATTGCGCGACGAGCGCGTTGCGTTGCGTGCCGGTCTGCGCATCGACGAGGAACACCGCGCGCAGACGGTTCGGCGTGCGCGTCGTTGCGTGGCCCCCGACGCGGTCGAGCTCCGTGACGACATCCGTGTGCACGGCGAGCGAGTCGCCGCCCGGAAGCGTCGACAGCCATTTCGTCGCCGATCGCACATCGGACAACGGATCCTTGCCCGACCTCCCAAATCCGAACATCGTCGGTCGCAATGCGTCAGGTACAGCGGTGAATGGGCACTCCCATCGCTGCCGTTCGTCGGCATTTCGAGAGTGGGCGCGTCTCTATCGGCGGTCCCCGCCTGTTTCGGTAGGCGGTCGCTGCAAGTTTCGGACCGAAATTGCGCCACGGCAAACCGAGCGATCGGCCCGGCTCCGAAATCCTCGTGGCACACATCCTGCATGACGGCTGCCCGTGCAGCACAGCGAGCGGACCGCCGGCACAGGTTGGCCGAAGGGAGCGTGTTGCGAAGCATTGCCGTGCGTGCCGCATCGTTCGGCGCGCGTGAGCGCGATGCGAAATGCAGGGGTTCGGGACATGGGCATTCTGATCGAAGCGCCTTCGCGGCGACAGGACGCGAGCGGAACACCGGCGAACGCGCCGGCGGTCGCCGTCGGCGAGCCTGCGGGCGCATTGCACATTCGCGAGGTCGTCCGCATCACCGGATTGCGCCGCGAGCAGCTTTACATGTGGCAGCGACGCTACGGCTTTCCGGCGCCGCTTCGCGACGCATTCGGCGATCGCGTGTATCCGGCCGACCAGGTCGCGCGACTCAAGCTCATCAAGCAATTGCTGTCGGAAGGCTGGCGTGCCGGTGCAGTGGTGCCGCTCACCGACAGCGCGCTGCAATCGATGATGGGACTCGCCGTCGCGGAGCCTGCTCCGTTGCCGCCGGAAATCTCGCATGCGGTGCGGCTGCTCGGCGAGCACCGCATCGGCGATCTTCAGAACCATTTGTCGAAGCTGCTCGTCGCGCTTGGCCTGCGCAAGTTCCTCGAGCAGACGCTGATTCCGCTGAACGAGGCGATTCACGAGCGCGTCGTGCGCGGCGACATGCAGACCTATCAGGAGCTGCGCTTCTGCGATCTGGTGCAGCGGCTGCTCCGCGACGTGGCGCGTCTCGTGCGGCCGACGCGCGACGCGCGTCAGTTGCTGCTCGCGACGCCGCCGAACGATCCGAACCAGCTCGGCCTCGTGATTCTCGAACTGCTGCTTTTCACCGAAGGCATTCACTGTCTCACGCTCGGCACCGGCGTGCCGGCGCAGGAAGTCGCCGCGGCGGCGGAGGCGTATCACGCATCGATCGTTGTGCTGCTGTTCGATCGCGGCATTTCGGGAAAGATCGCCGGACAGGAAATCCGCTCGCTTCGCCGCGCGCTCGCGGAAGGCGTGCCGCTGATCGTGAGCGGCCGTGCCGTGAATCTGCTCGCGAAGCCGATCGACCAGGTGCAGGTCGCCGCCGACTTCAATTCCGTGATGGCCGCGCTGCGGGCGCGCGGCATCGTTCCGGCCGCGCCGGTGACGCGCGTGCCCGAAGTACCCGGAGGCGCTTCGCAGACGGCGTAGAATCGGGTCGCGTGGAAACGCGCGACGCCTCACAGTCCTCCGAAAGCCCCGGTTCCGCCGGGACACGCGCCGTGTGGCATGTGTTCGCGCTGCTGCTTGCGCTCGCCGTCGCGTGGCTCGTGTTCGCGGCCTATCGGCAGCCGGATTTCATCCTCGATTTCGCCGGCATTCGACTCTGCTGATGAGGGTCAGAGAGCCTATGGCTCGTTCAGGAAATCCTCGAGCCGCCTGCGCTCGCGCTTCGTGGGGCGCGACGTGGCGGTGGCACGCGCATTCGCGCGCTCGGCTGATGCACGCTCACGCGCCTGCGCGCTTTCTTCCGTCTCGCGATACAGCAGCGCGGCCGTTGCCGCAGGCCCGCGGACGTCGCTGACGTCGAGCACGTCGACGACGAAGACGCATTCGCGCTTGCGGATCGTCACGCGCACGGTCGCGCGCACCGGATGCGCCGGCTTGACGCGCTCGCCGTCGACGCGCACGTGGCCCGTATCGATCGCTTCGGCGGCGAGGCTTCGCGTCTTGTAGAACCGCGCCGCCCAGAGCCATTTGTCGAGGCGCACGCGGCGCTCGTGCGCGGAAGTGGGCGCTTCTTCGGCCCGCCGCGTCATTCGCCTGCGCCGCCGGCGTAGCGGCGCATCCATTGCGCGACCGCCGTGGCCTCGGCATAGCCTTCGGCATCGAGCGCGTCGGCGACGCGCACCTGATCCGAGGGCGGGCGGTTCTGGGACAGCTTGAACTTCGCGTCGAGCGTGCGAATGCGCAGGCGGAACGCGACGATCGCGCCGACCAGCGCATCGCGCTGCCGCTCCGGCATCGCGAATCGCCACGGCGCGTCGCGCGCGCCTTCGAACCGCTGCACCAGCGCATCGAGCACCTGCCGCGTCTCGAGCGGATCGCGGATGGTTTCGAGCGTGCCGTGAACGTGCACCGCGGCGTAGTTCCACGTCGGCACGGCCTTCGCGGGCTCCGCGTACCAGGACGGCGACACGTACGCGTGCGGCCCGTGGAAAATCGCGATCGACGTGACCGAACCCGCGTGCTCCCAATGCGGATTCGCGCGCGCCATGTGCCCGAGCAGCGTCCCATGCGGCTCGCAGTCCGCGACGAAGAGCAGCGGCAGGTGCGAGACGAACGGCTCCGGCGTCGCCGGCGTCACCAGCGTCGCGAACGGATAGTCGTGGATCAGCCGCGCGGTGGCGACGCGATCCGACATTGCGAAATGCGACGGCGTGTAGAGGCTCATGTCGGGTGAATCAGAGGTTCACGGCTGCGCCAGCGGCAGCGTGTAGATCGTCATCGGCAGCGCCGAGTTGCGGTCGAATTTCGCGCCTGCCTCGACGCCGATCCGCGCGACCGCGTCGGCCGTCTTCAATTGCGCATAGCGCGCGTGCATCGCGCCGAGCGCGAACTCGCGGCCCGATCCCGCGGCCCAGAATTGCGTGTACTCGAAAACCTCGCGCATCGAGAAAACGCCGAAGATGCCGCTGCCGTTGGCGATCAGCGCCGTGATCTGCGTCGACTCGTACGGGTCGTCCTCCTCCTCCTTCGGATTCAGGAAGTGCTGCTCCTTGAGGATGGGGTGCAGCTTGCGGAACGTCTCGAAGATCGCCGACTTGTTCGCGAAGTCGAGGTCGCCGTGCTTGGCGAGCAGGCTCTCGAACACGAGCTGGTGCGCGGCCGAGCCGCAGAGACCGATGTAGGTGTCGCGGTAGCGCACGATCTTGTCGAACGTGCGGTCGTGCTCGGCGGCGAGCCGCGTGTCGCCGAACGTCGTCAGCGAATCGGCGGCGATGGCGACGGAATCGCCCTTGCGGACGACGACGAGGGTGGTCATCGGAATGGGAAAGTCGAACGCGCGCCGCGCCGGGTTGTGCGTTGTTCGCGGCGCGCGGCGGCATCGATTATACGATCCGGGCGGGAGCGGGCCGCGTCATCGTCGACGCGATCGGCGCCACGCGCCAGCGCGCGACGGCCCACGACCAGAACTCGCGCACCGATCCGATGCCGGCCGGCGCTTTCTCCTGACCGAGGAATCGCCACGCCGCGAGCAGCGCCGGCAGCGGCGCTCGCGGCAATGCCGCCGCGTGCGTCTCCTTGGAAAGCTTTCGACCTTGCGCGTCGACGGCGACCGGCACGTGCAGATAGCGCGGCGTCGAAAGGCCGAGCAGGCGCTGCAGCAAGATCTGTCGCGGCGTCGACGCGAGCAGATCGGCGCCGCGCACGACGTCGGTGATCCGTTGCGCGGCATCGTCGACGACGACTGCGAGCTGATAGGCGTAAAGGCCGTCGCTTCGCCGCACGACGAAATCGCCGACGTCGACGTCGAGCCGCTGCGTCTGTGCGCCGAAGACTCGGTCGACGAACGCAAACGGCTCCACCGGCACGCGAACGCGCAACGCGGCGCGCGACGCATCGCGATTGCCGATGCCGTCGCGGCAGGTTCCCGGATACACGCGCTCGCCGATCACGCTCACGCGCTGGCCGGCGAGCTCACGCCTCGTGCACGCGCAGGCATACACGGCATCGCCGGCCGCGAGTTTCGCGAGCGCGGCGTCGTACGCGCTCGTTCGCGCGGATTGGCGCCCTACGTCCTCGTTCCACTCAAAGCCGTACGTTTCGAGCGCAGCGAGGATCGCGTCGGCCGCGTGCCGTCGGGCGCGCGGCACGTCGACGTCCTCGATGCGAACGAGCCACGCGCCCCCATGATGGCGCGCATCGGCGTAGCTCGCCATCGCCGCGACGAGCGAGCCGAAATGCAGCGGCCCCGTCGGCGACGGCGCGAAGCGGCCGCGGTAACTGGCGGGTTTTGCTTGCGTCAGTGCGCGGTCAGCGCCGACGTTTGCACGGCGTCGACGCCGCCGCTCTGGTAGCGCTTCATCGCGGCCATCACCGCCGTCGGATAGTCGGGCTGTCCGACGCTGCCGTTGTAGCGGCCGAGCGCGCGATAGAGATCGCCGTTCTCGACGTCGAGATAGTGGCGCAGGATCGTGCAACCGTAGCGCAGGTTCGTCCTGAGCTGGAACAGGTTCTGGTCCGCCGTGCCGATCAGCCGCACCCAGAACGGCATCACCTGCATGTAGCCGCGCGCGTCGGCCGTCGAGATCGCGTACTTGCGGAAGTTGCTCTCGTGATGGATCACGCCGAGCACGAGCTGCGGATCGAGTCCGGCGCGCGTCGCCTCGTAGTGGACAGTCGCGAGGAATTCGGTGCGCGCGGCGGCATCCGGAAAGCGGCTTGCGAGCTTGGGCGACATCTGCGCGATCCAGCCGCGCACGTCGGATCGCTCGGCGTAATCGCGCGGCGCCGGATTGTCGGCGACCGCACGCGACAGACCGCTCGCCACCGACGGCGCGAGCGCTTCCTCGACCTGCGCGCCCGCGTGCGCGATCAGCGGCGCCAGAAAGGCGAACGCCGCGACCAGAAGGCGCGGCGCGAGCCGCATGCACGGGTAGAGGTGGCGCTTCGTCACTGTCCGATCCGCTGCTTCACGAACGAGAGAATGTCGGCGATCGCGACTTTCGTGGCCGCAGTTTCGCGCCGGGACTGGTATTCGACGATACCTTCCGTAAGGCCGCGCTCGCCGATCGTCACCCGGTGCGGGATGCCGATCAGCTCGAGGTCAGCAAACATTACGCCAGGACGCTCGCCGCGGTCGTCCAGGAGCACCTCGACGCCGGCCGCCGCGAGCGCTTCATGCAGCCGCTCGGCCTCATTGCGCACGATCTCGCTGCGATCGTAGCCGATCGGCGCGATCGCGACGGCGAACGGCGCCATCGATTCCGGCCAGACGATGCCGCGTTGGTCGTGGTTCTGCTCGATCGCGGCCGCGACGACGCGCGTCACTCCGATGCCGTAACACCCCATCTGGACGACCTGCGGCTGCCCCTGCGCGTCGAGGTAGGTCGCGTTCATCGCCTTCGAGTAGACGTCGCCGAGCGCGAATACGTGACCGACCTCGATGCCGCGAACGATCGACAGTGCACCCATGCCATCGGGCGACGGATCGCCCGCGACGACGTTGCGGATGTCGGCGACGAGGTCGGGCTCGCGGCAGTCGCGGCCGAAGTTCACGCCGCGCAGGTGATAGTCGGCCTCGTTCGCGCCGCAGACGAAGTCGCTCATCGCGGCGACGGTGCAATCGGCGACGAGCGGCATGTCCTTTGGAATGCCGACCGGGCCGAGATAGCCCGGGCGACAGCCGGTCGCTTCGACGATCTCCGCCTCGCTCGCCCAGCGCCACCCGGCGAAGCCGGGCAGCTTGCCGATCTTCACTTCGTTGCCCATGTGATCGCCGCGAACGAGCAGCATCTGCACGCGGTGCTGCGCATGCACCATCAGGCACTTGACGGTGCGCGACAACGGCAGGCCCAGAAGTGCCGCGACTTCCTCGCATGTCGACTGGCCCGGCGTCGGCACGCGTTGCAATTTCTCCTGCGGCGCGGCGCGCGGCGCGCCCGGCGCGACGGCTTCTGCTTGCTCGACGTTCGCCGCGTAGCTCGATCCATCGCTGTACGCGATCGCGTCCTCGCCCGATTCGGCGAGCACCTGAAACTCGTGCGACGCGAAGCCGCCGATCGCGCCGGTATCCGCTTCGACGGCGCGAAACTGCAGGCCGAGGCGGGTGAAGATGCGCGCATACGCGTCGTACATCGCGCGGTACGACACCATCAGCGCATCGCGGTCGACGTCGAACGAATACGCATCCTTCATCAGGAATTCGCGCCCGCGCATCACGCCGAAGCGCGGCCGGATCTCGTCGCGGAACTTGACCTGGATCTGGTACAGATTGATCGGAAGCTGACGGTAGCTCCGAACGTCCTTGCGCACGATGTCGGTCACCACTTCCTCGTGCGTCGGCCCGAACAGGAAGTCGCGCGCCTGCCGGTCCTTGATCTTCAGCAGCAGTGGGCCGAACTTGTCCCACCGTCCGGTTTCCTCCCACAACTCCGCGGGAAGGATGTGCGGCAGGTACGTCTCGAGCGCGCCCGCGCGATTCATCTCCTCGCGGACCACCTGCTCGACCTTGCGCAGCGTCCGCAGACCGAGCGGAAGCCACGAATAGATGCCGGACGACACCTTCTTGATCATCCCCGAGCGCAGCATCAGCTTCTGGCTCGTGACTTCCGCCTCGGCCGGCGCTTCCTTCAGCGTGTTGAGATAGAACTTCGTCACGCGCATCGCGCGCTCGTCTTTCCGTGATCGGGGACCGGCGATTTTATCGTCCTTTGCCGAACGAGCCCTCGTTCGGGTGCGACAATCGCCGGCCGGTCCACTCGTCACCCGTTTCCCCGATGTCCGTCGCCGACCTCGACGACCCCCGCGTCTGGCCGGCGGCTGCGCCGGCGCAAATGCCGTTCGATGCCGCAGAGCGCGCGATCGCGGCCGAGACGCAAGCGGAGGCCGACGCGTGCGATGCGCGCGTGCGGCAATGGCTGCTCGACGCGGTGACGCGCGAAGACGGCGATGGACTGTCGCGCACGCTCGCGGACGCGCCGTCGCCAGCGCTTGCACGGCACGTGCGGCGGCTGCTGGCCGGCGTCGAGCGCGAGCTCACGTCGCCACGCGACGCGCTCGGTACGACGCTGTTCGCATTCCCGGTGATCGTCGTCGCGGCGCAAAGCGCGGCGGCGCCGGCGATCACGCTCGACGCCGTGGTCGCCGACGCCGCGATCGAAACGATCCTGCGTGATGCGCGCGCGTTCGGCGGCTGCGAAACGTTCGCGCTCGCGCCTTCGCTCGTCGCGGTGGATGCGATCGACGTCGGCCGCCTGCCTGCGCTGCTCGCGCGCGCCGCGTTGCGCGACGGCGCACTTCCGGGCGAAGCGATCGACCTGCCGCCCGCGCCGTTGCGAGTCGACGACGTGCAGGAACGCGTGCACCTGCGCTTCCTGGCAGGCGCCGTGTTGACGCCGCCGAACGTCGAACCGCTCGCAGGCGACGCGATCGTCCGCTACGGCATGCCGCTCGCGCAGGCGCTCGCGCGAGCGCTCCGCCACGCCGGCGTGACGTTGCTTGCGCTGCCGAGACCGGCGCAGCGGCTCATCGGCGCCGTGCAATCGGGTCGCGGGGCGCAACGCGAAGTCTCGGCGCAGCTCTTCGCGAGCAACGCGATCCGGCGTTTGCGCGCATCGGTCGGCGAGCCGACGGCGATCCTGAGCGCGCACCGCGCCCCGCACGCGGAAGGCGGCGGCGAGTTGCGGCTGTCGCTATCGTCGCCGTTCGCGCCGAAGGCGGCGGAGGGTTTCCGCTGCCCGATCCAGCGCTACGAGACCGTGCACGAAGTCGCGGCGATGCTCGACGCGCTGCTGCGCGACTGCCGTGTGTCCGACGTGCGCGTCGTGCGCGGCGTGCACGACGACATCGACCCGGTCACCGGCGGCCCGCTGTTCTTCAAGGCGTAGCGGCCGCTACCGCTTCGAGCGGTCGCTACATCTTGGTCTTGGTCGCCTTCTGCGCCGACGCCTTGTCGATCGCCATCGTCACGACCGCGTCGATCGCGCTCTTGTATTCGTCCTTGTTCGCTTCCTTGAAGCCCGGGGCGTTGATGCGTGCGCTGCCGCTCTTCGTCGTCTCGATCGTGAACGCAACGGGCGTAACACCCTTGGGCCACGCCGAATACTGGTGCCCCCACGGCGAATAGATCTGGATCGACCGGTTGCCGTCGGTGCTTTTTGCCGTGATCTTCTGAATGCCCGCGGCGATGGCGTCGTTGACGCGGCCACCGGTCACTTCGACCAGGCCCGGCTGCACGGACGTGACTTTCGCGGGAGCGGCCGGCGCCGGCGGCTGCTTGCCGGCCGCCTGCTCTTCCTGCATTTTCTTGCGCTGCTCGGGCGTGATCACCGAGCGCGAGGAGGCCGTGCCGCCGACCGCCTCGGCGCCCAGGTCGCGCTTCGGCGCCGGGGCAGGCGTTTGTGAATGGGCCGCGGTCCAGGATACCAGCGACAGCGCGGCGACGAGCATCGACAGCTTGGCGGTCATGATGCGTCTCCTCGAAACGCTCCGCATGGTCGACGTCGCGTGGGCGCCGACGCGCGAAGCACGAGCGCATCGTAGTCAGAAAGCGGTCGAAATCACCTTGCTTTTCACGACACGGCCGCCGCCGATGCGCGATGCGAAGTCTGCGCGGTCTGCATCCCCGCCGCCTGCGCGGGTCCGCGGCGCCTGACGCGCCCGATGCCGCTCACGTGCTCGGTCACCTTCGGATCGCCGACGTACTCGATGTTGCCGGCACCGGAAATGTTGGCGCGCAGCGTCTTCTGCGCGTTGACGACCACGTCGCCGACGCCGCTCACGTTCACGGTCGCGTTATCGGCAATCAGCTTGTCGGCGTGATACGAGCCGGCGCCGGAGATCGACACGAATTGCTGCTCGACGCGTCCGCCGAGCTTCGCATCGAGCGCGCCCGAGCCGTTGACGCGAAGCGACGTCGCGCGAAGATCGTCGATCGCGAGCGTAGCGCCTCCGGCCGCCGCGATCCGCAGCGATTGCGCTTCGAGCCTTGCCGCACGGATCTTCACGCTGCCGTTCATCTCGATGACGTCGAGCGAGCGAAAGCGTAACGTTACGTGCGGAGCGCTCGGCGATCGCCCGCCGAATAGCCGGTTCCACCAGCGACGCCGATCCACGGCCCGCAGGTGCAGGCGGCCGTTGGAAACGTCCGCGCTCACCCGCGTATGCCGGCCTGCCTCCACGTCGATCGATTCGCTGTCGGACTGCAGCAGCGTCACTTGAGCGCTGCCGCCGATCTCGAGTTGATGGAACGGCGCCAGCGATTCGTGCTGCGCCGTTTCGGTGGCCGGCTCGCCGCCGATGCCGCGCGACAGCGTCCACCAGGCGAGCAGCGCCGACAGAAGAACGGCGGCGACGATCAGCAACGGCAGGGTCGTGCGAGGCATGGGAAGGCTCGAGGCAGGCGTCGATTTTGGATGCACCGCAAGCGACGGCTGGATTCATCGCTTGACAAGTGGTAAATTATGGAATACCGTATACAGAATTCAGTAATTCACCGAGCACTCCGGTAACACGACCGAGGAGACGTCGTCGTGGCACAACCATCCCAACCGATCCGGGTCGTCATCGCCAAGGTCGGCCTCGACGGCCATGACCGCGGCGTGAAAATCGTCGCGCGAACGCTTCGCGACGCCGGCATGGACGTCATCTACACCGGGCTGCATCGCACACCGGAGGAGGTCGTCGAAGCGGCGATCCAGGAGGACGTCGACGTGATCGGCGTCAGCATCCTGTCCGGCGCGCATATGACAGTCTTCCCGCGCCTCGTCAAGCTCCTCGAGGAGCGCAACGCGAACGACATTCTCGTGGTGGGCGGCGGCGTCATTCCCGACGACGACCTGCCCAAGCTCAAGGCGATCGGCGTTCGCGAGCTGCTGCTGCAGGATACGCCGCCCGCCGAGATCGTTGAGACGATCCGCCGCATCGTCGCCGAGCGCGGCCCGCGCTGAAACGACTCGACGAGAGGCCGACGGTTCGCAACGCGCGCGGACGTTGGCGAGCAGCCAATTCACGACGATGAGCACGATGGAGCAGTGGAGCTTTCCGGCGCGCTTCGACGCGGGTTACATGCCGCCACGCGACTCGCGCTACTGGTTTCCGGTGCGCGAGACGATGCCGCCCGGCCAGCGCGAAGCTGCGATTCTCGAGCGGCTGAAGCGGGTCACGCGCTACGCCTACGAAACATCGCCGTTCTACCGTCGCAAGTGGGACGCGGCCGGCTTTCATCCCGACCACCTGCGCTCGCTGGAGGATTTCGAGTCGAAGGTGCCGGTCATCACGAAGCAGGACCTGCGCGACGCGCAGGCGCGCAAGCCGCCGTTCGGCGACTACCTGTGCATTCCCGACGCCGACGTTCATCACATTCACGGCACGTCGGGAACGACCGGACGGCCCACTGCGTTCGCGATCGGCCGCAACGACTGGGACGCGATCGCGAATGCGCACGCGCGAATCATGTGGGGCATGGGCATTCGCCCCGGCGACATCGTGCTCGTCGCCGCGATCTTCAGCTTGTACATGGGCTCGTGGGGCGCGCTCGCGGGTGCCGAGCGGCTTCGCGCGAAAGCGTTTCCGTTCGGCGCGGGAGCACCGGGCATGACGGCACGCGCCGCGATGTGGCTCGATCTCGCGAAGCCGGCGGCGTTGTACGCGACACCGTCGTTCGCGCTGCACCTGGCCGAAGTCGCTCGGGCCGAGGGCTACGATCCGCGAAGCTTCGGCCTGAAAACGATGTTCTTCTCCGGCGAGCCCGGCGCCTCGGTGCCCGGCGTGCGCGACCGCCTCGTAGCCGCCTACGGCGCACGCGTCATCGACTGCGGCTCGATGGCGGAGATGACGCCGTTCATGAACGTCGCCGGATCGGCGGAGACCGACGGCATGCTGTGCTGGCAGGACGTCGTCTATACGGAGGTCTGCGACCCGAAGACGTACGTGCGCGTTCCTTTCGGACAGCGCGGGACGCCGGTCTACACGCATCTCGAGCGTACGTCGCAGCCGATGATCCGGCTCGCGTCGGGCGATCTCACGCTGTGGGAGGACGGTCCGAATCCGTGCGGCCGCACCTATCCGCGGCTGCCGCAGGGCATCTTTGGTCGCATCGACGACATGTTCACGATCCGCGGCGAGAACGTCTATCCGAGCGAAGTCGACGCGGTGCTGAACCAGGTGCCGGGCTATGGCGGCGAGCATCGGATCGTCATCACGCGCGAAGGCGCGATGGACGAGCTCGTGATCCGCATCGAGATCGCGCCCGAGCATCACGCGCGCGGCGAGCACGCGCAACGCGCGCTGCACGACGAGGCGGCGAGGCGTTTGCAGAAGATGCTCGGCCTGCGCTCTAAGCTCGACGTCGTCGCGCCCGGCACGTTTCCGCGCACCGATTTCAAGGCTCGGCGCGTGATCGACGACCGCGACGTGTTCCGCGAAATGAACGCGCGGCTCGCGGCCGGCTGACGATGGCCTACATTCCGTCGCCCGAATTGGAAGCGCGCGTCCTCGCGGGCGACACGCGCGCGATCGCGCGGCTTCTGACGCGCGCCGAGAACGATGCCGCCGAAGCGCGCGTGACGCTCGATTCGATGTTCGCGCACGCGGGACGCGCGCACGTCGTCGGCATCACCGGCGTGCCGGGCAGCGGCAAGTCGACGCTCGTCGCGAAGCTCGCCGCCAAGGTGCGCAAGAGCGGCCGCAGGATCGCGATCGTCGCGATCGACCCGTCGAGCCCGTTCTCCGGCGGCGCCATTCTCGGCGACCGGATCCGGATGGGGGAGCTTGCCGGCGATCCCGGCATATTCGTACGCAGCATGGCGACGCGCGGCGCGCTCGGCGGTCTCGCCAAGGGCACGCTCGAGCTCGTCGACGTGCTCGATGCGGCCGGATTCGAGATGGTCGTCATCGAGACGGTCGGCGTCGGCCAGGACGAGGTGGAGGTCGCGCGCGCCGCGCACACGACGGTCGTCGTGTCGGCGCCGGGGCTCGGCGACGACATCCAGGCCATCAAGGCCGGCATACTGGAAATCGCGGATGTCCACGTCGTCAGCAAGTGCGACCGACCCGACGCGAACCGCACGGTCGTCGATCTGAAGACGATGCTCGCGCTCGGTTACACGCACATGGACACCGAAAAGCTGAAACTTGCCGCTTCGATCGAGCGCCAAGTCCCCGACATCATCGCGACGAGCTCGATGAAGGACCAGGGCATTGCCGAGCTGCTCGCGGCGATCGACCGGCACCGCGAGGCGCTCGAGCGTACCGGCGACATCGAGATGCGTCGCGCGGCGATCGCCGAGCGGCGTCTTCTCGCGGCGGCCGAGGGGCTGATGCACGACGCGTTCGAGCGGCAACGGCCCGGCAAGGTCGCACCGTTGCTCGAACGACTGCGCGTGCGTGCGCTGTCGCCGCACACGGCGGCGCTGCAATTGCTGCGCGAACTGAAATTCGGAGGTGACGCATGAACGACACGACGATTACCCCGTCCGCAGGAGCGGACGGACGCGCCCGGACTGCATTGGCCGAACAGGTCGAATCGTGGGAAGAGAACGAGGTCGCGAATTTCGTCCAGCGCGCGCCGGAGCGCGCCGCCGAGTTCGCAACGCTCGGCGGATTTCCGCTGAAACGCGCGTACACGGCGCTCGACGTCGCCGACACGCCGCTCGATGACGTCGGCCTGCCGGGCCGCTATCCGTTCACGCGCGGACCGTACCCCACGATGTACCGCGGGCGTCTCTGGACGATGCGCCAGATCGCGGGCTTCGGCACCGCCGAGGACACGAACCAGCGCTTCAAGTACCTGATCGCGCACGGCCAGACCGGCCTTTCGACCGACTTCGACATGCCGACGCTGATGGGCTACGACAGCGACCATCCGATGAGCGAGGGCGAGGTCGGGCGCGAGGGCGTCGCGGTCGACACGCTCGCCGACATGGAGCATCTGTTCGACGGCATCGACCTCGAGAAGATCTCGGTGTCGATGACGATCAACCCGAGCGCGTGGATCCTGCTCGCGATGTACGTCGCGCTCGCGCAGAAGCGCGGCTACGACCTCCACAAACTGTCGGGAACGATCCAGGCCGACATCCTGAAGGAATACCAGGCGCAGAAGGAATGGGCGTTCCCCGTCACGCCGTCGGTGCGCATCGTCCGCGACTGCATCGCGTACTGCGCGCGCAACATGAAGCGCTACAACCCGATCAACATCTCGGGCTATCACATTTCCGAGGCCGGCGGCTCGCCGCTCGACGAGGTCGCCTTCACGATGTGCAACCTGATCACGTACGTCGAGGAGGTGCAGAAGACCGGGATGCACGTCGACGAGTTCGCGCCGCGGCTCGCGTTCTTCTACGTCTGCCAGGCCGACTTCTTCGAGGAGATCGCGAAGTTCCGCGCGGTGCGCCGCGTCTACGCGAAGATCATGCGCGAGCGCTTTGGCGCGAAGAATCCCGAGTCGATGCGGCTGCGCTTCCATTGCCAGACGGCGGCGGCATCGCTCACCAAGCCGCAGTACCGGATCAACGTCGTGCGCACCGGTCTGCAGGCGCTCGCCGCGGTGCTCGGCGGCGCGCAGAGCCTGCACACGAACGGCATGGATGAGGCGTTCGCGATCCCGACCGAGGAGGCGATGAAGATCTCGCTTCGCACGCAGCAGATCATCGCCGACGAAAGCGGCGTCGCGAACGTCGTCGATCCGCTCGGCGGCTCGTACTTCGTCGAAAGCCTCACCACCCAGTACGAGCGCGCGATCTTCGACGTGGTCGACGAAGTCGACCGCAACGGCGGCACGATCAAGCTCACGCAGGAGGGCTGGTTCCAGCGGCGCATCGCCGATTTCGCGTACGAAACCGCGCTCAAGAAAGCGAACGGCGAGAAGACCGTCATCGGCGTCAACAAGTACGTCGAGCCCGAGGAGAAATTCGACATCGAGCTGCATCCGTACGATTTGTCGACC
>Ga0068855_100006359_pt1 | contig 14396 bp, 12 predicted proteins | sample KBSCornC52_FD_66592 | JGI IMG/M metagenome (GOLD analysis project Ga0068855, IMG submission 66592) | Corn rhizosphere microbial communities from Kellogg Biological Station, Michigan, USA - KBS Corn C5-2 | ecosystem: Host-associated > Plants > Roots > Rhizosphere > Soil ... | reverse complement strand
GTCTTCAGCAATTGCGCTCGGCGTGTTGCCTGCCGGATAGCCGTTGCCAATCGTCGCTCCATTCAGCACCACGGTTCCTCCGGGGGTCGGCGTTAAGGCGCCGCTGCCGGGATCCTCGGAGTAGCCGAGCACAACGCCAACCGGGCTTCCGGTCGCAGGCTTTTCCTGGTCCAGAACGTAAACGAAGTTATTGCGGGCGCTGGCTACGATGCTCACAGGATTGTTGCCCACATTGACCGTCCCGGCGGCGGTGAGGCTACCGTCCGTGGCAATCTTGAAGATGGTCACGCTGCCTGGCCCAGGCGAGGCAGGCGTGTACAACTGCGTATTCCCCGGTCCGTTCTGGTAGGTGTTCGCGACATAGAGATAGGTCCCGGCCGCATCGACAGCAGCAGCAACCGGAAGGCTTCCGGTGGTCGTATAGGTGTTCTTCAGATAGAGCTTGCCGTCGGTGCCGATCGCAAACTCCATCACGCTGGAGTCGTCACGATTGATCACGTAAATAAACTGTCCGTTTGCGCCGGCGGGCGAGGTCACGATTGCCACCGGGTTCTTTCCGGCGGGAATCGGAGAGTCCGCCAGCGGCACCAGTGCGCCGGACTGATAATCGACCGCATACGCGCTAACGCCGCCATCGGTAGAGGATGAGGCAGACAGCGGATGGGAGGTCGTGACGTATACATAGGCCAGCGTGTAGTCGCGGCTGCACGCCGTTACGCCAAGGCCAACTGCGAGAGACAAAATCGAGGCCAGTGCTCCACGGCCTATGTTATTCAACTTCATGCTTACCTGGCTCCGGGGCAAATCATTTCCGCCCACTACTGCTCGTGTAAAAAACTCAGAACTCATCAAGACATCCTGCCTGTGTGACTAGCTGCCCTGCCGGCAGCTAGTTCACGTTTCCGCTGACTGTAAGACAGGTAGGCAATCCGGTTGCGGTGAAGGTTGCCCCGCGCTTCAGATTTTGAAGCTCGCCTGTGCTGTTATCGAGGATCTTGCCCGTTACTGTGCCATCCACGTGGTTCGAAGTGTAGACATACTGGCTCGAGGGGTCCTCCACCATGCACACCGGACCGGACCCGATCGGGTACGGATTGTTGGTCGTGCCGCTCAACTGCTGCAGTTTGCCGGTGGTCTGGTCGATGTGGAATGCCGAGACGGTGCTGTTCGCCGCTGCATTCGCGTTCGTCGACGACTGGTTGAGAACATACAGATACGTGTTCTTGTTATCCACCAGCGTATTGACCGGGTTCGAGGTCTGCGGAAGGTTGGCGATCTTGCCGCCGGTCACCGTATTCAGAGCGCAGCCGGTGCCTACCGTAAACGGCAGGATGTAGCCGCCAGGACTCTCCGTCGTGGGCGCGGCATCGGTCAGATAGACGTAGCTTCCGCCGGTATTGATCGACGTCAGCTGCGTGGCGCCGGTTTGAATGGTCGTATTAGTAGGCAGCGTCAACTGTCCGCCGGTCCCCAGCGTATAGGGGAAGATAGTCTGGTCGCCCGAATCGAGCGTGAACAGACATCCTCCGGGGGCTGCCTTCATCATCGTCGGCGTATTGCCCACCGGGAAGTAGGTGAGTTGGGTGCCATCGGAGTTTTTGATCTGCTGATTCGGCACCAGCGTCAGCCGGCCGGTATCGTTCGCAATCGCGAAGACAGTAATGTCGCCGTGGCAGTTGGTCGGGGTCGCAGAATCGCAATCGGTGCCGGGAGCATATTTATCGAGAACATAAAGATAAGCTCCGGTGCTGTCCATCTGCGCCCAGACCGGAGTCGAGCCCTGAGTGGGGAAGCACTGCTGGAAGGTCAGGATGCCGTCGCCGCCGACGCTGAACTCGGCAACACCGCTGCCGGAAGAAGAGCCGCAGTGCATCTCCCCGGAGGTATTCCCGGAGGTTGCGGTCACGCCCTGGTTCACCACATACAGATAACGGCCGCCCGGTGTGACGACAGCCGAGACAGGATTCGCGCCGCCAGAGGTGAACGGCTGATGCGGCATCTCCGTAAGATTGCCGGTATAGTTGTCGATTTTGAAGCCGGAGATCTGGTTGTACTGTGTGCCAAGCACCCAGAGAAAACCAACAGTGCGGCCACCGCACGCTGTCATGCCCAGACCCAATGCTGCGGATGCTACCAAGGCCATTGAAACCCGGCCAATCCTGCTCAACTTCATGCGCTTCCTTAACCTCGCCAGTGATCTTGTGCCGACCACCTTGTACTGCGAGCAACTCTGTAGGGATACGATTCCTTCGCCAATTGTAGAAGCTGTTGCGACTTTATGCCACTTCCGGGGCAGCATTCTTGCGGAACGGCTGCGCTCTCTGAAATCCCCGGAGAAAGTTTCGGGAGCAGTGAAACCCCGGCATTGGTTAAGGGCATGGCTTTAGCCATGCCGTAGATGCTGTGCTTGCCTTGCGGCTTCAGCCGCCGAGGTACGGTTTACTGCAACCACATGGGCTAAACAACCCGGCGGTCATGGTGCCTGGAGCACCCGCAGTTGCGGAAGGTTTGAAAATGCGTACCTCAGCGGCTGAACAGGCTGCGGAAAAACTCGGTTTTGCTTAAGGGCACGACTTCAGTCGTGCCGTAAATGCTTCGATTTGCAGTGGGGCTTTAGCCCCCGAGGTACTCCCTTTTCTCCAGACCTTTCTCCGCAGCCTGTGAAGCCGTGCCCTGAACGAATGAAATTTTCGTTATCCTCTGAAGCCTTCTTCAGAGGATAACGTCAGCAGCGCGCCCTACCAGACGCGGCAACTGTGTTCCGGCATCATCGGCTGGCCGACTTTGCAGCTAAATGCTTTGCCAAACGCATCGAAGTTCTGCACGCTGCCGTTCACACGCCACTCTCCGCTGGAGTGCGGATCGGTCTTCGCCCGCAGCCGCGCCGCCTGCTCGCGAGTATTTTCGCACCAGACCTGTCCCCAGGAGATGAAGTAGCGCTGCGCCTCGGTGTAACCGTCGATCTTCTCACTGACCTCCTTGCCTTCCTGCGCCAGCGTGCTCATCAGGGCTTGATAAGCGATGCGCAGACCGCCGTTGTCCGCCGTGTTTTCGCCGAGCGTCAGCCTGCCGTTCAGCTTCTGTCCGGGCGCGACTTCGAAGTTGTCGTACTCTTTGACTTCGCAATCGGTGCGCTCGTCGAACTTCTTCTTGTCCTCGGGCGTCCACCAGCTGCGCACGTTGCCCTGCGCGTCATACTGGCTGCCCTGGTCGTCGAAGCCGTGTGTCATCTCGTGGCCGATCACGACGCCGATGCCGCCGAAGTTTACCGCAGGATCGATCTTGAAGTCGTAGAAGGGCGGCTGCAGAATTCCGGCGGGGAAGTTGATATCGTTCATCGCCGGGTTGTAGTAGGCGTTCACGGTTGGCGGAGTCATGTCCCACTCTTTCTCGTCGACCGGTTTGCCAATCTTATTGAGGTCATGCCGATCGTTGAAGGCGATAGAACGCTGGAGATTGCCGACAGGATCATCTCGCTTCACCATCAGGGGCGAGTAGTCGCGCCACTTTTCGGGATAGCCGATCTTGTTGCGGAAGGCATCGAGCTTCTTCTGCGCTTCAACCTTGGTAGCCTCGCTCATCCAGTCGAGATGCTGAATGTCCTGACCCAGAGCAACCTCGAGCGCATGAACGAGCTTGTCCATATTGTCCTTGGCGGCCGGCGGGAAATTCTGCGCGACCCAATCCTGCCCGACGGCCTCGCCCAGCGCGCGGTCGGTCGCGGCGGTGCAGCGCTTCCAGCGCGGCGTGATCTCCTTCTGTCCGGCGAGAGTGGCTGCGTAGAAATCGAAGTTCTCGTTTACAAAAGGATCGCTCAGATTGGCGGCAAAGCGGTGGACCGTATGCCAGCGCATGTAGCTCTTCAACGCGCCGATGCTGGTAGAGGCGAACTGCTGCTGCATGGCTTTGAAGAAATCGGGCGATACGACATTGGCGGTCTTCAGGCTTCCTTCTTTTTTCGCAGTGAGATAGACCTCCCAGTCGAAGTCGGGCGTCATGGTCTGCAACTGGGCGATGGTCATAACGTGATAAACATTTGCGGGATTGCGCCGCGCCACGCGTGACATCGAGCCTTCCGCCAGCGCGGTCTCGACCGTCATCACATTGTTGGCCTCTACCGCGGCCTGTTGCGAGGTGTCGCCCAGCAGCACGAACATTTTGGTGACGTGCGCCACGTATTGCTCGCGGAGCGTTCGGGAGCGCTCATCCTGGTTCAGGTAATAATCGCGATCCGGAAGGCCCAGTCCGCCCTGATCGATCGCGCCGATCTGTTGAGTGGAGTCCTTCTGGTCCTGCTCCGAGCCGAAGTTGAAGAAAAATCCGACGGAATATTTGTCCTCCATCGTTCCGAGCAGGGTCGCGAGCGTCTTCCTATCGTTCCACGCAGCAATAGTCTTCAGCGCAGGCTCGATCGGCTTTACGCCGAGCTGGTTTGCCAGGTCCACATTCATGCAGGCAGCGAAGTAGTCGCCGTATTTCTTTTGCAGTGCGGTCTTCGGTGCATCGGCTGCCGTCTTCAGCTCCTGATAGAGGAGATAGTTGTTGCGCTCCGCCAGTTCGTTGAATCGTCCCCAGCGGGTCTGGTCCGGCGGGATGGGGTTGTTCTTCTTCCAGTTTCCGCAGGCGTACTGGTAAAAGTCTGTGCAGGGATCGGCCGACTTATCAATCGCGGAGAGATCGAAGCTCACCGGCTTTTTTGGCACAGACGCCGGAGCGGACGCCGTATCCGCCGGAGCAAAGGCCTGGCCAAAAGAGAGAGCGCTGCTCAATACCAGAAACGAAACGAGAGACTTGAAGATCATGGTTCTCCTGAAGAGTGGAAGAAATTACCCCAAGAAAGCAGCATAAACCCGCATCGGCGCTATCGCATACAAAACGGCCCGGGACGAAGCCCGGGCCGTTTTGGTCTCCTGCAGCGCACTAAAAGATTTTGAGATGGATGGTCAGATATTTCTTCGGGTCTTTGCGGATGGTCGTGACCAGGTCGGTACTTGAGCTTAGCAGCTTGTTCAGATTGGTATATGCCTGATCGTCGGTCGTCAGCTTGCCCAGCGTACCTTTGCCGCTGTTCACGCCCGAAACGAGAGTATTGACCTGGGTGAGTGTGTTGCTCAGCTCACTGCGGAACTTCGGATCCTTCAGCATCAGCCCAAGGCCGCCCTTACCGGCGTCGGCGTCGGCCATAATGGAATTGGCGTGGGCCAAAGTCGAGTTCAGGTTGTTATAGAGGGTCTCGTCCTTCAACAGCTTCCCGGCTGTTCCCTTGCCGTTGTCGAGAGTATTGGTAATATCCTCGATCTTTCCTGCGGCATCGTTCAGACGGTTGTAAAGCGTGTCATCGGTCATCAGCTTGCCGATGGAGCCGCGCCCGGCGTTCAGGTTTTTTTCAAGGGTCAACAATTCAGCGACCGTTGCGTTGGCCTTGTTGTACAGCTCGGGATTATTGATGAATTGACCGACAGAGCCCTTGCCCGACTGCAGATTGTCAACAATCGTGTTCATCTTGGCCAGAATCACGTTCAGGCTTTCAATCGTCCCCTGGCTGGCTTTGACGACATCGGTGATGCTAGGCGTCTCCAATGTCTTTAGCTCGTCGCCGTCCTGGAGCGGTGGCCCGACAGCGAACTGGCTGTTAATATCGACCACGGTGTCGCCCAGCACGCCGACTGTGGTCAGCGAAGCCTTCGAATCCTTCTTCAGGTTCGATCCATATTTTTCATCGAGCTTCATGACCACCTTGACCGGAGTCAGTTTGCGGTCAGGGGAATTCACCACGGCGATGCTCTTGACCGTGCCGACTGTAACGCCTTCCAGATTGACGGCTGCGCCTTCTTTCAAGCCGGCGGAGTTTTCAAAATAGGAGAATACGGTCATCTTGTGAGAGAAGAGGCCGAGTCCGGAGGCGCTCGTCATGAGAAAGAGCAGCGTCACCAGCACGATGGACGCAACCAGCACGATTACGCCGACCTTCAACTGCGACCATTTGACCTCCTGCTGGCTGGGCATCGTTCTCCTTCAAATCTCTCCATGCGGGCTGCAGATACGGGCAGCAGGTACCCGGTCAATGAGAGGATACATCAGCCGGGCTGTTGTTCCCCACATCTCTTTTGGCACAGCGGTTCGCATTCATCGCATGCCTTGAATGGATGCGCGGCGACGGCTAATGGTTTCAATTTTCGGCGATTACGACCGCCATGGCCAGGTCGCGGCTGTGGGTAAGGCTGAGGTGCATGTTTCGCACGCCCATGGCCGCTGCGCGCTCCAGCGCTCGGCCGCTCAGGTGCAAAGTGGGCCGCTCGCCGGGCTGGCGTTTAACCTCAATCTCTGTCCAACTGATGCCGCGGCTGATTCCGGTGCCGAGGGCCTTGGCGGCTGCCTCTTTTGCTGCAAAGCGCGAGGCAAAGCTCTCCCAGGAACATTTTTTTCGCAGACAGTAGGCGATCTCGCCCGAAGTAAAGACTCTATGCGTGAACCGCTCGCCGAAGCGGTCGAGGCTCTGCTTTACACGGGCAATCTCGATCAAATCCGTTCCTAACCCAAGAACCATTGGAATTCCTTTCTGACCCAGTTTTTCAATCGCATTGACTAGAGCGGGGCTTGCTACGGGTAATCCACCTTCAGCGCGACGGGCACATTCCACCGTCACATGACTACGGTGCGGGAAATTTCATCACGGTTTTGCCTGTTTTCTCCGATGAATACCTTAATCAATGGAAATTTCCAGTTACGGGTGCAGATGACGCAGATGCAACTTGATATCCAGAGCTTCAGCTATGAAGAACGTCATGGCATACTTCCCAATCTCACGCTGGCACTGGCCGATTGCGGAGGCTGGGTGCTCTGCCGTAAGGCGCTTTCGGCCAGTACGATGGAATTTCGGCTGGAGATTCAGCTTGGCTCCATCTTCGATTTGTACGTGTCGATTGTATCCTCCGGGCTGGAGTTGACGCGCTCGGGCCATCTAGCGCTCACCGATCTCTGCAACTGCCGCAAAAATCTGGCCGACGCCGCCGGTCTGGGACAGATCGTGACGGTCCGGCTGGAGATCAGCTTTCTCGAAGAGATGACGCTGCAATCGCTTTTGTTGACCGCTTCGGCACCCGCTTGAGGCTACGTACGTGGCGAAAGTGGCGAGAACCGTACCTCAGGGGCTAAAGTCCCGTTGAAGCAAAACGCTTGCGGCACGGCTGAAGCCGTGCCCTTAACAAAACCGAACTTTTTCAGCAGCCTGTGAAGCCGTGCCCTTGAGTTTAAGCCGTGAGTTTTTCCGTGGCGTGTGAAACCGTGCCATTCGTAAACGGGATTGTCAGGATTCATTACAGCCCTAACCAGACGACAGTTCTGCGATGCAGCAGGCTGTCGGAATCGCCGATCACCAGAACTCCGGGTTGCCGCTGGCCATGCGTGAATACCAGCCCGAGTCCACTGGCTCCTTTCGCTACTTTGAACACCGGCTGGCTGGTCACGGAATCTCCTGCGGCTACGCGAGCTGTCAGCCGCACGCCGGAGATAGCGGTCGATTCGGTCCAATGGCGTCCTTGGCTGTCGACCAGATAAGCGCGAATCAGCCGTTCGCTCTGAGGTTTTTCTTTTCCATGGTTCGATATACGCACGGAAACGCGAACCAGTCGGCTGCCGTCGTGGGCCAGATATTCCGGCAACTCCTGCACTCCGGTGACGGCGAAACACATATCGTCGAAGCACTGGTCCTGGCCGATCCGAACGACTTTCTGCGGCTGCAGCAGCGAAACGCCCAGCAGGGTTGCCATATAGATGGCCCAAATCGCCGCAATCCAGCTGAAATTCCGCATGGCCTTTGGCTTCTCGCGCCGCATCAGAGAATAGGTGATACCGACTGCGCCAACCGCCGTCCAGCCTACCAGCACGAGCAGCAGCAGCTCACGAAAATTCATTCCAACCCCCACTCACGATAAACTTCAAGATAACCACATGGCACCCATCATTCTCGCGCAGGACCTCGTCAAAACCTACCGCTCAGGAAAACTGGCCGTCACGGCGCTTCGCAAGGTCAGCTTTGCTATCGAACCTGGCGAGTTCGTCTCCATCGTCGGGCCATCCGGCTCGGGCAAGTCGACGCTGTTCTATATTCTCGGCGGATTAACGCATGCGACCAGCGGCTCGGTATGTATCGATGGCACTGACTTCGCCACGCTGGACGATGCCGAACGCACAAAGATGCGCCGCTCGAAGATAGGTTTTGTCTTTCAGCGGTTCAACCTGCTTCCTACTTTGTCCGCGATGGACAATATCGAGATCGCGCATGACATTGCCTATCTTGGGGCGGAGAAGAAAGAGATCGATCACACCCTGCTCAACCAGCTTACCCATATGTTGAGCATCGAGGGGCGCCTCGATCATCGTCCCAATGAGCTATCGGGCGGCGAGCAGCAGCGAGTCGCGATTGCGCGGGCGCTGATCACGCGGCCTGCAATCGTTCTGGCGGATGAGCCTACCGGCAATCTCGATACGAAGAACTCCGACGCTGTCCTCCAGATGCTTCGCAACTCCAGCCGCGAACTGAAGCAGACCGTGCTGATGATTACCCACAATAGCGAGGCTGCGCAGATAGCGGACCGCATCCTTTATATGCGCGACGGCGAAATTACCCATATTGAAGCAGGCAAGGGTGGGATCTAGCGATCCCAAGGCGTTTTTCGACGGATCACCCTGAGGACAATCAATGCCCTGGTACGAACTCGAATCTGCTTCCGACCCTCGCCTCGATGAGTTGGCGAAACAATATAACCTTCACCCTCTGCATATCGAGGACTGCCGGAGCGACAGCGAAGGAATAAAGGTAGATACCGCTCCCCACTACACTTTCGCCGTCTTCAAGCCGGTGCGCATTGAAGATCAGATTGCCTTCTCGACCATAGACATCTTTGCCGGAAAGAATTTTTTCATAACTATCGCAGAGCCCGGTTGTCGAGCATCGGAGGAGGCGCTGGCGCGCGCCCGTCGCGATGGTTCCGACGACAGGCCGGAGAAACTGCTTTACCTGATTCTCGACACCATTGTCGATCAGTATTTCCCGGCGATCGACCAGTTCGATGACAAGATCGATGATCTGGAAGACAGGGTGATCGACTCACCCTCTCCCGAAGTTCTTCAGGACGTCTTCGGGATCAAACGCGAACTCATCGACCTGCGCCGGGTGCTGGTGAACACGCGAGACGCCTCGCTGCATCTGCAGCGCGACCCCGGCTCGATTATCGACGCCGAGCATCAGCCCTATATACGCGACATCTACGATCATGCGGTTCGGCTTCTCGACTCGCTGGAGACACAACGCGATCTACTGAACAATACGCTGGATATTTATCTGTCGAGCGTGGCGAACCGCACCAATGAGGTGATGAAGGTACTTACGGTGATCGGCACGATTGCGCTGCCGGTGATTGCAATCTCCGGGATCTATGGCATGAATCTGAAGGGTTTGCCACTGGAGAACTCTCCCCACGCCGCGCTTTACATCGGTGGACTCACCATCCTGAGCACGATTGTGCTGCTGGTGGTACTGCGCAAGCTAAAGTGGCTTTAGCGGCTTGCGTTGCGCAAGCTAAAGTGGTTTTAGTGGCTTGCGTTGCGCAAGCTAAAGTGGCTTTAACGGCTTGCGTTGCGCAAGCTGAAATGGCTTTAGCGGCTTGCGTTGCGCAAGCTGAAATGGCTGTAGGGACGTTATCGCTGGGAGCGGCACTTTTCCAAAGGAAACGCAGGCGTTCGCGGGAACTGATTTCCGCATCTCTCCTGATACAGGCACGCTCAATTCAAGGAGATTTTCATGACCGATTACCGCGTTTCCAAAGGTGAAGTACAGGAAGACCAAATAACCGCCGCAATTGAAAAGTGTACGGCCCAAGTGCCGTCGAGCGTGTATCTCGCGCTGGCGCTTGGCTCTATGGCCGTATCGCTTGGCCTCTCGGCTTCGAAGAAGGCGCATGCCTCGCTCTTCGTGGGCCAGTGGGCCGCGCCTTTTCTGCTGATCGGCATTTATAACAAGCTGGTCAAGCTGCACGGGTCCGATAGCACCAGCAGTTCGTCGTCGTTCGCGCAGTAGGAGAAGGCAGCCCCGGGTAACCGCGGGCTGCTTTCGCGCTTCTTTGCGGAATCTCGTGGGTCCGCGCGCTTACGCGGCTTTGCGCAGATAACTGGCGCGAAGCCGCTTCTTGCCTGATCTTTCGAACTGCACAAGAACGTCGGCTTCGTGAATGTCGAGCACCTTGCCAGGGCCGAAGCGCTTGTGCAGGACGCGATCGCCGGGAAGGAATGGCAACGGAATCTCCAGCGTGGGAAGCGTTTCGGGCGCAGTGGTGATAATGGGGCCGGTGATGGTTTCAATGCGGATGACTTCTTCTTTTTTTTCAATTGGTGGAGCGGCTTCGGCCTGTTGGGTGCAATTATCGCAATGGTTGCAGGGCTCGCCCTCCGGCTCGCCGAAGTAAGCGCGGAGGATCTGGGTGCGGCAGGTGGGGGTCTCGGCGTAGTGCATCATGTCTGCGAGACGGTCTTTATCGCTCTGGGCGCGGTCTACATAGGTTTTGAGTAGATGTTCCAGGGCTTCGTCGGTTGGCGGCTCGGTCGATCTGAGGGTGTATCCTCTTTTGCCGCGGCGGACGAGACCGGCCTCGCGCAGCAGATGGAGAATCACCTGAGTGCGGCGGCGGCCCACGTTGGCGCGGGCGGAGATGTCGAGGACCGAGGCTGAGGAAGTACCGGTTTCCGTGGAGGCCGATTCGGCAGACGCTCGTCCTGCGAGAGCATCGAATACGGCCCGAAGCTCGGCAATTTTTGGATAGCGGCCGGCGAGGAAGAAGCTTTGAATACGCTTGTCCTCGAGCCGGTAGAGAAGAACGGCGCGGCTGGGGAGACCGTCGCGTCCGGCGCGTCCCGCCTCCTGATAATAGGTTTCGAGCGAATCGGGAAACTCGAAGTGGAAGATGAACCGGATATCGGGCTTGTCGATGCCGAGACCGAAGGCCTTGGTAGCGACGATTGCCTTGTAATCGCCGCGCATGAATGCGGCCTGGGCCTCTTCGCGGTCGCGCGTCCGCATGCGGCCGTGATAGCGGCCAACGGAGACGCCATGCTCTTTGAGCCACTCGTACAGCTCGTTTGCGCTGCGGATACTGGCGGTATAGAGGATGCCGGTGCCCTTCTCCTCTTCGAGCATGGAGGCAATGCGGGCGAGCTTGGCGTTGGTGTTGACGGTGGGGTGAACGGAGAGGAAGAGATTTTCGCGCTCCGTTCCCTCATTGATGATCGCTGCATCTTTGCAGTCGAGGTTGGTCAGGATCTCTTCAATGACCTGTTCCGTCGCGGTGGCGGTGAGGGCGAGGACGGGCGGGTTGCCCAACGATTTGCGAGCATCGCCGAGACCGAGATAGGCGGGCCGAAAATCGTGGCCCCATTGCGAGATGCAGTGGGCCTCGTCGACGACGAAGAGGCTGATGCCGCCGGCGTCCATCAGCGACTTCACAAAATCAAGGTTCTCAAGACGCTCCGGGGTGACGTAGATGAGCTTCGCAATGCCTTGCTCGATCATGCCTGTCGCAGTATCGGCTTCGACGCGGGTGAGGGTGGAGTCGATCTTTTCTACTGCGATCTCTGCCTGCTCGGCCTTGTCCTGCTGATCCTGCATGAGCGCAATGAGAGGAGAGACGACCACGACAGGCTTGGGGAAGAAGAGCGCGGGAAGCTGATAGGTGAGGGACTTCCCCGCGCCGGTGGGCATGATGGCGAGCGTGCTTCGACCCTTGAAGACGGGCTCCAGAACCTCGCGCTGGCCGGGACGAAATCGCTTGATGCCGAAGCGCTGGCGGGCTTCGTGAAGAATCTCAGGCCAGGGGATTGGCTTGCGGGAGGCTTGCCGGGGCTTGCTGGCGGCTCGCGGCTTTGGTCTTTGCGGTGATTTACTTGCAGGCGTTGCGGGTGCGGCTGTGGTCGGCGTCATCTGGTCTCTTTGTGCTGCTCGCTTGAGCATTGGATGCGCGAATTGCGGATAGCTGCAGCCGAGCATCTCTCGCTGGAAACTGAGCGTCTCTCTAACAGGCTCGTCGACGCAAGTTTACTGACGCACCCAGCTCGATCGACTCCGGTGAGCGAGGCAGGCAGTATGTACCGATCAACCCTTTGCGTCAGGGCAATCGTCTTTTTGCTGGTTTGGCTGAGTTGCGGTTGGGCCTATGCAGACGTTGGTCTGATCGTTGAAAATCCAACCGGCCCTCTCGGCTTCTTTTCTGACGTAGGGCATGCGTCGGTCTGGATCTCCGACGGTTGTCTGGACGAACAGGGAGAGGTTCGCTACTGCGAACATTCGAGCGGCATTGTGCTGACCAGCACGTCTTACTGGCCGAATCCAGGAGCAGCGGCCATTCCAGCGGAGTTGTTCTTTCTGGGTTCAGCGGCTAACGAGCCCCACAATGTTCATGCAACATGGGACGAGACGCTGGCGAAAGCGTATCCGAAGGTGCCGGAGGCGGATGGTCGGAAGTATTTTGGGCGGGTATGGCGCCGGGAGACCAATGTGCTGGTCTTCGCTACAAGCGCGGAAGAGGACCGCAGGATACTGCAGACGATCCAGCAGGAGCGCAGCGAGTATCACTACAACTATCTGCGGCACAACTGCGCAGATTACGCGGAGATGGTTTTACGGCTCTATCTTGGGAAAAAGCTGAAAGTTCGGCGCTGGCTGGACCTTGGAGTGACGACACCACGGGCGTTGCAGCGAGCCCTGGTGCATGCTCTCGGCAAGCAGCCTGAGGGTACGCTGACGCGATATCACTTTGCGGGCCTGAAGAGACATAAGTGGAGACAGCCTCCGCGCAACCTCTGCGAATCTGCAGTACTCGATCCGAAGTATGCTGTGCCGCTGGTCTTTTATCAGCCGGTGGCCTATGCCGGGTTCGGAATCTGTTATGGGGTCACGAGATTGTTGGGGCTGCGAGGCTCCGAGGGCGAGACGACGGGACACATGATGGAGTTGCAAGCAGACGAGACAGGAATGTCCGTGGTGGAAAAGAAGCGAGCTACGTTCGCTGCCATGATCGACAGCTCAGCAGCGGTTCACATCGCGACCTCCGGAAGCCTTGGAGTGAATTGCATCGTGGATGCTCTGTGTCAAAATACAAAGCCCGGGCTGGAGACCCGGGCTCTTGTTTTCTGAAGCTTGATTTAAGCTTGAGCTTCTTCGGCGGCAACCTGAGCGGTCGTGGCAACGGTCCAGTTGGGATCGCCTACCTTGAAGCGGGCGAAGCGGCGGACGCTGATGTTTTCGCCGAGCTTGGCGACCTTGCTGGCGATGATCTGCGCGATGGTCTGGCTCTGCTCCTTGATGAAGAGCTGATCGAGCAGGCAGACTTCCTCGTAAAACTTGCTCATCTTGCCTTCGAGCATCTTTTCGATGATGTTCGCCGGCTTGCCGGTCGCAGCGGCCTGGGCGCGGTAGACGTCCTTCTCGCGGGCGATGTCTTCCTCGGTGACGTCTTCGCGGCGAACGTAGCGCGGGTCGGTCGCAGCAATGTGCATGGCGATGTCGCGGAGCAGCTCCTGGAAATCAGGGGTGCGGGCGACGAAGTCGGACTCGCAGTTCAGCTCCAACAGCACGCCGATCTTGCCGCCGGCGTGAATGTAGGTGCCTACGGCTCCCTCGTTGGTAGAGCGGGAGGCCTTCTTGGCGGCGGAGGCCATGCCGCGCTTGCGCAGGACGACGAAGGCTTCTTCGATCTCGCCCTTCGCTTCCTGGAGGGCCTTGAGGCAGTCGCCCATGGGGGCGCCGGACTTTTCGCGGAGTTCTTTGACGAGTTTAGCGTCGATCTTTACTGGGGTTTCCGTGGACATTCGAGTTTCCTTAGGTCGGTTCTGAGAAAGGGGGCGCAGGCTACGGCCCGCGCCCCCATCAAGTACTAAAAGATTGTCACGAGCCATGAAGAGCATCGTGACACATGGGTTGCTTAGGCGCCGGTTTCGGCAGCGACAGACTCGGTTTCGTCGAGGGTAGCCGCGGCAGGAGCTTTGCGGATGCCTCCGCCAAGGACGGCTTCGAGATCGACATTTTCGTCGTCTTCGACGGGTGCTTCCGCCGCCTGGACCTCTGTCACTTCGCCCTCTTCGCCGATGTGCTCAGGTGCAACGTCAGACTGCTGAACGTCGGCAACTTCGGTGGCGAAGGCACGCTCAGAGACCATCTGGACGCCTTCGTAGGCCGAATCCGCGATCTTGGTGGTGAAGAGGCGAATGGCGCGAAGAGCGTCGTCGTTGCCGGGGATGACGTAATCGACAACCGTGGGGTCGCAGTTGGTGTCGACGACCGCAACGACCGGAATGCCGAGCTTGCGGGCTTCGGCGACGGCGATGGCTTCGTTGTTGGAGTCAACGAC
>Ga0068855_100006358_pt1 | contig 14398 bp, 10 predicted proteins | sample KBSCornC52_FD_66592 | JGI IMG/M metagenome (GOLD analysis project Ga0068855, IMG submission 66592) | Corn rhizosphere microbial communities from Kellogg Biological Station, Michigan, USA - KBS Corn C5-2 | ecosystem: Host-associated > Plants > Roots > Rhizosphere > Soil ... | reverse complement strand
CAGTCCGGCCGGTCCTCGCGCAACGCAATCTCCGTGAGCGGCGTGCCGATATTTCCGGCATCGGCCACGCGCTTGCCGAGCGTGCGGAGGAGGTGGCCGACCAGCGCGGTGGTGGTCGTCTTGCCGTTGGTGCCGGTGATCGCGATGTAGCGCATGCCCTCGAGCACACGCAGCGCGACCTCGATCTCGCTGACGATCGGCACCTTCGCCGCCTGCGCTGCGGCGAGCGGCGGCGCATTCGGCGGCACGCCGGGGCTGGCGACCACCACCGCCGCTCGCGCGACGCGATCGAGATCGTGCGCGCCGGCCGCCGCATCGATGCCGGCATCGCGCAGCCGCTGCGCGCCGGCGGCCGCCGCGGCATCGCTGCCGCCGTCGGATGCGTACACGCGCACGCCCTCGCGCGCGAGCAGCAGCGCGGCATTCACGCCGCTTCGCCCGAGACCGATCACCGCGGCCTCGCCCGACTTCCACTCCGCGGGGATCATCGCAGCTTGAGTGTGCTGAGGGCCACGAGCGCGGAGAGGATCCCGAGAATCCAGAAGCGAACCACCACCTGCGACTCCTGCCACCCCTTGAGCTCGAAGTGATGGTGCAGCGGCGCCCGCAGGAATATCCGGTGCGCCTTGGCGTAGTCCACGCCATGCCGCGCGCGCCGGTACTTGAACACCGAGCGCTGCACGATCACCGACACCGTCTCGGCCGCGAACACGGCGCCGATGAGCAGCAGCAGAAACTCCGACTTGAGCAGAATGGCGACGGCGCCGAGCGCTCCGCCGAGGGCGAGCGAGCCCGTGTCGCCCATGAACACTTCCGCCGGGTGCGTGTTGTACCAGAGGAAGCCGATCAGGGCGCCGAGCAGCGACATGCAGAACACCGTGAGCTCGCCGGAGCCCCGAAGATAATAGATCTGCAGATACTGGCTCGCGTCGAAGCGGCCGATGAGGTAGGCGAAGATCGCGAAGGTCGCGAACGCGATGGCGGCGAGACCGGTCGCGAGGCCATCGAGCCCGTCGGTGAGATTCACGGCGTTGCTGGTGCCGGTGAGCACGAACGCGATCCACGGCACGTACAGCCACGCGAACACCGGCACGACGAGCACGTACTTGTAGAACGGAAGCGTGGTGGACGCGCCGGGAAGATTCGAGAGCGGCGAGAGCCAGAGGAACACTCCCATCGCCACACCAAGGGTAATCTGCCCCACGAGCTTGTAGCGCTCGACCAGGCCTTCGTTCTTCTTCCCCTCGCGCTGCTGCTTCAGCTTGAGATAATCATCGATGAAGCCGATGCAGCCCATCCACGCGGTGGCGATCACCGCGACCCAGACGTAGCGATTGTTCAGCCGCGTCCACAGCAGCGTGGGCACGAGGCCGGCGATCAGGAAGATCACACCGCCCATCGTCGGCGTGCTGGACTTTTCCTGATGGCTGTCCGGCGTGCCGGCGCGAATCACCTGGCGCACCTTCATCGTGCGCAGCCGGCGAATCACGAAAGGCCCGACGACGAACGCCATCAGCAGCCCCGTCACGGCCGCGCCGGCCGATCGGAAGGTGATGTAGTTGAAGACGTTGAAGATGATGCAGAAACGGCAGCTGCCGACGAGAGGGGTGAATATATGGTAGAGCACTAACGAGTTGCCCACTCGGTGAGAGGTGGAACGAGACGCTCGAGCTTCACGCCGCGCGAGGCCTTGAGAAGAATGACGGCATCCCGCGCGAGGCGCGGCGCGAGCGCCGTCCAGAGCTCCTCGACATCGCCGGCGACGACCACGCGCGGGTCGCCGTCGCCGACGGCGCGCAGCGCCTCGCCAATCTCGCCCATTCCGGCCACAATCTCTACCGGCGACGCGAGCGCCGCCCGCGCCACCTCCTGGTGGAGTCGAGGGGCGTGCACGCCGAGCTCGCGCATGGAGCCGAGCACCGCCACGCGCTGTCGCCCCGCTCCGCTTCCCGCGAGCACATCGATCGCCGCGCGCATCGATGCGGGGCTCGCGTTGTAGGCATCGTTGATGAGCGTGGCGCCGCCGGTCCCGAGCGGCGCCATCTCCATTCGCATCGAGGGAAAGGTCGCGCGCGCCATGCCACGCGCGGCATCCTCCATCGAGATGCCCAGCTCGCGGGCCGCCGCGAGCGCGAGCATCGCGTTGCGCAGGTTGTGCGCGCCGCGCGTGGGCGGCCGCACGGTCACTCCGTCGATCTCGATCTCGCCCATGCCGTCCGCGCCGGAGCTCCACCGCGTCGCGCGCACGTCGCCCGCGTCGAGCCCCGCTGTGATGATGAGCGCCGATCGCCCCTTCGCGGCCGCAGCGATCTCCGGCTGCGAGGCGGGTACGAATGCGATCGCCGCACCAACGAAGATTTCCGACTCTTCGCGCATCACACCGTCGAGACTACCGAGCCCTTCGAGATGCTCCTCGGAGATCGAGGTCACGACCACGAAATCCGGCTCGACGATTCCGCGCAGCCTTGCCATTTCGCCCGGCACGTTCACTCCCATCTCGATCACGGCGACTTCCGCTTCATCCGGAAGCGAGAGCAGCGTGAGAGGCACTCCGATGAGGTTGTTCAGATTCCCGGTCGTGGCGTGCACTTCGTAACGAGAGCTGGCCGCGGCACGAATGAGCTCCTTGGTGGTGGTCTTGCCGTTTGATCCGCCCACGCCGATCACTGTACCAATCCACGCATGCCGGCGAAAATGCGCGAGGGCGCCGAGTGCCACCAAGGTGTCCGGTACCGCGAATACCGGAACGCCGAGTCCCGCCGTCAGCTCCGGGCGTGACACTACGAGCGCCGTTGCGCCCCGCTCCACCGCCTCGGCCAGAAAGTCGTGCGCGTCGAACCGATCGCCAATCAGCGCGACGAAGCAGTCGCCCGGCGTGATGCTTCGCGTGTCGGTCGCGATGCGCCTGATCGGGCGATCATCGCGAGGAATCGCGCCGCTGCAATCGAGCGCCTCAGCAATGCGCGCGATCGTCCAGAAGGGTGCGCGATCCATCACGCGGTCAGCTCGGCCACGACCGCCTTCTCGTCGAACGGATGCGCCGTGGTGCCGCGAACCTGGTACGTCTCGTGGCCCTTCCCCGCGAGCAACACCACGTCCTCCGGGCTCGCCATCTCGAGGGCGCGGGCGATCGCGTCGCGACGGTCCTCGATGAGCTCGTGATTCGTTTCGCGCATGCCGCGCTCGATGTCCGCGAGGATCGACGCCGGATCCTCCGTGCGCGGGTTGTCGCTCGTCACGATGGCGAAGTCCGCCCCCTGCTCGGCGATCGCGCCCATGAGCGGCCGCTTCCCGCGATCGCGATCGCCGCCCGCGCCGAAGATCACGATCAGCTTCTTGCGCGCGAACGGGCGCACGGCTGCGATCGAGCGCTCGAGCGCGTCGGGGGTGTGCGCGTAGTCGCGGAGCACGGTCGGTCGCTCGTGAATCACCTCGAGCCGGCCCGCAACCTGCGGCACCGTGCGCAGGCGCGCCGCGATCGACGACAGGGACATCCCGAGATGCCACGCCGCGGCGGCCGCGCCGAGCGCGTTGCTCACGTTGAAGTCACCGATCAACGGCAGCTGCAGCGCGTGACGCTGATTGTCGGCGACGAGCAGCCACTCGCTCCCCCGCGGATGGTAGAGCACGGACTCCGCGCGCACCATCGCGTCGGAGTGCTGGCCGAAGGTGATCACCGTATGTGCCTGCGGTAGTCGCTGCCAGGTCTCATCATCCAGATTCACGACGGCGGCGCCGCGAGGCCCGAGGAGAGAGATCAGGCGCGACTTCGCGGCGAGATACGCCTCCATCGTTTCGTGATAGTCGAGATGATCGCGGGTGAGATTCGTGAACACTCCTGCCTCGAAGGAGAGCGTCTCGGCGCGGCGCTGGTCGAGGCTGTGCGAGGAGAGCTCCATCGCCACGGTTCGCACGCCGCGGTCCACCAGGGCGCGCAGTGCGCGCTGCAGCTCGATTGGTCCGGGCGTGGTGAGCGAGGCGCCGCCGCCCACGGGAACGCCGTCGCTGCCGAGCAGAACGCCGAGGGTGCCGATCGAGGCGCTGCGCGCGTCGGGCTTGTCGAGCAGGTGGCGGAGAATGCCCACCGTCGTCGTTTTCCCGTTCGTTCCCGTGACCGCCGCGAGTCGCAGCTGCTTCGCGGGATCGTCGAACGCGGCGGCGGCAGCGACGGCCGCGGCACGGCGTCCCTCGCGAACCACGATCGCGGGAAGCGAGGTGCGCTCCGGGTCCTCGACGATCGCGGCCACCGCGCCCGCGGCGCCCGCCTGCGGCAGGAAGTCGTGTCCGTCGCGCTCGGAGCCGCGCACCGCGACGAAGAGTCCGTTCGGCACGATCTGCCTGCTGTCGTCCGTGATGTCCGCCACGTGATCGCGCAATGTGCCCGAGAGATCCACGAACAAGCCGGCGTGCTTCAGTGCGGCGACGATCCGCTCGACCGGAATGGCCGTCATGGGGCCGCGCTCACTCGCACGAGCGCGCCGGGAGCGGCAAGCGTCCCCGCATCGGGCGACAGCGCTCTTGCCATCCCGAACCCATCGAGCTGCACGCGAAAGCCGGCGCGATGCAGGGAGAACGCCGCCTCGCGCGCCGTCATCCCCCGCACATCCGGAATCGCGCGCGGCGCCACAGCCGGTGCCGGCGCTTTCCGTGCGCTTCCGACCGCGAGTACCACGGCCGGCAGCGTGTCGTCGTCCGCGAGGGTCTGCGCAGGCGGCGCGCTGTCCGCGAGCGGCCGAAGCGAGTCGGCGGGATCGCGCATCGCGAGCTTGCTCCGGTCGAGCGAGGCGTTGCTGGCGGCGAGCGCCGCCTGCAATACGATCTTCGAGACGGGCGCCGCGGTGGATCCGCCGAAAATATCGCCCTTCGGATTGTTGAGCTTCACGAGCATCACGTATTGCGGCGCCTGAAGGGGAAAGAGCTCCACGAACGAGGCCGTGTACTTGCCCGCGCCATACCCGTGTTTGCCGACCGTGCGGCGCGACGTGCCACTCTTTCCTCCCACATTGAAGTTGAGCATCGCGGCTTCCCGGCTCGTGCCGCCCGTCACGACGCCTTCCAGCATCTGACGAACTTCTGCCGCGACGTTTTCATCCATCACCCGGCGAATCACGCGCGGCTCATGATGATAGCGCACCGTGCCGTCCGGCGCGCGGATCTCCCGGATGAGCGCCGGCTCGAGCAGCAGCCCCCCGTTCGCGACCGGCACGTACGCCGCGGCCAGCTGCAGCGGCGTGACCGCGATCTCGTAGCCCATCGCGAGCGATGCGGGCGACAGCTTCGACCACTCCTTGGGCAGTCGCAGCGTTCCCGCCGCCTCCGCCGGAAACGGCAGCCCGGTGGGCATTCCGAAGCCGAAGTCGCGCAGGGCATCGTACTTCTCGCGGGGAGAGAAGCGCGAGGTGAACTTGACGATGCCGATGTTGCTCGAGTAACGGATCACGTCCGCCAGCGACATCTCGGGCTTCTTGTGCTCGTCCGTGATCGTTCGGCCATCGAGCACGAAGGTGCCGTTCTCGGTGTTCATGACCTCGTCCGGCTTCGCGCGCTGCAGCTGCAGCAGCCGCGAGGCGAGCAGCGGCTTGAGCGTCGATCCCGGCTCGAACGGCTCGCTCACGGCGGGGCTGCCGGCGGAGCGCGGGTCGCTGCGCAGGCTGGCCATCGCGCGGATCTCACCGTCGTGCGGATCGATGATGACGATGTCTCCGCCGTCGGCTTTCGTGCCCGCCAGCGCATCCTCGAGCGCGCGCTCGGAGATCTCCTGGAGCGACTGGTTGATCGTGAGCACCACGTCGTCGCCGGGCTCGGGCTCGCTGTCGTCGGGCGCATCGATGCGCGCGCCGCGCGAGTCGCGCGCGAGCCGCGTGACGCGCTGCTCGCCGCGCAGCAGCGAATCGAGCGTGAGCTCGAGCCCATCGACGGCAACGCCGCGCGCGTCCACCATTCCCACGAGGCGACGCATCGCCTCGCGCTGCGTGTAGACGCGCTCCACCCCCGGATCGGAATAGATGCCGCGCATGTGCGTCACCGCGGCCGCATCGCCGGGAGAGTACGATCCGGGGATCTCCACCCACGCGCGACGCGCATCGGTGGCGCGTGCCACCCACTCGCGAGGCACGCCGAGCTTCGCGAGCGCGCGCGCGGTTGCCGCGCGATCCTTGAGCTCCTTGGGCGCAACGCGCAGGCGCACCGTCGGCCGGCTCTGGGCGAGCGGAACACCGCTCACGTCGAAAATGTTGCCGCGCGGAGCCGGAATATCGGCTGCGGCGAACTGCTGGCGCTGCGCGCGATGCCGCCACAGATCCGCCTGGAAGAGCTGCACCTGCGCCGCGCGCACGATCACCGCGAGCGCGAAGATCGCCAGCGACCCGTGCACGAGCTGGAGGCGAGTGGGGCGACGCACCGGGAGTGTCGCCACTCAGGGAGTGACCGCGGCGGCGCGCTGCGGCCGCGTGAGGATCACGAGCTGCGTATCGTTCGGCACGTGCATGTCGAGCCGCTTCTCGACCACCGCGGCGAGCGAGCTGCGACTCACGAGGTCGCGAATCTCGCTGCGCAGCTGCGCGCGCTGCGACTGGAGCTGCAGCCGCTGCTGCTCGAGTGCGAGCAACGCCTTCGCCTGCGCGTGCCCCTGGGCGCGGCGCCAGATCACGGCTGCGCCGACGAGCACGAACCCGAGCAGTGCCAGAGCCACCCAGGCGCGACCGCGCGCCCGGGCGGCTACGCGGCGCGCTGCCACGCGCGGAGCCGCGCGCTGCGGGACCGCGGGTTCGTCGCGAGCTCGCGCTCGCCCGCGGTGATCGCCTTGCGATGCACGCTCTCTCCCAGCGCGACGGCGCCGCACACGCACACCGGCTGGCGCGGCGGACACGTGCACGGATTGCTCCAGTCGCGAAAAGCGTGCTTCACCACACGATCCTCGCCCGAGTGGTACGCGATCACCACCATCGTGCCGCCCGGCGTCAGACGATCGCGCAGCGCGGGAAGTGCGCGCTCGAGCGATCCCAGCTCATCGTTCACCTCGATGCGAATCGCCTGGAAGATGCGCGCGAAATCGGCGGGCCCGCTGCGCGGACCGAGGGCGCCGCGAATGGCGTTCACGAGGTGATCGCTCGTCGCGAACGGCACCGTCGCGCGGCGCTTCACGATCTCGCGCGCGAGACGCGGCGCCTTGCGCTCGTCGGCATACTCGCGGAAGAGGTGCATGAGCTGCTGGTCGGGCGCCTCGTTGAGCAGCTCCGCAGCGCTCTGATGGGCGTCCTCTCCCATGCGCATGTCGAGCGGTGCGCCTTCCCTGAAGGAGAAGCCGCGCGCCTGATCATCGAGCTGGCGCGAGGACACGCCGAGGTCGAGGAGCACGCCGTCGAAGTGTGCGCCGTGGAGCGCATCGATCGCATCGATCTCGGCGAAGTTGCCGAGGAAGGCGCGGAATTTCCCCGCGCGCTCGTACTCGGCGAGCTTCGCCGTCGCTTCGGCGATCGCCCGCGGGTCGCGATCGACCGCGATCACGGATGCGCCCTGGCCGAGCAGCAGCTGCGAGTGCCCGCCGCCGCCGAGCGTGCCGTCGAGCACCGTATGCGCCCCCGCCAGGAGCGCCGCGACTTCGGCGGCGAGCACGGGGATGTGGTACGCGTCCGGTGCGAGCGAAATCATGGGAGGATTTTACCATCCGGGGCGGGCTTTCGCTCCCCGCGTCAGCCCCGAAAAAACGAAGGGCCCGCCAGCGGCGAGCCCTTCGTGTCGAGCGTCACACGAACCGCTCTATTTGCAGAACTTCTTCACCTGTCCCTCGACCGCTGGCCGGTACTGCTCGAGTGCCGAGAGCAGCTGCTGCGCGGTCTTCGGATCGATCGAGCCACCGGCAGCGATGTTGATCTGCGCGGTGAGGAACGATGCCTGCGCCTCCTTCGCGAGATCGCACGACTTCTCGTGCTGGTTCTCACGAATCGCCAGATCGCCGGCTTTGAACGCGGAGACGCCGAGCACGAACTTCGTGGCCGGGACCGGCGCGATGCTGTCGGCCGCGGAGAGCACGGCGACTGCGTGCTGGAACGCCGCCCGCGTGGCGGTCGTGTCTTCGCGAGTCTTCGGAGTGAGCGCGCTCGCATCCTTGTACGCCTTGTTTCCGATGACGAGCAGGAACTGTCCCACCGTCGCCTTGTCCTCACCGGACGCCACGGCCTGCTTCAGCGTGGCGATGGCGCTGTCGGGCTGATTGAGATCGATCTGCGCCTGCGCGATGCGCAGATAGCCGTGCTCGGTCTTGGGATCGAGCTTCACGGCGGTCTGCGCCGCCGCGAGCGACTGCGGCAGCTGGCCGGCCATGCGCAGCGTCTGCGCGTAGAGCGACCAGAGACCGGCGTTGTTCTTGAACTTCGCGACACCCTGGGCGGCCGTCGCGGCGGCCTTCTGCGGATCGTTCGACGACGCGTAGCATGCCGCCTGTCGCTCGAAGAAGGTCGTATCCGCGGTAGCGGTGTCGATCTTGATCATCTGTTCGCCCGTGGCCGTCGCTCCCGGGCAGTCCTTCGTGGCGAGCAGAATCAGCCACTTGAGGTGCACGAGGTCGGGGTCGCCCGGATTGGAGTCGACCGCGGCAACGATGATCGGCTTCGCAGCGGCTGCCTGGCCGCTCTGGCCGATCTTGTTCACCACCGTGGACACGAGCTGCACATCCTTCGGATACGCGGCGATCAACTTGGTCCACGCTTCCACGGCGTGGTTGAAATCCTTCTTCGCGGCGTACTCGTCGCCGAGCATGATGAGTGCGGGACGACTGCGCGGATCGATCTCGATCACCTTCGATGCGACGGCGATGACGGAATCCGGCGGCGCATTCTGTTTGAGCATGGCGTTGGCCATGCACACGCGTCCGATCGTCGACTGCGGATAGGTCGTGATCGCGGCCTTGGCCGCCGCGATGGCGCCCGCTGCATCGCCCGCGGCGAGCTTGGTCTCGCAGGTGCGCTCGTCCGGGAGCTCCTTTCGAGCCTCGAGAATCGCCTTCGAGAGCTGCGAGGCGACGTCGCCGAGCTTGTTCGCCGTGATCGACGGCAGCGGCTGCACCATGCTGTTGTCGCGAGCGAGCACGAGCCTGGCATCGGCCTTGTAGCCGCTGGGCGTCTTGACGACGTTGCCGTCGACGTAGAAGTCCGCACGAAGCGACGTTGCCAGGAGGCGCGACGTGATCGCGTCCGGCATGCTGTCGCAAGGGAACCCCGAGGCCTCGAGATTCGCGCAGATGGTCGCCTTGGGAATGACGTACATCTGCTTGATGGGAATGTCGCTCTGAAGCTTCGTTCTGATCTGCTCGCCGAGGTTGGTGCCCGTGCCCTTCTCGGGAGAATGGAAGGCCACGACGAGCGCCCGAGGGGTCTCATCGGGCAGCTTTTCGGTGCGAGTCTGGGCGAAAAGCGCCGAGGGAGCCAGTGCGCCAAACGACAGGGCGATTACACCCAACATGAGCTTCGGCTGACAAGTCATTCTCATCTCGATCCTTACCTCCAATGCGGTAAACAGATATACCCCGCTCCAGCCCGACAGGGTCCCCCTTCGTTCTCTATGGGCGAAGAGGGACTCGAACCCCCGACATCCTGCGTGTAAGGCAGGCGCTCTAACCAACTGAGCTATTCGCCCATGTCCCCCGACAACACAAAGCACGACAATCGACGAGCGCGCCCTGCGCTCGCGATGCGCGTTACACCGGTGGCGACGTGATGCGACGGCTTACTTCAGAATGGCGATTGGCACCAACACGCAATAACCGAGCACGAGCAAGATTGGGGCGAGTGTTTCGCCACCGCGGATCAGATCCGCGTAGCCGGCGGCCAGTGCGAGCACCGCGAGTCCCCACCAGAGGTACGGACGCGCGCGAGATGTGACGTTGGTTTCCTCAGGGGGCATTCGCAGTAGTGTAGGCCGACCGCAACATGGTGTCAAGAAAGCCGCTCGCCCGTGCGCGCGTCCGGCGCGGACGGCGGAACATGCCTCAATGTCCGCAACTCACGCGTCCGGCAACGCCGTTCAGCATCGATACCGAAGCCGGCGCGCGCGGCGTCTGCTCCGACGATCGCTCGAGCGACAGTGCGAGCGCGACGCCGTTCGTCCATCCGAATCCGTCCTGCGTGGGATACTCCCCTCCGCCCGCCGGCCGGCTCAGATCCATGACATCGTACTTCTCGGTCATCTTCCCCGTGGCGCGAAAGACGCGACGGTTGAGCGCGAGCCAGCGCGCGCGCGCGGAGTCGGCGACGCCGGAGCGCTCGTAGCGACGCGCACCTTCGATCGCGAGCCATTCGAGCGGCGGCCATCCGTTCGGCGCATCCCACTGCTGCCCCGACGCGATGCGCGTCGTGACGAAGCCGCCGGGCGCGAGGAAGTCGCGCGCCAGACGTGCGCTCACCGCGCTCGCCTGCTCCGCAGTCGCGAGCCCGAAGTACAGCGGCGCCGCGGCCGCGAGCGTCGGACGATCGCGCACGCGCTCGGCCGTGCGCCAGCGCACGTCGTAGAACCATCCGTCAACCGAATCGTAGGCGGCGGCAGTGAGCGCGGCACGGCGCGCATCGGCGAGCGCATCGTAGCGATCCGCCACCGCCGCATCGCCCGCGGCACCTCGGCAGCGGCGTTCCGCAGCGATCTCCCGCTCGGCGAAGTAGAGCAGACTGTTCAAGTCGACGGGCGCGAGATCCGTGACCTCGAGCGTGCGAAGATCCTTCGGATCCCGCATCCAGCGACTCGAGAAATCCCACCCGCTCTCGGCCGCCGCCCGAAAATTCCTGTACAGCGATTCCCGCCGCGACGCGGGGACCGTCTGTCCCACCGCATAGTCCTCGCGGAACGATTCCGGCCGAGGCTCTGGAATGTCGTCCCAGTAGCGATTGAGAATGGCGCCGTTGGGCAGGCGCACGACTCTCCGCCAGGCGGTGCCGGGCGCGAGCTTGTGCTCTCCGTCCATCCAGAACGCGTGCTCCTTCTCGAGCGCGTCGAGATAGCGCAGCGCATGCGCCTTGTCGGTGGTCGACGCGTACAGCGCCACCATCGCCGCCAGGAACGGAGGCTGGCTGCGCCCGAGATAGTAGGTGCGGTTGCCATTCGGCACGTGACCGATCGTCGTCACCAGATGCGCGAAGTTGTCGAGCATGTCCTGCACGAGATCGAGGCGACCGCTCTCGACGAGCCCCAGCATCGTGAAGTACGAGTCCCAGTAGTAGACCTCCCGGAAGCGGCCGCCGGGGACCACGTACGGTTCCGGCAACGGGATGAGCGACGAGAGCGGATCCGGCACATCGGCCGGACGCGTCAGCGCCGGCCACAGCGCGCGAATGTGCGCGTCCATCGTGGTGGAGCTGTCGGAGCCCGCGGGCGCGACGGGCACCGCAGGCGACGCCGGCGGCGCGAAGTGCGAGGCGACGAACGCGCGCAGATCGAAACCGGGCGCGCGACGCTGCGCCTCGTACTCGCTCACGATGCGCGCCGGCGGCATGAGCGGCCGCGCATCGACGAACGTCTTGGAGTCCGGAAAGACCCGCGCGTTCTGCACGTCCACGAACAGATCGCCCAGATCGTGTGCGGGGCGATACCAGTGCGCGGCCGTGGCGGCGGGCGCCGCGGAAGGCGGCGGTGCGCTCGAATGGCATGCGGCGAGCAGCGCGAAGCCGAGCGCGCACGACCTCAGCGCACTCCGGGATCTCGCGGCGCGGCGCATCGATGCGCGAGCTGGCATCAGCTGGACGACGATTCGGACCGTCCGCGCGACTCCTGGAGCGCGGCCGCCATGGCCGAGGCGAGCGCCGCCGCATCTTCGCCCACGATCAGGTGCATCATGGTATCCGAGAGCCGCCACGCGCCGAGCACGCCCGCCTTCCGCAGCGCGTCCTCCTTCATCTGCGCTGCATCGCGGAGCTCGACGCGCAGTCGCGTGAGCGCGACCTCCTCCACGCGGGCGATGTTCGAGGCGCCGCCGAGCGCATCGATGATGGCGCCCGCACGCGCGCGAAGCTGAGGTGTGAGGGATGAGGACGACGCTGCGGACGAAACCTCCGCCGCGGCTGCTCGCGCGACGGGAGCGGGCGCGCCGACGACGTCGCCGTGCGAGCGCATGTACTCGTCCATGTCCGTTTTCAGATTCTCCGATCGCGTGCCGAAGATCGCCTGCACGCCGCTGCCGACCTTCATCACGCCGGAGGCGCCGAGCGCCTTGAGCGCGTCGGGATTCGCTCGCGCGGTGTCCGCGAGCTCGACTCGAAGGCGCGTGATGCACGCGTCCAGGCTGCGGATGTTGGACGCGCCGCCGAACGCCGCGACGAGCTTCGCGGCCATCGAGTCATCGGCGGCGCCCTCCTCGCCGCTCAGCGAAGGATCGACGGCACCGGCAGCGTCGTCGTCCTCCCGGCCCGGCGTCTTGAGATTCCACTTGACGATGAGCGTGTGGAAGATCGCGTAGTACATGCCCGCCCACGCGATCCCCAGCGGGATCAGCCAGAGCCCGCGCCTCGAGTGCGGGAAGAGCACGATGTAGTCGATCAACCCGTGCGAGAACGTGGTGCTGTGGTGGATGCCGAGCTTGATGGCCACGAAGTACGCGGCGCCGGCGAGCAGCGCGTGAATGGCGTAGAGCACGGGGGCGACGAAGATGAACGCGAACTCGATCGGCTCGGTGATGCCGGTGAGAAACGATGTGAGCGCGGCGGAGATCATGATGCCTCCGATGCGCTTGCGGTTCTCCGGCTTGGCCGTGCGCCAGATCGCGATCGCCGCCGCGGGGAGTCCCCACATCTTGAAGAGATATCCGCCCGCGAGATTCCCGGCGGTCGGGTCGCCGGCGGTGAAGCGGTAGATCTCCCCGTGGATCACCTTCCCCGTCGCCGGATCGAGATACGAGCCGACCTCGAAGAAGAACGGCACGTTCCAGATGTGATGGAGCCCGAACGGGATGAGCGCGCGCTCGACCACGCCGTACAGCGCGAACGCCGTGGCCGGATGCGCCGTTGCGGCCCAGTGCGAGAAGTCCTTGATCGCCTGGCCGATGGGCGGCCAGACCACGCTCAGCGCGATGCCGGCGAAGATCGCGGCGAACGCGGTGAGAATCGGCACGGAGCGCTTGCCCGAGAAGAAGCCCAGATACGACGGGAGCTTCAGGCGGAAATAGCGATTGAACAGAATCGCGGCGACCGCACCGATCAGGATGCCGCCGAACACGCCCGTCTCGATCGATGGGATGCCCATGATCGGCGTGGGCTCGTAGTGGAGCAGCGGCGCCATCACGCCCATGGTCGCGAGCATCACCGCGAATCCGACCACGGACGCGAGCGCGGCCACGCCGTCGTTGCCCGTGAGACCGAGCGCGACGCCGATGGCGAAGATGAGCGGCAGGTTGCTGAAGATCGCGCCCCCCGCCTGCGCCATGACGTTGGAGACGGCTTCGGGGAGCACCCTGAACTTCGCGCTGCCGACGCCGAGCAGAATTCCCGCGGCCGGCAGCACGGACACGGGAAGCATCAGCGACTTCCCGATCTTCTGCAGCCACCCGAACGTTCCGCGCCAGATACTCATCTCATGCTCCTGCGTTCAGCTCACCGCTGGTTCACACGCGATGCCGGGCGACGAGTGCGCGCACCGCCGTGGCATCCTCCACATCGAGCGCCGCGCGCGCGATCGCGCGGCAGTCCAGCATCGACAGCGCGCGCACGCGAGCCTTCACGGCGGGCACGATCGGGATGTCGACGCTCAGATCATCCACACCCAGCCCGACGAGCACGGGCACGGCATCGGGATCGCCCGCGAGCGCGCCGCACACGCTCACCCACCGCTTGTGCTCGTGCCCGCCCTCGACGGTTCGCGAGATGAGCCGCAGCACGGCGGGGTTGAGCGCGTCGAGCTGCGGCGCGAGTCGCGGGTTACCGCGATCCATCGACAGAGTATACTGCGTCAGATCGTTGGTGCCGATGGAAAGAAAGTCCGCCTCGCGAGCGAACTGATCGGCCATCACTGCCGCGGCGGGCGTCTCGACCATGATCCCGATCTGAATGGGCGACACACCCATGGCCGCACGCTCCTCCTCGACCATCTGTCGCGCCGCGCGCCATTCCTCGAACGTCGCGATCATCGGAAACATCACCGCGACCTTCCCGCTGGCGGACGCGCGCAGAATCGCGCGGATCTGCGTGCGGAACAGCTCCCGGCGCGCGAGCGAGACGCGCACCCCTCGCTCACCGAGAAACGGGTTTGCTTCCGCAGCAATCGGGAGGTACGACAGAGGCTTGTCGCCGCCCACATCGAGAGTGCGGATCACGAGCAGCCGGTCCGGCCCGAGCGCGCGAGCAATCGACGAGTAGCTCTCGGTCTGCTCGTCCTCCGTGGGCGCGCTCTCGCGCCGCATGAACAGGAACTCGCTGCGCAGCAG